>Ga0209512_1002870_pt1 | contig 17360 bp, 13 predicted proteins | sample frozenSSSSmetaG_FD_184142 | JGI IMG/M metagenome (GOLD analysis project Ga0209512, IMG submission 184142) | Glacier valley bacterial and archeal communities from Borup Fiord, Nunavut, Canada, to study Microbial Dark Matter (Phase II) -... | ecosystem: Environmental > Aquatic > Freshwater > Ice >... | reverse complement strand
GTATATTGGCCAGGCATGCGGCGTAATACGCTGCGCTATTACGCCCTACGGCGGCTAAATTACGTCGACGTTGCAATAGTTGTGAGTAGTGATGAACATCAAAAAACTTATGGGTAACGATTAGCGCCTACGCGGGAATGACGACGCGGAGGTATGGAATTAATTACCCACTGTATTCTGCATAGAGCCAATTTCTGGATTCCCTGGCAATTGATTTGCGTTAGGTGTATCTAACGCAAAGTAGCCTGTGTCAGATACATCTTCCACAAATAGTTTTCATTGAAAAAATGAAACTGAAAAGTTGAAACAGTATTGTAAAAGAGGACAGGTATATGACTTCACGAAAAACTACACCCGCCAGGATTACTACACCGGATGCTGGAATGCACACGCTTGTTGGTGCTCTGCGTGATTTGATCGTGTCAGCCAAAGCACAGGCTTTGCGTGCGGTGGATGTGGTGCAAGTTCGTACTTGCTGGGAGATTGGTCGTCATATTGTGGAGTTCGAGCAGGAGGGCGCATCGCGTGCAGATTATGGTGCGCGCTTAATTCGTAATTTGGCGGAAACGTTAACAATGGAGTTTGGCAAGGGATTTGATGAGCGTAATTTACGCCATATGCGAGGATTTTTTCAGTTATTTCCAATTTGGAACGCAGTGCGTACCGAATTGAGTTGGACACATTACCGCACCTTGTTGCGTGTTGAAAATGAATCAGCACGACGTTGGTATATGGATGAAGCAGCTGAGCAAAATTGGTCTAGTCGTGCTTTGGACCGGCAGATCGGTACTTTATATTACGAGCGTTTGCTGGTAAGTCATGACCCTGTTCCGGTCAAAGCCGAGGCTGAGACGCAGATTGCGCCATTACAAAGAATGTCACGCGAGTTTGTGCGTGATCCGGTTCTGTTGGAATTTCTTGGATTACCGGAAACGGGACGTTTGTTGGAAGCAGATCTGGAACAGGCTTTAATCGACAAGCTACAAAGTTTTTTGCTTGAGTTGGGTAAGGGATTTGCTTTTGTCACACGTCAGCAGCGCATCAGTACAGAGACCAAAGATTTTTATATTGATCTGGTGTTTTATAACTACTTTCTTAAATGCTTCGTGTTGTTTGAATTAAAGTCAGGTGAGTTAACGCATCAGGATATTGGTCAGATGGATATGTACGTTCGCATGTATGACGATTTACGACGCGGCGAGGATGATAACCCGACCGTTGGAATTATTTTATGCGCAGGCAAAGATAGTTCAGTGGTGAAGTATTCTGTGCTGCACGGAAATGAACAGCTGTTCGCTAGTAATTATCGCTTGCTATTATCTTCTGAAGAAGAGTTGCGTGCAGAGTTGGAGCGTGATCAGCAATGGTTGGCTAATCGTCAAATAGGTAAACAAAAACAACTACCGCCGCGCAAAATTCGATCAGCAAAACAAGCCAGGAAGAAATAATTCGGAATAGTTAAGTGAGTCGCTTCAAAAGAACCGTTGATTGGGTGTAACTATTTCAGGACGATTTGTATGAAGCCCGCATTTTTAAAGACACAGCTAATGCGTAGGTTGGGCTAACGCTTTATCAGCCCAACATTCTGCGCAGATGTTGGGCTGGTAGAGCGTTAGCCCAACCTACGTGAGTGCCGCTATTTATACTGTAGTTGCCCTGGTGACTATTCAGCACTATCCATAATCCGCAATTACCCATCAGACCGCTACAACTTCGTGGTAAGCCGGGGCACATGAACGATGAGGTTAAAAATACCTTCCTGCAAATACTGTATTAAAAGTTTTTGGGAATGTACGGTTGTTGTGCTCCGTAAAGTTGGTTGGTCGGTGTTTGTACATAGTGCTGTTGGCCCATCTGTACAAGATATGGTTGTGCGTACATGGGTTGCGAAGCAGGTTGCATTTGGTAGATATATTGCTGCTGCATCTGTTGTTGCGGAAGGTACGTTGGTTGCACATGGTATTGCACTTGATTGGTTGGTGTCTGTACGTATTGCACCGGTACCTGTTGACCCATCTGTACCAGATGCGGTTGTGCATACACTGGTTGCATTTGATAGGGTTGATATTGCTGTTGTACCTGTTGTTGCGAAAGGTACGTTGGTTGCACAGGGTATTGCGCTTGATTTGATACATATTGCTGCTGCATTTGTTGGCTGGCCAGGTTCTGGTTTGATGGCGGATATCCTGATGGCAAATTAGATGGAGACAGCATGGGCGACGGCTGCTGTTGGATATATAGAGATTGTCCTGAACCAGGTTGTTGCGTTGGGGGAAGTATGGACGACTGCTGCTGCGCTACTTCTTTCTGCGGCTGCTTTAAGGATTGAGATTGTTTGAGTGGCTGTTGCGTTACCACTTCTTGTGTTTGTGCTGTCTGATTTGTATCTTGTGGTACATCCACTTGTTGCTTTGCTTGCTCTGATTTATTTTGTTTTTGAGCGAGTTGTTGTATGAGTTGTCGCCGAAGGAGTTGTTCTTTTATGTCAGACGACGAGGACTCCAGTGACGAGTTTGGCGGAAATGCTGATGGCGAATTAGTTCGTGGCCGGTTGAGTGATTGCTGCGATTGCTGCGGCTGAGCAGACAGAGATCGCACTAAATCAGCTTTTTGTGTTGGGGGAAGTGCAGACGCTTGCTGTTGCTCTAACTCTTTCCGTTTTTCAAGTTCTTGAAATCGTTGAAATGGTTCTAATTCGCTTAATAAAATGGGCTTGTGCTTGGTGTACTCCGGTTTTTTTAACAATAAATTTACATCAGCATCTGATCTCTGCAAGGGAAGAGAAATATCATCAGCTAGCTGCTTTTGGTCAAAAAAAGGATACGTCTTTGCCGAGTCAGTTATGGTCAGCAAAGGTGTTCGATAGTCTCTATTCGTTGGGTATTCTGAATAAGTTAAATTGATACTGTCCGTATTATCCAGTGCTTCAATAAAGTATTTGACGTCATCATCCGGATTTCCCTTAACTTCTACTTTTTTTCTCTCATTGGATGGCTGGAGAAATTGAAATACTGCTTTCATAACTGCTGGAAATAGAGCGCTAAACATTTCCTTATCCGCTTTTTCAGTAATACCGTTAATAGCTCCTTTCTGACACGCTCTTAAATTGTGCTCGATTATTTTGTTGAGCTCACCTCTGGCCTGCTTTACAGTCGGAGAGTTTATTTGCTGGGAAGCTGTGAGCGTGGTATTGATTATTTTAATAAGCTTCTCACGGAAATCTTGGGACCCTTGTCTTTTAAAATTGTGGTGTATCTGATCAAACCTGACTATGGTCAGTTTGTCGGATTCAGTCTTTAAAAGCCCCATCAAACTCGGCGTCTTCGTCGGTGTAGTGCCTTGCATCTTATGTATACCTTCATCAAATAAATATTAAATTCTGTAGTAGCAGTGCTACCGTCGTTATTTCATTTTTTTAGCCGACATCGCGTACGAATTCGTAATTAACGAAAAGATTTCGATGTATTTTTTTACCCAAAATGGGAGGTTGATTAAAAATTACACAAAAATCGCCTTAGTCAACAATGCCGGGCGGCGGAGTATGGACGGGAAGTGACGTGATAGAAATTGGGGGTACTACTTACAAAAAATGATAGAAGGTAATCCAGCCTGCTTGGGCGGTAGATATTGATGCGCCGTCTTTTAAAAAGGTTTTTTATAAATGGAGTCAAGTACGCTTGATCTCTAACGTATCCATCAACTTATACAAACTAACCGGAGAACCAATGCAAAACGTTTTCATTACCGGAGCCTCAAGCGGAATCGGTGCCGCGTTAGCCTGGCAATATGCGCAACAAGGTGCCTGCCTTGGTTTGGTGGCGCGACGTTCAGATGTGCTGGAAGCATTACGGCAAAGTTTGCCAAATCCGGAACGGCATTATGTGTACGTGTTGGATGTTAATGATCATGACGCTTTGCATCTGGCTGCTGTGGAGTTTGATCGTGTCACAGGTGGCGCCCATATTGTTATTGCCAACGCGGGAATTTCACGCGGCACACTCACCGAATACAGGGAAGATTTACCGGTGTTTGAACAAATTATGGCGACTAATTTATTAGCCACCGTTGCGACGTTTGTGCCTTTTATTGGCAGCATGAAAAGTCGTTCATCGCAGCAATCGTGTCGATTGGTTGGCATCGGTAGCGTCGCCGGAATTCGCGGTTTGCCTGGTGCTGAAGCATATAGCGCATCGAAAGCGGCGGTGATTAGTTATTGTGAGTCGTTGCGCGTTGAATTACGTACCAGTCAAATTAAAGTGGTGACGATTTGTCCTGGTTATATTGATACGCCGATGACGCAAGTTAATAAATATACGATGCCGTTTTTAATGCCTGCGGAAAAATTCGCAGCGCAGGCAGTGGCGGCGATTGATCGTGGTGACTCTTACCGGATTATCCCGTGGCAGATGGGGTGGGTCGCTAAATTATTACGTTTGTTACCTGACTGGATTTATGACATGGTGTTTGCCAATGCGCCGCGTAAAAGTCGGGTGAGCAATGATGGTTGACGGAGCAGCGCGGCATCAACCGGTGAATTGCCACGTATTGCTAGTGCATGTTGTTTGATCGAAATTCGATTTTTAAATCGGTTCCGTCCAGTCTCAATCTCCCACCATTGAACACTTTTGGCAAATGCAGATCATGTAGAACCGGGTTGCTCGTTAAATTCAATTTTTTGTTAACCTTTTTCAATACATTGGTTTTCCACCGTTCTTCAGCAATGGCGTGAGAATGTTCGAAGACCTTTTCTCCGGGATCAGCAGCGTTAACTGTCGCATTGTTGACGTCTGTTGTGTCGAAGTCTTTCCCCGACACCGCCACCGTAGCACCATCTTCACTTTCAATCAGGCATGACTTCCCAGTCACAAATACGGTTGTACCCGATCCACATGCACTTCCTTTTACGAAGTTCCCCGCCACCAAAACCTGTCCACCATTGCCCGCTAAGATAGTTGAGAAATTGCCCTGGGCCGATCCGGTAGAGCCTTTGTCGTAGACTGAGAGGCCGACGCAATACTTTTGTCCCATGGAGTGACCTCCTCCAATTGCTGTTAAGAGAGTGAAATCAGCTTCAGCATAGACCGCTGAAGTAGGTCCGATTGCAGTTGCTTTAGTGAAGCCTGCGCACGCATAGCCCTTTCCTCCGTTGACTGCAATTACTTTTGCGTAGGGCTCGACCGCATTAGCTGTTGCATGGTTGGAAGCTATTGCTGTTGCTCCTGCCCCCGAAAAGGAAGTGGCCTGCCATCCCTCTGCATATGCTATTGCAGTGGTACCCATTGCTGTGGCGCTGCCATCAAAGTAATGTAATGTTCCTGATGTGACCGTAATATTATTGAGGAGTTCTATGACGACAGGCAAGGTGAGCCTTTCTCCCGGCGGCAAATGAAAATTTTGATTACTTAAAGAGTATTTTTTTGTAGTATCGAATGTGCCTTGCTGAATCGATTCAATTAACAACTTCATAAAATCTTCCGGAGGTGAATTTCGACTTCTTGTGATCACCTGCGACTCCGGATTAACATGCGTTCTTGCGTCGACTGCACCAATTCTTTCCATGATAAACCTTTCTTAAAGCTTCAAAATTACTACAAAAATCCTTTGCGTTGCTAACAGTGTGCAAACGTAAAGGGCGAACAATGCCAGAAAATTACCTAAAAGAAAACAGGGTTTCCCTTACCAGGTAAATGTGGTGGGAATGGTGAGGATGTAGATGACAAATACACTGCAAAAAAATCAGGAGAAATAATGCAAGACGCGCTTGGAATACGGCATAAACCAGTGAACGACGGTGCGCCACGCATTGTCAGTCTGGTGCCTTCTATTACCGAATTGTTGTGTGATTTGGGATTGGCGCCGTATCTTGTCGGACGCACCGGATTTTGTATTCACCCAAAAGAAATCGTGCAGCATATCGCCAAAGTAGGTGGAACTAAAAATGTGAATATCGAAAAAATTCGCGCTCTGGCACCGACGCATTTAGTGGTGAATATCGACGAAAACGAAAAACCTTGCGTAGAACAATTGGCGCAATTTATTCCCAACGTAATCGTTACGCATCCGCAAACGCTGGAAGATAATCTGCCGCTGTTTAATTTATTGGGTGGTATTTTTAATGCCACTGATCAAACGCAACAATTGTGTCGGCAATTTAATGATGCATTAACAGCGTTGCAAGGCAGTCTGCCGGACCCGTTAATCCCGCAGCGCGTGTTGTACTGTATTTGGAAAGATCCGTGGATGACGATTTCTGAAAATACGTACATCGCTAACGTGTTGTCACACATCGGCTGGCAGTCGATTTCAACCGGGACAAATCGTTATCCTGAATTTACCTGGTCAGATCAATTGGTGAGCGAGATTGATTTGGTGCTGTTGTCTAGTGAGCCGTATCGGTTTACCGAAGAACATGTGGAAGCGTTAAAAAAGCAATGCGGTAAGCCGGTGTTATTGCTGGATGGTGAAATGGTTTCCTGGTATGGAAGTCGCGCTATTGCGGGGATTAATTATTTGCGTGAGTTGGCTAGTTTTCGTAGGGTGGGCACGCCTTTGTGCCCACCATCGTTGATCATTGATATTCGTTGATAAAAGCCCATGGCTTATCAAAGAACACGTCATTTTTGTACTAACTTTGACGTCTCAACCATGGTGGGCACAAAAGCGTGCCCACCCTACGAAAACCCGTATCCTGCTTAGGTTTCATGAATCATCTGTTTAATGCAAACGCATGAGACTGTTATGCGCATTGTTAAATCTCGCCGTCCAATCCTTCTTGCACATGCTCTGCCGCACGCAACACTGCACGTGCTTTATTTTCTGTTTCCTGCCATTCCATTTCCGGAATCGAATCAGCAACAATTCCCGCCGCCGCTTGCACGTACAACATGCCATCTTTTAATACGCCGGTACGAATCGCGATCGCTAAATCCATTGCGCCGCTAAACGATAAATAACCGCAAGCGCCGCCATAAATGCCGCGTTTGGTGAGTTCTAATTCGTCAATCACTTCCATTGCGCGCACTTTCGATGCACCAGACAATGTGCCGGCCGGGAAAGTCGCTCTTAATACATCGAGATTAGAAAGATTATCTTGCAGCGTCGCTTCGACGTTGGAAACGATATGTTGAACATGCGAATATTTTTCGATAACCATCTGATCTGTCACATGCACCGTACCGGTTTTTGCAATGCGACCTAAATCATTTCTGGCCAGGTCGATAAGCATGACGTGTTCGGCAATTTCTTTCGGGTCAGCTAACAAATCTTTAGCGAGTTGTTCATCTTGCGCAGGTGTTGCACCACGCGGTTTGGTGCCGGCCAATGGGCGAATCGTGACAGTGTGGCTGCCATCTTCCTGGCTTTCATTGCGCACTAAAATTTCGGGTGAGGAACCGATGATGTACATGTCACCAAAATTATAAAAATACATATATGGCGAAGGATTTAACGAACGCAGCGCGCGGTATAACGAAAGCGGTGCATCGACATACGGTTTTTTAATGCGCTGACCAATTTGTACCTGCATCAAGTCGCCCGCCATGATGTATTCCTTGGCTTTGGCGACGGCTTGTAAATAATCTTCTTTCGCAAATTCGCGGATGCTCTCCGTGCGCACGGAACCGGAAGTGACCGGCGCATCAACACTGCGACGCAGCATGGCGCGCAGTTCTTTTAGTCGCACGCGGGCTGTTGAATAAGCTTCTGGTTGACTCGGGTCTGCATAAACAATCAAATACAACTTGCCCGATAAGTTATCGATTACCGCTAATTCTTCGGTGACGAGTAAGTGAATATCCGGCAAACCTAAATCATCTTTGGGGCATGAATTGGCTAACCGGGTTTCGATCTGGCGTACGGTATCGTATCCAAAAAAACCAGCTAAGCCACCGCAAAAGCGAGGTAATCCGGGACGTAACGCTACCTTGAAACGTGCCTGATATGCGGCGATAAATTCGAGCGGATTGCCGGTGTGACTTTCAATTACTTTTCCATGCTGAAGCACTTCACAACGATCTTGATAACAACGTAGTGATGTGGTTGCGGGCAGGCCTATAAAAGAGTAGCGGCTTAAACGTTCACCGCGCACTACAGATTCAAGCAGGAAGGTGTTTTTTCCGCCGTTTTGGCTTTGTGCCAATTTGAGATAAACACTTAACGGTGTTTCCAGATCGGCGAACGCTTCATTGATTAATGGAATGCGGTTATAGCCCTGGTTAGCCAGAGAGTTGAATTCGATTTCGGTCATAATTTTCTCGATTACCCGTGCGGGATCAAAGGATAAAAACGTGGTTGGCAAAAGTGGCTGATCAGCTCAGCAAGTGAACTTAATTTGCCAGCATCGCCATAGCCAGGCCTCATAGGTGCCCGGTGATGTGATGGGACGTTTTTTGGTGACAAACATGGAAGGAATTTGCTTAACTATTCAGAGAATGTGCTGCGCACAAAAGGGTGGGGACTATACCATCGGAATCAATTTGTTGTACAGGCTCACCATGGTTGTAACCATAAGGTACGGTCAGTGTCCAGCAACCTGCGGCACGGGCCGCCAGCGCATCGTTGACGGAATCGCCAATAGTGACGACTTGGTTCGGTTTAAGCTTGAAGTCGTCGCACACTTGCAATAACGGTTGTGGATGTGGTTTTTTTTGAGGGAAAGAATCGCCGCCATAAATCACATCAAAAAAATGGCTGAGCGATTTTTGTTTTAGTAACGGTAGCGCAAAGGCGATTGGTTTATTGGTGACGCAAGCGAGCCGGATTCCTAAATTTTGTAACGCGGATAATCCTTCCCGCACGTCGGGATAAAGCTGGCTGAACTGGCCGTTGACAGACAAATAGTGTCGCTGATAACTGCGCATGGCTGCATCAAAATGCTGCTTAACTTCCGCCGCTGAATAATCGCAGGCGAGTACCTCACGGATTAAATTTTCGCTGCCTCTGCCTACCATGTTTTGGATAGCGATTTGCGTTAGTGGCGCAAGTAAAAATTCTTCGCGCATGGCATTGATTGCGACTAAAAAATCACCGATGGTATCGATCATCGTGCCATCTAAATCAATAATCGCGGCTCGTATTCCTGTGATTGTTCCTGAGATCGTTCCTGAAATCATGACGATGCCAACTCGCTTCGCATTTTGGCAATCGTGGCAGCGTAATCTGGCTTACCAAAAATAGCAGAGCCTGCAACGAATGTGTCGGCTCCGGCACGCGCAATTTCTGCAATGTTTTCGGTGTTCACGCCACCATCGACTTGCAACATAATTTCGCGTCCTGACGCCGAGATTAATTTTCTGACTGCGGCAATTTTTTGTAAGGTATGCGGAATAAAGGTTTGTCCACCAAAACCCGGGTTCACTGACATGATCAAAATCAAATCCAGTTTATCCATCACATGCGTTAAAAAGTGCAGCGGAGTACCGGGATTAAATGCTAATCCTGCTTTACAACCGTGGTCCCGGATCAATTGCAAACTGCGGTCTAAATGTTCAGTGGCTTCAGGATGAAAAGAAATAATATTGGCGCCCGCTTTAGCAAAATCAGGAATGATGCGGTCCACCGGTTTGACCATTAAATGCACGTCGACCGGCACTTGTATATGCGGCCGGATCGCCTGGCAAACCATGGCGCCAAAGGTTAAGTTGGGCACGTAGTGATTGTCCATGACATCAAAATGGATCATGTCAGCACCGGCCGCGGCGACATTGCGTACTTCTTCCCCTAAACGGGCAAAGTCGGCCGATAAGATGCTGGGGGCGATGCGGTAATTTTGGGTCATAGGGTTGATAAATTCGTTGATTTAAAAAAAACAGCATTTTACATTGGGCAGGAACGAAGCGTGATGGTGATCTAATGGCAATCAGGGGCTTCCGCACGAAGACCGCATTTTTAAAAGCGAAGCCGATGTGTAGGTTGGGCTAACGCCGCATTAACTTAAAATCGCAGCCCAACATTCTGCGCAGATGTTGGGCTGATAAAGCGTTAGCCCAACCTACGTGAGAGCCACTATTTATCATGGTCTTCATGCGGAAGCGCTGTAATGGCGATCTACTACTTGCCTTGAACCGGGATTTAGTGTCGAATAGCGGCATTTTTATGCGTGTACAGAAAGCAGCCAATGAGATTGTATGAATTTAGTGTATCGGTCACGACGCAGTATTTAGGTCAGCAATCTGACCCTGCTGCATCCAGATATGTCTTTTCTTACACGATCACTATTAAAAACACGGGCACAGTAAAAGCACAATTAATTGGCAGGCATTGGATCATTAAAGATGCCAATGACAAAGAAGAGCAAGTACGTGGATTGGGAGTGGTCGGTTATCAACCGTTGCTAGAACCAGGACAGCAATTTGAATACACCAGCGGCTCTGTGTTGGAAACACCATTTGGCAGTATGCACGGCACGTATTTATGTGTTGCTGAAGATGGTGAACAATTTAATACGCCGATTCCGGAGTTTGTTTTGTCATTGCCAAGAACGCTGCATTAACCTTCATTATCCGGTGGTTCATCTGATGACTCATTTGTTGGGTGCTTGCCAGAGAACATCGTCCACCACACAATTAACACTAATATTAAAAAAGCCACCGCGGCTTCTGCAAATAACAACCACATAGTTTCCTCTTATGTTTACAAAATTCCGTAGTGTACTGTTGTTGGCTTCTCTTTTGCTGCTAGTTGCCTGTCAGACGAAAGTTGTTCAGCCCACTCCACCAACTCCATCAATTAAGCCAACACCAAAAAATGTAAAAGCGAGTTTTAAATTGCTGAATTATCCGGCGCTGCCTGGTTGGAATCAGGATGATTTAGCAGAAGCGTGGCCTGCGTTTAACGCTTCCTGTAAAGCACTGAAGAATAAATCGGATTGGCAAGAAGTATGCTCGATTGCGCAAAGCGTTGACGGGAACGACAGTGCCGCGATACGTACTTTCTTTGAATCGTTTTTTGATCCTTACCAAGTCATCAATGCAGATGGAACTGAATCAGGATTAATTACCGGTTACTACGAACCTTTATTAACTGGTTCACGCCAACGCGGTGGTGTTTATCAAACGCCGTTACATCAAACTCCGTCAGACTTACTCACCGTCGACATGGCAAGTTTATATCCGGAATTAAAAGGAATGCGGTTGCGTGGACGCGTGGTTGGTAACAAAGTGATTCCTTATTCAAGCCGGGCTGAATTATTGCAGTCAGAACTGTTGGCAGGACAAGAAATTTGTTGGGTTGATGATTCGGTAGACGCGTTCTTTTTGCAAGTTCAGGGTTCAGGACGTGTTTTTTTCACTGATACAAATGAAACGGTCAGGTTGGCTTACGCGGATCAGAATGGACGTCCATATAAATCGATTGGACGCTATCTGATCGATAAAGGTGAATTAAAGCTGGAGCAGGCATCGGCGCAAGGAATTAAAAACTGGATAGCGAAGAATCCCTCCCGTAAAGAGGAAGTATTAAATGCGAATCCGAGTTATGTTTTTTTCCGGGAAGAAAAAATCACTGATCCGAATGAAGGGCCAAAAGGTGCGTTGGGAGTGCCTCTGAGCGGGAAACGTTCGGTTGCTATTGACCCGAAATTTATACCTTTAGGGGTACCGGTATTTATCAATACGACTGAACCCAATTCAGAGGTGCCGTTGAAACGGCTAATGATGGCGCAAGATACTGGCGGTGCGATACGAGGCGCGGTGCGTGCTGATTTCTTCTGGGGCTTTGGCGCACAAGCCGGTGAAATGGCCGGACGTATGAAACAGCGTGGCATGTTGTGGGTTTTGTGGCCCAAGTTTGCAAGCGCGCGAATTGGCAATAATCCCGGCAACAATTAATCATAGGAGGTAATGATGAACTACGAAGCGATTCTGGTTGAAATTAAAGATAAAGTTGGCGTGATTACGTTAAACCGGCCAAAAGCGCTCAATGCGTTGAATGATCAGTTAATGGATGAGCTGGGTCACGCACTGAATCAGTTCGATCAAAACGAACAAATTGGTTGCATTGTATTGACCGGAAGCGAAAAAGCTTTTGCAGCGGGAGCCGATATTCCTTCGATGGTAAATTACACTTTCATGGATGCATTTAACGGTAATTTCGTCACGCGTAATTGGGAGCACATTCGGCAGATCAGAAAACCAGTGGTAGCCGCTGTTGCTGGTTATGCGCTGGGCGGCGGGTGCGAATTGGCGATGATGTGTGACTTTATCATCGCGGCTGACAATGCTAAGTTTGGACAGCCTGAAATTAAATTGGCTACCATTCCCGGATGCGGTGGAACGCAACGTCTGCCGCGCGCTATTTCCAAATCAAAAGCAATGGATTTGTGTTTAACCGCACGCATGATGGATGCAGCTGAGGCAGAACGCGCTGGTTTGGTTTCAAGAGTGGTTGCGCCGGAAAAGTTAATGGAAGAAACAATGGCGGCGGCGGCAACTATTGCAAGCATGTCTCTCCCGATGGTGATGATGATTAAAGATTGCGTGAACCGCGCTTTTGAAACGACGCTTTCCGAAGGTGTTCAATATGAACGTCGCATGTTCTACAGTTCATTTGCTTCTGAAGATCAGAAAGAAGGGATGAGCGCATTTTTAGAAAAACGCTTGCCAAAGTTCAAGAACATTTGATATAGTTCGCCTCCCGCAAAAAGGCGGGTAGATAAAAAGTAAGGACGGAAGCGAGGTGGTGGCGGAAATGCGCAGCACGTCAAAAATCAGTTGACGTGCTTGGTGTACTTCCTCATAATCTCGCTTCTTTGTTTCTGGCGCACAAAACGCTGTGTCGGGGCAGATGAATATTTTTGCAATAATGGTGGTTAGTAAGGGATGTTCTTTAACAACAAATACAATCAATAAGTGTGGGCATGGATGGCTGACTAAGAAAATAGTTAAGCAAGAGATGTTCACGAAGATAAAGCAGGAAGTTTTTCTGATTTTAAAGTCAGGGAAGCGACTGTCAGAATTTAAGTGAGCGACCTGTCAGAGATGACGGGGACCAGAGATGGTCACAAAACAGGCAATCAACTGAAGAGTTTGATCCTGGCTCAGATTGAACGCTGGCGGCATGCCTTACACATGCAAGTCGAACGGCATCGCGGGAGGAGTAATCTTTCTGGCGGCGAGTGGCGAACGGGTGAGTAATATATCGGAACGTACCCGGGAGTGGGGGATAACGCCGCGAAAGCGGCGCTAATACCGCATACGATCTCAGGATGAAAGTGGGGGATTCGCAAGGACCTCATGCTCACGGAGCGGCCGATATCTGATTAGCTAGTTGGTGAGGTAAAGGCTCACCAAGGCATCGATCAGTAGCTGGTCTGAGAGGACGACCAGCCACACTGGAACTGAGACACGGTCCAGACTCCTACGGGAGGCAGCAGTGGGGAATTTTGGACAATGGGGGGAACCCTGATCCAGCAATGCCGCGTGAGTGAAGAAGGCCTTCGGGTTGTAAAGCTCTTTTGTCGGGGAAGAAACGGCGGTTTCTAATACAAATCGCTAATGACGGTACCCGAAGAATAAGCACCGGCTAACTACGTGCCAGCAGCCGCGGTAATACGTAGGGTGCAAGCGTTAATCGGAATTACTGGGCGTAAAGCGTGCGCAGGCGGTTTTATAAGTCAGCTGTGAAATCCCCGGGCTCAACCTGGGAATGGCAGTTGAGACTGTAAGGCTGGAGTGTGTCAGAGGGGGGTAGAATTCCACGTGTAGCAGTGAAATGCGTAGAGATGTGGAGGAATACCGATGGCGAAGGCAGCCCCCTGGGATAACACTGACGCTCATGCACGAAAGCGTGGGGAGCAAACAGGATTAGATACCCTGGTAGTCCACGCCCTAAACGATGTCAACTAGTTGTCGGGACTTAATTGTCTTGGTAACGCAGCTAACGCGTGAAGTTGACCGCCTGGGGAGTACGGTCGCAAGATTAAAACTCAAAGGAATTGACGGGGACCCGCACAAGCGGTGGATGATGTGGATTAATTCGATGCAACGCGAAAAACCTTACCTACCCTTGACATGGTACGCATCCCGGAGAGATTTGGGAGTGCTCGCAAGAGAACGTATACACAGGTGCTGCATGGCTGTCGTCAGCTCGTGTCGTGAGATGTTGGGTTAAGTCCCGCAACGAGCGCAACCCTTGTCATTAATTGCCAGCAAGTTATGTTGGGCACTTTAATGAGACTGCCGGTGACAAACCGGAGGAAGGTGGGGATGACGTCAAGTCCTCATGGCCCTTATGGGTAGGGCTTCACACGTCATACAATGGTGCATACAGAGGGTTGCCAAGCCGCGAGGCGGAGCTAATCTCAGAAAGTGCATCGTAGTCCGGATTGGAGTCTGCAACTCGACTCCATGAAGTTGGAATCGCTAGTAATCGCGGATCAGCATGTCGCGGTGAATACGTTCCCGGGTCTTGTACACACCGCCCGTCACACCATGGGAGCGGGTTTCACCAGAAGCAGGTAGCCTAACCGTAAGGAGGGCGCTTGCCACGGTGGGATTCGTGACTGGGGTGAAGTCGTAACAAGGTAGCCGTATCGGAAGGTGCGGCTGGATCACCTCCTTTCTAGAGTGCGGTTTCAGAGGGCAGAAGGCGGAAGACAGAGGGCAGTAAGAAACGCGTGCCGTCAGGCGCGGGGTTACTGTGATCTGTTTGCTGTCCTTTGTCACCTGACACCGCGGGCTGTCCGTGTCCACACTTATTGATTGTATGAAGAGATGAGCAGGTTGAAGTGAAGATGGACGCCGGCTCACGAACGAAGAAAAGAAACGCACGCCGCAATGCGGGTCTGTAGCTCAGCTGGTCAGAGCACCGTGTTGATAACGCGGGGGTCGTTGGTTCGAGCCCAACCAGACCCACCACGTCAGAACAGGGGGCAAGTACAGGGTCGCCGTAAGGGCAGTCTGACACGGGGGTTTAGCTCATCTGGTAGAGCACCTGCTTTGCAAGCAGGGGGTGAACGGTTCGAGTCCGTTAACCTCCACCACATTTCAGAGACCAAACCTGACCGGAAACCACGAAAATGAGTTGGTTTCCGGTCAGGTTTGATTTTTGATCAAAGAAGTAAATCGTTCTTTAAAAATTGAGAAGAAGTGAAGTAGAGAAAATGATGATTTGTTTATCAGGTCATGCCCGGCAAGGGTGTGGCATCAGTAAATGGGTTGTGATTGTATCGAACAAACATAGTAGTAACGAGTGATCTAAGCAGGCTGTCAGGAATGACGGCCATAATACGAAGACACTTGCGCTACGGCAACGCAAAAAAATACTCAGTAGTAAAGAACTATAACTGACCGTTTTTTTGTAGAAGTTGTTTTTGCTACTAAAAATCATCTGGCTCTGCCAGTGATTTTTATCTGATTCAACTAAAACAAAGTAGGTTTTTACTTTGTTTTACTACAAGAAGCTAACGTTATAGGGACAAGTGACTAAGTGCACATGGTGGATGCCTAGGCGATATCCGGCGACGAAGGACGTAGTAGCTTGCGATAAGCTGCGGGGAGCCAGCAAACAGGCATTGATCCGCAGATTTCCGAATGGGGTAACCCGGCCTTACAGGTCATTGCATGCTGAATACATAGGCATGCAAAGCGAACGCGGCGAACTGAAACATCTAAGTAGCTGCAGGAAAAGAAATCAACCGAGATTCCCAGAGTAGTGGCGAGCGAAATGGGAAGAGCCTGATTAAGATAGCCACACTGATAGCCAAACGGACTGGAAATTCCGGCGATAAAGGGTGATAGCCCCGTAGGCGAAATTAATGTGGTGGTACTAAGTAATCGACAAGTAGGGCGGGACACGAGAAATCCTGTCTGAAGATGGGGGGACCATCCTCCAAGGCTAAATACGTGATATCGACCGATAGTGAACCAGTACCGTGAGGGAAAGGCGAAAAGAACCCCGGAAGGGGAGTGAAACAGATCCTGAAACCGTGTGCATACAAACAGTCGGAGCTCTTGAAAAATGGAGTGACGGCGTACCTTTTGTATAATGGGTCAGCGACTTACATTCAGTGGCAAGGTTAACCGCATAGGGAAGCCGGAGCGAAAGCGAGTCCGAACAGGGCGATTCAGTCGCTGGGTGTAGACCCGAAACCAGGTGATCTACTCATGGCCAGGATGAAGGTGCGGTAACACGCACTGGAGGTCCGAACCCACTAATGTTGAAAAATTAGGGGATGAGCTGTGGGTAGGGGTGAAAGGCTAAACAAACCTGGAAATAGCTGGTTCTCTCCGAAAACTATTTAGGTAGTGCCTCAAGTATCACCACCGGGGGTAGAGCACTGTTATGGCTAGGGGGTCATCGCGACTTACCAACCCATTGCAAACTCCGAATACCGGTGAGTGCGAGCCTGGGAGACAGACGTCGGGTGCTAACGTCCGGCGTCAAGAGGGAAACAACCCAGACCGCCAGCTAAGGTCCCCAAGACTGGCTAAGTGGAAAACGAAGTGGGAAGGCTAAAACAGTCAGGAGGTTGGCTTAGAAGCAGCCACCCTTTAAAGAAAGCGTAATAGCTCACTGATCGAGTCGTCCTGCGCGGAAGATGTAACGGGGCTAAGCCAGTCACCGAAGCTGCGGATATGCCACAGCAATGTGCATATGGTAGGAGAGCGTTCTGTAGGCCTGCGAAGGTGTCCTGAGAAGGATGCTGGAGGTATCAGAAGTGCGAATGCTGACATGAGTAGCGATAATGGGGGTGAAAAGCCCCCACGCCGTAAGCCCAAGGTTTCCTGTTCAACGTTCATCGGAGCAGGGTGAGTCGGCCCCTAAGGCGAGGCAGAGATGCGTAGCTGATGGGAAGCAGGTTAATATTCCTGCACCGTCGTGTGATGCTAGTGGGGTGACGGATCGCGGAGGGTTGTCAGGCGGTTGGAAGAGCCTGTTCTTAATCTGGAGAAGGTGCTCTGGCAAATCCGGGCACGGAATTCAAGGGATTGAGACGAGTCAATTTATTGACGAAGCAATCGGAAGTGGTTCCAGGAAAAGCCTCTCAGCTTCAGTCACACGAGACCGTACCGCAAACCGACACAGGTGGGCGAGATGAGTATTCTAAGGCGCTTGAGAGAACTCGGGAGAAGGAACTCGGCAAATTGGTACCGTAACTTCGGGATAAGGTACGCCCTGGTAGTTTAAGCGGAGTAACACCGCAAGGACGAAAGGGTTGCAATAAACTGGTGGCTGCAACTGTTTAATAAAAACACAGCACTCTGCCAACACGAAAGTGGACGTATAGGGTGTGACTCCTGCCCGGTGCCGGAAGATTAAATGATGGGGTGCAAGCTCTTGATTGAAGTCCCGGTAAACGGCGGCCGTAACTATAACGGTCCTAAGGTAGCGAAATTCCTTGTCGGGTAAGTTCCGACCTGCAC
>Ga0209512_1002861_pt1 | contig 17434 bp, 17 predicted proteins | sample frozenSSSSmetaG_FD_184142 | JGI IMG/M metagenome (GOLD analysis project Ga0209512, IMG submission 184142) | Glacier valley bacterial and archeal communities from Borup Fiord, Nunavut, Canada, to study Microbial Dark Matter (Phase II) -... | ecosystem: Environmental > Aquatic > Freshwater > Ice >... | reverse complement strand
GGTGTGGACGCCCATCGGATCGAGGTTCTCGATCGAGCAGACGATGATGCAGTTGTCGTTCTTGTCGCGAACGACCTCCATTTCGTACTCTTTCCAGCCGAGCACGCTCTCCTCGATGAGGACTTCATCGGTGGGGGAGGCATCGACGCCGGTCTCGACGATGTCGAGGAATTCTTCCTTGTTGTAAGCGATGCCGCCGCCGGTGCCGCCGAGCGTGAAGCTCGGACGGATGATGCAGGGCAGGCCGATCACTTCGAGCGCCTGCAACGCTTCGATGGTGTTGTGGGCGAGCATGGAGCGCGGGGTTTCGAGCCCGATCTTCTTCATGGCGTCGCGGAACAGCTCGCGGTCCTCGGCCTTGTCGATGGCCTCGGCGTCGGCGCCGATCATCTCGACGTTGAACTTGTCGAGGATGCCCATCTTCTTGAGGCTCAGCGCGCAGTTGAGCGCGGTCTGGCCGCCCATGGTGGGGAGCAGCGCATCCGGGCGCTCCTTCTCGATGATCTGGGCGACGATCTCGGGGGTGATCGGCTCGATATAGGTCGCATCCGCCAGGTCCGGATCAGTCATGATCGTCGCCGGGTTCGAGTTGACGAGAATGATGCGGTAGCCCTCGTCGCGCAGGGCCTTGCACGCCTGGGTGCCGGAGTAGTCGAACTCGCAGGCCTGGCCGATGATGATCGGCCCCGCGCCGATGATGAGGATCGACTTGATATCGGTGCGTTTGGGCATGGACCTGCTCGTCTTTTCTTGGCTTTCGGCTTTGCCCGAAAAGTCTGCAACTTTTCGGGCATCAGCTGGTGTGGGCGCGCGCGGAAAGACCCGCGGTTGCGGGTCGGTGGCGTCGGAATCTATGGGCTAAGCGGGCTCTGTAGCCGAAGCCGTGGGGGAAGGGAACCCCCCGGCAGGCACTCTTAAGTGCGGCGGGTGAACAGAGCTGTGGCCCCCACCAGCAGCCAGCCGAGGATGAGGCCGCCGCCGCCTATAGGCGCGGCCATGGGGAACAGGGCGGTGCCGGCGAGGCTGCGCATGGCGAGATCGCTGCAGAAGATAACGAGTCCGGCGACGAGGACGTAGCCGGCGATCGTCACCAGGCGTGAGCGGGGGACGAGGCTGAGGCCGATCAGCGGCGAGGCGTGGAACAGCAGGAAATTGGCGACGATGCCGAGATTGGTGTCGCCGCCATGGCTGGCGGCTGCGGCGGTGGCGACGCCGAGGGCGCCGAGGAGGCCGGCGAGGACGAGGAAGGGGCGATACATGCGGGGCTCCGTCAGACAGTCTTCGCGATGCGCTCAAACCATTGCTGGCGGGCTGCCGAGTCCAGATACTTCACCCGGTCGATGCGTGTCACCTTCACCGGCTTGATGCCGCAGAACTCCATGGTGGCGTTGCGCACCGCGTTGATATCGGCATTGCGGTACTGCACCCACAAATAGGCCGATGGTGCGTCGCAGGTGGTGACGATGTGGCCTTCGCGGCCCTTCAGCAGCTTGTCCCAGAACGGGTCGTCGTCGTGGTAGCGGTAGGCGAACTCGGAATAGAGGGTGCGGTCGAAGAAGCCCTTGAGCAGCGCAGGCACGTTGCCCCACCACACCGGGTAGAAGATGACCCAGCGCTCGCACCAGCTGAGATTGGCCTGCGCGGCGATGAGGTCGTTCTCGAGCGGCTGCACGCGGCGATAGCCGTGGTGGAGGATGGGGTCGAAATCCAGTTCGCCAAGGTTCTGGCGGCGCACTTCGTGACCGGCGGCGGTTGCCGCGGCGCAGTAGGCATCGGCGAGAGCGCCGTTGAAGCTGTCGGCATCGGGGTGGGCGAGCAGGGCGTAGATGCGCATCGGGCGGGCTCCGCGAGGATAGGCAACCTTACGAGCTTGCTGCCGCTCTCCCTTGATTGAGGTCAAGGAGAACCGGGTAGTTGCGGTCGGGCGTCGCGATGGTCAAATATCGACGGACGCAGAAGGAGGCCGCCATGTGCCGGAATATCAAGCCGCTGTTCAACTTCGAGCCGCCGGCGAGCACGAACGAGGTGCGCGACGCGGCGCTGCAGTTCGTGCGTAAGGTGTCGGGCTATACGCATCCCAGCAAGGCCAACGACACGGCGTTCTACGCGGCGGTGGACGACATCGAGAAGGTGGTCAGGCGGATGCTCAAGGAGCTCGAGACCGATGCGCCGAAGCGCGACCGCGAGGTGCTGATCGCCCGCGCCAGGGAGCGGGCGAAGGACCGATACGCGCGGGCGGGTTAGGGCTTCGGCATCAAGCCTTTGCGCTTCAGCAGCACGAGGTCGTAGTCGAAGAATTTTACCGCACCGAACTGCTCGTAGCCGGAGAGCATGGTCTTGAGTTCGGGGTCTTTCTCGGCCCATTCGAGCCAGTCGAAGCCGTCTATCGAGGTGACGACGACGTCGGGCGGGCGGGCGATCATGTCGGCGCGGAGTTGCCGGCGCTCCGCGTTCTCGAAGCCGTCGATTTTCGCTGACCACTCGGCGTCGCGCGGGCGTTCTAGGCGGAGGCGCCAGGCGCTGATGCTCATCAGGAGGCCCGGCGGGGCGTTGACCAGCTCGGCGTGGAGGCGGCGGTGCAGCGGGCTGCCGACGGTCAGGTCGGGGGTTATGTTGACGATGCGCAGGCCCTCGCCATAGGGGCGGATGGCGTCTTCGAGCGGCTGGCGGCCGCGCCACTGGCCGACATCGTCGAGCATGGGCATCACGGCGAGGACGGTAGCCGCGACGATGGGGATTGCGCTGTCGGGGAGGCGCCGCGTGGCCTCGCGCTGCTCGGAGAAGCCGAGGAGGACGAAGCTGGCGATGAGCGCGGTGCCGGGGAGGATCTGGTAGGGGTAGCCCTTGCCCTGCGCCAGGTAGCTCAGGAGGAAGCCGATGGCGCAGGCGAACATGACGCCGAGCAGCGGGCTCGCCCTGATGTGGCGGCGGAAGCCGATCAAGGCGATGAGGAGGATTACCTCGAAATAGGCGGTGGCGCGGACGGCGAGCAGCAGCCAGAGCGGGCGGCGGTCGGGGATGTAGACCGTGGTCGCGACTGGCAGGATGTTGCTGAGGAAGGCCGGGTAGAACAGCACCGTCGCGGCGCAGAAGGTGACGAACAGGCTGCCGGCGAGCCACATCTCGGGCGCGAAGACCGGGCGGAGCGAGCGCTGGCGCCAGGCGACATAGAGTACGCCGAGCAGGATCGGCAGTGCGAAATGCGGCTTGATGGCCAGCATGAAGCCGCCGGCGAGGCCGGCGATGATCCAGACGTAGGCGCGCGGGCGGATGCCGCTGGCGCGGAGGGCCAGCGAGACGACGAGCGGCAGGCCGGCCATGGCGGCGAAGTGTTCGCGCTGGGCGAAATCCTCGCCCCAGGCCGAGAGGAAGAGCAGCAGGGTGACCGGCCAGAACAGCTCGGGGTGCCTCAGCAGCCGGTTCGCGGTGACGAGGCGGGCGGCAAAGCCGGTGGTGAGGAGGCCGAAGCCGACGGTCCACAGGACGACGAAAGGCTCGGCCGACATGCCGAGGGCGCGGGCGAGCAGCACCGGCGGCATGTAGAGGTAGCCGGCCATCGGCGGGTTGGGCTCGAGGATATCGATATAGAGCCGGCCACCATCGAGGATGCGCTCGGAGACGGTGATGAGCCACGAGACGTCGGGGCCGAGCGGGCCGGAGAGGTGGAACCACGTCGTGCCGACAGCGATCAGCGCCACGAGGGCGTAGATCAGCGCGCTGGAGACGGGCTGCGCGACCGCAATGCTGTTGCCGGCAGGTGCGGTGGTGTCGGTCATTGGTGCGGGGCCTCGGGGACCCCGCACCATGACGTGAACCGCCTTTAGGCGGCGTAAACGGCCAGGCGACGTAAACGGCCGGGCTCAGGACACGCCCCCGGACCGGACGGTCGGGGGCGCTGCTGGGCTTACTGCTTGGAGAAGCTGATCGCCGAGGCGGTGGCGCGGCCCTTCTTGTCGACCACTTTGAAGCTCAGCTTGATGGCGTTGCCGGCGAGCGCGAAGCTCGAGGTGGCGGCGCCGTACTGAGTGTCGACCGAGGACGCGAAGGTGATGGTGTTGCCCGACTTCTTGCCGGTGGTGTTGATCTGCTCGCCCTGGGCGCTCGACTGCGAGAAGAAGCGCTTCTTGGCGTCGTCATAGGCCATGGCGCCGCGGAAGCTGTACCCGCCGGCCCCGAACGAGCAGCGGCCAGAGTATGAGACGGCGCCCGAGTCGGCGGGCTTGAAGGTAAGACGACAGACGACGGAGCCCGCATTCGGCCCGGTGACTTCGCCGGTGCCGCGCCAGCTGCCAGCATATTTGGCGAGCAGCGCGTTCTCGGCCTGGCCGGCAAGGGCGGGCAGCGAGAGCGGGGCGAGGAGGGCGGGGACGAGAGCGAGGACCTTGAGGCTCGATGGCAGGCGCATTGCAACTCCGGAATCGGGCAAATGGGTGATCGGGACGGAACCTAGCCTGATTTAGCCGGATTCCGCGAGATGACGCGGTCGTCGTCGCAGTAACGTTACTGCACCTGACTGCAAGATGAACGACGAGCACAATTTGACGAAAATCTGAGCCCGCACATGCCGGTGCGGCTTGACCATATTGTGGCAGATACAATGCGCAACCCCCAATGTGGGTTCAGCCGCCGTTCAGACGATTTCTGATCAAAGTCTCCGGCCTGCGGGGGAATCTCGCCCTCGCTGGAGGGAAGGGATTGAGGGAAATGTCCATCAGCAGAACCATGATCGGGGTGGCGGCGTTCGCGGCTTGCCTGATCAGCGCCGGCAGCGGGCTCGCCGTGGAAGCGGAGGCCAAATCGGCGGTGAATGTCCGCACCGGACCGGGGACGAGCTTCGGCGTGGTCGACCAGTTGACCGCCGGCGAGGTGGTCAATGTCACCGAGTGCGCACCATCGAACTTCTGTTTCGTCGAGCATGCCGGGCCAGACGGCTGGGTGAGCGCGAACTACCTGACGGCCGCCGAAGAGGAAGACGAGCCGGAGATGGCAGAGGGCGGCGGCGATAACCCGGACTGCAGCTTTGGCTTCGTGGTCGGGCCGGGCGGCCCGAGTATGTCGATCAACTGCGGCGATGCGCCGATGCCGCCGGCTCCGCCGAGCCCGCCAGAGGACGAGCCGGGCGCCTGCCTCTATACCGGCAACAGCTTCAGCGGCGATGACCTGTGCGTCGGAATCGGCATCCGCAATTCGCTGAACGCCACGTTCAACAACAAAATCTCATCGATCGAGCTGACGGGCGGCGCCAAGGCGATGCTGTGCGACGGGCCGAACCTGACCGGGGTGTGCAAGAACATCACTAACGACACGGCGCCGCTGCAGCCCGCGATCAACAACAAGACTTCGAGCTTCTCGATCTACCTCGGCGCGCCGCCGATGCCCGAGCCGCCGGATGCGCCGGTCACGTTCTCGACCGGGCCCATCAACCTGCAGCAGACCTACCTCGCCGACCTGGACAATGGCTCGGTGGTCAACGATAGCAGCAGCGACATCTGGTACGAGGCCGAGACCGCCACCGAGAAGTACATCACGCCGAAGAATGGCGCGATGATCGCGCTCGGCGACGGGACCAATCGCGGCTTCGACGGATGTTCGGAAGAGCTGTTCTCGACCGTTCGCGTGCCGCTCGATGACATCCCGCCGGGCACCTATGTGTGCATGACGACTGACGAGGGGCGGATCTCGCAGTTCCGCTTCAACGGCTTCACCGGTACGACGATGAAGCTCGGGTATACGACCTGGGCCAACTGATCAGCTGCGACTTTCGGAAGGCCCGGTGCGCGAGCGCCGGGCCTTCTGTCATGCGCCGAAATCCACAGGAAGGCGGAAGAGGGCGTCGGCGATAGCGGCGTCGCGAGCGGGATCGAAGTCGGTGTCGGTGGGGAGGAGGGCGGAGACCCTCTCGACGCCGAGGTCGGCGAGCTGGAAGGGTGTGCCGTAGCCGTATTCGAGGTGGCCGCGGCCGATGATGCCGATCACCAGCGGCGGGGTGGGCTGGTCGAGGGCGCGTGCGATGTTCTCGGCGAAGGCGCGGTCCCAGGTCTGCTGGGCGCGAACGAAGCGGTCGATGGTGGCGGGGTCGGAGGCGCGGCCGGGAGGACCGGCGACGCGCGCCAGATAGTCGCGATAGGCGGGGAGGGCGGGCTTTGCCGGCGTCAGGCCGTCGCGCTCGTCGACCGGGATGGCGTCCCAGCCTTCCCTGCCGACGCGGGTGATGAGCGGGCGGTGGCAGTTCAAGGCCAGCATCGGAATGCCGGCTTCGCGGCAGAAGTGGAAGATCGGCCAGTAGAGCTCGGCGTCGTAGCGCCAGACCCCGCCCCATTCGGCCGCGTCGAGGAACTCGGACTTGCTGGCATGGGTGCCGACGACGAAGGCGTCGAGCACCGGCTGCTGGCGGCGCTGGAACATCTCGAAGCCGATGGCGATCGGACGGTGGGCGTGGAGCGCGCTGGCGACCGCCAACTGCCAGCGGTGGATGTCGTAGCGGGTGTGGGTTTCGCCGAGCAGCACGACGTTCTGCGTCGCGAGGCGGGCGATGAGGGGCTGGTGAGCGAGGGGCTCGGCGCGGGTGGGGTCGAACCAGGTGGCGGCAGGAATGTGCATCGGCGCTCGGGCGGGATCGGAGGGGATCGCTGGCTGGCGAGCTGCTGGCTGGCTATGGGCGGTGAGTAGCGGGGTAGCGGAGGCCGGTCAAGCGGGGAACCCGGGGCTCAGATGTGAAGATTCAAGGTCGTCGCGTAACTTACTGATCACTCTTCAGGTTCGGTGGTGAAGAGCAGCGGAAAACCCTCTCCGCGGGCCATTTCGGTGGCGCGGGTGGCTTTGGATTCGGCGACGTCCTGGGTGAAGACCGCGACGACGCAGGCGCCCTTGGTGTGGGCGGTGATCATGATGCGGCTGGCCTGGTCCTCGGTGATGCGGAACTCAGCCTTCAGCACCCGCACGACGAATTCGCGCGGGGTGTAGTCGTCGTTGACGAGGATGACCTTGTGGAGCGGCGGGCGCTCCACTTTGGTGCGGGTGCGGGTTTTGGGCTTGGTGTCTGTATCGTTGCTCATGGCGCTCGGACCATTGCCATGTGGGACCAGGAACATAGCATTGCGGCGACCGACTGGCCATCGCAGCGGTACTCGCCGAATGGGCAGCGTTGCCGACTAATCGATTGGACGGCGGCGGCGGCGGGTGGCATGAGTAGCGCCCATTGATCAGGGACGGTGCTCGATGCGGTTGGCTAAATACTTCATTGGATTGCTGTTTTTGCTGTCCGCTGGCGGGATGGCCCGGGCGCAGGGCGTGCCGGAGGTGGTGCACTTCACGCTGCCCAACGGGCTCGAGGTCTTGCTGGCGCCGGATCACAAGGTGCCGAAGGTCGGGCTCACGCTGATCTATAACGTGGGCGGGATGAACGAACCGCCGGGGCGAAGCGGCTTTGCGCACCTGTTCGAGCACCTGATGTTTTCGGGCACGCCGGAATACCCGCGCTTCGACGACACGTTCTCCGAGCTGGGTATTTCGAACAACGCTTTCACCGAGGATGACGGGACCACCTATGTGGAGGGCGGGCTCGCCTCGGCGCTGCCGGTGATGCTGTCGGTCGAGGCGGACCGGATGGCCAATCTCGGCAATGACGTGACGCAGGCGGAGTTCGACCTGCAACGCAACGTCGTCAAGAACGAGATGCGGCAGAACGTGCTGGATGCGCCGGGACAGCGCGGCGCCATTGCGCTGCGGGCGGCGCTGTTTCCGAAGCCGCATCCCTACGCCGAGGCGACGATCGGTTCGACCGCCGATCTCGATGCGGCGACGCTTGCCGATGTGCGGGCGTTCTTTGCGCGCTACTACCTGCCCAACAACGCGACGCTGGCGATCTCGGGGGATTTCGAGGTCGAGGCGGTCAGGGCGATGATCAGGGAGACGTTCGGCAAGGTGCCGCGCGGTGCCGATGTCGCTGTGCCCGTGGCCGAGGCGCCGGGGGCGGCGAAGGCGCGGATCGCGACGACCGACCGGGTGGTGACGCCGATCGTCAACCTGTCGCTGGCCGGGCCGTCAATCGGCACGCCCGAGAGCTCGGCGCTGGGGCTGGCCGCGGACCTGCTGGGCAATTCGGATTATGGGCTGCTGCGGCAGGAACTGGTGAATACCGGGGTCGCGACCTCGGCCTCGGCTTACTGGGACGCGAAGCGGCTGGGGGGCCAATTCAGCGTGATGGCGACGGCGGCCGACGGAGTGACAGTCGAGACGCTGGAAGCGGCGCTGCGCGCTGCGCTGGCCAAGTTCGTGGCGAGTTCGCTCGATGCACAGGATATCGAGCGGGCGCGCTCCAACGTGTTGCTGGGGCGGCGGGTATCGGCCGAGGCGCTGCTGCCGCGGGCGCAAGCGCTGGCGGAGCGGTTCGGGCTGTTCGGCAACCAATCCTACGGGCTGGGCGACGACCCGGTGCTGGTGGCGGTGACGCGCGACGACGTGCAGGCGGTGGTGCGGAAGCTGCTGAAGCCGGGTGATTTCAGCACGCTGACGATCTCGCCGGGGGCACCCGGAACGGTTCCGGCGGTGCTGGACGAAAGCACCGGGGTGCCGGAGCCGATCGTGGTGGCCGATCGGCCGGAGGTCGATGTGCCGAAGCTCGAGGCGGGCGAGCCGCAGAAGGCATCGCTGCCGGTGCGTGAGAGTGGCGCTCTCACCAACGGCATCGGGCTCGTGCACTACCGGGTGCCGGGCAGCCCGATGACCTATGTGGTGGTGACGGTGACCGGTGGGTACGGTTCGGACACGCCGGGCAAGGAGGGGCTGATCGAACTCACCGGGGCGATACTGCCGATGGGAGCGGGGGAGCGCGACTCCGAGGCGTTCAGCCGGGCGAGCAAGGACATCGGGGCGGTCGTTTCGGCCTCTTCGGACGTTGCGCGGTCGGCGGTGGTGCTGGCGGTGCCGCAGGACAAGCTGGCGGGCGGCGTGTCGCTGCTGGCCGACACGGTGCTGCGGCCGCGCTTCGACCCCAAGGAATGGCAGTTGCTGCAGGCGCAGGTGGTGCAGTCGCTGGGCTATCGCAAGATGAGCGGCGCCGCGGTCGGCTATTATGCCCTGCAGGACGAGGTGTTCCCGGTGCCGGCGGGCCGGGCGGCACTGGATCCCGAGCCGGAGACGGTGTCGGCACTGACGCTCGACGATGTGAAGGCGACGTATGGGAAGCTGTTCACGCCGAGGACGATGACGATCTACACGGTCGGGCCCGAGGAGATCGGCAGCGTCGAGCCCGTGCTGGAAGCAGCGTTCGGCGGCTGGCAGAGCGACAGCTATGGCATTCCGATGCTGAAGCATCCGCCGGCGGTGGTGCCAAAGGGACTGCGTGTCTACGTCAAGCCGTTCGAGGCCGAGGCACAGGCGGTGATCTACCTGGTGCGGCCGGCCCCGTCGTTCGGCGAGCCGGGGTTTCTCGAGGCGACGGCGGTGACCTCGCTGCTCGGTGACGATTTCACCAGCCGCCTCAACACGGTGCTGCGCGAGACCAAGGGCTATTCGTACGGGATCAGTGCCGACATCGCCAACGACCTGCCAGGCGGCGGCGGGCTGCTGAGCGTGTCGGCGCCGGTGCAGGCCGATAAGGTGGGCGAGGCGCTCAAGGATATCGTTGCCGGCTTCGGCAGCCTCGAAACGGCGCCGGTGAGCGAAGCGGAGCTCAACCGCACGGTGATGAGTGCCGCGACGGGCAATGCCTCGGTGGGCGAGACGGGCGGCGGGCTGATGGGGCTTGTGCTGAGCTCGGAGGGGATGGGGATGACACCCGAGCAGGTGCAGGGGCTGATGGAGGATATCGTGGCGCTGAAGCTGCCGGACGTGCAGGCCGAGGGCAAGGCGCTCGCAGGTCTCGACACGGCGCTGGTGGTGATCGGCGGCGATCCCGAGGCGCTGGTGCCGCAGCTCGAGGCAGCGGGATTTGAGCCCGAGGTGCTACCGGCCGAGTAGAGTTGAAGTGACGGGGCGGCGTTCATCGGCTAGTAACGATGAAGGCCGCGCCCTCCCAAACGCGTGGGCCTCTTTCCAATCGGGCGACGTTTCGCGCCCAGCAAGCCGACACCACCGGCCAGCCGCAACGACTGATGGCGGACTGGTTCTGTCTCATCGTTATCACTGGAGATTTCCCATGGCGCAGGTTCCATCGATTTCGCTTTCCGACGGCACGTCGATCCCGCAACTGGGGCTCGGCGTGTGGCAAGTAGACCCGGCGATCACGGCGCGGGTGGTGCGAGAGGGAATCGCGGCCGGCTACAGGTCGATCGATACCGCCGAAGGCTATCGGAACGAGGAAGGCGTGGGTGAGGCGATCCGCTCGGCCAGCGTTCCACGGAACGAACTCTATATCACTTCCAAGCTTCGAAATGGCGGGCACGAGCGCGACAAGGCGCTGGCCGCGTTCGATGACACGATGGCCAAGCTCGGCCTCGAGCAGCTTGACCTGTTCCTGATCCACTGGCCGGTTCCGAGCCGCGGCTTCTACCTCGAGGCGTGGAAGACGCTGGTGGAACTCAAGGGACAGGGACGGATCCGGTCGATCGGCGTCTCGAACTTCAACCAGGACCACCTCGAGCACGTCATCGGCGAAACCGGGGTAGCGCCGGTGGTCAACCAGATCGAACTGCATCCGCGCTTCCAGCAGCGTGCCAAGCGCGAGTTCCATGCAAAGCATGGCATCAGGATCGAGAGCTGGAGCCCGCTCGGGTCGGGCCGGATGCTGGACGATCCGACGATGGCGGCGATTGCCAAGAAGCATGGCAAGTCGATCGCCCAGGCGATCATCCGCTGGCACCTGCAGGAGGGACTGATCGTGATCCCCAAGTCGATCCGCAAGGAACGGCTGGCCGAGAACTTCGATGTGTTCGATTTCGAGCTCGATGGCGACGACATGGCCAAGATCGCCGAGCTCGACCAGGGCGAAGCCGGGCGCGTGGGCGCTAACCCGGCAACGGCGTCGTTCCTGTTCTAGAAGCCAAGAACGCCCCTCTCCAGGCTCTTCCCCGATGAGTGGGGGGCGCTGGCTTTGCCCGTGATCTTCGGCTCCTTTCCCTCGCGGGGAGGGATTGAGGTCGGGGGGACACGCGCAGTGACTACTGCTTCGGCAAGTCCCGGTAGGCGGCATCGTCCGCCGCGCTATTCCATTCGGTAAGTGTGCCTTCGACAATGGCCAGATACGGGTCCGGCTTCCGTCGAAACAGCAGGTCCTTCGCAGCGACGACGGCGCCCACGGTAATCAGGACGCAGGCGATCAGGACGAGGTGGGAGTATTCGGCGTAGCCGGTGAGGATGAGGATCAGGGTGGAGAGCAGCGGTGTCGCGTAGCTGGCCGCGCCGAGGGCCTGGATGTCACCCTGCTTGACGCCGATGTCCCAGACGTAGAAGGCGAGGCCGACGGGGCCGAGGCCGAGGGCGATGACGGAGGCCCACTGCCACAGGTCCGCCGGCCAGATCGTCTGCTCGAACAGCAGGTGGCAGATAGTGGCGAGGACGGCTGTCGCGAGGCAGAAGCCGGTGATGGCTTCGCTGGGGACGCTGGCGAAGCGGCGGGACAGCACCGAGTAGCTCGACCAGACGAGGGCGGCGCAGAGGGCGGCGAAGTAGCCGGGAAGGTATTGCGCGTCGAGCGTCAGGCCGCGGCCCTTGGTGACGATGAGGACGGCGCCGGCAAGCGCCAGGGCGCAGCCGAGGATGTGCTGCCACTTCAGCCGCTCACCCGGGAGGAAGGCGGAGAAGACGACGATCAGCAGCGGCCAGAGGTAGTTGATCAGGCCGGCCTCGACCGGTGGCGCGCTGCGCAGCGCGAAGAAATAGGCGAAATGGTAGCCGAACAGGCCACCGACGCCGAGCAGCCAGACCTTTGGTGGCTGGCGCATCGCCTTGAGCGAACCCGGGCGGATGACCAGCAGTGACAGGCCGCCGACCGCGAAGGTGATGGCGGTGAGCTGGAAGGCGGGCATCGTGCCGCTGGCGGCGGTCAGGAAGGCGAGCAGCGACCAGAGCAGTACGGCGGCGAAGCCGATCAGCGTGGCGGTGGGACGGGCGAGGGGCGCGGACATGCCGCTGCTTCTAGCGTGGGCCGGGCCGGCTCACAACGTGTCGCAGATTTGAGCGGCGGGGTGGTTGCTGGGAGCCGGACAAGTACCTAACTTGTTCCGGGAAAAGGGGAAGTCCGGACTCCGATGCCGATCAGCCTTGCCGATATTGCCGCGCTGCGGCAGGCCCTGACCTCCGGAGTCGGCCCGGTGGAGAATGAGATCATCGCCGAGAAGGCCTCGGCGCTCGGCAACCCCGGACGGCAGGCGCAGAAGGCCGTGGCGGCGCTGCATGCCTTCGACGCCTCGCCCCACACGGGGGTCGAGCGGTTGGCGCTGGTCAAGGCGGCGGCCCGGGAAGTCTGGAAGTACTTCATCCAGCGTGAACTGTGCGGGTTGCGCGACCAGCGCGAGGTGATCCGCGAGTACCGCATTCCACAGGAAGTGTTGATGCGACTTGGCGTGATGGACTGACTATGGCCCGGTTTCCGGCCTTCATTGGCCGAACAAATGAGAACGATTGCAGAAGTGTCATATTGTCGCATGGTAGGGGCAGTGCGAAGCAGGGGGTAAGTCGTTTGTCGCATATGGACGTCAGGGGGAGAAGCACGCCGTGCTACGTGAACGGCTGACTGGCTCCCGGTTGTCGGGCATTCGGAGGCACGGCAAGGATTCCGAGCCGCCGTTCCACAAGCTCGCCACCGACGTGCTGTGGGTCGGCTTCAAGATCGATGCCGCGCGGGTGGCGCCGTTCGTTCCCCCTGGACTGGTACTTTCGGAAGCCAGCATCGGTGTACTCGGCATCTACCAGGCGCAGACCGGTTTCGGGCTCACGCCCTACAGGCGGGCGCTGGTCGGGGTGTCGGTCGAGGGCGTGCCGGGGTCAGACGCCGGCGAAGGCATGCTGGTGGTCGGTAATGTAATGGACGAGCCGGGGGCAGGGCGGCTCAGGCGGCTTTACTCGCGAGAGACAGTCACCGGCACGGCCCGAACCTGGCGGGCCGACGGGCTGCTGCACGGGGTGGCCGAAGTCGACGGGGTGGAGTGGGTGCGGGCCAGCGTGCGGCCGACCGGCAAGACGCGGCGCGACATGGCGGGCGTCGATACGTTCTTTGGTGTGACGGAGGCGGGGCTGATCAAGCATGCCGATTCCAACGTCTCCGACATTATCGAGGCCGAGGTTGTGTCGGTGGAGTTCACCGATGCGGCGCCCGAGCTGTTCCGGGCATTTCAGCCGACGGACTTCGTGTTCGCGCTGCACTGCGAGCAGGTGAACTCGATCTGGAGCGAGCCACGGGTCGTGGGAGGCACCACAGGCGACGCCGGGTCGGTGTTCCTGGGGCTGATCGAGGATACGGGCCGGGCTGCCGCGATCGTGCGGCAGGACGGGACGCTGATCGATATCAATCCGATCGGCGAAGCCCTGCTCGGGACCGATGGGCCCCGCATCGGCGAGACGTTGCTGAGTGCGGTGCCGGCCGAGAAGGACGCGCTGTGCGCGGCGTTGAAGCTGTCGATCGCGCGGAGCGGGCCGCGTGTGTCGGCGCCGATTGCGCTGACGCGGCCCGGCGGCAGGCAGATATTCGCCTATGTGATGCCGCTCGAGCACGGGCAGCATGGCGGCGAGGCGGCGCTGGTGCTGCTCGGCGATCCGCGCGGACCGGAGCGGCGGGATGCGGCGCAGATGCTGCAGCTGTTCGGGCTGACGGCTGCCGAGGCACGGCTGGGGGCGCTGATCGGCGTCGGGCTGGGGGCGCGGGAGGCGGCGGAAGAGCTGCGGATTTCCGAGCATACGGCGCGTTCGACGCTGAAGACCGTGTACGACAAGCTGGGGATAAGGAAGCAGTCGGAACTCGGCCATCTGGTGGCGCGGCTGCAGCATTTTTGATCCAGGACAAAGATTTGCGCCGCGATTCCCCCAATTTGCGGGGTGCGCGGTAGCCAAACCCTAAGCAAAGGTTAGCGCGGGCTCATCTTTTCGAAAGTTGCGTATCGTGCTCGATGTTCTTGAGAGCCGCCTTGATACCAAGGCGTTGCACCGCACTGGCCTGACCGTGGGCGACGTCATCGCCATGCTGGAGACGTTCGATCCGTCGGCACCGATGCTGGTGGCGGGCGAGTATGGCGGGTTCGAGGAAGTGCTCGGGCTGCGCAAGATTAACGTGAAGCTCAACGTCAACGATGCCGATGGCTTCGGGCCGCACGAAGTCGCGCAGCCTGGCCAGCGCCCGGACATTTCGGCGGTGACGCTGCGGACCGGCTCCGCTCAGAGATAGTATTTGAAGCCTTCGTGGCTCTTGAGGAAGCCCAGCCGCTCGTAGAAGCGGTGGGCGTCCAGCCGCTTTTTGTTCGATGTCAGCTGGACCATGCCGCAGCCGCGCTCGCGCGCCTGCTCGATGGCCCAGTCGATCATCTGCGTGCCGAGGCCCTTGTTACGGTGTGCCGGGGCGATGTGCACGGCCTCGACGAGGCAACGCTTCGTGCCGAGCCCGGAGATACCGGAAATGAAGGTGAGTTGAACCGTGCCGACGGTCTCGCCACCGAGCACGGCGAGCATCATCAACTGGTTGGGGTCGGCACCGAGTTCGCGCAGGGCAGCGACGTAGCGCGGGTGAAACGGCTCGTCGGGGCGATCGTCGGTGACGCGGACGGCATCGTCGGTGAGAAGCCTGACGATGAAGGGCAGGTCGGCCTCGACGGCCTTGCGGAAGGTGAGGCTCACTCGGTTTCCTCGATCATGCCGGGTATCGCGAGGTGACGCGTACTGGAGATGATCGAGTCTAGGAAGCCGGGGAAGCGTGCGTCGAGGTCGGTGCGGCGCAGGGTGACGCGGCGGCGGGTGCCTTCGGGGGTGACGTTGACCACGCCGGCCTCGCGCAGCTTCGCCACGTGGTAGCTGATCGCCGTCTTGCCCGCGAGATAGGTGAACTGGCCGCAGACCATGCCGACCCCCTCGTGGCGGGCCAGGGTACCGATGATGGCGAGGCGCGTCTCGTCGCCCAGCGTGGCCAGCACGTTGGGCAGGCTGATCTGCTCGGCATCGGGATGCGGCAGCGGGTTCGGCGGCGCGGTATGCGCGGTGTCATGCGTCTGGCTCATGGCAGATGAGATAGTCCAAAGCTGGTCAAAGTTCAATGAGTGTTGAACCAGGGGTTGACGCGCTATGGCGCGCGGTTCATTTGTTCAACACTCATTGAACTTAGGGATCGCATCATGGACACGCGGCTCATCTGGCTCGCGCTCGGCACGTTTGCCGTCGGCGTCGAGGGCTTCGTCATCGCCACGCTCCTGCCGGCCATCGCGGCCGATGGGCTCTATGCGGCGACGGCGCAAGCGGCGGCGGTGACGCTGTCGACCCCCGAGCGGCGGGGACGGGCGATTGCGACAGTGGTGGCCGGCACGACCATGGCGGTAGCGCTGGGCGCGCCGATCGGGGCGTTCCTGTCGGGCTTTGCCGGGTGGCGCGGCACGTATTTCGCCATTGCGGCGGTGGGCGTGCTGACCTCGATCGCGATCTACGCGATGCTGCCGCATGGCATCAAGGGCGACCGGCGTGGCTTGGGCGAGCGGCTCGGGGTGCTGCGCGTGCCGGGGCTGCTGCCGGCGCTGCTGACCATCCTGCTGTATATGGCCGGGCCGTTCGCCGCCTTTATCTACCTGGGGCCGGTGACGACGAAGCTGATGGGGCTCGACGCCGCGCTGCTGCCGTTCGTCATGCTGGCCTATGGGCTGGGCGCGGCGATGGGCAATCCGCTTGGCGGGCAGCTATCCGACCGCATCGGGGCGCAGGCGACGGTGACGATCGCGGCGGTGCTGAACATCGTGTTCCTCGTGCTGCTCGGCGCCATTCCGATGCTGCCGGCAGCCGCGGTGACGCCGGTGTATTTCGGCTTCATGGTGCTGTGGGGCATTGCCGGCTGGATGTTCGTGCCGGGGCAGGTGAGCCGGGTGGTGGCTCTGTCGCCCAGTTCGGCGCCGCTGGCGCTGTCGCTCAACGCCTCGTTCCTCTACCTCGGGACGGCGCTCGGGGCACTGGTCGGAGGGTATGTGCTCGAGCACCTGCCGATCGATCAGCTCGGCCTCGTGGCGGCAGTTTTCCCGGCGCTGGCGCTGGGAGTGATTTTCCTGTCGCGGCCCAGGCCGGTATTCATGCCGCGGCTGGGATAGGCCCAAGCTCTCATTGACCGGACTCGCGGACCCCTCATACTGCTCAAGCGGACGAGGGGTTCTGGTTTTCATGGATATGCGGTTGGTGTGGCTGGCGCTGGGGGCTTTTGCCGGCAGCGTCGAGAGTTCCCTCATTGTCATCGTCATGCCAGACGTCGCCGCCGAAGTGGGCGTCAGCCTACCCGAAGCCGGCTGGCTGATCTTCGTCTATTCGATCTGCTACGGCATCGGCACGCCGATCCTTGCCACCTTGCTGGGTCATGTGGACAGGCGCACGGTGGTGGCGGGCGGCGAGTTGCTGTTCGGCACGATGGCGCTGCTGTTCGGGCTGCTGCCGGGCTACCTGCTGCTGCTTTCCGCCCGGACGCTGATGGCGAGCGGAGCGGGGCTGTTCACGTCGACGGCTCAGTCGACGGCGGTGGCGCTCGCCGCGCCCGGCAAGCGCGGCAGTGCGATTTCGACGGTAGTGATGGGCGGCTCGATCGCCATCGCGATAGGCGCGCCGCTGGCGGCGTTCGTCGCCAATACCATGGGCTGGCGGGTGGCCTATATCGGCGTGGGCCTGATCGGCATCCTGGCGGCGGTGACGATGTGGCTGCGCCTTCCCGGCGATATCCACGGCGACCGGCGGACGTTCAGGGAGCGGCTGAGCGTGCTCCGCGTGCGCGGCATCCCGATGACGCTGCTGACGGCGGGACTCGCGGTGATGGGGGTGTTCGTGTTCTTCAACTTCCTCGCGCCAGTGGTGACGGACCTGGTCGGTATCGACAAGTCGCTGATGCCGGTGGTGATGGTAGCTTTCGGGCTTGGCGCCATCTTCGGCAACCACTTCGCCGGGCGGCTCGCCGATAGCTATGGCGCCAAGCAGACGATGCTGCTGCTGCTTGGGGTCAGCATCGTGCTGCTTGCGGGGCTGCCGCTGCTGGCGCTGCTACCGCACTGGGTGCGGGTGGCGGCGTTCTTTCCGTTCATGTTCATCTACGGCGCGGTCACCTGGGGCTTTATGCCACCGCAATTGCACCGGTTGGCCTCGCTCTCGGCAAAATCGGTGCAGTTGTCGGCGGCGCTCAACCTCACGTCGATGAATATCGGTGGGGCGCTCTCGGCGGTGCTGGGCGGCCTGGTGTTGCAGCACCTGGGGCTCGCCTGGCTGGGGCCGGTGGGCGCGCTGGTGCTGGTCGGGGCGCTGGTGGCCGCCTGGATCGCGCCGTCCGGGCAGGAAGCCT
>Ga0209512_1002855_pt1 | contig 17470 bp, 21 predicted proteins | sample frozenSSSSmetaG_FD_184142 | JGI IMG/M metagenome (GOLD analysis project Ga0209512, IMG submission 184142) | Glacier valley bacterial and archeal communities from Borup Fiord, Nunavut, Canada, to study Microbial Dark Matter (Phase II) -... | ecosystem: Environmental > Aquatic > Freshwater > Ice >... | reverse complement strand
AAGACTTCCTCTGCAGTCTTAAACTTGTTAACAGCAGTAGGGCGAAGACGTGGGTTAATATGCAAGGCTGCGGTGCCTGCTACTCTGCTTTAAATATAGCTAATTTGCAGAGCTTAAGTAGGAAAGTGATCTTAGTTTGCCTCTAGCTTTAACTACATCTTCGCAAGCTAGTCGTCGTATGTAGGCTCCTTTCCGTCTATAAGAATAGGAGGGTCTAGCAGCTTTGTAGACTTGTTCTTCATGGTAGTAGTTAAGATTTTAGACTGTGGGGTTCCTTCGCGTATAGCTTAAGTCTGTTGCTTCTGCAAGTATTTAATAACAGTAGCTTGCTTTGCATTTGTATTCTTTTCATCTTGAATAACCTCTTGCAGCTGTTCAATTCCGTCCTGCAGCTCTAGAATTTGAGCATCTTGTGTCTAGATCTGTGCATCCATTTCCTTGCTCTTTGCGAGGACCTTGTTGTAGAGCTCCGCTAATTAGGTGTAATCTTCTATAACTTGCTTCTGAATTTCAAGGGCAGCTCTCTTCTGCTGCTTCGTCCAGTCCTCAATCTTTGTGAGATCATTCAATTCCTAAATTCAAAGGGTAGGAGTAGTCTGTTTAAGGAGAGTCTGTCTCCTGTTCTCTTAAGTCTCTTAGGCATCTTGGGTATTTGCTAGGTCAGGCCCATTAAATGCAGTAGGATCTTCATCTTCATGGTGACTCTCGCTTTAAGTAGGAGCTCTGTCTTCTGCACCACGTGCCATCTTTGCTTTCTTGCTAGCAGTAGCTGTATCTATTGATTCTCTATTCGTATTCGTAGTTGTCAGTTCCTTAACTTTAGGATCTAGACGCGTATCTCCACAGGCCCTATGGCGCACTTTGCTGACTGCTGGAGCCACCTCGCTAGGCGCACTACCCACACAGTTATTCCACCACTAGGTGCCCAAATGTCGAGGGAGCAGTGTGAAAGGTCTAGATGCATCTAAATTGTCGTCTTCTTGTTGAATAGAGGTCGTCTGTAGGTGAATGGATGTGTCTATTGTTGATTCAAAGGTGATCTTGTTCTTCTGTTTCAAATGTGAATTTGTGTGTGTGTCTGTTCTTCTGTTCTGTATTCAAAGATCTATATATTGATCTGTTCTGTATTCTGTTCCTGTTCTTTTCGTGTGCCCTAGGGCTTCTGTGCCTTTAAGTCTGTTCTGTCTTTCTGTTCAAAGTTCGTGTTCTAAGATTAGTATCTTAATCTATATCTTTGTGTTCTGAATTCGTTCTGTCGTGTTCAAGTTCTTGTTCTATTTGAGTTCTGTTCTGTTCTTGTATTCTAAGATCTGTATATCGATCTGTGTTCTGTTCATTCGTATTCTGTATTCGTTTCAAGTTCGTGTTCAGGTTCTGTATCACTAATGAAAGTGATGATGGGTTTGAGGATGAGATTGAATCTTATGTCATGGTCACGCAGAGCAGGTCATGCGGATCTAAAGTGCTAGATTCAATCTAGAGAGAAAAGAAGGAAAAGAGGAAAGAGAGAGGAGAGGAAAGATCTATATATACAGTGTAGGGCTCTAAGCGCACAAGCGCGCAGCCAGCTAGCGAACAGTACACGTGAATACCACAACAACAAGAGCAACACATAAGGTGAAGCCTTTAATATTCGTAACAATTAGCATAAGGAAGCTGTCCATTCTTCAATTCGGAAGCTAGACCTTACCTATACAGTAGGGTCCTTCCTTTAGGACCTACTAGAAATCCAGACGAACACATTTAAGTCCTCGACAATTATCCATGCCTTTAGGAATAGTGGCATTTGGCCGATAGATAAAGAGCTAGCTTTATCTAAGCTCTAGAAGTATTCAGCACCACAGCAGGCTGAAATAGCTGGAGAGCTCCCACCTACGACTCTTTAACAGACTGAGTCACAGCTGTCTAAGTGGAAGGCCTAGATTCTAGTCCTACTTAGTAGCCCGTCCCGCCAGCGTTACTCAGACTTCATAGCTGGGACTGAACAGGTGCTAGCAAAGGCTCAATTAACTAAGCTAGACCTAGGCCTAGCTACTAGTAAAGAGGCTGAACAAAGGAAAAGACAGGCTACTAATAGACGTACAGTCCAAAAAGGGGGCCATTTGTCTGTTGACGAAGCCTGGGAAAAAATGGACCAAAAGGCTCAAATAGTAGCTGAAAAAGCAGCTGCTAAGGTAGCCTGGGCCTAGAAAAAGGCCCAAAGAGCTACTGCCCAGGCCCTGCACTAGGCTGGTGTTACGGCCCGTAAAGCAGAGAGGGATAGGAAGAAAAGGGTAGCTATTTTGACGAAGGCTGGGGCCCCTATTCCAGAGGAGCTTCAGCAACCAATTCCTGACCCTGAAGTTCAGGACAGCGAGGGCGAGTGCGAAAGTGCAAGTCAGAGTGAAGATGAAGAGGTAGATTTCATAGGAGACTTTTAAAACTTAATTATATTAAGTACTTTTTATAGTAAATTGTGTATAGAGTGACATATTTTCATTATACTATATAAAAAGTTGATGTTCTTACACTTTAGTGAAGGGATGCAGATCGCTTCCGCGGATGCAAATCGCTTCCTCCGACCCTGAGCGGAGCTCAGTTTTCGGTTCCGACGATTAGTCCGCACTTTCGAGGCTTAGGTTAGGTGGCTTAGACATATGACGAATTAGCTGGGAAGGTGAGAGCAATTGTCCCTTGCATGGTATCTAAGCTAAGGCGGCTAAACTTCGGCCCTAACGCGAAAATGACGCGAAAATGACGCGAAAGTTTCGCTGCGCCTCACCCGGCTCACCCTGCTCACCCTGCTCACCCACTGCTCACCTTCGCTTCACCCTAAGATCAGTCCTTTAAAGCGGCAAGGGGCTTGAATTCCACGCTATGCCTATTGGCACGATTGAGAGTAATGGCCATAGGAACATGGAGCTTGTGTATGGCAGAGCGGACGGGATGCCCAATTCTCTCCAGTCTATGGTCGTATGTGATTATTCATTTATTGTTAAAACTTATGTAGAAGAAAATAATACATACCTGTGCTCTACTAGACTCTGATTGCTGCGGACCACTGTCGATTGAGAACGACGACAAGAGGTGCCTTCAGAAGGTTCAGAAGGCGGATGCAGCGAAGAAAGGACCCGGCTCGCATCTGAAAAATAATGTCCAAGCGAGGCATCGTGCTATGTATTCTTTCTTCACTCCTCAATACTATTATATATACTCCGGACATGCTATTAACAAATCACATGCAGACGCAGACCAGCCTTGCCTAGGGCAGGGCACGGCAGGGTCTTACGCGCGCCAAGCACGGCGTCAGCGTCAGAGATTGGGGAATGCTAAGTAAGCTTAAGAAGGAAGCCCATGAGGTAGATCTCGCTGCTGTGATTTGGAGACCTCCAAGCCGCATTCAGCCTCAACTGCTCCTTCTGTTGCCGTTTTCCAAATTTCCACTTCCATGTCTCCGCATCGGGATAGATGTATTCGCCTAGAGGAGGCGGCTCATTCGTCAGCGCCGTGCTGACGTCAGGCCAGGCGAGCGAGGCTGAGTTGGAGATTGTAGAAATGATATCGTGCTGGCGATGCGCTGAAGGAAGATGCATTATCCACTTTGCGGAAACTTCACACGACACGACACGACTTTACCCGTGGTGATTCGGTGATATCTCAAGGTATTTGAGTAATGATTCTATTCTTGCTTAATGCAATCTAGTTTAGCAATAATATGTGCACTGCCGATTTGAACGGTGAGGCAACCGTCACTCTTGCCGACTGAAACGAAAGGATAATGATGTCTCTCCATCGCTCAAAATGCATAACCTAGCCGGCTTCTTCTCGATAACAATTGACCGGATCCATTTCTCCTCCAATCCTTCCAGGACATGCTGAGATTACGCGTCATCAAGCTGTCTAGTCGTAGAACACCCGGCTATCATTGTAACATATGCCCGTTGGCTTTGCTGTAATGCTGGAATACGGTTTCGATGTCAATGCGGGAGATGGCGCAACTTCAGATCATCTTGTCATCGTGGATGCGCATCGCGAGTAGGCAAATGCAAATGACGTCGGAAGTTGCAAATTCTTGGCGGAGGAAAAATAGTTTCTCCGTATGCGTTCTGAACGAACTGCAAATCGTCGGACCCGATTCTTGTACGTTTACCCCGCTGAAAAAAACTTAGTTTCGTGACCTTATCGTAAATAGATATTCACGAAATATAAATAATAAATTAAAATATAATCTAGTAAATTAAATTATGTATACTTTCGTTTAAGGCAGACTACTATTAAAGAATGCGCGTGCGTTAGAAACATGCAAAAGTAGGATTTGGAAATCTATAACTCGTAAATTATGTTCCTTCCTCTTTAGTGTGCACACACACACACTCCTATAGCATCAATTTACGAAGCCTGCAAAGAGGTATCTCGCTTCTCCATCCTCTCTCTCTCTCTTTCTTTTCCGAAAGAGGTCTCTCTTCCCTTTCTCTCCCCCTCTCCACATCTCTCTCTCCATCTCTCCTCCATCTCTCCTATCTCCTATACTTCACTTTGCGAAGCCTGCAAAGAATTTCTCCATCTTCTCCTCCATCTCTCCATCTCTCCATCTCTCCATCTCTCCATCTCTCCCTCCATCTGCACCTTTTCAAGCACGCTGATGGAGGGGATCTTCCTCACTCTTCTCTTTTTTCTTTTGTAACTCACTCGTTATTTACGTGAATCTCACTAGACTCTTCCTTCATTCACTGTCTTTCTTTTCTCTAAGGCGCCACGTTGAAAATCGACCCTGCCCATTCTAATGGATGAGGATGATGGCTTCGACAGCTCGGACATGGAGTTCGAGGCGCCTCCGAATCCCTTCTTTAACGCTGGACTTACGAGCATCGAGGCCATCGTTCAAGATGCAACTAAGGATCGAATTGCATCAAAGAAGGTGTCGAAGCAGCTAGCTTTCGTCGAAGCCTCGAAGAAAACCCAATATATGTCCTAACTATGGCATAATAGATTTATGTCATTCCGTAGCACGACGCTTAGGAAGAGGTGAGAAGATCTGCGTTGTTCCCCTCTGCACATTTCACTCACTTGAGCACGCCCACGTCTTACTAGATGGTCTACCTTACTGTTCATCTTCCTGTTACGTTTTAAGGCTAAACAGTAGCACACAGTGTTGAGGTTACACTAAGCGCCGAGGACATCGAACGTTTTCTTTCAGTCATCGTGTTAAAGGTCATCCTAAGATCAAATGAAGTACCCTCTTTTGGCTGGCTAAGGGGTGGCCTTCGACGTCTCCTTACAACGCTCACTTTCCACTACGCAAATTTCCGTCTATCAAAGCATGAGTCTCTCCGACTCAAAGTAGTGTTCCAGCAACTGCTAAATGAAGGCCGCATTACAAAGGTACTAGGCAGGACTACTTAGCAGTGGATAGGATCAATTCTCGTTCGTCGCATACTCACCACTATCCTCCGAGAAGCTTTCGAGGAAGGGACACTGAACTAGGACGTCACAATACAAAAGACACTTTCGATCTTGTTGATATTAGCCCTCTCATGTCGCGTTGGAGACATCATGACGGTATCAACAGATGATCAACCTCTCCCATTCCTATGCTACAACGACATTACCATTAAGCTCGTGGGTGGAGACAAGGTTGAGAATCTCTAAGCCCTAATCGTCATTAGAAACGAGAAAGGAAAGAAGTGAGTTGTCCTATCCTTATAAATCGGCGCTATCGATTCTTGCTCTCATGCTAACGGGACTTTGAAAAACAGACACGAATTTCGAGACAACAGGGAGGTGATCCTCCGCTGCATGACTAGAGATGAGGATCACATAGTATGCCTAGTGAAGATGATACTCGTTAATGCGATGCGGCTAGGTGCTGTAAGTAGAGGCACCATCGGCGATATTATTAGAGACATCGCCTCCCGAGAGGACAAGACTCTGAAATGGTCAAGTGGAAGAGAGTTCTTCCTAGTACTCTGTGCTTTCGAGCTAAGCAGCTCACATGTCATAATCAACAGCCCTGCGACAACGCATCAAGCTCGCAAAAGCATCCGCGAAGCAAGTTTCAAGGCTGGTATCATGGCTAGAGTCTCAACACATGATCTTCGGAGAGGCTCTGCAAGGGACACCGCACATCTAAAAGGAAAACCTATTGACATGGCCTCTGCTACCGTTGCTGCTGCATTAGGCCACTCGAATGCAGCTTTGCAAGATGGTGTCACGGCTTCCTACGTTGGAAGGAGGACTGACGATACTTGGATAAAGAGGATCTAGGCCGCCCACACAGATCCGTTTAGTACACCTGTCACTCAACATAGCTTTAAGCGACAGCGATTAAATCAACACGAGCTTCGACAATTGTATACAGAGGCAGGCGTGGATCCAGCGGACAAGAAGGAGACCAACAAGGTTAGAAGGCAATACTACGCTGCCTAAGAGAACAAGTGGATAGAACAGGAAAAGCCCCTCATGCCTAGAACGCCTAGCCAGGGTAATCAACGCAGTGCTCGCAAGCGTAAAGTGAATCCAACGCAGACGACAATCGACACTGCCGATTCTTTAGAAGTAGAAGAGATATTATCGCAACAGGATGAATCTGCAGACACCGTTGAAGCAACTGGAATTAACGAGAGCTTAATTGATCCGCGCCTATTAGCCATGGCCGAAAATGTGACTAATATCATCGGGAATACAGAGGGCGTAGAACTACTCGAGGAAACCGCTGAAGCAGTATTCGATGAGATGGAGAACCCTATAAAAACAAAAGAGTTCGTCTTACTAGGCCGAGAGTTTATTACCTTTCTTTCTCAGATCAATGTGATTAGAAATGAGACTTTTAGCAAGATAGTAGAGAAACATCGAGTTATCCTAGACAGATATCGAGGCAACAGTCGAGCTAAACCCACGTTCTTCCGCCACTACTGCAGAAAAACCAAGGGATGCGAGTACTTTACGTTCTCTCATTGGGGGCTGCGGCTTCATGAAACAAAATGCTCTGCAACGATGGTCGAGACTCAACTTGCTGATAGGCCATTCGAATGTCTAGTAGACGGCTGCTCCTCGCGATTTGCAACTAAGGACGCTCTTAAGAATCATGATGCACAGCTGCACACGTGGAAGCCGCGAGGATGTAAGAACGAGACATGTGATCCTAACATCATCTATAACTCGCTTAGAGAGCTCAGAAAACATCGGATGGCTACTCATTCACCTTAGACTCCGAAGCCATGTCCCATCGAAGACTGCAGATCAGAGACTTTGTTCACTAGACGTGAGTCTCTTAAGGTTCACCTTCGGATGATGCACCACATTACGGACGAGGAGACGATAAAACAACACACTTTTGTTAGGACAGCGAGAACTCCTTTTCTTCATTAAAGCTGTTGTTTTCCTGGTTGCGATAACCCAAAAGTATATGTGGAGAAGAGATATCTAGTGAACCATTTCCAAAAGCAGCACAATCTCTTAAAGGAAGAAGCCCTGGAGCGCATTGCTCTAGAGTAAACGACATCAATATGGCTTTCTTTACGGAGCGAAGTGACTCTGTCTTGCATTGCTCTGCTCGAATTATGTTATATTCTTTGGATTTTGGAAGGTTGCTATACAAATCGGCAGTGTCGATTGTTTGCATCGAGGTCAGATCTGGGTCTGGAATCTAGGTGTTCTATGGAGAAAGAAAGGGACGCGCCGCCTCAAGAGAAAGCGCCGGAAGACTCGTGCCCGATCTAAGTAAACAACTCGCTACCACTCGATCTCGGATTATCTTTGCCCGCGAGTCGCCGACAAGACCCTCTTGCAGCTTGCCATGCAGGCATTCGCTGTGTCTCGAATCTCACCGCGGCGTAATCGGGAGGCCTGGCCTATGCGAACCCTTTCTCACCCCCAAAAAAAAGACTCCCGCCGTTTGTGAACCCTGCTAACACTACCTAAAGCATCGTCGCCGCCGCCACCTCGCCGTCGCCCCCATCATCGCATTAAGCGATTTACTGTCTTGGTGTCTCGCTGCTGCCGTTGCCCTCGTAGATGATGCGGCGACGGCACATATCACAGCGAGGCGTACAATGCGCAGGAGGATGGGATCACGGGATAGAGGAGGGGGATTAGGGTGATGATGAGTTTAAGCGGCGGCGACGATGAGGGGACGGACGATAGCGAGGGCATCGACGGCGAGGGCAACGGGTCATATGATGGTGGTGTGGGTCACGGCCGTGGCATAGGGATGGGTATGTAGTTCTTATTGTATGTATATCTTTCTTATGCCCTGTATTCTGTAATTATTGGGCAGTTCCTCCATGGAATTAACAAGTTCTTGTAAGGGTCCACGCTCGGACTTCAACTTCAATCACAGCCTCACGAAATGGGCATATATTTATCGTGGCACTATTGATTTGCTGCATTAGCTGAGCACCAAATTCGCCAAAGCCGCCGCAAACCCATTCAGCTGGTCTGCAACAAAGCTCTGCGGCTCTACATTATCATGGAGGCACTTAGACGCCCCTCAGCCCTCTGTACTCTGCAAAGTTCCACCGCCATTCTTGACATTCATTTTGAGTTTTCGAGGCGACTGAAGTCGTAACCCCGAAGCCATGCCTTTCAAGAAACTCGTCGGCTCTTTCATCAAAGAACTCCAGGCTGGAGCCGCACAACTTCAGCAACAGCAGCAGCCACGGACAGCCAGCATTCGCGTCGCAGGCCAACTTGTCCTCGTCCTCGACAGGTGCCTCAAGCCGGGTATCAGGACTGGATCGGCCTCAATGACTCCCGATTCCAAAACTTCTACGTCTGCCCGACATGCTATAACACGAGCGTCAGACAGACACCATACCAAACTCCTTCGTTACAAAGCCCGTACCGCCAAACGTCCCATTGCGCTGCGACATGTCTCGCTTCTAGGTCAAGGTTGCCGGCATGGTGCTTCTGACAATGAACCAAAATCGCCGGCACGACATCACGCTGCTGCCACGCGTGGCCGGTATTGCCGCGCGTGACAGGGATTGCTCTAACTCCTAGCTGGAGGGAGAGCATATGCCGCCTCTGGTCGTTTCGCGCCTGTGGTATACGATTCGCGATCCCAACACCGGCGCCATGCCGTTGCCAAACTGGACGATTTGCTCGTGCTGCCTCGTCAACATCCAGACCATGTGTCCCGTCATTGCGAACGCGTTTGCGCCAATCACAAACCCCCCGTTAACGATTCCTGTGCGCTTATCCCGTCGTCCCGCTTCGACCACGCACGCACGATGCAGATGCTGCAGTACGTCGCCACCTCGGAGGTAATGTCCGCCATGGCCGGGCAAGCAGACATGTCCTACCTCGTAAACTGGCTTTTGGCCAACCCTCCGTCTGTGCCAACGGCCGTTCAGGCTCCCCCAACAAACGTCCAAAGCACATCATAGGCGCCAAGACAAGAGGCATGGGGCAGACTTTGCCCACGTAACGTCCCGTCGACGACTTTGAAGTTCTATGCCATGCTTGACCTCTTTGACTTCACTGTCTGCGAGAAGTGCTTTGCTGAGGTCATCAGGCCGGACGCAGACAGGGGCGTGGACCTTGCCCGCCGATTCGCTCCCACGCCTTCTGTGCTGTCATCGGGCTTCACGTGCCACCTGTACTCGGATCGGATGCGCCGTGTGTGGAACGAAGCAGCGTCCACGAGTAACTTGGATCATCTCCGCCAGAAGATCAGCGAGCGACGGGCGAGGGAAAGGGAGCTTCAGACGAAGCGTGCGCAACTCCAGCAGCAAGCCAGGCAACTCAAGCAGCAAGCGGACATGCAGGAGCAGCTTGCAACCATAGCAATGTTGACAGAGATGAATCGCGCCAGCAATAACATCTTGCTGTCGGGCATTGGTGTCACGTACCAAGTGGATTCTTATCATGTAGCGGTACCAAGCGGAGTGGTGAGTCTAATAAGCTTTCCCTCGAACAGGTAGATCTTGTCGCGACGGAACTGACAAGCAGAGCCATAGCCAAACTTTAGTGAGACCACGCAGATGAATAACCAGGCTGCCATGCTCCGGGTTCAGGCAGCGCAGGCAGAGGATCAGATTCGATTGGCGGACGAAGAATGGACGCGTTACTGGGAGTAGTTGAGCAAGCCTCTCCGTTGTTGATATCAACGCCTGAACTATTCGCCTAACTAAAATGATGTTGTTTAGATCCTAGATATATACACCATAAGTCTAAATGTGTTCGCCAGCCACTTGTCACCCTTTGCAGGATCGTCGACGTCCACTGTAAATATTGCTAGAAATTCTCAGCGGGCGTGATGTAAGTTTTCCATACTATTATCCCTCCCTACTTCCTCTGATGTAATGCTAATTTTTTGTTTTTTTAGTAATCCCAGTATTTCCACTCTCATTTTCATTGTGCAATGCCTTCTCGTCGCTTCCATAACCGGCGCGCACAGTGCCCCGAACTCCTGGTGCTTCCATGCCGTACAATCGAATATGGTGCCCTTTCGCAGCGTAGGATGAGTTAGTGCCTTTAGTGTTTTGTTTCGCCCTAGAGGTATAGCCAGTGTCTCCTTTGCGGGTGACCAGAGACTTTAAGGTTGGAAGACTACCGACGACGACAGCTGGAATTGTTTGTTAGCGATATTTTGAAATGTAGGTCATGGGAAGAAACATGCCAGACGGGGATAAACACATACCAACAGATGTCTCGAGCATGGACCATAAGGCAAGACTGACATTTTCTTTGGGACTTGCGATTGTGACGGCCTCGATGACCTTGACCATACGGATTATGGAGAAGAAAATGATGACTATCCCTAGGGAAAAGATAGCTCCGATTCCCAACTTCTGTTTTAAAGATATTCAAAGGCCAATTAGAAGTCGAATAGGGAGCACTGCAACCAGGATGTCCTGTCTCCATTTCACATAAAATAGAAATCTAGCATTGACATTTAAGATCCATTGAGAAGCGTCTTTTCAACGGTATGCAAACCATGAAGTTTGTGAGGAGAGAAATCAACCACGTAACAATACAACTGCCAACCACGATCCACCACCATTTCATATACCCATCAACACCCGTAAGAAGCCTACGGTAGAACATCAACAGAGATCACCTGGCCGATCACATGCAGTTCCAGATGGAGATCATGAAGCATAATTGCATCTTCCTCTGAGAGATTAGAGTCGTTGCGATCTTCCCCCGTGTTGTAAATGGCGCGGAGGGTGTTCCACCTTCGGCGATCGTAGCCATCAAATATCTAACATCAAGCAACAGGTGATTAAGTATTGCCATTATCGTCAGCCACACTATTGCGGATATGGCTAAGGCATCATTCCAAAATAGGTGCTTCAGTTTTCTGTATCTGACGGCGAGTCTGAGGATTGTTGTGAGAAGAGCTGTTGCCCACATGAGCCAATTTAGAAGCTATGAATTTGTCAGTAGGGTATTATGAGGTGCGTCATCATTTATGAGGGACAAAGGGACAGTGCGGTGAACTGGCCCGCGTTGAAGTCCTCCAATGCTGTCGCCATTATGAGATAGAAGATCGACCTTGCCCGAGTCCTCGAATCCTAGACCCGGAGATCTCTCGTGCTTATCATCCATCTGAATTCGACAATGTCAGCACAAAAGTGATGACCGTTGAAACGTACCCGCAACCGATGCGATGCGTCTGGAGCGACATGATCGCAAAACAAGGCAAAATAGGCCTGGATGCGTACACAATGGCGTCTACATGGCGTGGGGTTAGTGGCTCGTGTGTGCGTTCTTCGCCTCTTCCCCGCTTCTCCACCCCCGCAGCCGCAGCCGTTGCCAAGCCCCAAGTACCTACCTACCCAATGCTCCTCACGTGCTACCTTGGGGGTTCGTGTCAAAAGTAGAGCAGTAGAAGTAGGCTCAGCAGAAGTATCAAAAGGAAAGTGATTGATTCTCTAACTATGCTATGGACTATCTATTCCTTGATATAGATAGTGGTGACAAAGGCTCAAAGAGCCGATGGAAAGATGCATGGAACCGTCCGTGCATAACGTGAAGATTCCCCTGGATTCTCATATTCATGAGAATCCTCCGGTGCCTCCTGGCGCCACCCTCTCTATCCAACAGTTCGGCCCGTTGTGCACAGCAGTCCCAACGTGGAGCGGGACACGAATTCGGCTGGCCCTGACGTGCAACTGCTCGGAATCTCGGATTCGACTCAGCTGAAATTCAGGCATAGGCATGGGCATGGGCATAGGGCAGGCATAGGGCAGAGGCTTGCCCGTGGAGATTGCCAATCACCTGCTGCTAATCCCCTGCCAATCCCCTACCAAGACAACGGCGCCCTTGTTCCTTCTCCCTTCTCCCTTCTCACAACTCGCGCTGATCGTCAGAATGGGTCTAAGTGCTTACATTCTGAGCTAGTACTGTAGATCCCAGGACAAAGTCTGCTTCATACCACAGCCAACGCCTGCACTGCACTGTATGTAATCATCGGATCCTTGACTGGTCGCTTCGCTCCCAGTCGGAGTCAGCAATTTGTCCCCTCTCAAATCCCATATTATTCTGTAGATATTACGTAGAGGAAAACATACCTAATTTAATCAATTCCACATCAATTCTGGAATAATTTTAGACTATCAGGATGCACTTAATAAAGCTTGAGATTAGCTACTTAGAAATCTAATAGAAAAGACTAGCACAGTAGATAAGGTCGAAAGGCTGTCTTACAGGCTGCAAATCTAAAAACTATGCATGGAGGGCAATTCAGTCCTTCCTAGAGAAATTATTTAATTGTGTACTTTTACTACTAAATATAGTGCAAAGGTACAATAATATGAGAGGGGACACGATTGCTTACGTGGGACAGATTGCTTACTCCGACTAGGAGCGAAGCGACCAGTCAAGGATTTGACGATTCGTTATCATTCAGCTTCTCTGATGCTCGGCTTTGGCAAATTGGGATCGACTTTTTTTTACAGACATATACGGCTGAGTCCCCTCCCACAAGATGCATTGGAGCTGTGTTCGTTACAAGCTGCGTTTGTGGCTCTCGACCGTCTCAGTTACTCCGTCTGATTTCCCTGCCTTGACATTGGCATCTGAAGATGTTGTTCTCCAAGTCCTTGGGTCTTCTTTCGCTCCTGAGCTTTGCACGTGCAAACACCTCTGTATCAGACGCGGATCGAATTGCCATCACCGCCCTCCAGGCCACTAACTTTGGCACCAATTTGGGTTCCACCTGTGCCTGTACCATACTGAACAGCCTCTTCCGTGGGAAGGTTTTATTCCCTGGCTCAGCAGCATACACGGCTGAAGCAACGCATTACTGGGACCTCAGGGCAGATCTCTCCCCAAAATGCGTGTTTGTGCCCGCCACTGCAAGAGATGTAGCGAAGGGCGTCGTAGCTCTCGATGTCTGCAAGTCGCAATTTGCCATCCGCGCAGGTGGTCATATGCCTGTAGGTTCCCCCGCATCCCTCACCCTTGTTCTCATTTTCAATGTATACTTCTGACTCCGAGACTCTAGGTCAGGGGAGCTGCGAACACTGATGGCGAAGTTTTGGTTGCTCTGAGTGCTCTCAAGACCCTTACTCTATCCGCCGACCAAAATAGCGTGGAAGCTGGGGCTGCTCTCGACTGGTATCAGATGAACTCCTTCCTTGAACCCTACGGTCGAATTGCTGTTGGTGGGCGCCTTAAGACAATCGGGATATCAGGGTTAACGATTGGTGGTGGTATCTCGTACTTCACTGCCAAGTATGGATTCGCGATGGACAACGTTCTCGCCTACGAGATCGTTACTGCCAATGGTAAAGTGGTCACTGCTACTGCAACATGCAACTCCGATTTATTCTGGGCAATGAAAGGAGGTGGAAGCAACTTCGGCATCGTCACCAAGTTCACCTTTGCCACCTACAAGGTGCCCAGTGTCAGCACGGCAATTCAGATCTTCACTGAAGACTCCATACCCGCATACATCACCGCGATTGCCAATCTTGCCAATTATCAGGATCAAGTCGACACTGCTGCCGGTGGGATCTTCACATTTGGTTATACTCCATCTACAGGCGCTGTCCAAGCCCAATTCCTAGGTGTTCAGGCAGGCTCTACTGTTAAACCCGCTGTCTTCAGTAATATCACCGCTATACCAAGTGTATTTTCTGTCTACAATGTCACAACTCTTGCTCAGTGGTCTTCAACACTTGATACCCCATATCAAGTCTACAGGTCAGTTGTTAAAGTTAAGCTCTCGTGGCTCACCAATACTAACGGGGAATAGATACATGTACGGAATGCAGGCTGTGCTGGCCGACGAAGCATCGCTCCAGGCCATGTACACCGCGTTCAAAGCTGGGTCGGCTCCAATGGCAAACATTGCCGGATTATCCGTCAACCTCGTCTTTCAACCTATTCCCAAGAGTGCCACCACCGTCGCGAAGACAAATGGAGTCGGAAATACATGGGGAATTGACAACACTAAGGCATACGTCTGTAAGTGTCCTTAAATTCTACGCTCCTCAGAGCAGCTTTGCTTCATTTCAACCTTCTGACAGCAATCTTAGACTGGCTTATCACTGTTTCATGGACCAATGCAGCGGATGACGAAGCTGTTATTGCTTGGTCTACAGCCCTCCGCGAAAAGATCCACGCTACAAATGTGGAGGCAGGGACTGGACTGGATTTTATGTACATGAATGATTGCAGCGATGTGCAAAAACCATTTACAGGACTTCCTGCAGCAAATTTGGCCAGACTCAAGGCCATTCGCAAGAAGTACGACCCGACACTGGTTTTCCGGAACCTGAGTACAGGTGGATATAAACTGGACTAGGTATATGAAACAAGTCATTTGAGTTTGCAGAGTATTTCATGTATTTTTAAGAAGCCCCATGTAGTGAGCTGAAAATTGTCCGTTGGGAAGGACAGATAAGCGTGGTTAGAAATGGAAAATCTGTTGGATGGATCCTCCGTTCCAGGCGTAATTGTCGGATCTGTCGTGTCGAGAAGTATAACATCACAGATTCCCTTACATATCAATTGGCATAGTAAATCACTCAATTCAATTGTGATGTCCGACTACAAGACCTTGCTTCGTGATGCTATATCATGGCTTAAAGAAAATACTTTGGAGATAGCTGCTGTTGCAGCTCGTATTTAAAAAAATCAGACCCAGCATGTCAAGTGCATCAACTGCTCGCGATACTGCTCAACCGCAAAGATGCAGAGGATAGAATAGAGCACTGTCAGTCACTCAACTTGCCGTCTTAAAGCAATCGATCCAACAGCAATATGAGAACGGAGCAGGAGCTACTAGGCCGACCGAATGGCCGCAGCACTTTTTCAACTAGTTCTAGAGACTCAGATCCAAAAGTCCCATTATGTGAGAATTGTACCGCGGAAGCTATCGAGTGCGGACTCTTGGCTTGATAGTGTTGCAGAGTCCAGCCGGGCTCTCCTCTCTCGAGGACGCGAGAGCTCCTGGGAAGATCTGGAAGCAGCGAGCATCGCCTAGTGTTCTGAATCACTGCAAGCAGCGCAGCACCGCGATCTCGTCGTCTGGGCAGAAACGGAAAGGAGACGAAGGACGAAGGATCTGTTGATGGGAATCATGGTGGAATGATGAAGAGATCCAAATCGGGGGAGAGCCGGACCAAAGCCGAGCCTCGACACAACCGACCTCCGCAGCATCCAGGAACCGGAGCCTGGCAGTCTGGCAGGTTGCGAGAGTGAGACGTGCGGCAACTGGATATACTGCGGTTTCGCCTGGACAGCCACTCCAAGCATACGTGTCGGACGGAGAAGGTTTGGAGACTCTGCGTGATGCTGTTGCAGGCCACAGGTCGCTGCTTGAGAAAGGAAAGGTACTCCATCGGGTTCTTTCCGAGAAAAACATCATCATCACAAAGTCTCCTAGCGAAGGAGACCCAAAGGCGAAAGGCACGATTGATTGATCTACACTTGGCGAAGGGTCGGACAGCGTCCGAGGGGTGCCAGTCACCGACACCATGTAATTTATGGCGGTCGAACTACTATTAAACTGAGATAATCGTGTGGCCATAGCAGTCGATTATCCGTAGCGGTAGATATCACAGTATTCCTATAATATATTGAAATTGTGTATGGGAAATTGGATAGACCACGAGTTGTTGACAGTAAGAAGCTTCCAGATATCACAACAGACTCTCTGGAAAGCTTCGATTGCCAGATTTCTAGAGGTCTTCATTCCTCGCTGATGTCAGTTCAATCTACGTAAGCTAAAAAAAAATACAAATAAAAATCAGTGAATCTGATCAGAATCACTTTAATTAAACTGTTCGCCTTTATTTGGGCGATAATCTAAGTTGATCTCCATTTTGTCACTCCTCTTTCTTAATGTTATTGTTTGTAAGCACGTTTGCTAGTATTGGTGATTTTCTAGCAGAATCCTTGCTCCTGGTCTTACTTTCGAGATCCACAGAGTCGAAGAATGCACCCTATATCACCCTCCTTCCTGCTCAAAAACGCGGCTTGCAATTAATTGCAAGGAAAAATAGCCATCTATGCTGAAGCAATGCCTGGTTCTTCCTGTATTTTCTTCTCCCTGCTATTTATTTTCCACGCCCAAGAACGCCAAATCCGTAGCCAGATGCATAATTTCTCCCATATCTCGTGTGACAAAATTGTAATCACCGACAACTTACAGACATCCTCGAGCATTCTCTCGTCACACAGAAGGCTGCAGCGCCCAGATTCTTACGGGATACAACTCCCTCGGAAAGCCCCTCTGCAGCTCCGTCCTCACGATCTTGAGTCCCGCCTCCTTGAAGAGCTCTTTGAACTTCTCTTCCGTCCTATCCATCGCGTTAGCTCATCAATTTCCTCTCATTTCGGCGTCTCTCCAGCTTCCTTTTTTGCACAGTGCGCAGACCCAACGGGATGTTCGAATTCGCGAGAATGAAAACCCCAATCACCTACCTCGTCACGCTACTATCCACCTCATCATACACATCCCTCAGCCCCGCCAAATTCTCCTTCACAACCACCCACCCCCTGACCTTCCCCTCCTCCCTCCTCACCATCCCCGCACACTTCCTCAGATACTCCACCAGCTGCGCGTCCGTCAGGTGTCCCAGACACCACTGGTTCCACACCAAATCATACACGGTGCCCGCCTCGGGATCCCACGCCTCCAGCCCGACGTTGTAGATCGTGCCGATGCCCGGGACCGCGGAGAGCGCGGCGGTGAACTTGGCGATCGGCTCGACGATGTCGACGGTGCGCGAGAGGGACAGCAGGAGCGACGTCGTAATGCGGCCGATGCTGTGGGGGGTTAGCAGATGTCGAACCGACCATTAGGCGTGACGAGGAAAGAGGACGCGGAAAAGGCTGGGGAACGATATTCGCCATCCAACGAAGAGAAAGCACGTGACACACATCGTCCCTCCACATCTCTGCGCCTCTCCTCCGCCCTGCAAAGTCCCCAGCAGTGCAAAAACAATATCATCTGCTTACCCAGCACCACAATCCACCGTCCTCACCAACGGCCTCGCATCCCCCCCCTCCTCCGCACCCCCCTTCTCCAACC
>Ga0209512_1002854_pt1 | contig 17472 bp, 14 predicted proteins | sample frozenSSSSmetaG_FD_184142 | JGI IMG/M metagenome (GOLD analysis project Ga0209512, IMG submission 184142) | Glacier valley bacterial and archeal communities from Borup Fiord, Nunavut, Canada, to study Microbial Dark Matter (Phase II) -... | ecosystem: Environmental > Aquatic > Freshwater > Ice >... | reverse complement strand
TCCGATAGTGAAACCTATAACAAAACGATCCAAAAGAACAAAGCCTACAACAAATTGATTAAGAGTTTGTTGTAGGCCTTTCCAGTGGTGTGGGGCGGGATCGAACCGCCGACACAAGGATTTTCAGTCCTTTGCTCTACCGACTGAGCTACCGCACCAGTTCTCTATTAGCGGACGGCAAAAATAAGGGGTTTGACTCAATAAATTATTCTCAACCCAATTTAGTTGCCTGCATACACTGCTTTACTAATTGCCATACACACTCAAAAACTTTATCCTCATGATCTTCAGCTGCTCCCACGTGAAGTTCCCGTCCGCAAGCTCTTCCTGCGCTACCTGCAAAGAAGACGTCTCGCAACCTTTGAAGTACTCCAGGATGTCCTGCTGCTCGTATTCATCAAGCATCTCATCTATCGCGTAATCCAGGTTCAGGCGGGTGCCGCTGGCGGCAATAGTCTCCATGTCCTCCAGCAATGAATCCAGCCGGAGATCCTTGTTGCGCGCGATCATCTCCAACGGTATCTTCTTATCCACCTGCTGAATGATATATACCTTATTCACGCTCTTGTTCACCACGCTCTTCATCACAAAATCATCGGGACGCTCAATGTTGTTTTCCGCCACATAAGCGGCGATAACATCCACGAACGACTTCCCATACCGCGCCGCCTTGCCCTTACTCACGCCCTGGCATTTTTCCAGTTCCGGAATAGTGGTGGGATACATCGTGGCCATGTCCTGCAGCGAAGATTCCAGGAAGATCACAAATGGCGGCAGTGAACGTTTTTTGGATTCCACCTGGCGGAGATCCTTGAGCATGCCAAAGAGTTTATCGTCAACCGAAGCGACAGCCGCAGTCTCTCCCCCTTCATCATCATCGTCCGCATTCGCTTCTTCATAGGTGTTGTTCAGAACGATCGTGAATGATTTAGGCTTTTTAACGAACTCATTTCCCCGCTTGCAGATCTTCAAAATGCCATAATCCTCGATGTCCTTGCCCAGTAACCCCTGCAGCAGCATCTGGCGGATAAGCGAATTCCAGTAGTGCGCCGGCTCGTCTTTGCCAATGCCAAATTCGGCAATGCCGTTATGCCTGAACATCGTGATATTCGGGGTCAGCCTGCCGGTTAATATATTTACCGCGTAATCGGTGGCAAATCTTTCATCCAGCGCTTTTAATACTTTCAGCACCTTCAGTACATTGTCTTTCGCTTCAACCTTATCTTTGGGATGAAGGCAGTTGTCGCAATTGCCGCAGTTCTCAGTGGTATACTCTTCTCCGAAATAACTGATCAGGATCTTTCGCCGGCAAACACCACTTTCAGCATACGCCACGGTTTCACCGATCAGCTGCGCCCCTACTTCTCTTTCACTCAAAGGCTTGTCGCGCATCAGGTGCTCGAGTTTGGAAACATCCTTGTGGGAATAATACAGGATACATTTTCCTTCCAGTCCATCGCGGCCCGCTCGGCCGGTTTCCTGGTAGTAATTTTCAATGCTTTTAGGAATGTTGTAATGGATCACGAACCTTATATCTGGCTTGTCGATGCCCATCCCGAATGCGATGGTGGCAACGATCACCTGCACATCCTCGTTCATGAAAAAATCCTGGCGCTCAGAGCGCTGCTTGCTGTCAATGCCGGCATGGTAGGCCACGGCTTTTATATCGTTCTTGCGAAGCAGCTCGGCTAGCTCTTCGGTAGTTTTTCTGTTGGTGGTATAGATAATGCCTGTCTTGCCTTTATTAAGGCTGATAAATTTCACGATGCTCTTGAGCGTCTGCTCTTTTTTGATCTTTGGCTGGATCTCGTAATATAAATTCGGACGGTTAAAGGAAGATATATATATCTGGGCATCGCGAAGACCAAGGTTCTTGACGATATCACTCTGCACTTTCGGCGTGGCCGTAGCGGTCAGCGCGATCATGGGGGCGGATTCGGAGATCTGCTCCATCATTTCTCTCAGCCTCCTGTATTCCGGCCTGAAGTCATGCCCCCATTCTGAAATACAATGTGCTTCATCGACTGCGAAGAAAGAGATCTTCAAATTGCAGAAAAAATCAATATTTTCCTGCTTGGTAAGCGTTTCAGGGGCAACATAGAGCATTTTGGTACGGCCTGAAATAAGGTCGTTCCGTACAGCCGTTATCTGCTTTTTATTAAGGGTTGAATTAAGGAAGTGTGCCACATCATCACTGCTGTTGTACCCGCGCACAAGGTCCACCTGGTTCTTCATCAGGGCGATAAGCGGACTCACGATGATGGCGACACCCTGGCTGATGATCGCCGGCAACTGGTAACAAAGACTCTTGCCTCCGCCTGTGGGTTTAATCACAAATGTATCTTTGCCCGCCAGCAGGTTTTTAATTACAGCTTCCTGGTTGCCCTTGAAAGCTTTAAATCCAAAGTTGTCCTTAAGAGCCTGCAGCAGGTTCTCTGAAGAAATAGCTTCATTGGAAGCATTAATACCCGTAGGCGGCACGGGCGCTGTTTTTGTTTCCGAAGGAGTCCGGGAAGATCTTTTTGTTGTGGTCATTGCTCAAAAATTACTTTCTTCACAAATATTAGAGGTATCTGTTATGTATATGGAAGTGGGCGAATTTACTTTATTTTATGGGTTCTGCCAACCGCAGACATTTCACAAAAGAATCGCGTAGGTTTGCCCCGGCAATGACACCAGTTACGCTACCTGATATTAAACTCATCGGATTAAGGACCATTCAGTTGGAAGCTGCCGCAATTATGGATTTGCAGCCAATGATCAACGATGATTTTGAATCGGCGGTTAAAACAATTGCCAGTGCTTCCGGCCGCATAGTGATCAGTGGAGTGGGCAAAAGCGCCATCATCGCCCAAAAGATCGTGTCCACCTTTAATTCTACCGGCACGCCTTCCCTTTTTTTACACGCCGCTGATGCTATTCATGGCGACCTGGGCATGATACAACCCGATGATGTGGTGATGATCATCAGCAAAAGCGGGGAATCCCCTGAGATCAAAGTGCTGGTACCCCTTATTAAAAGTTTTGGCAACCCGCTAATAGCCATGGCAGGCAGTATCTCTTCTTACCTGGCCCTGAAAGCCGATATTATTCTAAATACCACAGTAGAGCAGGAAGCCTGCCCTAATAATCTGGCGCCTACCTGCAGTACAACCGCCCAACTGGTGATGGGAGATGCGCTGGCCGTTGTTTTGATGGAGATGAAGGGATTCGGGACGGCGGATTTTGCAAAGTTCCACCCGGGAGGGATGCTTGGTAAAAAACTTTACCTCCGTGTTTCGGATCTGTATACACATAATGAAAAACCTTTCGTATACCCTTCGGCCACTTTAAAAAAGGTGATCATGGAAATTTCACGCAACAGGCTCGGGGCCACAGCTGTAACAGATGAAAGCGGATTGCTCCTTGGAGTAGTGACGGATGGTGACCTGCGGAGAATGCTTGAAAAAAATGAATCGCTTGATGACGTGACCGCCAGGGATATCATGAGTACCGGGCCGAAAACGATCGGCCCCGATGCGCTTGCCGTTGAAGCGCTTGACCAACTGAGAAAAAATGATATCACCCAGCTTGTTGTTGTATCAGGCCGGCAATACCTTGGATTTGTTCACCTGCATGACCTGGTGAAGGAAGGGCTTATTTAATTTAAATATTTTCAACATAACATAATGAACAAGCATAACTACGTTGTTATTATGGCTGGTGGCATCGGCACCCGTTTCTGGCCGATGAGCCGTACCAACTTTCCAAAGCAGTTCCTGGATATACTGAATATCGGAAAAACCCTGATACAGACAACGTTCGACAGGTTCTATTCTTTTATCCCGCTGGAGAATATTTATGTTGTCACCTCCGAAGAATATGTAAACATCGTGAAAAAGCAGCTGCCCATGCTTCCCCTGCAAAATATTCTTGCCGAACCCTCCCGTAAAAATACCGCGCCCTGTATCGCTTATATTTCCTTTAAGCTTATGCAGCTCGATCCCGGAGCTTTACTGATTGTGGCTCCCGCTGATCACCTGATTTCCGATAATATCGCTTTTACCAAAGTATGCCTCGAAGCGCTGAGCTTTACTCAAAAACACAACGCATTCATTACCCTTGGGATCAAGCCGGCATATCCCAATACAGGGTATGGGTATATTCAATATGAACAACCTTCTGTTACAGATAATGTGTATAAAGTAAAGACGTTTACAGAAAAGCCCAATCTTGAACTCGCAAAGACCTTTATTTCCAGTGGAGAATTTTTATGGAACGCAGGCATTTTCGTATGGAAGGTGAAAAATATAATTGCCGCTTTTGAAAAATATCTTCCGGAGATCTACGACCTTTTTTATTCTCAGAAAGAAAAGTTCAATACACCGGATGAGGAAGCGGCATTACAGGAAATATACCCGTTTTCCACCAGCATATCGATCGATGTGGGTGTGATGGAGAAAGCACATAATGTCTATGTTATTCCTTCTTCTTTTGGATGGAGTGATCTGGGTACATGGAACAGCGCATATGAAAACCTGGGCAAGGATACGAACGCAAATGCGATCGCGGGCCATAATGTAATGGCGATGGACACTCAGAACTGTATTGTTCATACACCTGAGAGTAAGCTTGTCGTATTACAGGGACTGCATGATTATATTGTTGTGGACACCGGTGACGTCCTGCTTGTTTGTAAAAGGGAAAAGGAGCAGGAAATAAAAGAATTTGTAAACGATGTCAAAAGACACAAAGGCGACAAATTTTTATGATCCCATTTAATAATATAATGTTCCTGGATATCGAAACAGTATCACAGTATCAGTCGTATGATGAATTGCCGGATGGATGGAAAGAATTGTGGACGAAAAAAGCCGAGGGACTACTGAAGAACTCCAAAGAAGAGGATACCATTGAAACAATTTACGACCGCGCCGCGCTTTTTGCAGAATTTGGAAAAATAATCTGCATCAGCTGTGGTATCATGAAAGGGAGCGGTGAAAATAAGTCTATGCTTATCAAATCATTTTACGGCGATGATGAAAAAAAATTGCTGGGGGCGTTTTGTGACATGCTCGGTAAGTGGAGCCCCGGCAGTCAGAAATGGCTATGCGCGCACAACGGTAAAGAGTTTGATTTTCCTTACCTGTGCAGGAGAATGATCATTAATGACGAATGCGTTCCTGCCTTGTTAAGTATCAGTGGTAAAAAACCATGGGAAGTTAACCTGCTCGACACACTTGAATTATGGAAATTCGGAGAATATAAAAACTTCACTTCTCTTAATTTGCTCGCGCATGTATTAGGCATTCCGACATCCAAAGATGATATTGACGGGAGCATGGTCGGGACGGTATACTGGAACGAAAAGAACATCAACAGGATAGTGCATTATTGCCAGAAAGATGTGATCACCATGGCACAGGTATACCTTCGCCTCAACCGGGAGCCAATGGTTTTCGCGGATAATATTGATATAAAATAACCAGATGGAGATCAGGAGTAAACTTCCGGAAACAGGCACCACGATTTTTACAGTAATGAGTGGCCTTGCGTTGCAATATAATGCGGTTAACCTTGGCCAGGGATTTCCTGATTTTCCGATGAGTGAAGAATTAACCGCGCTGGTTAGTAAAGCAATGACCGATGGGTATAATCAGTATGCTCCAATGCCCGGCTGGATGCCGCTCCGGGAAACCATTGCCGAAAAAATATTTTATCTCTATAATAAAGAGGTATCTGCTGAAAAAGAAATTACCATTACTCCCGGTGGCACGTATGCGATTTATTCCGCGCTTACCGCCATCCTGCATCCCGGTGATGAAGTAATTATCATGCAACCTAATTATGACAGCTACGTTCCTAACGTGCGGGTGAATGGTGCCGTGCCTGTTTTAATAGACCTGGATCTTCCGGGATACACTATTAACTGGCCAAAAGTTGCAGCGGCGGTGAACGAAAGAACCAGAGCGATTATTTTAAATTCACCGCATAATCCTACAGGAAGTATTTTAAGCGGAGTGGATATCGCAGAATTAAAAAAAATTGTCAGCGGAACAAATATTTTTATCATCAGCGATGAAGTGTACGAGCACATTATATTCGATGGCGCGCTTCACCAGAGTATTCTTCGTTATCCTGATCTGTATGAGCGAAGCTTTGTTTGTTTTTCTTTCGGAAAGGTATTTCACTGCACCGGCTGGAAAATGGGTTATTGCGTGGCGCCGCCCCTACTTACCGCAGAGATTAGGAAGATTCACCAGTTCAATGCGTTCAGCACCAATTCGCCTATGCAGGTCGCGTTTGGAAAGTACTTAAAGGATAAAGAAACATACCACTTTCTTCCTGCTTTCTTCCAAAAAAAACGGGATCACTTTATCAACCTGATGAAGGAAACGAAATTTTCTTTATTCAACTCCGCAGGTAGTTATTTTATCTGCGCGTCGTATGAACAGATCAGCGAAGAAGCAGACAAGGAATTCGCGATAAGGCTCACAAAAGAAGCAGGGGTGACCACCATACCGGTATCTGCCTTTTATACATCGGGGAAAGACGATAAAGTGGTAAGGTTTTGTTTTGGAAAGACTGGAGCGACCCTGGAAAAAGCTGTCGGGAAACTAATTAAGTTCGGAATATAATTATTATTTCAAAACCTGGTACACGATCAGGCTCATGATATAAGCGAGGGTAGTCATATAGATCAATTGGATCACAGGCCATTTCCATGACTTTGTTTCTCTCTTTACGATCGCAAGGGTGCTCATGCACTGCATGGCGAAAACATAAAATATCATCAGTGAAATACCGGAGGCGAGTGTGTATACTTTTCTGCCATCAGGATAAGTGGCCTGCTGCATTTTTTCTCTCAGCAGTAAACTCTGATCCCCTTCATCTTCCACACTGTATAATGTTGCCATGGTTCCCACAAATACTTCCCGGGCCGCAAACGAAGTGATCAGTGCAATGCCAATTTTCCAGTCGAACCCTAAAGGCGATATGACCGGCTCGATTGCTTTGCCCATGATGCCCGCATAAGAGTTCTGCAACAGTGCGGTCCCTTTCTGTTTTTCATAATGCCTGGCATGGGCAGGATCACCTGCTGCAAGCTGGTCGTATTTCAGGCGCACCTCCTGCATCCTGCTGCTGGGTCCGAAGCTGCTTAGCGCCCATAATATCAGGCTGATGACCATAATTACCTTTCCGGCCTGGAAGACGAATATTTTCGCCTTCTCGATCATGGTCACAAAAATGTTTTTCCACCGGGGAGAACGGTATACCGGAAGTTCAAGAATGAAGAAACTTTTTTCGTTGATATGAATGAACCATTTGGCGATATAGGATACCGCCAGCGCTGTAACCACTCCCAGTAAATAAAGTCCCATCATGACCAGGCCCTGCAGGCCCAGGAATCCCGCGAACATTTTTTTTGGTATCACCAGGCTGATCAGGATGGTATACACCGGTAGCCTGGCGCTGCAGCTGATGAGTGGAGTAACCAGGATGGTCAGTAGCCGTTCTTTTTTATTCTCGATGTTCCTGGCGCTCATCACTGCCGGCACCGCACAGGCAAAGCCGCTGATCATGGGCATCACGCTTTTTCCGTTCAATCCTACTTTGCGCATGAGCTTATCCGTTAGAAAGCTTATCCGCGCCATATAACCCGTGTCCTCCAGTATATTGATCAACCCGAATAATATCATGATCTGCGGCACAAACACCAGGATGCCGCTTAATCCTGCCAGTATGCCGTTTACAAAAAGATCGGCCCACCAGCTTTGCGGCAGCACGGTACTGAGCCAGGAACCGGTCTTCGCGAAGCTCCATTCTATAAATGTCATGGGATATTCCGCGAGCCAGAAAATACTCTGAAATAATAAAAACAGCACGGTGATCAGTATAAGGTATCCCCATACCCTGTGCAGCAGCAGGTCGTCCAGCTTTTCGGTAAACATCGCCTTTTGCAAAGTGCTTGGCTCGGAAACGGATTGTTTCAGGATATGAGAGATGCGCTGGTAGCGCTGCACAATTTCTTCGGCCTGAACCTTGGTATGATTGAAATGGTTCGTTTCTTCAATCTGTTCTATGCTTCGCTGTGTTGGTTTGTCCAGTTCAAACGATTCATGGTTGATCAGGTAATGGATGGCTTTATAATCGCTGAGTTCCGGCAGCAATTGCCGTACACTGCCTATAGCGGATGACGCCAGCGCTTCATTGTTTATGAAATCTCTTACGGGCGACTTATACAGATCTTTCGCCGTAAACTCGATGGCTTTCTTCAGTTGGACGATACCTTTATTTTTTCTGGGATTTACCGGTATTATGGTTACACCTAATTCTCTTTCGAGCGCAGGAATGTCTATGGTGATGTTTTTTTGTTTGGCGATATCGAGCATGGTGAGTGCCACTACAACAGGAACTTTAAGATCGATGATCTGCGAAACGAACAGGAGGTTGCGCTTAAGATTGCTGGCATCGGCCACCAAAACAAGCATATCAGGAGTTACATTTTTGTCCTGCTGCATCAGCACACGATAGGCTACCCACTCATCTTCCCTTCTCGGATACAGGCTGTATGTACCGGGCAGATCTATCACAACAGCATTCAGCTGAGACGCGATTATGCAGGTCCCCGCTTTTTTGTCAACGGTAACCCCCGGAAAATTGCCAACCTTTTGATTAAGTCCTGTAAGGGTATTAAAAAGGGAACTTTTTCCGCTGTTAGGATTACCAACCAGTGCTATTTGAATGCTTCTTCCTGCCACAATCGGCAAAATTACCCGTTTCTGTTAACTACACCTTTACGATTTATGAAAAAAAATCGGATACCGTTATCTTTGTCCACTTTCAAAGGTGAGATTATGTTTAATAAAAGGATAAAAATTAAGGAACTGCTTACCTGGGAACCCCAATCCCAGGAAGTGATCGTTATGGGTTGGGTGCGGACATTCAGAAATAACCAGTTCATAGCTTTAAATGATGGATCCACGAACGTCAACCTCCAGGTGGTGGCAGAACTGGGGCTTTTTGATGAAACAACGCTGAAGCGCATTACTACAAGCGCCTCTCTCAAAGTTACCGGTACTGTTGTCCCTTCTTTGGGCAAGGGACAGAAGCTGGAAGTAAAAGCAATAACCATTGAAGTGCTGGGAGACAGCGATGCCGAAAAATATCCCCTTCAGCCAAAGGAACACAGCCTGGAATTCCTGAGGGAAAAGGCACACCTGCGGTTTCGCACCAATACATTCGGATCCGTTTTCCGGGTCAGGCACACCCTCGCTTTCGCTATACATAAATTTTTTAACGATAGGGGTTTCGTATACATGCATACGCCCGTGATCACGGCAAGTGATGCCGAAGGAGCTGGAGAAATGTTTAAAGTCACCACGCTCCCGTTTGATAAAACGCCCCGTAACGATAAAGAGGAAGTGGATTTTTCCGAAGACTTCTTCGGAAGGGCCACTAACCTCACAGTAAGCGGCCAGCTGGAAGGTGAACTCGCGGCAACGGCCTTAGGTGAAATTTACACCTTTGGCCCTACCTTCCGCGCCGAAAACTCCAATACCGCCCGCCACCTGGCGGAATTCTGGATGATCGAACCGGAAGTGGCTTTTAATGATATTGAGGACAACATGAACCTCGCTGAAGAGTTTATCCGGTATGTTATCGGCTATGCCCTGGAACACAACCGGGAAGACCTTGAATTTCTGGCGCAAAGGCTTGAAAAAGAAGAAAGTAAACTGCCGCAGCAGCAACGCAGTGAACTGGGCCTGATCCAGAAACTTGACCTGGTAATTAATAATAAATTTGAAAGGATCACCTATACCGAAGCGATCGGCATTCTGCTTGATTCGCCGGCATATAAAAAGAAAAAGTTTCAGTATGATGTTAAATGGGGCATAGATATGCAAAGCGAACACGAGCGGTACCTTGTTGAAAAACATTTTAAAAAGCCAGTGATCGTTACTGGCTACCCTAAAGAGATCAAGGCCTTTTATATGCGCCAGAATGAGGATGGTAAAACAGTAGCCGCCATGGATATACTGGCACCGGGGATCGGAGAAATAGTCGGCGGTTCCCAGAGAGAGGAACGCCTCGATAAGCTTGAAGCCCGCATGAAAGAGATGAACATCCCATTGGAAGAATTATGGTGGTACCTGGATACCAGGCGTTTCGGCTCTGTCCCACACGCCGGATTCGGGCTCGGCTTTGAAAGGCTGGTGCTGTTTGTGACGGGAATGACCAATATCCGGGACGTAATCGCCTTTCCGAGAACTCCTAAAAATGCAGAATTTTAAAAATATAGTACTTTGTTTTGCATAGTACTATATTTTTGCCGTATCTTCGTTTTCACAATTCAAATCAATGAATATTGAAAACACTCAGAGCCAGATGCGCAAAGGAATACTGGAGTTCTGCATACTCTCCATCATTCGGCGTGGCGAAGCGTATCCTTCCGACATTGTCGACGAAATGAAAGGGGCTAATCTCCGTATTTTCGAAGGCACCTTATATCCCCTGCTCACAAGACTGAAAAATGCAGAGATGCTCACCTATCGGTGGGTGGAAAGCAACTCCGGGCCCCCCAGGAAGTATTTCTCCCTTACAGAAAGCGGAGAAAAATTCTACCAGGAGCTTGAATCTACATGGCTTGAACTTTCCAATGGCGTTACCGCATTAACCAACAAAAAACAATCCCAGGCAGCGGACAACAAACAATAAAAAATCACACTGATGAAAAAGGTTATTAATATAAATTTTCAGGGCAGGGTAATACCTATTGAGGAGACTGCATATGAATTGCTCAAGCAATACGTTGAAAGTTTAAGGATATACTTTTCCAATGAAGATGGCCGCGATGAGATCGTGAACGACATTGAGGGCCGGATCGCAGAACTTTTCTCCGGGAGATTAACTAATGGTGTCACCTGCATCACCGATGCTGATGTGAATAGTGTTATAGCAGACATGGGAAGACCATCGGATTTCGATGCCCAGGAGGCCGAAAAAGCTCCTGCCGCGGCAAGTATTCCCGGTGGCGGTCAACCTTACATACAACCAGTTCTCCACGGGTCATTATACAGAAACGCTGACGATAAGATACTTGCGGGGGTATGCAGCGGCATCGCCAATTATTTAAAGATCGATCCGGTGATCATGCGTATCGTGTTTGTGCTGTTATTCGGAGTGCTTTTCTGGGTGTATATATTATTATGGATCATCGTTCCGTCGAAATCAGTGGAATCAAATATTACTAAAAGATTATACCGCAATCCCGATCAGAAAATAATTGCAGGTGTTAGCGGTGGCATTGCTTCTTATTTTAACATAGGGGTGTGGATACCCAGGTTGATTTTTGCATTGCCATTTATCGTGGCACTTATATCAGGTAGTTTTCACGCCTTCTGGTGGAACTGGGACTTCGGATTTATGCCAAGAATAATATCCGGTTCGTTCGGATGGACCCTCTTCCTTGTATATGTTATACTTTGGATCTCTGTTCCCTTCGCCAATACATCTTCCGAAAAGCTGGAAATGAGAGGAGAAAAAGTGGACCTGAATTCTATCCGCAATACGGTGAAGGAAGACATGGAAAATTTTAAGACTAAAGCTGAAAAATTCGGCGGAGAGATGAAGACGTCTGCAAAACAATTCGGAGAGCAGGCTTCCACTAAAGCAAAACTGATGGCTGCCGAAGCAGGCCCGGCGATAAGACGTACGTCAAGCGGGTTTGGTCATGCGATAGGTGTTCTGTTCAAGGCTTTTTTCATATTTGTTTTTGCAGTGATCGCTATAGCGCTTTTTGGAGTCTTCATCGCGCTGCTCTTTGGCGGCATTGCCCTGGCTCCACTGAAGGGATTTGTCCTTGAAGGACCAGTGCAGAATATGCTGGCCTGGCTTACCCTGTTCTTTTTCTTCATGATTCCCCTGATCGCTTTTGTAACCTGGGGTATCCGCAGACTGGTAGGTGCGAGGTCCAAAAAACATTATGTGGGGATTACCTTTTTAGGATTGTGGATAATAGGATTGATCAGTGGAATTACGCTGGCGTCTATGGTCGCGAGAAATTTCAGAAGTGACAGGTCCCTTAAAGAAGAGCAGGTTGCTGTGGCGTCCGGACCAGCATTGTTTATTGATGTGGAAGGCGCTGAGTGGAAAAACTATAATCATCATTTTTTCGGTATGGATGTGCAGGGTGAGAATTTCCCTTTTTATGATATCAACGATGACTCTGTGTTTATCAATACCGTTAAGCTGAGCATGGTTAAAAGCAGTGACTCATTATTTCATATTTACCGCATCAGGGCAAGCCGGGGAAGCAGTCCCGACAAGGCTTCGGCGGCGGCGAATAATATCGACTTCAGCATCAGCCGCCACGATAGCTCCGTCACTCTTGCCAGGGGATTTGCAATCAGCAGGGAAGATAAGTTCCGCAACCAGCGGATATGGGTAGTGATTGAAGTGCCGGTGGGAAAGAGGATCGCTTTCAGTAAAAAGATCAGGAACTATAACTGGATGGCTTTACGCTCCAGGATGAACGGTATTCAGGTGGATAATGACGATGATAATGATCATACCGATGAAGATGGTAATATCAATTATAATAATAATGATTCCGGCAATGATGACTTTAGTGAAAGGGGAAACCTGGTAAGACCACGGCCGGGCCGGGAATATCTGGTGGATAAAGATGGCCGGTTCCAGAAAATGAATTAATAAACTGTCGCCGGTTTATAGTTTCAAATAAATTGGTTGCCTTAACGGCAACCTTTATTTTTGCTGCTCGTTTTAACTTACCACTGAACAGCATATGAAAGTCACAGCATTTACAGAAAAGCACAAAGCGCTTGGCGCTAAAATGGTTGAGTTCGCAGGCTACTCCATGCCCGTTTTTTACACGGGTATTAATGATGAGCATCTTGCCGTTCGCAGCAATGCCGGTATTTTTGATGTGAGTCACATGGGAGAATTTGTCCTGAAAGGAGATAATGCACTTGATCTTATCCAGCGGACCACTACTAATGACGCATCAAAATTAACAGCCGGGAAGGCACAGTACAGCTCACTCCCCAACGATGAAGGCGGACTGGTGGATGACCTGCTCGTTTATTGCATCGAACCGGGTAAAGTGTACATGCTTGTAGTAAATGCTTCCAATATAGAAAAAGACTGGAACCGCATCAGCAAATTCAATGGTAAAAATGTTGAAATGCATAATATTTCAGACAAAACATGTCTGCTTGCTATCCAGGGACCCAATGCAACGAAAATTCTCCAGCCATTAACGGATATCGACATGCTTAATCTTAAATACTACACTTTTGTGAAAGGAACATTCGCAGGGGTGGATAATGTGATCATCAGCGCAACCGGTTACACCGGCGCAGGAGGAGTGGAAATATATTTTGAGGACCGAAACGGGGAGGGTGTAAAGATATGGGATGCCATTTTTGAGCAGGGTCGGCCATTGGGTCTCAAACCAATAGGCCTCGGTGCGCGGGATACTTTGCGCCTTGAAATGGGATATTGTTTGTATGGTAATGATATAGACGACACTACTTCGCCGATAGAAGCGGGGTTAAGCTGGATCACTAAATTCACGAAAGAGTTTCCTTCACGCAGTATATTTGAAGAACAAAAAACAGGTGGGATCAGGCGGAAACTGGTGGGATTTGAAATGGTTGACAAGGGTATTCCGCGCCATGATTATACAATTAAAACTGCTGCTGGCGCCATTATCGGCAAAGTAACTTCAGGAACACAGTCTCCCAGCCTCGGAAAAGCCATAGGAATGGGTTACATTGAAACCCGTTACGCAGATATTGACACAGAAATTTATATAGAAGTGAGAGAAAAATTGCTCAGGGCAAAAGTGGTGAAGTTCCCTTTTCAGTAATCAACGATTATGGCTCCGATTCATCTGACAACATTTATTGCAGCGCCGGTTGAAAGAGTATTCGACCTTACCAGGAACCTGGCAGTATATAAGTATGTATTTAACACCAGGCAGGAAAAACTCACTTCCAGGGCTGGCGCCAATCTTCTTTTACAGGGAGAAACCATATCGATTGTTGCCAAACATTTTGGAAAAGAAAGACTCGCCACGCTGAAGCTCACCACTTTTGACAGGCCTGTTTTTCTGGTGGAAGAGCAGGTGAAAGGCGATCTGATGCTGTACCGCCATGAGCACCATTTCAAGCGTATAGATAATGGCACCATTATGATTGACCTGATTGAATTTGGTGTTCCGCGTGATTTCGTGGGCAGGTATTTAGGTAAAATATATTTGAAAAATTATCTTGAAGAGCTGGTGCGCAAACGAAATGAGGTGATCCGCAGTTATGCGGAAACCGAAAAGTGGCGGGCTGTTCTATCGTGAAAGAAACTGACCGGATGACAAATTTGAAACCTCTCTTACATACCGTTTTATCTCCCGCTCTCCTTGATCTCTATGAAATAAAAGATTGTGTTGTAGTAATAATTGATGTTTTAAGAGCCACATCAACTATTGCCACCGCGCTATACAATGGCGCAACCGCTGTAATACCGGTTGATGATATTGCCAGGTGCATCAGCATAAGCAATGCTATCGGCGGAATCACTGCGGGTGAAAGAGATGGAAGAATTGCGGAAGGGCTGCAATATGGAAATTCACCCTTTGAGTACCCCAGGGAATTTATCAATGGAAAAACACTCGTGCTGACCACTACCAACGGCACTAAATTGTTGCACATGGCGCTGGCGCGGGGAGCGAGTCATATTATTACCGGTTCTTTTCCAAATTTCAGTGCCGTATGTGGTTACCTGGTTGCCCAGAACAAACCGGTAATACTAGGTTGTGCCGCCTGGAAGGGCAAAGTGAACATTGAGGACACGCTGTTTGCCGGTGCGGTAATTGCCAGGATCAAGAATCATTTTTCTATCCAGTGCGATTCCTCCAATATGGCTGAAACACTGTACGAAACGGCAAAAATGGATCTTTATGGGTTCCTGAAAAATAGAAATGCAACACATTTCAGACGGTTGACCAACTTCGGGATGGAAAAAGACCTTCGGTATTGTCTTACCCCTGACCTCGCTAATGTGATCCCTTTTTATGAAAACGAGTGCCTGGTTTTGCAAAGAGGACGCTAAAATTTTTACTTATTGTTAATTTTGCGTATTATTGTGCAGGAATAGAGCTGATAAGTACCCTAACTCTCTTGACTGATCAGTTTCTCCGCTCAATATAAACTCATTTCAAAAGATTTTCAACAAACCAGGGTTGGTTCCTTAGATCAAGTGGTAAATTTTCAAGTTTTTTTATGTATGACATTCTGCAACTGAACGATATGCTCGTTCCTGAACTGCTGGATATTGCCGAGCAGCTTAAAATCCCCAACGCCAAAAAACTGAATAAACAGGATTTGATATACAAATTACTGGATAAGCAGGCCGTCTCCGCAAGCGATTCCAAAGACGCTCCTGAGGAAGACAAAGGCAAAAGGAAGAGAATTATCAAAACCACCACAGCTAATTCTACCGAAGAAGCTGTAGTGGAAAGTGGTGATACGGCCCCCAAAGAAGTTCCCAAAAAAGAGGCGCCAAAGAAAAAAACTGCTGCTCCCGTGGTCCCCGTTCAGGAAAAAGCGCCACTGCCTGCACCCCCTAAAAAAGGAAGAAAGAAGCAGGAAGAAGCTTCCGATCAGAATGAAATCAATTTTGTGCCCAGGCCACATCCTGAAAAGCGTCACCATCAGCCTAAACCACAACAGGAGCTGCAAAACAGTGAAAATGAAAATGGTAGCCAGCAGTCCTCTAAAGAGGAAGAGCAGGAGCCCGAACAGTTGGACCAATCCCAGCCTAATACTCAGCCCCAGGCACAAAACGGTGGTAATGACCAGCAGACAGGCAAAAATAATTTCCCCCAGCGCCGTGAACCTGCTTTCAATATAGAATTTGACGGAGTGATCATGAGTGAAGGGGTTCTTGAAATGATGCCCGATGGATATGGATTTTTAAGAAGCAGTGACTATAATTATCTCAGTTCGCCTGATGATGTGTATGTTTCCCCCTCTCAGATAAAATTATTCGGTCTTAAAACGGGCGACACCGTTTATGGCTCCGTAAGACCTCCCAAAGAAGGTGAAAAATATTTTGCCCTTCTCAAGGTTGAACATATTAACAGTAAGAGTCCTGAAGATGTACGCGACCGTGTGCCCTTCGACTACCTGACTCCTTTGTTCCCTTTTGAAAAGCTTAACCTGTTCACCACACCAAACGGGTACAGTACCCGTATGATAGATCTTTTCACTCCTATAGGAAAGGGACAGCGCGGACTGATAGTGGCGCAGCCAAAAGTTGGTAAAACAGTGTTGTTGAAAGAGGTCGCTAATGCGATCGCCGCCAATCACCCGGAATGCTACCTGATGGTGGTGCTTATCGATGAACGCCCCGAGGAAGTTACAGACATGGAAAGAAGCGTGAGGGCGGAAGTGATCGCCTCCACATTTGATGAACCCGCTGAAAAGCATGTAAAGGTTTCTACTATCGCCCTTCAAAAAGCCAAGCGGCTTGTTGAATGTGGTCATGATGTGGTGATCCTGCTGGATTCCATTACCCGGCTGGCACGTGCCCATAATACAATAGCTCCTTCATCCGGCAAAGTTTTATCCGGTGGTGTGGAGGCCAATGCGATGCAAAAGCCAAAGCAGTTTTTTGGTGCGGCAAGAAAAATAGAAAATGGGGGCTCTTTAACTATACTGGCGACGGCGCTTATCGAAACCGGCTCCAAAATGGATGAAGTGATCTTTGAAGAATTTAAAGGTACTGGCAATATGGAACTGGTTCTGGACAGGCGCCTGGCCAACAGAAGAGTGTTTCCTGCCATCGATCTTACGGCATCTTCTACCCGCCGTGATGACCTGCTGCTGGAAAAAGATGTGCTGCAGCGTATCAACCTGCTGCGTGTTTTCCTAAGCGATATGAAACCAGAGGAGGCTATGAACGAATTGCTGAAAAGGATGCGTGGTACTAAGGACAATATTGAGTTCCTGGCGAGCATGAACGGTTAATACCTGTTCATTAAAAAGGCATGATTTTTTTAAGGATGATTGAAAAATTGTCATGAAAAATATTGTTCTGCTCCTGATGGCTTCCATCTGCTTATTTTTTGCCTCCTGTTCCGAGGACCATCCGTCAAAAGATTCCGGACAGGATCAGGTTCCGGGCCCCGTGCAAAACAGCGGACCCGAAACAGAGGCGGCAAGAGCGACCCACGCTGTGCAGGATACCAGCGAATTAAAAGATAAAAAAGATACTGTGGCAACCAGTAATGACCATCGTCACTAAAAGATCATGTGTCCTTTATTTTTGATTTTGTCCTGTGCGATCTCCATCACGAGCTGAACGCCACTGATATTTTTTATCGTGTCCATAAGCTGTTGAAAAAAAGCTTCGTTTACAAAATCGCCCTTTAATAAATATAAAAAATCAAGGTGCCTGAATTCAGGGAGT
>Ga0209512_1002853_pt1 | contig 17486 bp, 20 predicted proteins | sample frozenSSSSmetaG_FD_184142 | JGI IMG/M metagenome (GOLD analysis project Ga0209512, IMG submission 184142) | Glacier valley bacterial and archeal communities from Borup Fiord, Nunavut, Canada, to study Microbial Dark Matter (Phase II) -... | ecosystem: Environmental > Aquatic > Freshwater > Ice >... | reverse complement strand
GTTGCCGTTGCTGGACGGGATCAAGCGAGAGGACGCGAATCGGGCGGGCCATGCGGATTCTACGCGAAACCTCTATTATGTATAGCTATTTAACGCCCGGCACACTAGGGATGTGTCCACCTGACCTTTCAGTTCCACCGCATAGCGCGAAAGTCTCTCCCAAAACATGTGATTTGGTCCAAGGCAGTGTGGCTGCTCCCTGCCCACGCCTCATGAGAATCCGCATCAATTCCCGCAATCTGAACGAACTGCAGCAAGCCCGTATCGAAGACTACTTCCACGAAAATTTTTCCTTCGAGGGGAAAAAGCCGACGCTGGTTTGGAAGGACCGGGAGAGCGAATTCATCCTGCTCGGCTACGCCCACGGGACGCTGCAGGAGTTCGAATCGCACGATGCTTCATCTATCATGTTCCGGGTCCACGAGAACGAGCTTTTGGAGATCGCCGGACGGATGATGTGGGAGGTGATCAACCTGCCTGCGGGCGGGTCAGCACGATCAAATGGTTGTTGAACGGCGTCTTGCCCCAAAGCGGCGAGATTTCCAAGCTGCCGAACGGGGCGAGGATGCGCTGAAAATCCCCGGCCGTCGGGTAATGCGTCGGCGCGGCTTTCATCCAGAACGTTGCCTTCGCCAGTAGATCGCCCAGCACGGTGATCTTGAAACGCGCGGATTCATCGCGCAGGCCGGAGCGGATCACGAGTTTCGCGCCGGGAGCGACCCGCGAGGCGGCGAGAGTGAGCAAGGTTTCCTGCTCGGTCGGGGTGAAAAACTGGAGGATGTCGAGGATGCTCACGTTGCCCTGATGCTCGGGCAGGCCGCTGCGGGCATCGTGGTGGGCAAATGTGACTTGGCGGGTTTCGGATGTTTCCGCCGCGTGGGTGGCCATTTCCACTTTCCGCTGGTCATAGTCCAGCCCGTGAATCGGCACTGCGATGCCATTTGCGCGGAGGAAAAACGCCAGCAGGCCCAGACCGCAGCCGAGGTCGAGAATTGGGTTTTCCGCTCCCCGGAACTCTTGTGCGAGTGCCGTGTAGAGCGGGTCCGTCCGCAGTTTGGCGGCGACGTAATGGCGTTCCCATCGGCCGGGAAAGAGCGAGGCGATTTTCTGGATGCCGGGGTCGCTCACGCGGAAGGTGGGTTCAGGTGTTCGAGGGGATTCGGACCGCGCCAGGCGATCAGCGGCAGCCGCAGGAGAAATCCAAAGAATAGCCGGATGTGCATGCGGGTGAGGAGCACGTTGTCGCGGATGTAGCGGAATTGCGAAATGCCGCCCTCCTCCTTGCTCGGGTAGCGGACGGGCGTCGGCAGGTTGATGATCGGCACGCCTATCCATGCCAGTCGCACGGCCACTTCCGGATCAAAATCGAAACGGCGGGCGAACTTCGTGGACTCGAGCACCTCCAAAAGCTCGGCTGCCGGGTAGAGCCGCATGCCGAAAAGCGAGTCGTCCACGCCCCAGCCGAGGGTTTCCAGATTGGCCCAGAAATTCGAAACTTTCCGGCCGTTCACCCGCAGCGACGGAGCGGATCCGTCGAAAATCGGCCTGCCGAAGACCGCCGCTTCCGGATGCGCGGCGGACAATTCCAGAAACTGCGGAATCGAAGCGGCCGGGTGCTGACCATCGGCATCGACGCTCAAAATGTGAGTAAAACCCGCCATGATCGCCTCCCGCAGACCTTGCAAAACCGCCGCTCCCTTGCCTGAATTTTTCTGTAGATAAATAATCCGAAGTTTTTCTTTATCAATGTTTTCCAGCAATTTCGGCGAGCCGTCAGTGGAGCCGTCAATCACGACCCAGATCGGATTTCCGTAAGTGATGATTGAAGCGACTGTTTGAAGCAGGATCGGTCCCGTATTGTAGCTGGGAATCAGGATAAGCGGACGCACCTCGGGCATGTGGGGCTTGCTTTAAGGGCGAAATCCGCTTCGGGCAAGTGCGGAGGATCAATCGACAGGTGAGTCGATCTGTCTTCGCAGCGGGTGGGGTTTTGAAAGCTCGTGTTCATAGACGGCCGCGAGCCGCTCGGTGAATTCCTGGGATGTTTCTTCTGGTTGGACGAAAAGCGGTTCGCCAAGATCGAAGTGGATCTGGATCGGAAACACCGGCCGCCGCCACAGCGGCCAGCCTTTTTGGAGGAAGCGGGTGTTGCTGCGGATGAAAATGGGGTAAACCGGCACATTCGCGTGGAGGGCGATGATCGCGCAGCCGCCCTTGATCGGATTGATCCAGCGTGCTTCGGGTCGGGTGCGGGTGCCTTCAGGAAAAAGCAGGAGCTGCCCGCCACGGTTGAGGGATTCCGAAGCGTGGCGGATCATCCGGGTCATGCCGTCGTTGGCGATGTAGCCGGCCAACCTCGCGCCGCCGCCGAGGAGCGGATTCATGAGGATCGGCTTTTTCATGACGCAAATCGCCTGCGGTAACCGGGCGATGATGAAAACCACGTCCCACAGCGAGGTGTGGTTCGGCGCGGCGATGAATGGGTGGTCAATTTTCCCCAAATGATCGAGCGCGGTAAGGTCCGAGTGAACCAGATCCGACCAACGGAGCAGGACGACGAATTTGCGGAAGAGCTGGTGCAGCAACATGCGGCCGAGTTTTTCGCCGGTATTTTGCGGCAGGATTAAATGCAGCGGCCCGCCGATCAGTGTGAGCAAACCGCCGAAAAATCCCCAGTAGGACAGCCCCAGCGCCATCATCACATAGTCCCACGGCGCGCGCAGCCACCAGCGGAGCGACATGGCTTCCGCGGATTTGATCGACTGGGCACCGGGATTGCTGGATGGCACGTCCCCAATGGGTAATGGCAATGCGCCTGTGGGTCGAACCGAATTTTCCAAGTCAATCGGCTTGTCACACCGGGGGCCGCTGGTGCGATGCTCCCGGCAGATGAATCCCGATCTTCAAGAAGCCCTGCAATCCCTGCCGCACGGACCGTCCTTCCGCTTTTTGGACGAGTTGGTATCGCTCGATCCGGGAGTCGAGGCGGTGGCGATTTATCGGGTCAGGGGGGACGAGGCTTTTCTGGAAGGGCATTTTCCAGGAAATCCGATGATGCCCGGCGTGATCCTTATTGAGGCAATCGCCCAGCTCGGAGGAGTCGTGATCCAGACGGATCGTGAACACCTGCCGATGTCGGATGTCCGGTTGACCGGCGTGCGCGCTGCAAAAATTCTCGGCGCGGCGGTTCCGGGAGATCTATTGGAAATTCGGGCGAAGGTGGAAGGCCGGCTTGGCGGACTCGCCCAGATCGAAGGCGCGGTGTCCATTTCAGGAACGCCGCTGGTCACGGCGAAGGTGACGCTCAGCGGGACGATTTCCCAATGAAAAACACACCCGCGACCAGCCGGAGCTGATCGCGGGTGTGACCCAATTCCATGAAATGTCCCGGAAAATTTACGGCCCGTCCGCATCGGGGGCGGCAGGCGCATTCATGCGCAGTTGGATGCCGTTGCCGTTGAAATCCCCATCAAGGTGGAGGTTGTCCAAACGCTGCCGGACATCGGCGGGAGCGGCGGCCTTGTCCTGCTCCGTATCCCACGGGCCGGTCCAGATGACCTTGTCCATGTTGTCGCGGATGGTGACTTCCTTGCTGCCGTCGTTCGCCTTCACTTCGACGCTCCCTGCTGGATCTTTCATGCGGAGGGTGCCTGCCTGAAGGTGGATGCCGCCGGCGTTCATCACCGGAGGAGCGCCGAGTGCCTTCTCCATCTGCTTTTTCATTTCCTGAAGCGCGTTGCCCATCGCAGGCGGGACCGGCGCGGCAGGATCGTCCCCGGCACCGAGGTCGAGAGCACCGATGTTGCCTTGGATCGCGCCACGGATGCGGTCGGCGAGGTCCTTGGGGAATTCCTCAAGATTGAGCAGGTCCATCGGCTGCGGCGCGTTGGCGGCCATGCCAGCAGGGCGGTTGCCGAGAGTGACATCGATCTTCGCCGGTTTGCCCTTGTGGATGATATCCAGGCTCACCTTGTCGCCCGGTTTCAGAGCGGCGACGCCTTTGGAAATATCTGCCGGGGAGTTGATGACTTGGTCGCCCATGTGGGTGATCACGTCACGCACCGAAATTCCCGACTTGGCGGCAGGACCGTCCGGCATCAGTGATCGGACGATGATGCCCTCGCCGGCCTTGAGATCGAGGTGCTCGGCCAGATCATCAGTCACATCCGAAGTGACGACCCCGAGAAATGCCGTTGCCGGAGCTTCAGGCAGTTCCTTTTCCGCAGCCGGTGGATCGAAGCGCAGCGGCTTGATGGCCGGCGCGTCCGCCGCAGGGGAATTCACGGCCGGTGGTGGCGGTGAGTTGTCCGCAGGGGCATCAAGCGCGAAGGCCGGAGCGGCCAGCGCGGCGGCGATGCCTGCGGAGAGGAGGGTGGATGGTTTCGTTTTCATGGCTTCCTGTGGAAAGCGTGTGTGTTAGGAGTTTTTGTTTGAAATTGTTCAATCTGTTCTATCAGGAACGAGCATGTATTTCACCCGTGGCTGTTCCACTTCCATGGTCTTGCCACTGGAGTCCTTGTAGGTGACGTGATCGGTGTAAACCACGCGCACCAGCCGGTGGGGTTGGTTGTTGGATTTCCAGACCACACCTTCGTCATGCACCTCGCTCAGGCCGCGGTTGAAGCTGGCGGGGACGAAATTGCTGTCCATGTCGGCTGCGACCGGGGGAGTGATTTTATTCGAGGCTTGTGCAACCGTCTTCGGCGTTTCCGTCGTGGGGAGGAGCAATGCGGAAGCCGCTCCGATGAGGGCCACAGCGGCTGCCGCTGCCCACATGGGACGGTTTTTTTGCTTCTTGGGAGCGGCGTTCCCGTTAGGAAAGAGGATGACTTTCTCATCCACCGGGAAGTGGATGCCGGCTGTGATTGATTCCATGCTGGCGAGGAAATCCGCAGGCAGTTTTGCGGGGGATGTTTTCCGCAGGAGGTTTTCAAATCGGATCTCTTCACGAGTCAGCTCCGTCCACGTGCCGTCGGCGGACGCTTCGAGGCGTGCAAGCAGCGCCTCGTCCAGCGGAGCGGCCTGGAGCTGGCGAAGTTCCTCTTCGAGGTTGGATGGGTCGCGCTTCATTTTGATTAGATGGATAGGTCGCCGCGGCGGCGGGCGTTGCTGAGACTTTTCTTGAGCGCCTCAAGTCCATAGCGATACCGGGAGGCTGCGGTGTTTTGGGAAATGCCGAGGGTTTCACCAATTTCAGAGAAGGTGCGCTCGCCCCAGATTTTCATGATGATCACTTCCGAGAATTTTTCCGGCAGTTCCTTGAGGCGGACCTCAAGCTGCTCGCGGGTTTCATCGTCGGACGATTCGCTTTCGAACCACGGGTGGTGCGCTTCGTATTCGGTGTCCGCCGCATCGGCCACGACGTTGTCCTCGCGGCGTTTCCGGCGGTCCACACTGCGGCTCAGATCGATGGCGAGGCGGCGGATGGCGGTGTATAAATAAGGCTGCCACGCCTGCTGACCACCGACGAATTCGCCGGTGCGGACTTTTTCGACAAGCTTGACCAAGGCGTCCTGAAAAATGTCCTTTGCGTCCTCGTGGGAACGGGTCTGCTGCCGTGCGAACAACAGGAGCTTGGGACCGTGTTCTTCCAGCCAATCCCTCCATGCGGAGGCGGCCGGAGGAGATTCAGAAACCGCAGTCAGGGATGTCATTGGTGTAACTTCATCCATGGAGCGGTGTGGGGTGGGGGATTTGTTTGCTTTGTTTGCGAAAATGGAGCGCCTGCGAAATGCGCGGTTCACTAGTCGGCCTTTCGATACACCTTGCGGGTCTCCGTTTCAACGGCCGATCAGCCGCTTCCGTGTCGCCTCGTCCACCGGCTCGCAAAGGCGGTATCCTTCGCCGTGGCTCGGGATCGTCATCAGGAGCGCGTCGCGCTCGAAAGGCGAGGGGAAGTCGAGCCCGATCAACGCCCGGCCGATCCGTTCGCCGGACTGGCGGTAGTTGAAATAACAGAGGCTCGCGTTGCCGCGGATGCGCTGGTCGAGGAAATCATGCAGGGCTCCCGGACGTTCGTAGAAATCCAGCCGAAGGAACGCCGGATTTTGTAACAGATCGCCGCGCAGCGGGATCGCGCGGAAAGCGATGTCGATCGCGCCGGTCAGATCCTCCCAGGCGAAACCGTGCGCGTCGAGTTTCTGTGGCAGCGCGTCCAGCGCGGCCGCGTCGTCGGCATTGATCGTGAAAGCGGGCCATGCCTCGTCTTCGTCGGTTTTTCCATATTGGAAATCCGCGATGTTCAGTCCTTCGAAGCAAGTATCTAGCAACTTCAGCATCGTGCCCGCGCGCTCGGGAATTCTAACGCGCAGCGTGCGGCTGGTTTTTGCTCCCGTTCCCACCGATTGCGCGATGAGCCCGAGCTGGAGGAAATCGATGTTAGCACCGCAGAGGACGACGAGCACGCGCTTGCCGACAAGGCTTTCGCGGTTTTTCAAAACTCCCGCCAGGCCCATCGCGCCGGACGGCTCCGACACGCAGCGCAGGCCTTCCCAGAGCACTCGGATGGCGTTGCTCACTTCGGCGTTGGTCACTGTTTCGATCCGGTCGAGAGTGTCCTTGCAGATTTGAAACGGCAGTTCGCCCGCCTTTCTAACTGCCGTGCCGTCGCAGAAGAGATCGACATTTTCCAACGCCACCGGCCGGCCTGCTTCAAGAGCTGCTTTCATAGAAGCCTGGCCCTCGCCCTCAACGCCAACGATGTCAATCTCCGGCCAATACGTTTTCAGCCAGTTGGAAACTCCCGCCGCCATCCCGCCGCCTCCGATCTGGAGGTAGGCGGCGTCGAACGGGCCATGGCCTGATAGGACGACCTCGTCCGCGAGCGTGCCTTGGCCCGCCATCACCTTGAGATCGTCGTAGGCATGCACGTAAACCGCTCCAGAGGCCGCCTCGTCCGCTCGCGCGGCGGAAACGGCGTCGTCATAACTATCGCCCGCGAGGTGGATTTCCACGAACTCGCCACCATGATGCGAAACGGCGGCCTGCTTCACCTTCGGCGTCGAGCGCGGCATGTAGATCCGCGCCCTGATGCCGAGTGTTCGTGCGGCCAGCGCCACGCCCTGCGCATGGTTTCCGGCGGACGCCGTGACCACGCCACGCTTCGCTTCGGCGGAGGAAAGCACCGCCATCCGGTTGCACGCACCGCGCCATTTGTAGGCCTTGATGGGCGATAGGTCCTCGCGCTTGATCCAGATTTCAGGACCCGGTCCGGGCAGCACCAGTCGCTCTAACGGTGTCGCCTTGCCGAAGCGGTACACCCGTTCGCGCGCGAACAGGATTTCCTGCCGCAGTTGCCGGTCCAGCGGCAGTTCATCACGTTCCATGGGGGAGTTTTGCTGGAAATGAAGCTGCCTGCAAGGCCGTGATACAGGCATTCCTGCCTGTTCTTCAGTGCTGAAGATGAGGCAGGAATGCCCCAATCACGCCTCGACTCGCGGAACCGCATTTGCCAGATTTCCGACCTCATGCCATCGCCTTCCTCTCATCCGAACGATCCCCTTCACGGCATCACGCTGGAAACCGTCCTGCGCAGGATGGTGGACAAGCACGGTTGGGAGCGCCTCGCGCAACAGATCGAGATCCGCTGTTTCATGTTCGATCCCACCATCAAATCCAGCCTTACCTTCCTCCGCAAAACCCCGTGGGCGCGGAAAAAACTGGAGGATTGGTATGTCTATGACGTCACCCGCGGCTGGATCGACGGGGGGAGTGGCGAACATTGAACGTTGAGAAGTCAGCCGATCTCGCTTCCGAGCTGTTGGAGAAATTCCCGCAGAAACTCTGTGCGCCGCTTTGCTTCCTTTCTGCCGGATAAGGTCTGCATCGTTCCTTCCAGCTTGAGCAGCTTGCAGTAGAGGTGATCCAGCGTGTAGATGGAATCATCCGCCTCGCGGTTCTGACAGAACGGGTCCGCCACGTTGTAGAACTCCCGTTTCATCTCCGTTCCTAACATCAGCGTGCGGGCGAGGCCCACGGCACCCAACGCGTCGAGTCGGTCCGCATCCTGCAGCACCTTCGCCTCCAGCGTGCGCGGCTCGATTCCTGCGGAAAAACTGTGCCCCTCGATGGCATGCGCAATTTCCTGCAGTTTCCCGAATGGCCAGGCTTTTTCCTCCAGCCACGCCACCGCCTGCGCTGCCGCGAGCTGCGACGCGCGTTTCCGGTCCGGCGAGGATTTCGGCACGATCACGCAGTCGTGCAGCCAAGCTGCCGGCATTACGACCTGCCAGTCGGCACCCTCTGCCGTGGCGAGCCGCCGCGCGTTGGTGACTACGCGGCGGATGTGTTCGAGGTCGTGGGCGGCGTCGAAAACGGTGTGGTCGAAGAGCAGTTGGAGAAAAACGGGCTGCCAGGTGGGATCGATGGTGGAGTTCATGCTTCTTGCTTCCCGGAAGGCATCACTTAACCTCGCACCGCACAAGCAAACACCTGTTTTCATGGACCTGCCCGACGCCATCACCCATTTCCTGTCCAAGCCTGCGGCAGAGGAAACCACGCCTTTCGGCCCGGACGTGCTGGTCTATAAAGTGGCTGGAAAAATGTTCGCGCTCACCCAGCCGGACGAGTTTCCCGCCCGCATCAATTTGAAATGCGATCCCGAGCGTGCCCTCATTCTGCGCGATGAATACGACTCCATCATCCCCGGCTACCACATGAACAAACGCCATTGGAACACGCTCGTGCTCGACGGATCGCTGCCGGGAAAACTCGTCCGCGAGCTCATCGACCATTCCTACGATCTGGTCGTCGCCTCGCTGCCGAAATCCCAGCGGCCGTAGTCCAAAGTTCCCACAATAGGGAGAAAGGACCAGAAACGACTCCTATTTCGGAAGAAATTCAACCACAGATGAACAGGATTGACGCAGATGAAGACGAAAATCCACCCAAACTCGATGAGTCGGGTTGGTTAAATGGCAGCAGATTGAGCAACCATCTTCTTCATCCGCGTTCATCTGTGGTTGGCTTTTTACCGGTGTAGTCACCAGCGGCCTTGAAGTCCCATTTTTCCATCGCGGAAACGGCGGATTGCGTGTTCATTCAGAACGAAATGCACATCCCCACACTGATTTCTCGCAAGCGCGAGGGCGAGGAGCTTTCCCCCTCGGAAATCCGCAAGCTCATCGACGCCTACACGACGGGCGATGTCCCGGACTATCAGATGTCCGCGTTCGCGATGGCGGTCTATTTCAAAGGAATGACGCCGGTCGAGGTCGCCGCGCTGACCCGCGCGATGATGGACAGCGGCGATTGTTTCAGCCACCGCAAGGGCCATCCGGCGGTGGTGGACAAGCATTCCACCGGCGGCATCGGTGACAAGGTCTCGCTCATTCTCGCGCCGCTCGTCGCCTGCACCGGCTGCTGGGTGCCGATGGTTTCCGGCAGGGGACTCGGCATCACCGGCGGCACCCTCGACAAGTTAGAATCCATCCCCGGATTCAAGGTCGGCGTCACGCTCGATGAAGCGGCCGCCCAGCTCGACAAACTCGGTGTTGTGATGATGGGCCAGACCGAACGTTTCTGCCCGGCCGACAAAAAACTCTACTCACTCCGCGATGTCACCGGCACCGTGCCGTCCATCGCGCTGATCACCGCCTCCATCATGTCCAAAAAACTGGCGGAAACCCTCGACCGCCTCGTGCTCGACGTGAAATACGGCAGCGGCGCCTTCATGCAGACGAAGACCGACGCCGAAGCGCTCGCCGCCAGCATGATCGCCGTCGGCAAGGAAATGGGTGTCGAAGTCCACGCCGTCCTCAATCCGATGAGCGAGCCACTCGGCCGGGCGGTCGGAAACTCGCTGGAAGTCATCGAATCCATCGAATGCCTCGAAGGCGGCGGCCCCGCCGATCTGCGGGAAATCGTGCTCGATCTCTCGGAAAAAATCGCCGGAGTCTCCCGCGCCGAACTGGAAAAACTCCTCGACGACGGCAGCGCCCGCCGCCGTTTCGACCAACTCGTCGCCGTTCAAGGTGGAAATCCTGCCGATTTGCCGCGCCTGGCGGAAATCCACAAGGCTCCGATCATTCGCGAGGTCATCGCCTCCCACGGCGGTGTCGTTTCCAAGGTGGACGCCGGACTCGTCGGCCAGGCTGCCCTGCAACTCGGCGCGGGACGGGCGAAAGCCAGCGATGGCGTCGATTTCGCCGTCGGCTTCGACCAGTTCGTCAAATGTGGCGAAACCATCCACGCGGGCCACGCGGTTTGCCGGATCCACGCCCGCACAGCGGTCGATTTCGACATGGCGGAGGCGATGATCGAAAAAGCCGTAAAAATCTCGACACATTAACCAATTTTCCCTGTTGCCAAACCCGTCGCTGCCAGTTTAGTTTCCGCCCGCCGCAGGCCGCAAGGTCGTCGCAAAAGCCTCATAGTGTAATGGTAACACCCCGGATTTTGATTCCGTTATTCTAGGTTCGAGCCCTAGTGAGGCTACTTTTTGGCAACTTGAGGCAGAGCGTGTCTGAGTTTGGCTAAAGTCTTGATGGCAAGCGCTTTTTGAATCAATCGAGAAGACCGGTTTGCTGTCACCGAGAGGTAGCTTGTTGCACTGTGATTCTATTTCACCTGACGCTCGGGATGACACCATGACAGGGGCCAACAGTCATGATTCTTGCGAAATGGCCCGCTATTTGAAGCGAGCGGACGGCTATTTCGCTTTGGCCGAAGCCTTGGCCGCTACCGGTATGATCACGTCTTTGTAGTGCTTCGTGACGTTGCCCTTCTTCGTCAGGATCCCTGCTGATACCAAGATTTCCCTTTTCTCTTCGGCGCTCATTGCTTGAAAATTCGCCGATACCAGTTGCCACTGGGAGACGATGTCCGTGGGCTGTATCATTGAAGTCTTCATGGCGGCGAAGATGGCCGGAAATAGCCGAGGATGCAAGTCGGATCCCGAACGGCGATCTGGATGTGGGATTTGAGGCGGATGCCCGAACCTTCGAAAGCGCAAGGCCCTTCCGTAAAAACTCCCCGGACGGTTTGGTATGAGATGCCGGTTTTCTCGAAATTCTCCATGAGGAAGTTCAGGACAGCGCAATCCCGTTTCCGCTTCAATTGGTCGAGTCCACCCGAGTTTTCAGGAATTTGCTGTCCGTCAACAAGCAGGACATTTCGTAGCATCTCAAAGGCTCCGGGAAGAATGCTGGTGGAGCGGATGTCCAGAAGATCGAAACAGTTGCCCAGGTGGATCAAAGCTCCGACCACGGCGGGTTTCTTGATTTCGCCCCGTAGCTTCTTTTCCTGCGCCCACTCCATCGCCCGCTCGGGTCCATGTTCCCAAAAGTAAATCCCTTCACCGAGCCAGTCGTAGTCGTTTTCGCTACGGGAAAGGTGTTTTCCGGTGAGGATTGCCTGATCCGCTACCGAGGCATCGCAGCCGTGATAGCCGAAGACAAAGCGTTGATAGGCTGAATGGTTCACAGGTTCAGGTTGGAAATGGTTGACGCCGTTACGACGGTCCTTACGTCACCTCGGGAAGATCTAGCCGCCCGTTCCCGAAGATCAAGAAGAGAGCGGTTTGGACCCGGACTAAAAATGCGAACAGCTCTCCGAAAGTTAGTGGCGGGTTGTAAATCTGCACCGACGAGCTGTTGGGAAGTCCTTTCTCGCAGATTGACCTGCACGGCGATCAAGCTAGGAGCCTGTCGGACTTGGAAAGCACAAGATGCAGACGATGCGAACGCCGACGAAAGGCTATGTTGTGGTGGTCAGCCACCAAGCTACCAGATAGATTGCGCCGACCCCATTGCTTTCAGGAATTCGTGAAAATCGACTACCGTATACAGTGTTGGCAAGGGCTGAAGATTCCACATGTTGATTTTGGATGGAATTGTAAGTCCGACAAACTCCTAGGAGAAAATAATTGGTTTTTGTAACCCGCGTCACACTTTCCGAATAAGCGTTCTTGCCGGGCGGCCCCTTTCTCTGTTGGATGTTCCGTCTATTGGCAACTGGGGATTGTACCTCGCGCTGCCATTTCCCTTGATTTCCCCATCCTATGAGTGCCCAGCCCACCGCCGTACCGGACAAGCGCGCCGCCGCCACCCACCTCGGGTTGAAAATTTTCGGCTATTTCGTGCTGCTGCTGATGGCAATCACGATCGTTTACACTCTTTATATCATGACTGCGAACTGGAGCCACATCGGCGTCTGAGCCATCATTCCCGAACCCAATTTCTCGGAAATCCCATGACCAAGCGCCATACCCGCCTGTTTTTCATTATCGGCACCCTGCTGTTCTCGACGATCTTCGTCGGACTCACCATCGACAGCCACCGGCAGTTCGGAAAATTGACCAACGCCGACAAGATCACCCCGCAGATCGTTGAAGGCAAACACGTCTGGCACCGAAAAAACTGCATCAACTGCCACACCTTGATGGGCGAAGGCGCCTACTACGCGCCGGACCTCACCAAGATCACCCAACAGCGCGGCGTGGCTTATCTCACCGCCTTCCTGAAAGATCCCTCGCAGTTTTACTCCGAGGAAAAGAACCGCCGGTTGATGCCCAACCAGAACCTCACCGAGCAGGAAATCAAAGACGTCATCTCCTTCCTCGACTGGGTTTCCAACATCGATACCGCAGGCTGGCCGCCGCGCCCGATCGTGGTCTCCAGCGGCCAACTCGCCGGCGCGCACACGGCCCAAAATCCCACGCCAAACGTCGCCGTTTCGGATAACCCGGTCGCTCAGGGCGAAGCAATCTTCCGCAATCCCGCTCACGTCTGCTCCACCTGCCACTCGACCCAACCCGACGTTGTCATGGCCGGACCGAGCCTCGCCGGCATCGGCACTCGCGCCGCCGGACACATCGGCAATGCCGATTACAAAGGAAAGGCCAAGGATGCCGCCGGTTACATCCATGAATCCATCGTCGAGCCGAGCGCCCATCTCGTCCCCGGGGCGACCTTCTCCGCCGCCGGCACCTCGTTCATGCCTCCCGGTCTCGACAAGGGGATGACGCCCGAACAGCTCGACCAACTCGTCGCCTATCTCTCTTCCCTCCGCTGATCTACCACCGCCATGCGCTATCGTACCCAATCCATCGCCTACTGGTATTTCGCTTTTGCGCTCTGCCTGTTCGGACTGCAAATGGTCTTCGGACTGATGTCCGTCGTCAAATACCTCGGACCCGATCCCTTGTTAAACATCATCCCCTTCGACCGGGCGAAAGCCTGCCACACCAACCTGCTCATCGTATGGGTGCTCACGGGCTTTATGGGCGGCACCTACTATGTGGTGCCGGAAGAATCCCGGCATGAAATCTACAGTCCCAAACTCGCCTTCTTCCAGCTTGGTTTGTGGGCCGTGGCAGGCGTTACCGCCGTGGTCGGCTATTTGTTCGGCTGGACGGAAGGAAACAAACTTCTGGAGCAACCTTATCCGGTGAAAATCGCGATCGTCATCACCATGTTGATTTTCCTCTACAACATTTTGATGACCATCAAAAAGGCGGGCCGCTGGACGACTACCGAAGGCGTTCTGGTCGCAGGATTGGCATTATCCGCATTGCTCTATCTTCCGGCGCTGGCCGTGTGGGACAACTATACCATCAGTATTTTCTATCGCTGGTGGACGGTCCACCTTTGGGTCGAAGGAGTCTGGGAAATGATCCAGGCCGGATTGCTCGCTTATCTCTTGATCCGTCTTTCCGGCACTGACCGCGAGGTGATGGAGAAATGGTTGTATGTGATTGTCGGACTCGTGTTCATCGCCGGCATCCTCGGCACCGCCCACCATTACTACTGGGTCGGCGTGCCGAAATACTGGTTGCCGATCGGCGGCATCTTCAGCGCGCTGGAACCGCTGGCGCTGTTTGTCATGGTCGTCTATGCCTACATCGCGATGCGCCGTTCGGGGCTTTCCCATCCGAACACACTCGCCTTGCACTGGACGGTCGGCAGCGCGGTGTACACCGCATTCGGTGCCGGATTGCTCGGCCTTTCCCATACCTGGCCCGCCGTCAACAAGTGGACGCACGGCACCATGATCACCCCCATGCACGGACACTCCGCCTTCTTCGGTGCCTATGTCATGATCAATCTCGCCATCATCAGTTTCGCGATGCCACATCTCACGAAACGCGAGGTCGGCGCGAACCAGAAGATGGGCTATTGGGCGTTCTGGCTGATGACCGTCGGCATGTTCGGCATGACCCTGGCCTTCGGCGCGGCAGGCATCGCACAGACCTATCTCGAACGCATCATGGGACTTGGCTATATGGAGACCCAACTCAAGTTGCAGGTGCATTTCCTCATGCTCTCGATGGCGGGAATCATCTTCGTCATCGGATCAGCATTGTTCATCATCGACTTCTTCCGCGCCGGACCAAGGCCCTTGCCGGCCGCGGCGGTGCCTGGAACTGCTGTCCCCGAAACTGGCGCAGCATGATTCCCGCCGTCCCCGAAAAAGAACCATTCTACGTCGCCCTGGCGGATGAGATCGCGCTCTTCGAGCAATGCCACACCCGCTCGCTGGCGGTCATGTTGAAAGGACCGACGGGTTGCGGAAAAACCCGCTTTGTCGAGCACATGGCGTGGAAGCTCGGGCGGCCGCTGGTCACCGTTTCCTGCCATGACGATCTGTCCGCCAGCGACCTCACCGGCCGCTACCTTGTCCGTGGCGGCGAAACCGTCTGGCAGGACGGACCACTCACCAGCGCCGCCCGCGCCGGGGCGATCTGCTACCTGGATGAAGTGGTGGAAAGCCGCCAGGACACGGTCGTCGTGATCCATCCGCTCACCGACCACCGCCGCGTGCTGCCCGTCGAAAAAACCGGCGAACTTATCGAAGCCGCGCCCGGCTTCCAACTCGTCATTTCCTACAACCCCGGTTACCAGCACGTCCTCAAGGACTTAAAACCGAGCACCCGCCAGCGCTTCGTCGCGCTTGAGTTCAATTTCCCCGAAGCCGAGCGCGAGGCAGGCATCGTCGCCCACGAAAGCGGCATCGATCTCGCCACCGCCCGCCAGCTCGTCACCCTCGCCGGTCGCCTTCGCAATCTCCGAGACCGCGGCCTCGCCGAGGTTCCGAGCACCCGGCTCCTCGTCGCCACCGCCCGCCTCGCCGCCGGCGGCATCGCCTTGAAAACCGCCTGCCGCGTCGGTCTCGTTGCCCCGCTGTCCGACGATGCGGATTTGCTGCAAGCGATGCTCGATCTGGTGGACCTGACAATGGCGCACTGAGGCATCCTCACCATGGGCGAACCCGAAGAAGTCATCATCGACGGCGCGCACCGTGCGACGCTCATGGTGCAGAAGCTTTGGCAGCGGAACTCCGCGGCGCGGCAGCCGGAATTGGTGCGGCTGGCCGACGTGCGCGGCAGGCTGGAGTTGTTTGTGAGTGCGGCATTCGGCATCTCGCTGCGGATTCTTCAAGCCGAGCAGCCGATCTCGCCCAACTTCTTTGCTCGCATCGGCCGGCGGATTCCCAAGCACCTTCTAGAGCGCCGCATCCTCGCCTCCACCGATGGCATCCATCTCCACCTGCCGCCCACGCTGCCCGCGGCGGATGGTTTACTGAAATACCGTTTGCTCGCCTCGCAATCCGCCGCCCGCGCCGCTCGCGGCACGCCCGCGATGTTACCCGCGGAGCCGCTGCAGCGGTTTCTCTATCTGCTGCGCGAAGCCGCCGCGGTGGATCGATGGCTCGCCGAATCCTTGCCCGGCCTCCAACCCGCCCTTCGCGCCGCCCGCGATGCGGAATGCCGGACGCGGCCGGATTCCAGGGTCCTCACCCCGCGGGAACGGGCGGTGGAAGCGGAACTCATTTCCACGTTGGAGTATGAAATGCCCGACGTTTCCGGAAATCCCGCCGAGTCCGCGGCGTGGGCGCTGAAAGCCGCGGCCCGTTTCGAAAAGGAGGAAGGACCGTTCCGCGGGCTGCCCGCCGTGGCGTATTGGGGCCAAGTCACCGCGCCGCCCGCTCCCGTTTTCCGCGATGCCGCGGCGTCCGACGACCCGGGCGCGCCGCCGCTCCCGGCCCGCGTCAGCAAGATGAAGCGCCGCCCGAAAGTCCGCGAAGCCACCCCCGACGAGGACGATCCGAACCCGGGCATGCTGATGATCCAGGTGGACGATCCGCAGCAATCCGTCGAGGACCCGATGGGCCTCCAGCGCCCGACCGACCGCGACGACGAAGCGGATCCGGACGATCTCGGCGATTCGCTTTCCGAGCTGCCCGAGGCCCGGCTCGTGGATACGCCCGGCAGCGCCCGGGAAATCCTTTCCAGCGACGATCCCGCACCCCGCGGCATCGCGGAAGTCACCCGCGGCAACGGCAATTCCGCGCTCTTTTACCCGGAGTGGGACTACCGCCGCGGCGCTTACATCGAGCACGGCGCGGTGATCCGCGAACGGGTCGCTCCGGAGGGCGATCCCGCTTGGGCGCGCGCCGTTCTGCGCCGCCGCGCCGCGCTGTTGCAGGAAGTCCGCCGCCGTTTCGAACGCCTGCGTCCGCGCCGCCAACGCCTTGGCCGCCAACCGGACGGCCCGGAAATCGACCTCGAAGCATACGTCGCCTCGCACGCCGATCGCCGCGCCGGTTGCCCGCCGGACGATCGGCTCTATCAGGCGATCCGGCCCGCCCGGCGGGATGTCGCCATCGCCCTGCTGGTCGATGTCAGCGGCTCGACCGATAGCTGGGTGAGCGGCGAATCGCGCGTTATCGACGTGGAAAAAGAAGCCCTTCTGGTCGTTTGCGCCGCGCTCGAAGCGCTGGGCGATCCCTTCACCATCCTCGCATTTTCCGGCGAAGGCCCGGAAGCCGTCCGCATGCTGTCTTTAAAATCCTTCGCCGAGCCGAACGGCCCGCAGGTCCGGCGCCGCATCGCCGCGCTGGAACCGGAGCGCTTCACCCGCATGGGTGCCGCCCTCCGCCACACCACCTCCCGGCTCATGTCGCGCAACGCCGAGCACCGCCTGCTCCTGCTTCTTTCCGACGGAAAACCCAACGACATGGACCTCTACGAAGGCCGCTACGGCGTCGAAGACTCGCGCCAAGCCGTCGCCGAAGCGCGTCTCCAAGGCATCCACCCGTTCTGCGTCACGGTCGATCGCCACGCGCCCGATTACATGCCGCGCATCTTCGGCAGTGGCGGTTTCTCCGCCCTCCACAAAGCCGAAAACCTCCCCACCGTGCTGGTGGAGGTCCTCCGGCGCTTGGTGAAAGCGTGAACCTAAAACCGGTCCGGCAGCATGGAGTCTGGGCTCTTGAAAGCTACAGATTTGGGTTTCCGCGTGGCTAGCTAGAGCCTGTCCCAAAAAAGCGCTTTTTCAGAACAGCGCTTCCATTTTGTCCAAGCGAACACTTCCAAAAAGTCAATCCAGTTGGATTTGGAACTCTGGAAGGTGATTTCTCCCCGATTCCATCGGCTGGAACGAAAATCGGGAACTTCTTGGACACGGGTTTCCCGGATCTTCCTGATATGATCCCTTTTTGAACTTTTGACTGCCTGGTGATCAGGCCGCTTGGGACTGTGGTGTGCC
>Ga0209512_1002851_pt1 | contig 17496 bp, 19 predicted proteins | sample frozenSSSSmetaG_FD_184142 | JGI IMG/M metagenome (GOLD analysis project Ga0209512, IMG submission 184142) | Glacier valley bacterial and archeal communities from Borup Fiord, Nunavut, Canada, to study Microbial Dark Matter (Phase II) -... | ecosystem: Environmental > Aquatic > Freshwater > Ice >... | reverse complement strand
TGACATTGGCTCTCCGACAGAGAGCAGAAGCAATGCTTATAGCAAAACGTCTAGGGAAGAAGACGGTTCTAGTAATGACATTGGCTCTCCGACAGAGAGCAGAAGCAATGCTTATAGCAAAACGTCTAGGGAAGAAGACGGTTCTAGTAATGACATTGGCTCTCCGACAGAGAGCAGAAGCAATGCTTATAGCAAAACGTCTAGGGAAGAAGACGGTTCTAGTAATGACATTGGCTCTCCGACAGAGAGCAGAAGCAATGCTTATAGCAAAACGTCTGGGGAAGAAGACGGTTCTAGTAATGACATTGGCTCTCCGACAGAGAGCAGAAGCAATGCTTATAGCAAAACGTCTGGGGAAGAAGACGGTTCTAGTAATGACACTGGCTCTCAGACAGAGAGCAGAAGCAATGCTAGCCAATCCGCATGGATCTCCACATGTTCATCCTCGCGGAAAGATGGAAAAGCCACCCCAACCCCGAGCAGCAGTATCGGCGCATCCTCACATAGATCACCACTATCATCTGTGCGGTAAGTGGAATATGACATATTCTCATCATTTTCCAGTGGCTAAATATTCTCAGAACTGCAGAAAACCCTGAAATCCTCATCCGTCACAACCTCCGCCACCTCCCCACACCCGCCTCTCCGACCAGCTGGCCCCCCAACACCCCCCGCTTCCAAGTCAGCCCCTATTCATACCGCACCCCCAACGCCCCCCGCTCCCAAGTCAGCGACTATCCATACATGCCGTACCTCCACCCCGCACACCGCCGCCGCCCCTCGAAGCAGCACGGGAAGCGCAAGACTCACCTACGTCGGATAAGCTGCGAGCGCAGGGCCGCTATGAGTAGGACGGGGTTCTTCCAGGTCTCGAGACCGTCGACGCCGCAATCGGTCGTGGAGTCCGCCGGCGGACCCCCGAGGAAGACGAAGGATATTGTGGTACCTGGGGCGTGGGTAAGTTACGGGGAGCTGACCGACGAGCATACGCGGAAGATCGAGATGGAGATCGGTAGGAGGGCGAGGGAGATTGCTGCCGAAAGCGACACGCGAGATTCGACGGCCAGTGAGGCGAGTTCGGTACTGGATCCTCTTGAAACCTATTCTCCTATAATCCCCCCGAAGGAGACCTTGAATGAGGCTGAGGTGGCGGAAACGTCGATTGATCCTCTATCTTCAGGCACCGCGAAGCAAGAGCTAGAGGTTACATGCCAGACGTCGCACAAACGGCAAGCGAGCGAGGTACTCGTCACCTCCGATCCAGAAATCCAGATCCACACCATCGCCCGCCCAACAACCATTGCCATCTCCCGCGCAAAAACAATTCTCATCCCTTCACGTTCTGACAGTTCTCTCTCGGCCGCGCAGTCACCCTCCTGCTCCCCCTCCCCCTCCACCTTTTCCATTTCCCAATCTCCCACAACAAGCCCCGCCACCATCATCACTCCCCCCTTAGCACTCCCCAAAGACTCTACTCCCCCACCATCTCCATCCCCCCTCCCCTCAGCTCTCCGCCCAAAGCGGCCGAACCGGCCATCGCCCACCGTCCCCGCCGCAGTCCTTGCCTCGCCATTCCCGGCGCGCGCAAGCGTCATTCCGCTCCCGCTGACGATTCGGAAAGTCACGTCGCCCGCGCTCGCCGCTGATCCGCGAGTTGCGCATCCCGGACCTGACGAGCGGGGGTTGTGGCACGCGCCGCACTCGACGAGAGCGAGGGGGAGGAATGGAGAGGTGCACACGCCGCCTGATTGGCCGCTGCCAGATCCAAGGGGGCAATTTGCACCGTTTGTGAGACTGCCAAGGGATGTGGAGAGGGCGAGGACGGTGAGGACGCCGGTGAAAAGTCCGACGAAGAGTGTAAAGAGCACGAAGCCGATGAAGAGTCCAGTCCAATGGAGGTTTCTCCCGCCACCGGAACGGGGTGATAGCGGGATTAGTCTGCACACTGGGCTTGAGAGAGGGGAGGAGAAAGCGGTGGAAGTTGAGGAGGAAGTCTTGGAGGGCTTGGGCCTGAATTTTAGGCAGAGCAGGAGTGTGGTGCAGGAGCGGAGCCCAAGGATTGCTAGTTTGAGGATTAGTGGGGTGTTTGGATGGGATGATTGAATGGTTGTACAGAAGGATAACTGTCGTACGTTGAGTGAACGGAAATAGCATGCGCTGCACGCACTGCATTCTTAATCTGCTGTGACAGTAGTCAGCAAGAGGGCGTCATTCAATTGTACCAAGGAACACTTGCCCGTCTACCGTTGAGACTGTGCTCTAAATCCAGTATCCTGCAGAGAGATTCCGTTGATTCACTGCGGAATACCCTACAAAATATACCCCGGCGCGGCATTTGAAGCCCCAAGCCTACCTACTACCGTAAATGATAACTCTATACACTCTATACCTCCACAATAGATTTGAATAGATAATCCTTAAACTCGAAGTGTGCCAGCTATTGATTTGAACCCTCGCTGTTCCACGTGCCACCGTGTTTCCATAACAAGTCAAATCCCTAAAGATCGGCATCATCCTCATCAGGCAACGGGAGCCCCAACCCGTCGTCAAGACTTGCCATCACCCTTCTTGGACGATCAGGCTCACTAGACGGCCAGCTGTCAAAGCCAAAATCAACACCGGCAGCCGCGAACATGGCGCCCACATCGCTCTCGTCGTCCTCGTCGTAGCCGGGCTCGAGTCTCTGTTGTGCGTCGCATCTGACCTGCTCAAGTCTAGGGAACTTCATCCTTCTTGAGACGGCATCAGAGAGGCCAAGCAAGCCTTTCATCAAGCGTATCGAGCCATTGATGGTGCCTGCGAGATGGAGTGACACGATGTCGGGGGGAGGAGCTGGATCAGGAATTGGTATTCTGCGGACGACTGCAGCCTGCCGCTAACATATATCGCGTCCAGGTTGATGAACAAGTGCTCCAGCGCGATGAAGTCTCTAAGGTTGAAGTCGAGCCGGCTCCTCCCGGTAGCATAGGACCACCCTCGCATCCGAAGGTCGAGGTGCAGCGACTTAAGGGTTCTGCGGTGGCAGCGAAGATATTTCACAGCGTCGGACGCCGGAAAATGATCGCTGCCGAAATTCATCACACATTGTCCTAGCATGCTAGGACCGCGCCTCATCTCATAGACGAAGGTGTGTAAACTGGCACAAGAGGAAAGGAGCTCTTCAAAGACCGTCGCGCTCAGTCTACTATCCGTGATACGAAGGGTCTTGAGATGTGGCAGGGAAGAGATTAGGGCCCAGTCCCCGGTGCCATTGCACATATGGAGATTGAGCGTCTCCAGGCCCGTAGGGCCGTAGCCAGTTCGAAAATGGCGCCCACATTGCTGTCCTGGTAGAAGCGGCTATAATGCGACTGACTTGATGCATGCATAGAGATGTTAACGGTACCGGAGGGCAGTTCAGAAAGGCCGGCCGTGTGTAGAACTGACGAGCGAATGCTCTCGAAAGGGAATAACCCGGGTTCGAAAATGGGATGATCCAGATTTGGCAGATTGGCAAGCAAAATGGTAACCAGCTTATCACTAGACAGCCGCTGCCATGATTCGATTCGCGGTGCATGTGCAGCTTGCTTGAGCGCGTCCTGAGCGTCTTCATCGCTGATGGAAATCAGTAGGTACGGGTGGATATAGATTCTCTTGACCAGCGCGGCAAGGTCCTGGCGCTGTGCCATGGTCCGCATGAACGAAGTGAGGCGGCCATCCCACGTATACATGGTTGAGCGCCAGGAGTCACGATATCCAGGGACGAACTCGTGGTATAGGATGGCCTGGGCAATGTTGCGGAATCGTCTGGAGACCAGGCATAGTGAGAACAGCACATGGCAGTCGAGAGAGTACCAGGACCGCTTGTCACGGTGCTGCTCGGTGCCATGCAAAGATGCGTCGGGTGCTCTTGACTGAGGCTTCTCACGGTCACGGCAGTGCAAGCAGAAAGTGCTGAAGATCAGTTGCAGAGTCTCGGTTGGGAGGTTGGCGCCTGCTGCACTCATGATGACTCCACTTGTGACGTGGTGGGAGCTTGAAATACAAATAGAGCTCTATAGGATAGATAGTTTAACTAAATTAATTCATTCTTTTCTATTCTCTAGTGCTATTCTACGTGACTATTCTTAAGAACGTGTACCCCTAGATATGTAACCTATAGTGCTAGACTACTAGTCACATAATACATACTGCTAGTATAATACAATATAAGGCTTTTTCATATTATACTAGTAGTACACTATAGTCTACTATACTAGCAGTATAATACAGTTACATCTCATATCACGCTAATTTAATACGGGATTTTCAGGCAATATACTGCTAAGCTTTTTACTATTGCCAACACTGTACTTACACAGGTTGCAGTTTTAGTGGTATTGCAAAATGCCCCAAAGTCTCAGATATGGAGAGAAGGTCAGCCAAGTCATCCAATTACAATTATGTCCTCTCTTTCCACAGCATCAGTGATAAAAGATAAAGGTCTGAAAAGCATTAACGCTTATCAGGCTCTAAATTGTACATTAACAACAGATTTTCACACCATAGCCAGAGATAAAATCCATCCTCTCGATACATCTATATCGGGCGCCTCAAAGGATGCGCCTCGGTATTCAGCACAAACTCGTCCAAGCTCACCAGCCCCGGGTCCGCGAAGATGAGGTAGAAATACTTGAGCGTCTCCGCCATCCAGAACGACTCCATGCGGTCCGCCTTCGGCGGATCCGGCACCGTGCAGTCGTCCAGGCCCGCGTGCGCGATGTCCGTGATGGTGTGCGCGATGATGGCGTTGAACATGTTCCATGCGCGCTCGCGTAGCGTGGGGTCGCCCGTGATGCGGTAGAGGATGAAGACGGACTCGATGGCCTCGGGGCTGTTGGACGTCAGCCTGTTGTCAGCAATGGGGATGGGGATCTGGGAATGGGAACGGACCGTAGGATGTACCGCGCATCGTCGACCTTGGCCACGCCGGGCCGAAGCCTGTGCTGGCGGATCTTTGCCTCGGCGTCCTCTGCTCCCTCATGCGCCGCCTGCACGCTGTCGTGCCACTTCTTCTCGTCCCAGGGGCAGTGGTCTTCCTCGTCGCACGGCACGGTGTGCATGATCTCCGGCATGATGCCCAGCGGCATGACCTCGTAGGCCCACAGACAGCCCTCGGCGAGCTTCCTGCCCAGAGCAAGCTCCTCGGTGTTCTGGAAGATCTTCGCCGCAATGGCGACCATGCCCCCGGCGAAACAGCCGAGGTGTTGCGCCTGCGCCTCCGTCTTCAGCTCCGAGACTGGCGTGCGGCCGTCGCTGGAGACCTGCCCGGCGAGCCGGACGTCCTCGCCGTTGAGCGTCATGGGGCGGTAGAAGATGTTGCGCTTGATGGCCGTCATGGCGTAGTCGTAGAGGCGGCGGTATTGCTGTGTGCCCCCGCCAAGCAGCATGTGTTGCTTTCATCACTCAGTTAATGTGCGCCGAGCTATGAATGAGAGGAGAGCTCACCTTTGGGAGATACTCATATAGCGAATCGGCCATGCCGCCAAGGGTGAAGCCGCCGTAGTCGGCAAAATCCCCCGTTTTCGCGTTGACGACCACGGGCCACAGGCCGGGGAGCTTGGTCTTTCCCTGTTGCGCCTCGAAGACGTCCATGACGCGTTGGACGGCGTCGAAGTAGCGCGGGTCGCCGGTGATTTGGCTGAGCCGGGTGAATTCCAGGGTGAGGGAGCCGATCTCGGAAACAAGTACCTGGTCGCCGGCTTCTTGGGCGGCGCCATCAATGGCGGCCTTGAAGTTCCATCGTGTGATGGGTAGGCGATTGGGAGTGTCAAAGGCCTTGTACAGCATATCGCCCATCTCCGTGGCTTTCTTGATGAGGATGGGGTATTTCCCCTCACTCAAATCGTAGGCCGAGAGAAAGCCGCCCAAATATCGGATTGTGGTCTCGAATACGTTCAGCTCTTCGAGAGCACACGTGCTAAAATCAATCTGATCGATTGCTTCGACCGCGATGCGAAAGTCATCATGTAGGCCCATGATCCAGAGGGTATCTACGAAGCATGTCAGCAGCGAAACAATACCACAATCAAGAGCAGATGCAACAAACCAAGAGAGTCAACAAGCGTTGCGGCCCATCCGCCAAAAGGATCATGGGAGCTGCCCGACAACGGCATCACCTCGTCCCGCAGCCATGCGTGCTCCTTGTACGCATTCCAGGCATGTGTGAAATTGCCCTTCACCAACTCCAGCCTCGCGACCCTGACTTTCTTCTCCGCCGCCGTCTCCTTGCCGAACTCATACTGGATCCTCGGTATGCTGTTCGGTATGCTCGTAGGCACCGTCCTCATCGACGCGACAGCGAACTTCTGCGGGACATTGGCCCATTGGAATCTATCGTGGTTGGAAGTGGACGGCGGCTGCCGGCCTGGAGTTTGGCCGTATGTTCGTTGGTGGTAGGTGTCGGCGGGAGACGCGCTCCAGAGGAAAAGGAGGATACTCACAGCGACCAGCACGGAAAGTTTCCATCTCGATAACATCGTGGCTTGCGAAAGCCAGATCGCGAAACAGACAAAGCGAACATCGAAAGCATTTATTTAAGAGTTGACAAAGAAAGAGTCGAGATGCACATCACCATAAGTCACAGCTGTCATGTGATTGGTGATGCCGGCAATTCGCAGCTGGCGGGCGCTTAGCCTTCCCCCCTGACCCTTCCCCTGCTCCCTGCGAGCGTCAATCACGGATTGCGAGGCGCTGTGGCTGAATGTGAAACTGTCATTAAACGACCACCAACATCTTCTACTCAGACATGATTGTTGGTGTTTTATCTGTTGGTGTTTTATCCCTTTAGTGTACAGGTAAGCCGTCCAATGGTTGTCCAATGGTTGTCGGCATGAGACGCCTTGTTGCAGAGAGGAATTCTCAAAAGGGGAGTCGGTTCATCAGAGTACAGTTGATTATGTTGGTTCCCGGCCGCGACCAACAATCAGCAGGTCTCATAGGGGATATTGCGAATTTGGATTTGGAATCTAGGAATGTAGAAGGCTAAGTTATTAAGCAATCTTTCCTTCTTCACTTCCATTCTTTTCGAGCCTTTCTTCCTGTTACTGTATATATTTGCACCAAAGTCGAAGGACAAGAGACAAGACGATTGAATATGCGCTTCCATCTTGTGGCATCCTGTCTCTTTCCTCTTCTTCCTCTTCTTCATCTCCTCTCTCTTCTTCCTTCTCTGACAGGAGCACAAACTGTTCAGTCGGTGCTCTGGAATGTCCCTGATGGCGACCTGGCAGACTTGTCCCAGACCTTTACTTCTGGCACCACCTTGGCCCTCTCCTGGAACGCATTTCCTTATACGAATTATATCGATGCCACGAAGACACTCGTCCATCTATGGGTGACATCATTTGATGCAAACCTGAATAATTACAGTGAACTGCTGAAAGGTAAGGACATGCACGCCGATGGCTTCCCGTTTGCGTCTCATCTCTCGTTCAAGCCAAGGATTCAACCGTTGCTGATATCCATCCCCTTTTAGAGAACATCAACTTGACCGCGCCCGGGAATTTCGCGTGGACCATCGCAATCCCACCTGTCAAGCTGACCACGAGCGCCAAGTATGTCTTGCGATTCAAAACACCTTCTTCAGCCTTCGACCCAAATACTCCCGACTTGTCGAGTCCAGGCTTTCTCGTCCTCGGAGCCGCTGCAGTGCCGACCACTACATCAAGTTTATCAAGTTCATCTTCATCAACTTCATCAACTTCATTATCTTTGTCAACTTCATCCACGTCGAGTTTATCTATCACTCCCACATCTTCTATCGTTGCTTCGATTACACCAACTACCAACCCCTCACTACAATCTTCATCTCCAACACCTACAGCACCTGCAACATCCTCTCCCCAGGGCCTCAGCACCACCGCAACAGCCGGGATTGGTGCCGGTGCCGCCGTCGCAGTCCTGGCACTTGCCGGCCTCGCCTACTTCCTCTTCAAACGACGCAGGAGGGAGATACCAGCATTGCTCGCCCCAAGCGAACCGAAGGACTATGTGGCTCAAGATCCGGATAAATACATGTACTCATACCCAGAAGCCAGAAAACCGGCCGAGCTGCCTGTGAATTGGCACATAGCAGAGCTGCCGGCCAGGTAGCGATTTGGGGTGGAGTTGGAGTATCACGGACGTGGATGGAGGCTAATCAACTGTTACGGCGGCGAACTGAGCAGTCCGCTTTATGTTCTATAGCTTGATGATAGTTAATATTTCTAAGGGGATAGTAGGATCGCAGTGGCGAAAGCGTATTATAGAGAGCAAGGAGTACTGGTGTTCTCGTCTGCGAGCGGCGTTGCTGTGAGGATTTTGTAACTACGACGGAATGATAGTACAGGAGATTAAGTTTTCTAATTTCGAATTTGATTGAGCTTGTTGAGTAACGCATGAGGGCATATATAGCCATTATTGCCAACGATTCATTCTGTGTGCAGGCTTGCAGCTATCAAACCACACATTGTGCCAACTTCTCCACCACATTTCTCGACAAATCCAACTGCATATCCAGAGCGGATTGGGCTAATCTGGGTCAGAAATTCGGAAATCGCTGCTCAAGCAAGTCCTCACCACGTCGCGGCACATGGTCCCCATTGTCTCCCAGCTGCTTCACCTTACTGCTTTGCACCCCCTTGAGCATCTCGTCCGGTGATTCAGTATCTTGCCAGTCAAAAGAGGCTTCCAGTGCCCGATGTCCAGCAACACTCGGTATTTCTTCATCTCGTACACAACTCTAGTATCTGGCCCATCGATAGCACTTACTTCACCAAAATAGTATGTTCCGAGTCTTTTGCCCCTCAAAGCGGATGGGTCGATATTTAACTCGCCTTGCTCAACCTTGGAGCATTCAAGACAGAATCATTTCATCTCTTTGATGGCAGCTAATATCCCGAACCTTTGTTTTCGAGACCATCTAATTTATATGGCAAAGCAAACTCGAGGCGAGCAGTTCTGTTTGTAAATATTTCGGACAGAGCGCTGAACATTGCCTGCGGGTGTTAAAAAGCGCCTCATTTAGCAACTCTAAAGACGGACATGTTCCTAGGTGCAGACTTTCCCTCCTCTGCACCAGGGCTTCGAGCTCCCGGTGCAACTCTGTAGAAAATAGTCACGAAGTAGATAGCGTAGCAGAGTAAAATTGAATGCAAAAGAATTGATTAATTAAATGAAACTATCTAGTCTATGAAATCGTATTTGTATTTGATACGGCGTTCGTATGTGGATCTGAGAACCCTCATGCATTAAGCCGTCGTCTCCCTGAAGTTCCGTGAAATTCGCACATTTCACGGCGACCGCCGTGGCAAACGCCAGATCCCAATTTCTCTCAACCAATTCTAGAACAGTATCCAGCGCGGATTATTATTCTGAATCTGGAATCACTTTTTGATTATTTGATCTGCCACAATCATAGTCTATGTGCTGGCTTCTATAAGCCAACGCCCAGCTGCTGAAATGCGATTGCTCCGCAAAGGCCGGCGAAGAGATGCTTGACTGCAAGATATTTTGTATACAAATCTTGGACTTGCTTGGAGATCCAACTCGATAGCAATGGATTTCATATTCATCTCTACCTAAGCAGCTTTCGGGCGAGCATTGAGACTTAACCTGAGCATCTGGTGAACAACTCCAAGCAGATATACCTCAGATTCTGCTTTTGCTATATCAGCGAGCTCTTTTAGGCATTTACTGACCGATGGCTCTTCCGTGTCCGGACCTCGACGAAAGACGATGGAGCACAGCAAAGTTTCCAACAAGCTGGCTTCTTTTCGATTCGAAGTCCTGCAAGCCTGTTGGCCCCGCTCTCATATAAACCAAGGCCTCCGGTATGATGCAGCCGAGAGATAATCCATCGCTTGGACGGCTTGTATGGTTTGCCTTGCCAGCCTCATTTCAAGTCAACTCTTCGCACTCTGGAGAGATATAATAGACAATGCTCTTCTTGAACAAAGTTGAGCTTTGGCTGTGGTCTTTAAGCCTCGAGCTGCCCAAGTCTGCGGCAATAAACCTGTCGCCATCCACCAAGATATTATTTTGCTTCATATCATGATGGCATCCAATCCCAAGCAGCGTGCTGTTTTCGACAAACAGATTATGTATTGCATGCACTGCTGAACACAATCATGCGAGGACAAAATAAAATGTCTCATTGGACTTGAGGGCCGGCGAGTGTGACTTTTCAAGAAGAGTTTCTAGGGTTCCAGCAGGGACAAGTGGGAAGATAAAGTTGCGGTTGCCTCGATATGTATAGACGCTCAGTGACGTTCTATTTTTCTAGAGGTCAAATCAGATGAATGGGCACAAGAACTTCCGCCTGGAGCCTTGTTGTGTTCATTCATAAACGAAATTTTATGCTGAAAGTTTAATATGCCAGGGACACGATACGCAAGATCTAGAGCAAACGTCAGAGGCGTGGCTCTGTCGCAAATGCAGGTTTATGGCAGGAATTCTGGAGTTTTGATTTTTACTCATTTCTTAGAGTCGCTCAAAGTCTTGAAAAACTTTTCTACCCATTACCTCGCAGCATAACCTAACCTATATATAGATCTCTCTTTTGCCCTCTGTTTTCCTCTTTTCCTTCTTTCTTCTCTGGACTGAATCTAGCACTTCAACTCTGCACGACCCACTCTGCATGATCGTGACACAGTCTCCTGAACAAACAGTCCCCATTTTTCACTACGGACCGGACCGGACCGGACCGTGGCCAGCCTAAATTCCATGGTCAGGACTGAAACCTGTTCCCTCGAGGAGCACCAAAATACAGCAAAAGCGCAGAAATCGCGAGCCCATGATCGCTAGATGCGCTGAAGGTTCCTTTACTCAGGCACAGCACATGTTTCTGTATGACCCTATACAAAAGTGCTGCAACACTTACCCAAATGAGTAGACCGGGCTGAGACTTCTAGCCGGGGAGACGTGTCCTCAGAAACTGCTCCTGAGGGTCCGTGGCCCTATGAGCCTGTGCAGGGGAGATCTCCTCTCCTCGGAGACTACTTTGAGGAGAAAGTGGAACCTTGGAGGACTCTTACGAGCGGTGTGGAGCACACCAACAACACTCCGGAGCGGTGTGCTATGGACTTTCGTGTGAGTTTTTGAGATGAGCAGGTTGTGGCGACGCTTCTTAGGGCTGTGTAAGGCAAGTTCTTTCTTCTCACGGACTATTTTTAGGTGTCAGCGGGTCAATAGCCACTTCTTCACGCTCTAGCCTTCAAATGCAACAGGACCAGAGTCGTACGTTGCTTTATTCCAACCACATGACGTTGTTGATCCCACATATCTAGAACTAGATCAGCAACTAGGGTTCGTATTTAGTTCTCAGTGTCTTTTAATCCCATCTCAAAATTCCTGCGCGATTGGGTAAGGCCATCTTCAATGGACCCGGTTCCTCAACACCAGAAGTCGCGATGCTGAGGCAAGGAGGAGTTGATCTCGAAATTATCAGGGTTTGGGGGCAGGGGATTCCCTATTTCTAACTCCTTTAAACAAAATGTTTATTTCCTTCCACCAACAATTCTATTAAAAGCTTTTTCCTCCACTTTCATAGACATTCCACGTGTGTTATTTCGATTCTATCATCAGGAAAATATACCACAGTTCGTGATCCGTCTAGGATCTTAAGCCACTTTGCATGTCCCTCCAGAGCAAGTGTACCCAGCCTTGCACGGCGCGGTCGCAGAGCATGCCCATCCCAGACATCCCCAAGTGCAAGACTTGCACATGCCATTAGTCCCACACTCATTCTGGTCATGACATGGCGAAGTGGCACTGCAGGGCCAGCCCAGACACCCCCAAGTACACTTGGAGCAAATTCCGTTTGTACACAGCTGATCTCCTTGACACGGGGAACTGGCCGAGCAACTCCAATCCGGACAGCCCCATGTGCAGGACGCGCACTGCCCAGAAACGCACTGATTGACAGTCTTGCATGGCGAGGCTGAGCTACAAGACCACCCCCTGCATCCCCACGTACAAGGCTTGCAGACATTGTTAATACAGTCGTTCTGGCCTTGGCACGGATTATTTGCGTTGCAGCTCCAGCCCAGACAGCCCCAAGCACACGTGGAGCACACACCGCTCGTGCACTGGAATGAGTCCTTACATGGGGAGGAAGCAGAGCATGACCAACCTTTACATCCCCAGGTGCAAGCTTTGCAGACGCCAGAAACGCACTCGTAATCCGAGGAACAAGGTGAAGTGTTGGAGCAGGTCCAGCCTAGGCAGCCCCATGTGCAGGACCCCGATGGGGTATATCCTGGCGGATAAGTCACCGCCAGACTCACGGGTGTGATCCCGCTGAGTTGTGGGAGGTAGTCGTTCCATCGTTCGTCGGTGATGGCTGTGCTGGCTACTCTCATCTGATCCGAGACCGTGGCCCAGCTAGCGCCGTTGATGGAGAGCTAATCATGGCGAGAAAATGATTAGGAACAATATTTCAGCGGCATAATTGCATAGACGACCTACATCTTCATTATTCAATGTGCAGCCAACGTCATTATGGGTTGTCGTTCCCTCTATCGCTTGAGTCGTTCCCCAATATAGCTAATGTAACCTCAGCACACTTACCAAGAAAGCATTTAGAGAAGTTTGGATAACATACCCATGGAATACCCCTTACATTCATCGCGTGGGACTGCCAATAAATATCGTCGTTCCGGTTTGTCATCTGGGTGTTGGGCACCATGGAGTCGAATTCCTGGACCATGACCAGCTTGCCTGTTCGATCCGCCGCTATCCTTAACGCTCCCTGCCATGCAGCTTGATAGAGAAGTCCATACCAAGTGGCCGACGCTGCACCGATCTTATCCACGGTCCCACCGAGGTAACTATGTCCATCAGCACCTGCAGAAAAATCCGTATTAATTTTAGAGGAAATAAAGCGAACTTACTCGTGAATAGCGATTACATTGACATTTTTGCACCTATCCTCAAACACCCAGGACGGGAAGTTTCTTGAAGTCGTCGATCCGCCACCATTAGATCCATGGATTCCACCACTAGTCACAAGGATCCCATTGTTAAGGTTTTGTCTTATCGTATCCGCTCGACCGCAAAGCCAGCTCGCCGCTTGCTCATCGCTTACAGCTCCTTGCAACAATGGCTCATTCTCAATATCGACGGCGAGAATGACACCCGAGGCGTCGCCCCATCGGCCAATCGAACCGTGGTAATTGAGGACGTTTTGGATTCGGCGGTCGAAGGCGGCAATAGCTGTGTAATATCCATGACTATAGCTTTGCGGCAGCAATGAAACATGATCTTACTGTTCTGGTCCGTGTAGAAACGGGTGGCAGAGGCGGTATTTTGGGAGTTGCCTGCCGGCCAAGTGCTAAAAGTTCCACCACCCGTAACACAATAACCGTCGCAGGAAGTGGTGCCTTCGCGCTCATAGTTAGGATGTAAATCTAAATACTGATAAAGGACATACCGAAGAAATTGCCATTGTGCATTGCGATGATGACCTTGATGCCTTGGAACATTGTCTGGTCAGTAGCTGCATAACGTAGGAGTGCAGGTTGTCTACCTTTTGACTGCGCATATGCCAGCATGCGATCATATCTCTCCATGACAACCGTGTCTAAGTTGCCTCCAGGAGATATTTCAACCTATTAACAGAATCAGAATCGTCAGAACCATGGATCTTATCTCACTCGCTATCATAGCAAATCAACTGTACGTACATCGCCATGCTGATCCGTGAGATCTTGTTTCTCACAGCTATGGTACTGCGCTCGTACTAAATTGTTTCTGGTAAGCAAAATACCTTATATATCTGCGCTCATGCTCTCACAGAAGACTCGAACGACGCGAAGGCCACTTGACGCGAATTTATCCAGCACAGCTTGCATCTGCACAGTCGGCAGACTTGCAAGGTAGTAATGATTAACACCTGCCCAAGATGTCTGCGCCGTTGCGTTAGACGCCATCAGGAGCATCAACAGCCATAGCCAAATCCTTGTCGAAAACATCTTCAGAGAGTGTGCCTTTCGAGAATGGATAATGGAGCGGAAATGCTGGGTAATTTTTCTCCAACAGCTTAGCCCTCCTCTCTTATATAGAAGAGAGAGAATTTCTTCAGTTGGCCCCCAACGAACCCACTCTGGTTGGCCCTTAAAGACGTCGCATGCAGTCGTCGTATGTAGGTATATTATGCGACATGCTGCTTACCTCGTTTCTAGTCTCATCGACCAGCCCAAAGTAAGGTAGCTTATTAACCTTAATTGAGTGGTGTCTCCGACTCTTGGACCTGTCACGATCACGTAGAGCGAGTCATACGGAGTTGAAGTGCTAGATTCAGTCTAGAGAGGAAAGAAGGAAAAGAGGAAAAGAGAGAGCGAGAGAGAGGATCTATATACAGGATAGGGTTCTCGTGCACAAACGCACACCCGGCTAGCTACCTTGCTAGCGAACACTTCTGCCTTGTACACGTGAATGAGCAACACATAAGGTGAAGCTCTCTGTATTCGTGACACTACCCCCCCTCTTGTAGGTCGATCTCCTGATCGAGGAGGTCTTGCGTCCTGTAGTCGTGGTTTGTGAGGGTATTGTTGATGGAATGCTTGACACAACTCAGGTGCATTTGCGAAGTCAGAGGCAGGATACCAAGTATCATCAGGAGGGTGATCTTTCCAGACTGCTTTGTACTGTAGTTTCCTATAGTGGAGTCGTGAGTCAACGATACGCTCCACTTCCCATTCTTCTTCTCCGTCCACAATAATGGGTGGTGGTGGCGGTATGTGCTGAAAAGGTAAAGCGTCGTTAGGGTCAAGGCGTAGGAGGTTGCTATGAAAGACAGGGTGGATTCTCATGCTTTGTGGTAGGTTAAGCTTATACGACGTAGTTCCAATTCGTTGAAGTATTGTGAATGGTCCAATGTGCTTATAGTCAAGCTTCTTTGAAGGTCTTTGTGTACGTATGTTCTTCGTTGATAGCCAGACTCTATCGCCAACTCTATACCTAGGTGGTTGCTTCCTCTTGCGATTAGCAAAGTCTTCCATTCTTGTTTGGGAGAGAGTAAGCTGGTCTTGCAGGAACTCCCAAATATCCTTCATCTTTGTGGGTAGGTCTTGATTTCCCGGGCCGGACCTAGGAAATCCATGCTCTAGTAGTCCTGTAGCATCGAAGCTCATGCGGGGTTCAAATTCTCTATTCGCAAAGAAGGGACTAACAGTAGTAGCAGTAGAAGGTAAAGCATTTGCGGCGAATTCAGCCATGCAAAGCCACTGGACCCAATCATCTTGCAAGTAGTTAATGTAGGCTCTAAGATATCTTTCCATTTCAGTGTTCATTCGTTCTGTCTGCCCATCTGTTTCTGGGTGGAACGCAGTAGACAGTTTCGTTGTAATTTGAAGGCTTTTGCATAACGATTTCCAGACTTCTGATACGAATTGAGGTCCTCTATCAGATACAATAGTAGTAGGGAGACCATGGTGTTTCCAAACGTGTCTTAATAGTAGTTGAGCAGTTGATTCTGCTGTCGTCCCTTCATCTCCTGCAAAGCAGGGAATATAGTGTTGTTCTTTCGTGAGCCTACAGGTGACAACAAGAATAGCGTTAGAACCTTTGCATAAGGGTAGGCCTGTTACGAAGTCGAGAGATATGTCTTGCCATAGTCTTTGAGGAATTGGGAGGGGTTGTAGTAGTCCATTGTACGTCTCTCGTGAGGGCTTAGATCGTCTGCAGATGTGACAGTTCTGTATGTAGCGCTGGACAGTACGGTCCATGCGTGGCCAGTAGTACTGTTCCTTTAGGATTCGAAGCATCTTGCCTATTCTAGGGTGTCTAGTAGCTGGTGTTACGGCTGAGCGGTTAGCTGCAGATAGCTATGTCACGAGGACTTAGGATCACGTGATGGATATGAGGATATCATAGATAATATGTTATCTAGATATCTAGAGATATCCTTTAGCACGACGCCTCTATATAAGTAGATAGTATTCCCTTAGATAGGAGCTTCGTGCTCAACTCAATACAGTATCTTACACATACTAGTAACGTGTTACTTAAAGCCTTTGTGTATGATCCCCTACCTCCTCTGTTAAGTTAAACCTTTACGCAAGAAACCTCCGTGAGTCTTGTACGTTTAAGACCTAGCGTTACACTTTGAGCACCACTTCTACGAGGTACTAGCTCATACACAAAGCAACATGTCCACTGTTAGGAAAGCTACCGCTGTGCTTAGCCTAAAGGGAAGCGTCGTTAGCATCCCACGTACGCTAACATCATCTTAGAGAACTAAGACTAAGGATGAAGATATGCCTAACGCACCTGTCATCTCGGAACTTAGGGAAACGCTACGCGTCAAGTTGCCTAACACTTACTCTAGCAACTAAAAGGAACTTAAAGTATTCCTACTCTAAGTCGAACTCTACACGCACTTCAACAACGACAAGTTCCCCACTAATGAGAGTTACGGCCTATGGACAGCATCCTACTTAAGGGGGGAAGCCCTTCAATGGGTTGAGCCCTTCCTTAAAGACTATTTCTAACACGAAGGCACTTACGGGGTCATGGCTACTACGCAAAACATGTTTAGTACCTAGAAAGGATTTAAGAAGGAAATCCGCCGCATGTTTAGCGACATTAATGAGATTAAGACTGCAGAAGACCATCTATACGGACTTAGACAGATTAGCAGCGCTCTCACGTACGCTACGGAATTCTAGAGGTACGCTAACTAAACAAGCTAGGACACTAGCGCTCTAATTAGCCACTATCGCCGTGGGCTAAAAAGCCACGTCCGCATGGAACTCGCACGAATGGAACATTAGCCACGAGACATGGTCTCGTTAATTGAACACACGGTCTAGATTAACAATCGGCTGTACAAATTCTAGAAGGAACGACGAACCTACGATGGCCTAAGGAAGAACCACTAGTACTAAGGAAATGAGGGATAGAAGAGGGACAACCACCCACGAGACAACTGTTAGTTAGATCCTATAGAGCTTAATGCCACATTTAAACAAGGCGAACGACCTTAGAACGCCACTAAGGATCGTTAACTTAAGGAACGCCTGTGTTTCAATTGTGACAAGCTAGGACATATGGCCTAAGACTATAGACAGCCTAAGAAGAACTAGGAACGCAGGTTCTAGGGAAAGGGACGACAAGTAAACGCTACCTTTTAAGGTCAACTAAACGCGACTAGGGGAAACCCACACAACGATTAGGTTATCACAAACTAAGAAATGGAAGCCTTCCTAGCAACGGTAGGAAGTGACGACGAATTGGAGTACTCGCTTATAAACGACCCCCTCACGCAATTAGAGGAATCCCTCGTATAGAAGGAAGCAGTGGCAAAGTATTGTGAGCAACGTCGCGCTGTGCCCAACTGCCTAAACACTATGGAAACCTTCCTAGGTATAGGGGAGGACCTTAAGGAATAGGATGAGCCAGTTCTCTAGGAAGTTAGGGAAGATCCCTACTTCTAGGAACAAGTGGACGAATCCATGAATAAACTAGCTAAGGAAAGGGCAGGAGACCTTCCTAGCT
>Ga0209512_1002850_pt1 | contig 17505 bp, 13 predicted proteins | sample frozenSSSSmetaG_FD_184142 | JGI IMG/M metagenome (GOLD analysis project Ga0209512, IMG submission 184142) | Glacier valley bacterial and archeal communities from Borup Fiord, Nunavut, Canada, to study Microbial Dark Matter (Phase II) -... | ecosystem: Environmental > Aquatic > Freshwater > Ice >... | reverse complement strand
ACCCTACCGTTTTCAATGGCGACCGTAGCCGTCCGCCCTAACCCGGTAGGGCGTGATCCGCCGGGCGCGCCGACGATACCTTCTCCCGCCGCGAGGCTAATTGAACTGATGAAATGAACATGGACCCGATCGGCAGAAAACGTATGGCGCACGAGGTTCCCGAGGGGGCCTCGCTGAACCCGGAATATGAAGTGTATTTCATCACAATCTGTTGTTTGCCTCGGGGAGAAAATCAATTGGCGATTCCCGAAGTTTGGCAAGTGATCGATGAATCCCTTACGGTCCGCGAACTGGCGGGAGACATCCAGGTCCGGTTGGTGCTGGTGATGCCGGATCATTTGCACGGTTTGTTTGCCTTTCCGAATGGGAAGCCGATGGCAAAAGTGATATCCTCACTGAAGCAGTGGGTTGCCAAAAAGTCAGGCGTGCAATGGCAGCGTGATTTTTTCGATCATCGCTTGCGGACCTGGGAGTCCGGCGTTGAGAAAGCCCGATACATCCGTCTGAATCCGGTGCGTGCCGGGTTAGCTGAAACTCCGGGAGATTGGCCATTCCAGAGGTAGGGCGTATTCCGGCGCGAGGCTTTCTGCATTTGATCCGGCTTATCAGCCGGTCCCGCTAAGGCGGGATGAAGTGGGGCGGCCCGGCGGATCCGCCCCTACCCGGTAGGGTGTGACCGCCGGGCGCGCCGACACTACGATCTTCTGGCGCGAGGCTTTCTGCATTTGATCCGGCTTATCAGCCGGTCCCGCTAAGGCGGGATGAAGTGGGGGGGGCCGGCGGATCCGCCCCTACCTTTTTCAATGGCCGGCCGAGGTCGTCCACTCCTACCCATTTAAGGCTTTTACTACTTGATCCGTGCCGGTGCGGCCTCTATCAATTCTGACAATTGTCATCCGTCCCGACTCCATTTACCATGCATTTTGAAATTCTTTATGCCTTCCTGCTGGCGCTTGCGCTTTCGCTGGTGTTGACCCGTGTGATGCTGGCAGTCGCCCCCCGTCTGGGGCTGATGGATCAACCGGGAGAGCGTCGCATTCATTCGACGGCGATCCCGAGGGCTGGCGGGCTGGCGATCTGGCTGACCTTCATGTTAGTCATGGTGCTCGGACTCTCGACCGGCCTGATGACGAGCGGCGGCAAACTGTCATGGCACTGGTTGGGAGCGTTCACGGTCGGTTCCCTGATACTGGTGGTGGCAGGCATCCTCGACGACCGGAAGGGGCTTCCGGCGTTGGTGAAACTGGGAGCGCACGTGCTGGCACCGGTGGCCTTCTTCCTGATCCGGCCGATGAGCAGCGGCTTTTTCCCGGAGCACTGGCCGTATGCCTTTGATTTCACGCTTTTCGTGGTCTGGTCGGTGGTGTTGATCAATGCGTTCAACCTGATCGACGGACTCGACGGTTTGTGCGGCGGTCTGGCAGCATTAGCAACCGGTGCGCTCGGTCTGTTGTGTCTGGTAAACGACCGTCTCGATTCGGCCATCCTCCTGTTCGTGATGGGCGGCGCGATCCTCGGGTTTTTAAAATACAATTTCAACCCGGCGCGGATTTTCCTCGGCGATGCCGGATCCATGCTGATCGGATTTTTCCTCGCGACGGCGGCGACCGACGCCGTGGGGCGCAAGGCGGTGGTGGGGATCATCCTGCTGCCGATCGCGGTGGCAGGTGTGCCCTTGCTGGACGTCCTGCTGGCGATCTGGCGGCGGAGTGCGCGGCGCATGGTTTCGAAGCTGCGGGGGGAAAAGTCAGAGGGTGGTATCTTCTCGGCGGACAGCGACCACCTCCATCACCGGCTTCTTCGGGATGGCGGATCCCAGCGTAAGGTGGCGTTCACCTTGCAGGTGATTTCCATCGTGCTGGCGGTGCTGGCGTTCCTGCCGATGTTTCTGGGTGACCGGTTGCTGGGGATTTCACTGGTGGGATTCCTGATCGTGGCGCTGGTGGGGATCCGGAACCTGATGCGGGTGGAAATGGAGCACACGGGAAACGTGATCCATCTCGCGATCAAACTGCCGGGGCACCGGCGGCGGGTGGCGGCGGCGCTGTTTGTTTACGACCTTTTCATCCTTTGTCTGGCGGGAGTCTCCGCCGTGGCGATGGAAACCAATCTGCTGGTGCGCGGGGCTGATCCGGCGGAGCTGGTCAAGTTCATCATGATATTCGTCACCCTCGGCAGCGTGGTGCTGCTGGTGGCGCGGGTGCATCAACGGCTGTGGGTGCGTGCGACGATGCGTGACATCCTTTCTATCCAGTTCTGGCTGATGGTCGCCGCGCTGGCGTCGTTCACCTTTTTCAGCCTGATCTATTCGAAACTGGAATGGAGCGGACTGCGGTTGGCGGTGATTGCTTATGTCTTCGCCTGCGTGGGGGTTTGTATGCCGCGGATGCTGTTGGAACTGTTGCGGGAACTGGCGTTGGAAGCGAGACACCGCAGTCCGCCGGGGAATCTGGTGGAAGGAGACTACGGGCCGGTGGTGATTTTCGGCGCGGGTGATATGGGCACCATTTTTCTCGATCACCTGAAGGCGAGTTCCCACGATTTCTATCCGAAAATGCGCGTGCTCGGGTTTATCGATGAATCGCGGGTGATGCATGGGAGGCAGTTGAGGTCCTTCCGGATTCTCGGCGGACTTTCCGTGGTGCCCAGATTGGTCGAGGAGGAAGGCCTGCGGGGGATCGTGCTTGCGATCAGGAAACCCAGTGAAGAGCTGCTCAAACGGATCGAGGCACTTTCCGACCAATACAATCTGAAGGTCTATCGGTGGAGCGTGAATCTGGCAGAGGCTTGACGATGCCGGCTAGGTAGGGCGTCCGGCAGGTGGCTGCGGCGTCCCGCCCAATACTGTCAGGATAGGGTTAAAAATTAAGAGAATCCAACCGCAGATGAACAGGATGAACGCAGATGGACAGGACGAAAACGTAGTCTTTATCTGTGTTCTTCATCTGCGTGAATCCTTTTCATCTGCGGTTAAAAATTCTTAAATAGACAGGATTGGGCGTCCCGCCGCTGGGTGAATGGGCAGAGAAAGAGGTGCCCGAAGAAGGCGTTCCGATCTAAGATCGGTATCACCTTTCGCATCCCATTCGCTCTGCGGCGAGACGCCACAGCCACGTGGCGGGGGCGCTGCGCTTTCACATCCCATTCGCTTTGCAGCGCCACTGCCGTTTTCAGTGGTATGGTCGGGGCGGCCAGCCTCACAGTGCTTTTCATGAACAGCCCATCATCCTCACGTTGGCTCCCTCTTGCGGTGGTCATGGCCGTGTGGGTTCCGCCGATGATCGCGGCGTCCTATGAGTGGGGGCACGGCGAGTATTACAACTACGGTTGGTTCGTGCCGCCGGCCGCCTTGTGGCTGATGGTCCGGCGGTGGAATGAAACGCCCGGAGCGGTGGTGAACCCGTCGCGCGGAATTTGGTGGTCGCTCCTGCTGCTGGTCCCTTGGTTCATGGCTCTGCGGATTCTCGGTTACGCCGACCCCTCGTGGCGGCTGCCGATGGGATTGTCCGGGGCGACTGCTGCTGTGGTGGGGCACCTCTGGATCGCCAAGGCACGCGGGTGGCGGGTGTCGGCGGACTTCCTCTGGATCACGCTGCTTTTTCTATCAGCCATGCCGTGGCCCAGCGTGATGGAATCCGGGATCGTCCACGCACTGACGAAAAGCGTGGTGACGGTGGTTTCCGAAATTTTCCACCTCAATGGCAAGCCGGTGGAGGTGATGGGGGACCGCCTGCAACTGCACAGTCTGACGGTGGAGGTGACCGACGGCTGCAGCGGCGTGCGTTCGTTCCAGAGTTTCGTGATGGCCACCTGGTTTTTTGCCGAACTCCAGCGCCTGCGGGTGGGACGGACAGTCATCCTGCTGGTCTGTGCCTGCGGAGTGGCGTTCCTGATCAACATCGCGCGGACTTACGCCCTGGCGGAAATCCGTTTTGTCGGCGGCGAGGAGGCGTTCCACAGCGCGCACGATCCGCTCGGACTGCTGGCTTTTCTGGTGAGCGGGCTGCTCTTTTACTGGTTTTCCGGCAGATTGTCGGAAACGCCCCGTAGAAAGCTGGTCAAGACCGTGCAGGGCCGATAGTCCTGTTTTTCTTTCGCAATGATCCGCAATTTCATCAATGCCGTCTGGGACCGCTGGGCCAACCTGCATCCGTTCGTCAGGTTCATGATCGCCGCGGCCGTGGCGGCCGTGGGCGGAATGATTTTCCTCAAGCCCAGCTACCGGGCATTCAAACAATGGCGGCTGGAAAAGAACCTCGTCGCCGCCGAAAAGGCGGTGAAGGAGGTGCGCATGGACGAGGCGCGCGATCTTTCTCTAACTGTCCTGCGGGCGGGAGACCCGCGCATCGACGCCTTCCGGATTCTGGAAAAATCCACCGCCTCCCTGCGGGATCCGATGCACGGTGACATCGCACGCGCCCTGATGAGCCATCCGGAGGGATCGGAAGAAGATCGTCTGAATGGATTTCGCGGGATGGCGCCGGACGCGCCACTTGGTTTGCTGGGACAGGCGTGGGCAAGCCTGCCGGAACCATCACGGCGGAATCCCGGATTTGCCACGGTGTTCGCCGCCCGCTTGATGGCCGGGAAGCGTTTCAATGAGGCTGCGTCCGTCTTGCTGGCGGTGCCCGAGTCGGTGCGGACGTCCGAAGTGAACCAGGCCCTTGTCCGTGTCCTCTTGGGAAGCGGGAAAAAGGAAGGTTTCGATGAGGCGCAGCGGTGGATCGCCGCGAAGTGGCCAGCTGGCGACGATGGAATTTCCGGCTGGCTCGACGTCTTCGAGGAAATACCGGTGGCCAGCCTCAGGCCGGATCTGCTGGAACCGGTGCGCAAGCGCCTGTCGATGCCCGGCCAGTCCGATGCCGGCCGCAAGGCGCTTGCCGTGCTGAGGCTCGACTACGCGGCGAACTTCGCCGGCCGTGTCACCGTGCTCGACCGGGCGATCATCCGCTGGAAGGACGAAGCGCCGGAAGCCCTTGCGAAATTTCTGCGAGACATCGGCACCCACCGGTTGCTGAGGGAAACCTTCCCGATCGAGCGCGTCGCGAGCCATCCCGGGATACTGCCCTATCTGCTCGAATCGCTGGCAAATTCCGGAGCCTGGGATCAGGTGAAACTTCTGTTGGATGCCCATGGCGACAGGTTTACGAAAACCGAGCTGCTCGCCAGGCGCGCGGTCATGGCGGCGAAGACGGGCGATTCTCCGGGACTCGTTAGGGAATGGAACGACGCCATGGGCGAGGCGAAATCCGGCACCACACCGAACGCCTTTCTGACCCTCTACCGGATCGCTGTGGACGCAGGCCTGGAAGCCGAGGCCGGGCAGGCGATGCTGGAGGCGATCCGTCAGGGCCGCGGACCGCTGCCCCTCTATGCGGATTTGAAATTCCTGCTCAATTTCCTCGCCAGCCAGGGCCGGGAAAACGAACTGCTGCAGATCTGTGCGGTCTATCTGTCCTTTGAGCCCGGCAATCCGGTGCTCCTCACCCAATACGCCTATCTCGCCTGTCTCAACGGTCTGGCTGACCCGAAGACGATCCTGAAAGCCTTGAAACCGATGGCCGACGCCTTTCCCGAAGCCCTGCCGATCCAGTGCGCGCTCGCCACCGCCTACCTCAGCGACGATCAACCCGCCGCAGCTCTTGAAACGCTGGACCGCCTCAAAGTGCAGCCTGAAAATCTCGCACCCGGCTACCGGGCGGTTTTTTTAACCAGCCAACTGCTCGCAAAACGCATCAGGAAGGACGATCCCCGGATCACCGGCTTCCCTTGGAAATCCCTGCTTCCTTCCGAGCGGCGGAAATTCGGCGAATGGATCCGGGCGGCTAAGCCGTAGGGAACATCGAAGATTCAACGTCCGACATTGAAGTGAGGAAGAATTGCTGACCTCCGATCACAAATATCTAACGATTTGCGCAGGCGGGCCCGGAAAGGTCCGCCTTTTTTATTGGCCGGAAGGGCTCCGGCGGCGGCGCATGAGGCCGGCGGCGATGAGGAGTCCTGCCAGAGCGCTGCTGGGCTCGGGGACAGCGGTGAAGGCCGTCCAACCGAGGGTGTTGCCGCTGAGGCTGAAGCTGCCCTGGCTGGTCGGATTGCCCAGCGCCATGCCGCTGGTGTTGTAGAACTGAAAGCCACCGCTGAAAATGGACGCCCAACTGGTGATGACGGCGGTGCCGTTGGAGGTGAAGATGTTGGTCCAGGTCCGGTTGCTGTCCCAGAAGCTGTTGGAGAAATCGCTGTCGCCGATGACCACGCGGAACACGGCGTCGAGGCTGGTGCCCGCGTCGCTTCCGTCCAGCCCGGCCAAGTTGCCGGTGACGTTCACTGCATCGTAGCCGACGCCGCGTGTCTGGGTCTGGGTGCGGTCGATTTCCCAGGAGAAGACCGACCCGTCCTGATAGGTGAGATTGTTCGAGAATGTCTGCACGCCGATTCCGTTTCCCGCCGCCTGGATTCCTCCGCTCTGGATGGAGGTGGCTCCGCTGATCGTGCCCGTGCCGCCGAGGATGGCCCCGGATGCGACGGTGACAGAACCCGTTCCGGTCCCGCTGCCGGTGGTGTTGTTCACCAGCAGTGTTCCCGCGCTGACGGTGGTGCCACCGGTGTAGGTGGAGGCTCCGGAGAGGGTGAGTGTGCCGGTGTCGGTTTTACCCAGGCTGCCCGCGCCGCTGATGACGCCGGCGATGGTGAGGGTGTTCGATCCGGTGACGGCGATGGTGCCGCCTTTGCGGGCGATGACGACCGCACGATTGTTAGTTTCGGCGGTGCTGTTGTAGAGGCCAAAAGTGGCGATGGCTTCCAGCGTGCCGCCGTTGAGGTTGAGCGTCGCTCCCGTGCCTGCCGCGCCGAGGTTGTTGTTGGCGGAGATGCGGAGTGTGCCGTCGTTGACAAAAGTCTGACCGGTGAAGGTGTTAGCTGCGCTCAGCACCAGTCTGCCACTGCCTGATTTTGTCAGGGCGGTAGCGCTGGTGTTGTCTGCCACCACGGATGAGATCGTCAGATTTCCGCCGCCGTTCTGGGTTACTATCAGATCCTTGCCGCTCGCTCCGCGCAGGGTGCCGCCTGTGATGCTCTGGTTCGTCCCGCCGGTGGCGGAGGTCATCAGGATGCCACCGCTGGTCAGAGTGAGGGTCTGGCCGGAGGTGATCGACAAGGTTAGAGGGGAGGCGGTGTTGAAGCGCAGGCTGTTGATGGTCTGGGTGTTCCAAGTGTTGGTGTTGGAAGCTTGGAAATTGACGTTGGCCGTGGCGCCGGGGACGGTGGTACCTGCTGTGGAGCTCGTGTAACCGGTGTAGGCGGTGATGGAGCCATTGCCGCCTCCTGTGGAATTCTGTGCCCAGTCCGAACCGCCGACGGTGGCCCAACCGCCGAGGATGCCATACGTGTTAGTGGTGTCGGTGTCGGAGATGGCGCTGCTGGCGAAATTCAGGGTGGCACCCGCACTGCGGGAGATGCCGTTGAGCCGCAGCACCGTATTTCCACTGCTTCGGGTGAGGGTGGTGGCTCCTGCCGAGACAGCCGTGGACGTCACGCTCTCGATGTAGCCGCTGGTGCCGCCAGTCATGGTGAGTGAGCCGCCGCCGAAGGTGAGCAGTTCTTGGAGTTTGTTGGTCGCGTTGACCGAATAGTCCAGCACCAGGCTGCCACCGTTGAGCGTTGCCTGACTGGTGGAATTTGAGAAAGTGCCGATCAATGTGAGAGTTCCCGCATTGACGATGGTGCCCCCGTCGTAGCGGTTGATACCTGATAGGATCAGGTTTCCATCGCCATTCTTGGTGATGCTGTATGTCTTGCCACCGTCGTCCACGCCTCCCGAGAGGGTCAGACTGCCGAAGCCGTTGATGTCCCAGACTCCGTAGCCGCCAAGGGTGATGGCGCTGGAAATCGTCTGGTTGCCGGACGAGGATGCCAATCTTGTGATGACGCCCGAGGTGAGTGTCAGTGTGTTGTTGGCGATGGTGAACGCGCTGGTGGAATCAATCGTGATGCTGTTAGCCGTCCGGTTGCCGTTCAGGCTGATGATGGTTCCGGAAGCAAGGGTTGTAGCAAAAGTGAGGTTGTCGCCATTCGCGACGGTGGCATTGCCGTCCCAGTTGCCGGCAGTGGTCCAGTTGGCATCGGTTCCGCCCCCGTCCCAGATGCGGGATGCCGCATCGAGTTTGCAAAGTGGCAAAGTTGCCAGGGTAAGGGCAAGGTAATGCCCAGAAAAAAGGTGTCGCGATTTCACGAATGGAATAGGCGAGCTTGGCGGGGCGAACGGGCCTTGTGGGCGCGACGATACCGGGCGGGCTCTTTGTTTCTGCCGGGGGAGGCGGTTGATTTTGTCGAAGTTTTTTTGAACGCCGACACAGGAAGAGTGTCTCAGATATATTTAAAATTCAAGAACTATTTAGATGTATTTATGATAAACCAAATGGATTTCAATTTGATTCCCGTCTGAATAGCTGATTATCAATGAGCTATGATTCATCTGCTCGTCTGATCTGTTGGGATTTTTAAATATATCCCGCATTTCACCATGTCACGCAGCAGCACGACGATGAATTGGTCCCTGCAAAATCCAGGCGAAAAGTCAGCCGATCACGCCTTTGACCGCCTCGCCGGTGCAAGGGGAGGGCAGCAGGAAATCCGCACTCGTTTCGAACGCCGCAACCGCATCCCGGATCGCCTCGCGCACGGAAATCGCCAGCATCAGCGGCGGCTCGCCGACGGCCTTGCTGCCATGGATGGTGCTCGGCTGTTTCGCATCATCGAGAAGGGTCACGCGGAAATCCCGGGGCGCGTCGCTGAAGGTGGGAATGGCGTAGGTGCTGGCGCTGTGGGTCAGCAGTTTTCCCTCGGCATTCCATTTCAGCTCCTCGGAAGTCAGCCAGCCCATGCCCTGCACGAAGCCACCCTCGATCTGACCGCGGTCGATCGCCGGGTTCAGCGAATCGCCGACGTCGTGTAAAATGTCCACCCGCCGGACGTGGTTCATGCCGGTGAAGCCATCGACTTCCACCTCGCTGACGGCCGCGCCGAACGCGAAATAATGGAACGGCTTGCCTTTGCCTACTGCCCAGTCCCATTCGAGATCCGGCGTGGCGTAAAATCCGGCGGCCGAGAGCTGGATGCGGCGGGTGTAGGCGACGGAGGCCAGATTTTGAAACGAGATTGATTTGCCGGCGAGCGAATGCACTTCGCCACCGCCGAAACGGACCTCCCTATCAGCGCATTCCAACAGTTCGGCGGCCAGCGGGACCAACCGCTCGCGGAGCTGGCGGCAGGAATCGGCCACAGCCATCCCGTTGAGGTCCGAGCCCGAGCTTGCGGCGGTCGCGGAAGTGTTAGGAATCTTGTCGGTGCGGGTGTGCATCAGCCGGATGGCGGCGGCGGGCAGGCCGAGCTCGCGCATGGCGACGCCGAGGATCTTGGTGTGCAGGCCTTGGCCCATTTCGGTGCCGCCGTGGTTTACCTGCACCGAGCCGTCGGCATAAATGAGGACGAGCGCACCCGCCTGGTTGTAATGTTTCAGGGTGAAACTGATGCCGAATTTCACCGGCGTGATGGCGATGCCGCGCTTGCGGTGCGGGTGGCTTTCGTTCCACGAACGGATCGCCGCGCGGCGGTTGACGAACTCGGAGGACTCCAACAATTCCGTCCAGATCCGAGCGAGGCGGTTGCCCTCGATTTCCTCGCCGTAGTGCGTGGTGTTGGTTTCGCCGTCGCCATGATAGAAATTCAGGCGGCGCACTTGTTCCGGCAGTAGGTCGAGCTTGCTGGCGATGCGGCCGATGATTTCCTCGATCACCAGCATGCCCTGCGGTCCGCCGAAGCCACGGAACGCGGTGTGCGAGGTGACGTTGGTCTTCGCAACCTGGCCACGGAAGCGGACGTGGGGAATGTGATAGGCGTTGTCGAGGTGGAAAAGGCCGCGGTCGTTGACGGGGAGCGATAGGTCCAGCGACCAACCGCCGTCCGAGTAAAGCTGGATGTCGGCGGCGTGTAGTTTTCCATCCGGATGGTAGCCGACCTTGTATTTCGCGAGAAACGGATGGCGCTTGCCGGTGGATTCCATGTCGTGATCGCGATCGAGCTGCAAACCGACCGCGGTGCCGGTTTTCAACGCCGCCAGCGCACAGATCGCCGCCCAGGCGTTGCCCTGCGTTTCCTTGCCGCCGAATCCGCCGCCCATGCGCGGGGCCTCGACGACGACGTGGTGTTTGGACAGGCCGAGAATTTCCGCGACGATGGTCTGCCCTTCGGAGGGGTGCTGGGTGGAGCTGGAAACATGCACGCCGCCCTCGCCATCGGGCTCCGCCCACGCGGCCTGGGTTTCCAGATAGAAATGATCCTGCCCGCCGATGTGGAATTCGCCTTCGATGAGGTGCGGGCTTTTCGTTAGTCCGCTTTCGATGTCGCCGCGCGTAAGGAAATGGGGATCGGTGTGGAAGGAGTTTTCAGCGATGGCCTGCTCGATGCCGAGAATGGGAGTGAGGGGTTCGTATTCGATTTCTATCAACTCTGCGGCGAGGCGGCAGGCTTCGGCGGACTCACCGATGACGGCGGCGATGAGCTGGCCGTGGAATTGGATTTCATCGGTCGCGAAAAGCGGTTCGTCATGGCGCGCCGGGCCGGTATTGTTGATGCCGGGAATGTCGTCGGCTGTTAGTACCGTGCGCACGCCGGGAGCGGCGAGGGCTTTGGACACATTGACGCTCAACAACCTGGCGCGGGCGTGCGTCGATCTGACGGGCCACACCTCCAGCGTGCCCCGCCGCAATGCGGTGTCATGAACATAAAGCGCGCGGCCGGTGACGTGGCCGATGGCGCTCTCGTGGGCCATGTCGTTTTCCGAATGACTCGGGAAACGCGATTCGCCGAACTTGGGAACCGCTGCGGGTGATTCGCCGACGACGAATTTCCGGAACAGATCCCGGATCAGGGCGCGGCGGTATTCCGCAGTGCCGCGGAGGTCGGTCAGCGGGCTGAATTCGGATTCCAGCAGTTCGAGGATCTGATGGGTGGCGGCCAGCGGCTTGCCCACGAGGGCTGCCTCGGTCTTGAGCGCGCGGGCGGGCGTTGCGGCGACACCGCCGTAAGCCAGTCGGGCTTCGGTGATGATTCCTTTTGAATTCGTGACGATCCTGAACGCGGCGGATACGGTGGAAATGTCCATTTCCCGGCGTTTCGAGACTTTGAAAAACTCACAACGTCCCGGAAGTCCGAGTGGAATCAGGACCGATGTCATGATCTCGTCGTCGCGCAGCACGGTCTTGCGGTAGCCGGTGAAAAACTCCGAAAGGGTAACCGTCCGGGAGCCTGTTAGCGAAGTCAGCACCACCGACGCATCGAGCGCAAGCAACACCGGCGGAGTGTCACCGATGGGCGAGGCGGTGACCAGGTTTCCGCCGAGCGTGGCGCGATGGCGGATCTGCCGTGAAGCGAAGTGGCGCAGCATCTGATCGAGCGCGGGATAGGCTCCTTCGAGTTTCTCCTCGATGTCGTTGAGGTTCGCCGAAGCGCCGACCTGCCAGTGGCTGTCGGATTTCGAAATGGCCTTCAACGAGGCAATTTGATCCAGCGAGATCAGTGCGGTGTAACGCATCTGGCGTTTGTTGATCAGCACCGCGAGTTCGGTGGCTCCTGCGATGAACGCGGCGTCCGGTTGTCGGGATTTGATAGAAAGCGCCTCCTCCACCGTGGAGGGGCGGTGCCAGGTGCCGTCATCCCACGTTGTGGCGGCGGGTGCGGTCGTCACACCGGTGACGGAGGGCGGTGCGACGAACGGTTCGTCAAGCGCCTGTAGCATCGCCTCACGGATTGGGCGGTAGCCGGTGCAGCGGCAAAGGTTGCCGCAAAGTTGGTCGGCGATGGTGTCGCGGTCGGGCGGATTTCCGCCATGATAGGCCTCCGCCATCGAGCAAATGAAACCGGGAGTGCAGTAGCCGCATTGGGAGCCGTTGCATTGCACCATCGCTTTCTGAACAGGATGCAAAGCGCCGTCTTTTTCCAAGCCTTCCGCCGTGACGATCTCCTTGCCGGCGAGTGAGGCGACGAGCGCGAGGCAGCCGTTGATGGCGCGGGGGGCACGATCCTTTTCCAGCAGCAGCAGCGTACACGCGCCGCAATCGCCCTCGTTGCAGCCGACCTTGGATCCCGTGCGGCCGGTGGAGCGCAGGAAGCCGAGGACGTTCTCGTGGATCGGGACGCCGGAGACATCCACCGGCGTTCCGTTGATGACGATGATGTTAGGGGAGGCGGTGGACATCTTTGTAGTAAAGGTAGCTGGCAGGTTCATCACCCATCGCGACGAACCACTGCGGACAGTAGGGAGCCATCCAGATCACGTCGCCTGCGGTGACCGGATAGTAGGATTCCTCCAGACGATAGACACCCTGGCCGGAAAGCATGAGCAGCCCGTGCTCCATGATGTGGGTTTCCACGAACGGGAGCGTGGCACCGGGCTGATAGGTGAAGAGGTTGACCGCCATGTCGTAGCGAGGATCGACCGGCAGGAGCGTCTGGAGAATGGCGCGGGGATTTCCCAGAAAGGGCTCGCCAGGGATGGTGGAGGCCGTGCCGAAAATCATCGGTGGTGGTTCGAAACCCGCTTGGAATTCGAACACCTTGCGGAAAAGGGTGACGCGTGTCTCATCGTTGCCGGTGATGGCGAAGGCGGTGTGCCATGGCAGGAAAATGTAGCCGCCGTCGGTGAGCGAGATGGTTTCGTCGGCGAGTTCGATCCCGCACTCGCCGGCTTCGACATAGACGACGTGCTCGTGTTCGTCCGCAGGGAAGCCCGCGTTGCCACCGGCGAGATCGAAGGCCACGCGGATCTGTGAGAAGTCCGCGCCCATCGCGGGGGAAATGAGGACAAAGGCGGTCGCGTTTTTCCAACCGGGGAAGCTGGATGGAACGTGGCCGTCCGGAGCGATCAGGGCGTGGCGCGAGGAAACGACTGTGCGGGTGTGGCCGAATAAAGACATGGGTTTGCGGAGTGGAGCATCGAACATCGAACGTCCAACATTGAACGTCGAATGAAGAGGAAGTGAAGAGACTTGGTTAGCGGGATGGAGATAGGAATTTACCGCGGGTTTCGTGTGTGACTTTCCGGCCGCGGAGGTAGGTGGTGATGGTGTATGCGGAGGTCATGCCGAGGTATGGCGAGATCGGATGGCGGGTGAGGAGTTGCTCGCGGGTGGCGGTGAAGGGCTGGTTTTGAACGACGATGAAATCCGCGTCTTGGCCGGGATTGAGCGAGCCTTTTTGCGGGAGGTCGAAGCGGCGGGCGACGTTGGAGGAAAGCTGGGGAATGTAGCCGCGATTCCGGCTGAGCAACAGCGGAAGTGCGTGCTGGATGCCGGCGATGCCGCCCCACATGGCGAAAATGTCGTCGCCCCGCTTGAGATCCGGCGGGGAAGGCGAGTGGTCGGAGCCGATGGTGTCGATTTCTCCGGCGAGCAGTTTCTGCCAGAGTGCCTCGACGGTTTCCCTAGAACGGATGGGCGGTGCGCACTTAGCGGCGGGGCCGATGGCGATGGCAGCTTCATCATTCAACAACAGGTAGTGCGGGCAGGTCTCAACGGTGACGTGGACGCCGCGCTTTTTCGCAGCGGTGACGAGATCGATGCCTTCGGGGCAGGTGACGTGAACAATGTGGAGCTCGCAACCGGTTTCGCCTGCCAGCTCGATGGCGATGCGGATGGCGGAGAGCTCGGCTTCGATCGGCCGTGAATCAAGCCACGCCCGCATGTCGGTGGCGGCGGGCGGATGGGTGAGTTGGTGTTTTTTGATGACTTCCGGGTCCTCCGCATGAACGCCTACGGGGAGCCCGAGGCGCGCGGCGATTTCCATCCCCTTGCGCAGGGTGGAGGGATTCGCGGCCTGGAATTCATCGAGGCCTGACGGGCACATGAAGGCTTTGTAACCGATGGCTCCGGAGTCGGCCATGGCTTCCAGGTGATCGAGCGAATCCGGCGTGAGCCCGCCCCAGAGTGCGAAATCGAGGCAGGATTTCTCCTCGCCGATGCGACGCTTTTCCTCGAATGCGGCGCGGGTGATGACCGGCGGGCTGGAGTTCAGCGGCATGTCGAAAAACGTGGTGCCGCCACCCGCTGCCAGAGCACGCGAGCCGGTGGCGAGTCCTTCCCAATCCGCGCGGCCGGGTTCGTTGAAATGGACGTGGGCGTCGATCCAGCCGGGGAGGATCAGCGCGTCGCCGAAGTTGATTTCCTCACGAGCGGAGCCGGAAATGTCGGGGCCTGCCGAGGTGACGACGCCGTCGCTGATGGAAAGCGCGCCGAGGCCGCTGCGGACGATGAGATCGTGGTCGCTCATGGCGCGGCGTGTTTCTTGGTGAATGCCATTGCATGAGCAAAGCAGATGCCGGGCCGGGTTGCAAGGTTGTGGGCACCCTGGGTTTTCGAGGCGCTTTGCGTGATACAGACATTCCTGTCTGTTCTTCCGGTGCCATTGGATTAAGAACAGACAGCAAAGTCCGTATCACGTCTCTTCACAACGCCGTCCAGTTCTGCACCGGTCCCTGCACGCTGGAGCCGCGGCCGTTGATGGCGACGAACCATAACTGATAGTGACCGCTGGGGGTGAAGGTGATGGTGGCGGGAATGGTGAAGGTGGTGGGAATGGTGAAGGTGGTGGGAATGGTGAAGGTGGTGGGAATGGTGACGGTGGTGGGAATGGTGACGGTGGTAGCACCGGGGCCGTCGATATTCCCATTTCCGGAGGATGAAATCCTGCGAATTTTGCATGGATTGGCCATGGTCTGGCGGGCCAATCGACGCCATCCGGTTCTATCCGGAGCCACAAACAGAGTTAATGATAGCCCGAATGAAACTATGTTTTGCCCATTGATGGTATCTTTTGCTCCGGAAAAGGTTGGGTCCGCCCGGACTTAACTAATGACGTGGCTTCCAGGGTAAGAGGCCGACTTGAAAATATCTAACGTGCGTTTCTGGCGAGCATCCGCTTGCTCATCGACAGGTAGATCATGGCTTCCGAGTGTTCGATCTTCACTTCGTAGTCCCTGTTGCAGCCATCCCCGGGCACCTCGCCCGCGATGACTACGAATACGTCTGCAAAGGCAGCGTGAGTGGAGTAATGATCGCCATGCCGCATTTGGGAAAACGTGATGTTTTCGTGGGTGGCGACGGACGCCGCACCGCGTTGGATTTCGCCGCCTGTCTCGACCATCTGGCGAACACTCGGCTGTCAGACGCCGCGAAAATCGTGTTAGTCATGGAAAACCTCAACACCCACAAGGAAGCCTCGCTTTACGAAGCTTTCCCGCCCGGAAGAATGAGCAGTGCAAATCGATCAGTTGGCAGTTCACCAACGAAAAAGCCCGGATCAAACTCAAATCACTCTATCTACCAATTCGAATTTCACACGACGCTAGGGATGATTCGGCTACGCCTCGGTGGTTCCGGCCCAGTGCCACAGCCCCGGATCCATTTCGAAGCGTGCGGCCTTTGCGAGGGCTTCGGCATCTGCGTCGTCATGGAGAACGGCGAAAACCGTGGAGCCGGATCCGCTCATCAGTGCGGCGGTGGTTTCCCGGCGGGCGAGTAGCCACGCCTTCAACTCGGCGAGAAACTGGTGTTTTTCGAAAACGGGGAGCTCCAGATCGTTGACCAGCGAAACACAGGAAATCGTTTGCTCTCCATAGGAAATACCCGGCAGCTCGCGCGAGTCCTTCCACCGTCGGTAAGCATCTGGCGTGAAAACGCCGAACGACGGCTTCAGCAGCAAGACTCGTAGTATAGCAGGCGAGGGGACTTGCTCCAGTTTTTCACCGCGGCCGGTGCAGCGCACGGCACCGGAGGCCATAAAAAACGGGATGTCGGAACCGAGCTTCGCCGCCAAATCCCGCAAAGGATCGACGGCCAGGGCATAGCCGTGAAGTTGATTCAGCCCGAGCAAGGTCGCTGCCGCATCGCTGCTGCCGCCGCCGAGGCCGGCTCCGTGAGGCACTACCTTTTTGAGGGAAATCGAGTAATTGCAGGAAATACCTGTCGCTGTTTCATACGCTCTCACGGCTTTCACGACGAGATTTCCCTCGGCGCTTGGCACGCTCGGGTCATCGCATTCAAAAGAAAATCCATCGCTTTCCTGGAACTCGATTTGATCCGCCAATCCCGGCAGTTTCACCATCAGCGTATCGATCTCATGAAATCCATCCTCACGCCGTCCCAGCACGCGCAGGGACAGATTCAGCTTGGCGGGGGCTTTCAGGTTCAAAGTGCTCATAATTCACGAACGATCAGCGCCATCATGCGCCCGGTTTTTCCCAACTCGCGGCGGTAACTATAAAAGCTGTCCAAATCCGAAGCGGTATTCAGCTCGCTATCAAGGAAATTCCCAATCCCCGCGTGATCCGCCTGCTCACCGATCTGCCCGGCGAAGTCCACGTCGTAGTCCGGCATCCGGATGCAAGGTCCTAACACTGCGACGACGTCTTTCGGCTTCGTGCCGAAATTTTGATTCATTTCCGCCAGCGCCGTTTCAAAAATATTTCCCTCCGTGCCCTTTTTGCCGGAATGCAGCAGTCCGACCGCTCCGGTCTTTTTGTCCGCCAGCCAGATCGGCCCGCAGTCCGCCACGTAAATCGCCAGCACCAATCCCGGCCCGAGCGTGATCATTCCATCCACGCCCGCCACCACCGGCATTCCGTCCGGTGCGGTGATCTGCGGTGCACCCGGCACCACGGCGACCGATGTTCCATGGACCTGTTCCGCCCGCCACCATTGCGCGTCAGGTCCAGCGAAATCTAAAACCGCGGCGGTATGATGCGCCTTCAGCAGATTCATCGCTTCATCCCGATCACCTGTTATCGGCAGATCCGGCACGCGGCCGACCCATCCGGCACGGACGCCGGGGATCGCATTCAAGATATCCAGAAAGGGGAACGCCTCCGTCACCCGGGGACGGTAACGGAGGCGCTTAGGATTCGCCAAGCTGGATTATTGTTCAGTGACGGATACCCGGTTCACGCGATCGCACGACCATGAATGGCGCGCTTGGTGTGTTCCACAGTTTCCGCTTGGTCTTCATCCATTCCTGCGAGAATACCGGCCAGATCGTTCGCGATTTCATTGCGCATTTTAGCAACGAGTTCGATACCCTTTGCGGTGATGCGGACCATGATCTTGCGGCGGTCTTCGGCGGCGTGCATACGCTCAACGTAGGACAGTTTCTCCAACCGATCGACAAGGCCGGTAGCGGCGGCTGTCGAGTGGCCCATCTTCTTCGCAATGTCGGACATCGTGAGATATTCTTCGCTGGATAGGTAGGTGAGGAGGAAGAACTGCGGAAACGAGATGTTCCCTTTGTTGAGTTCTGTTGACAGGTTCAGGATGCAGCTTCGTTGTGTGAAGAGTACGAAGTCAGCAAGACGGTCCGCGTCGGCTTTCACCGAAGCGCCCGAGGCGTTCATTGTTTTCATTATGGCTGGTTGTAGTGTTCATGTTTCGGGACATGTAAGGGGGCACAGCCATTGCGAAAGAG
>Ga0209512_1002849_pt1 | contig 17508 bp, 15 predicted proteins | sample frozenSSSSmetaG_FD_184142 | JGI IMG/M metagenome (GOLD analysis project Ga0209512, IMG submission 184142) | Glacier valley bacterial and archeal communities from Borup Fiord, Nunavut, Canada, to study Microbial Dark Matter (Phase II) -... | ecosystem: Environmental > Aquatic > Freshwater > Ice >... | reverse complement strand
GAGTAAATCTTTGACCAATTCCACTCAACCCCAGTCAGAAATCCTTTTGGGGCTAGGCTCGACTGGTTGATGTGATAGCCACACGAGTAAACTCCTCGCTTCTCGGCGGTCGTCATGACAACCTTCAAATTGTCAACGCGACTGATAATCACATCCGCACCTTGATCAATCAGACTATTGGTTGCTTCTGCTTCACGCACCGGAAGCGACCAATCTCCTGTAAAGATTGCTTGCACCTTTAAATCAGGCTTGACGCTCCGCGCTCCAAGGGCAAAGGCATTGACTTCACGCAGCACGATCGAGATGGGTTTAGGCACAACAAAACCCAGTTTTCCAGTCTTAGAGGTGTGAGCAGCCACAATTCCAGCAAGATAAGCAGGCTCAGTCAAATAGCCCAGATAAGAGCCAACATTTTTAGGATGAATGCCGTCTTTATAAAGTGCTCCTGGATGAAAAAACTGCACATCTGGAAACTCTTTCGCGAGTTTAAGAATATGCGGATCGTAGTAACCGTAAGAAGTGGGGAACAATACTTGTACGCCATCTTGTTGAATCATGTTCCGCATTGTTTCTTCCACAGCAGTGGTTTCGGGAACACTGGCTTCTTCTACGGTTTTGACACCACTCAGCCTTGAGGCATCTGCTTTACCTTGGGCATGAGATTGGTTGTAGCCATAGTCATCTTTAGGTCCGACGTAGATGAACCCCATTGTGAGAGTTTTTTCTACAGGCGTTGATTTAACTGAATTTGGGGTTGAGGTGCAGCCCGTCCAAAGCCGGGAAGTCACCCCAAAGGCTCCGGTTGCGATCAGTCCACGAATCACTTGACGGCGATTAAACGAAGGGCGGGTGGTCATAGTATTACTTTCCAAGTTATGTCAACATCTCCATACGCTCAGAGCACGAAGCTGACAGAGTATACCCACTTAACAGCGTTTTGTAGCAGTGAATCTCCGTCGATCGCGGTATTTGAGTTCTTTTTCAAAAGCCGCTACAGATGTCAAACGGAAGCGTGTCACCTTTTTGATCAGTTACGTCTCAACAAACCCTCTGATGATTTCGTCATCCTAAGCCCTTGCTCAATGCAGGTCTCTGAGTAAAAGAACTCCGCTCAGAAAGCCTAATGGATTTGAAGGTTTCTCATTTTCTGCCGGGTCAGGCTCATGTCCCTTAGTCGCGGGGGAGCAGCGAGAGTCAAAACGAAAGCAGCAAACTCGATACCCTTTCAAGAAAACGGTCTTTCTGAGAGATATATCTCGAAATGTCACAATCTAGACTTTTCGTTAATAAGTGTTGCAAGTGCTTGATTGGGTTGCTAGGGTATGCGGGTCAACAAAGACCGATTGTTTTTCGTCTTGAGGAATTCTATATCCCACCCCTCATCTCAACTAGACGGAAGACCCAGACAGCGTTATACCTTGACGATCGACCGATCATTTACATCGAGCTTAAGCCCCCCACAAATCCAGATCCCAGGTTTATTTGCCCCCTTTTTCAGCGCAGAGATAAACCCTTACTATTGGAGGCTTCACCATGAATATTCAAGGAAAAACGATCCTTGTCACAGGCGCATCTCGTGGCATTGGACGAGCGATCGCCCTAGAATTTGCCCAGCAGGGCGCACAGAAAATTATCTTAGTGGCAAGAACTCATTCACGCTTGGTTGAAGTCGCCGTCGAAATTGCGGCTCTCGGTGCCGAAGCAGTTCCTTTAGCAGTGGACTTGACGCAACCAGTCGAGGTGAATATTAAAATCGCGCAAGCTTGGCGAGATTTTGGACCGATTCATCTCTTGGTGAACTGTGCCGGAGTCGCTCATCAAGTTCCCTTTTTGCAGTCTCACTTGCCCCACATTCAGGAAGAGATGGCGATCAATCTGATGGGCATGTACACCATGACGCGGCTGATTGCGAGACGCATGGCAGTGCAGCGACAAGGAACGATTATTAATGTATCTAGCCTGATGGGGAAGATTGCGGCTCCTACGATGGCAACCTATTCGGCAACTAAGTTTGCAATTTTGGGCTTTACCCAAGCTTTGCGAAGTGAGCTATCGGATCACAATATTCAAGTGATTGCCCTTTTACCCTCTCTGACCGATACAGATATGGTGAAAAACTTTCAGTGGTTTCGATGGGTTGCACCGACCACTCCGCAAAAGGTGGCTCGATCGTTGGTGATGGGGCTACAAAAGGAATCGCCAGAGATCTTGGTGGGATGGCAAAGTCATCTAGCAGTCTGGGGAAACCGTTTTGCACCTTGGCTGATGGAGAAAGTTTCAAGACTGGCGGCTCCGTCTGAGGAGCGTCAAATCCTTGCAAGGCTTAAAGCGGCTGGGGCAAATTCACGTTAGAGCAGTCTACGATAGCCTCCTGAGCCAGGGGGCTATTCTCCACATTTCTAAAATGATGTGCTTTATAGTTTGAAAAACGAATAACTAATTCTTAACTATGCTTCCACATTAAAAACAACACAGCGATCGCTCGTGCCCTTTTTAGAAAACAAATAGCGATGGGACAGAACCTCGAGCGTGAGATTAGGAGTATGACGACTCGATCTGCTCTGTCTCCAGAGAGATTGTGGCTTTCCTGAGATTGCGGCTACCTTTTTGTCAAGCAAAAACTCGTCGGTGGAGAAATCGATTTTGGTTGAGAGATCTGAAGAACTAAGAGTCATTGCAGAAATGACTCAGTATTTGCGTGACACCTTAGAGTAACCCCATCCAGTATTTGGAAACTTACTAATCTGTCCCTTTGCGAAACAAGCTCGGCTCAACGATCAGATTCGCTTTTTTGTGTATGGGTTTACTCCGGCTGACTTAGACATGGCTTCTCCTCTGACGATCGCGATCGCGCAATTTGTGCAGTCTAAAAAGCATCAAGTCCTGTTCATGATTCATTCCCATCCCCAAGCAATGGAACTCGATCAGTTGCTTGCCTTTGTAGAGCGATTGGATCAGCAGATCCAGGCACTTCATCTGACAGCATTAGGTGGACATCCTGATGATCCATTCAACATTCAGGGGGTTAAGACTCGACAAGAACCGTACGCAAATGTAACCATTCAAAGCATCGAAAAGCTCAAACAAGCGTCCGATCTGCTTGCCAACACGCGCTACTACGAAAATTGGACTCCTGACTCTCTTGAAAGGGTTGGGCATCCGCGATAAGTAACCACTGAGCTAACGCAACTGACTCGAATGGGAACTACAGGCATCTTCGATCGAGTCTCCAACCTTTTGTCCAGAAAACTCTTCCACTCACCTGTTGATCCCAATATCCACCTAGCAACTGATTTCAAGCTCGTATCAAAAACAGTTTCACAAGCAGATCAGAGCTTTCTCAAACTGCATACTAGCGAGCCTGTCGAGGAACAGGAGCTAATGACTCGACTCCATTGCCCGCAGAAGCAAGACCATCTAGCCCTTGCACGAGCCGATCGAGTTCCTGTTGCATCTGCATACCCACTCGATCGTAGCAAGCATCTACATAAGCCCGATCGCTGGCTGCTGCCCGACCCGATCGCTCAAACACGATCGGCGCACAGATCCGAGTGTGAATCTGCATAGGCAACGGGATGTTGGGCAACGGACCCACTGCCAACCCCCACGGCAATCCCAGGTAAATGGGAAAGACAATCGGGTCAATCCCCAACAGCCAGGGCATTCCCCACTCATGCAATTGTCGCAACTGCGGGTAAAGATTCGCCAAGATGATCAGCGTCTCATGAGCACCCATTGAGATAGCGGGGACAATGGGCACCCCTTCGCGCAGTGCCAGTTTAATAAACCCTTTCCGCCCTGCAAAATGAATGCGGTGCCGATCGTGGTGCGGTCTCCACAAATCTTCAGCGCCGCCAGGGTAAACAAGAACTGCCGCACCTCGTCGTAGAGCAGCCGTTGCCGTGTGAGGGTGCGCTCTAATTGCTCCCAACTGCACCGTCAATTTAGAATACCCAGGAACCATCCAGACGTTGGGGTGCATCAGCCCATACACTAATCGCTCTGAGCCAAAGCGGTGAAACCAGTCCACCATAAACATCAAAGTGTCAGGGGCGATCATGCCACCATTATGAGACCCGACAATTAACAGCTTTCCGGAGGAAGGGAGATGATGCCAGCCGTCGGTCGTCACCCGAAAATAGTGACGATAGAGCCAATCTCCCCAGGGCAGAAGCGCTTGGATGACGCTCGGTTCCCGTCCATCTAGTGACCACCCATCAAACCGACTTGTGCTATTCCGGTAACTTTTCATCGACGCGTTAAAAGAGTCAGCCACCCACTATAAAACGAAAGGGTCATAACTGGCTTCTTAGAGCACATCTCGCACAGATACTCCTCGCTTCTACTTCGAGAATAAGGCTGTGCCCCTGATCCTGTTAGTCTTCAACATCTACACCTGACACACAGAAGAGCTGGTGACAAGACTCGAACTTGCGACCGGCTGATTACAAATCAGCTGCTCTACCAACTGAGCTACACCAGCAACGCTATCAATATATCAGATTTTGTCCGATGCCCTGCGAGATTACAGCTTGGATCACATGAAATCACTGCGGTTTTAACAAGCAACTCGTTTTTCGAGCTAGCCGTTTGATCCGAGTTCTTAGCATTACATACGTGTGCCTAACCTTTTGCGTCACCGAGATTTTCTGAACATTGCTCTTACATTGAGTAAGGATATCGGCTCTGCAAAGCTGGACAGTAACGTGTTAATTACAAAGTCCTTTGTCTGCCATCTAGGACTACTCTCTGTCACCCGAACTTAGAATCATATTGTGTAGTATAAACATTCTATTTAACGAACGAGTAGCCAACCGTAAGTTAAAACACCCAGACCTGCAACCCCAACGATCGCCTCTCGCTGCTCGTTCCACAGGCGACGAATTCCGCTAAACAAATAGGCGAAAGACTCGCGGCGCGATCGACTCAGGTCGGTCATTAGTTTCTTGACTCTGGCGTTGACTTCAGCGATCGATACGTCGCCTTGCTGGTAAGCCACTTCGAGTTTGTCTAATTCTCGCCAATAATCACGAGTCGCTTCCATCAAATCGGGAATCATTGCTGAGATCCTTCTCACTGTGAAGTTATATATCGTAATGTAACGCATTCTTCACAGTGAGGACTCTGCATTTAGGTCAGGGTGTCAAGGGGCTGTCGCATTCCGATAGAAGGATTTCATCTCAGCAAACCAGCTTTGACGGGATTGATCCCAGGCGTAAAACATATGCCCACCTTGATAATGAGTCAGTTTGAGATTGGGTCGAATCTCAGGGTCAAGTTTCATCAAATCGGCTAGGTGATTCGAGGCGAAATAGGGCGTGACGAGATCAAAGAGTCCGTGGGTGATATAGACACGCATGTAGGGGTTGAGCGTCATTCCGACTCGCAAATCGTCGATCGAGCCGAGGTCTAATTCCCCTTTTAAGTCAAACTTCCACGCTTTAAAGACTTCGAGGTTGAGCAGGTGATAAGACAGGTCAGTTTCAACGCCCAAGGTGTCGCGCAACTGGCTGTTAATCGCTCCAGTAAATAAGCGATCGAGTCCGTCGAGGGTCGGGTCGATGCCTTGATAAGTGGTGCGATTGGGGAAAGGATCGATCGCCGTAATCGATGCGTCATAGAGTCCGACAACGCGCTGCTGATCGCGGAGCAGTTCTCTCGCAAATACTTCAATGCCGACTCGTCCGGCTTGTCTCTCGATCAGGGCAAGCGGTAAACCAATCAAATCGGCTAACTGCTGGTAAACGGTGTGACGCTCATCGGGAGTGCTGTGATCGCCGATCGCCAGAAATGGAATCAGAGTTCTACGAGCAAAGCGCTCTGCGGCAGCGGTTTGAGCGGACAGATCTCCAGGTTCACCGACCCACCGAGCGCGACCGTGATGAGCCGCCGCCGCCGCTAAAGAAGGCAGCAGTGTCGCCCAAGAAGTAAGCGTGTAGTCGTTTCCGCCCAATAAACTAAACTCTAACGCTGGAGAAATCAAGATCGCGCCCGAAAGCCCCACGCCAAAGTCTTGCTGAAGTTTTCGGGCAAGCCTTGCAACTCGGAACCCGCCGTAGCTTTCACCCGCAATCAGGACTGGAGACAGCCAGCGTTTGTGGCGAGACAGAAACCGTTGAATGAATTCGCCGAGGGATTTTAAGTCTCGATCGACTTCCCAAAATTCGGTTTCTTTGGGCGGCTCCTGATTGGGTTTTTCACCTGGCTTATCAGATGCGTCTTTATCTTTGGGTAAACTGCGGCTGAAGCCTGTGCCGATCGGGTCAATAAACACGAGATCGGTAAAGCTCAACCAGCTTTCAAGATTATCGACTAACCGAACTGGTGGCTTGGGCAACCTGCCATTCTCGCCAAACTGGATGCGCTTTGGACCTAACGCTCCCATGTGCAAGTAGGCAGAGGCGGCTCCCGGTCCACCGTTAAACACAAACGTGATTGGACGGGTTGGTAGGTCGTCTGTCTCAGCGAGATAGGCAACGTGAAACATTTCAGCGATCGGCTTTTCTTGATCAAACAGGGTCTGCCACTCGGCAGAGGCAGTGTAGCGAATCAGTTGATCAGAAAGCGCGAGGGTGTGTTCGGTTTGACTCGATTTGCGGGTGACGGGTGAACTAGGCGTATCAGACATCAGAGGAAATCTCGTAAGAAATGTAGCTCCTGAATTTTATCGGAAACTGCGCTTAGAGATTTCTTAATGACCTGACCAACGCAAAACGACGACTTCTTCACGCAACTGTTCTTTAGTTGCCGTTGCCGATCGAGTCCGAAATAAGTCGATGCTGACGACTTCATAGCCGAGCGATTTGGCAATATCTGCCAACAGGGTTCCGGTGCGAATCATGACGCGGAGATAGGACGCTTGATCGCCCACCACATAAGCAAGCTGGGCACCCGGACGCAAGATGTGCCGCAAATCTGCCAGATGTCTTGCCATGCCGCCAAAATAAAGCCGCGTTGCTCTGGCATACATGCGCTCAAAGCCGCTCGTTTTGCCGAGTTCGATGCGTTTGGCTTCGATTTCGTTGGCGATGCGCTGAATTTCGACATGATCGGCAACCCAGCGATCGTCATCATCGGCTGCATAGACACTGCGAGAATTCGATCGCATCAATCCTTTTTTGAGGGTTCGCAGTTCTGCTTTGTCGTTGATAAATCCTAAAATCACCGATTCTAACCGAGTCGTGCGCGTATAGTCTTTCTCGTTGGGGTAAGGCGGAGAGGTGATTACGATGTCGATCGAGTTAGGTTTTAAGACGTGAACAAGTTGACGAGAATCGGCATGATGCACGATCGCGGGTGCGTCTGGCAGAGTTTTGAGATGGCGGAGATCATGGGCAATGGTCTCAATTCCCTCTAGCCAAGAATCCACCACTTGAGCGTCGGTTTTAGCTTTGCTAACGCCCACTTCTGGACCAAAGTGCAGATTACTAATTGAGAATACTAACGCTTTCGCCAATGCCAACCGTTCGTGATGATAATAAGGCGACTCGGAGTGCTGTTTAATTTGCTCTAAAAGCACCAATGATTTGTGGAGCGGCAAAGGACTAATCGAGTTTTTGAGCAGCAGTTTAAAGCGATCGTCGGACAGAGTTTGCAGAGGGTCGTCGGCTCGATCGAGAATCGTTTCAGTCGCTTCAGCAATTTGATGGGCATGGCGCAGCAACTCATCGGGGTCAACGCTCCAATCGAGTTTCACCGTTCCGGCAAACCATGCCATCGGGTTTGCCTCAACGCCCATACTGGGAACGCCTCGTTTTTTACATTCAACAACGGTTGTGCCTGTTCCACAAAACGGATCGAGAACTTGCTGCGATTCATCGACCCCAAACTTCTCCAAATAATCTTGCACTAAATGCGGTGGAAACGACAAAATAAACCGATACCAACTATGGGCGGTTTGGTCTTCAACGCGAAGGTGATTGAGTTCTGAATTGTTAGACTCTAGTTTGAGATGGGGAATGAGCGGCTGAATATATTGCAAGGGAACGGCAGAAGTTTTGGCAAGAGTAGCACTGGCATTTTACTGAGAGCAAGTGTATGGATGCAAGCGATAGAGGGCGCGATCGTCGCTGATCACTTAGGCAGCAACACGCAAGCACGTTCTATACGTTACTCAGTATGATACGAACGAGTATCGTTATTTCACTGCATTTTACGTTATGGATTTCTCAATCATAGTCCAGCAAAAAGTGAGTTCGATCGGGGTTGCTCGATCGGCAAGCCTGCCCCTGAAGTTGTTTCTAGCCCTAGTATTAGGGTCGCTGTCGGGCATCTCGTTTCTAGGACGTGTCGCGATCGCAAAGCCCGTTCAGTCATCAGCGCTTTCAGCAGAACAGAAATTAGATCGAATGTTTTCGTCAGACATTAGAACCACTCTTAATTCTTGCGTAAAACAGGGAGGGGTCAATCTAGCCGCAGGGGCAGACCGGGATGGCTCTATCATCTGCGGTAACGGTTGGCGCAAATCTCCGGTGAAATTCACAACCTACGTCAACACGTTGACAGACTTTGAAACTGCTGGTGTTCTTTTAGGGTTTCAAGCGGGGGTGAAATCGAGTCCTAACTACAAGCCTGAATTGCTCACTGCCTTCATGAACTCTTTTGAGACGAGTGGCAAACTCAGACAAGCAGTACAGGGTTTTGTCACTATCGCAGTCGTTAAACCAGGTCTTTTGCCCAAAGACTCTACCCAATCTGCAAGCTTTTTGACGGATCGAATTTTGCAGCGATCGCGTCCATTTCTCCAAAATTCCACTAAGTTTGAAAACCTCTTAGGAATGCCGGATGAGTATGGTGTCATCGCTGAAAATTTTTGTGCAGCGCCCGGAATGAGCACTACGCAAGCCAAGAAACTTGCCCCAAACCTCGACTCTGTACAGATGTTTGCGATCTGTTTTCAAGAATCTGGGCTAGCAGACGCAGTAACTCAAGAAGTGGGTCGCTCAAATCGTGCTAAACGCTAGAGCCGCGATAAGCTCTAATCGTTGAGACATACAACCGAAATGTGCCAGGAGTAAATTTGGGATTGAGTGCCCCGTCATACTCAAATTTACTCAGCATCAGTTGCAGCGATCGCAGATGTTGAGCCGCGATCGGGCTGGCATCCTTCAGCGTTTTTGCCCGAAATGCCGGAACCAATTCTGAAAACGGAGCTTTGACAGTGATCCACTCATCCGCCACGGTGTCAAACGAATAGGTGTAGGCGATGCTGTCCCACTTTTCATCGTCACGGGCGATAAACTTGTAGCGATTGCCATCGCCTTTGACACGCAGTTCTATCCCGTCGTAGTCTGAGAGATTGGCAGGTGGCTCAAAATTGCGAGTCCGAACTGAGGCAAACCCACCCGAATTTTCAGTCGAGACATTGCCCGTAAACAGCGCTGCCCGATCGATCTGCTGAAACGAACTCGCGCTCACGCCGCCCATCACGACATCATCTAAAGCTCCCCACAAACTAATCGTGCCCGACGGATTGCTAAAGTCAAACAAGTCTGACGGATTACCGATCGGCTGAGAAGGCGTGCTACCTTGAACCATTTTCTGAAGCCAGCTTACAAAAGGAATCACCTCAAAGTATGCCAGGGTTTGCACAAATCGACCTGCATCCCATTGAGCCATTTGCTTATCCTCACGCACTAGACGATCTTCAGCTTAACGAATCTGGCGACGACATTCTGCTGCAAAACTGCGTTAACCTCCAGATGCAGAGTGTGATTAGAGCAGCATGGGATTTCAGCCACCGGGTTTTGGTCAAAAATTTATTCAGACTTCGCTGGGCACGATCGCCTACTACACGTCAGTTGGGGCACCGTGGACGATCGACGATTCACAGCCGACCATCCTGTTTCTTCACAGTTTTGGGGGCGGCTCGTCTGCCTACGAATGGTCAAAAGTGTATGCGGCATTTGCCGATACGCATCGCATCATCGCACCCGATTTGATTGGCTGGGGCAACTCTGCTCACCCAACGCGAGACTATCGAGTTGAAGATTATTTGGTCACGATCGCCGAACTGATTCAGCAAGTCTCATCTTCGCCTGTAACAGTGGTGGCATCTTCGCTGACGGGTGCGATCGCGATTCGTCTCGCGGTGCAAAAACCAGAGCTTTTCCGATCACTCTATCTCGTCTGCCCATCGGGATTTGATGATTTTGGGCAAGGAGCAGGGCGACGAATTCCTCTACAAATTATTAATACGCCGATTCTCGATCGCTTCATCTATACGATCGGGGCGACGAATGAGATTGCCGTTCGCAACTTTTTGGAGCAGTTTTTGTTTGCCGATCGGACACGCATCACCGATGAAATGGTTGCCGCTTATTTAGACTCTGCCCAACAGCCCAACGCTGAATATTCTGCATTGGCATTTTTGCGAGGCGATCTCTATTTTGATTTGTCTCTATATTTGTCTCAGTTGACAGTGCCCACGTCGATTTTGTGGGGCGAGTCGGCACAGTTCACCAACGCGGCATTGGGGCAGCGATTGGCGCAACTAAACCCGCAGGCAGTGCGAGAATTTCAGGTTTTACCCCAGGCTGGAGTGCTAGCACATCTCGAACAGCCGGGAGTCGTGACTGGCTTGCTGGGACGTTGGTTAAAGAATTTTGGCTAATCTCGCAGAAGTCATGCCTCTACGAGATTGCTCGATCGCTACTTGGTAGGCTGAGTCGCCCGGTTAGGAAACGGTGCATCCACAAAGCCAAGCTCTAGAAGCTGCTGGTAGGATTTTTGCCCTAAATCGCGAGTCGGCTGTTGACTACCGATAATCTGAACCAGGAGAGGCACCGCTAATTCTGGCTGATTTTGTGCCCGATGCACGAGCGCCAGTTGATAAGTAGACTGATCGCGCATTTGAGCCGCTTCAAGGGCTTTTTTACGCTGGCTGTCTGCCACTCGATTATCAATTCCAGAGAAGCTGGTCGCCAATTGTTGATAGAAATTTGAAAGCTGGTTAAATACCTGACGCGCTTCTTGCAGTTTTTTGGTTGCTAACGGATAATTTTGGCTATTGACAGCTTTGTTCGCCTCATCCATCAGCCGTTGCCCACCCTGAGCGCTGAGAAGGCTATCGTTTTGGACGCGGACAGAATCGTTATCAGGTTGAATGGTGCCAGGAGGAGACGAAGGTGCAGGAGTTTGGGCACCTACGGCTCTGGTCAAAGTTAAACTTGCCAGAACTGATAGCGAAATCAATCCTGGGAGATAAAGGCGACGAACAGTTCCAGCAGCTACCATGAATGACCTTTTATAGTGACAGGAAAGAGGACAGTTTTAGACTCTGGTTATCTTATCACTACGCGACTGTTTCACAGTACGATCGCCATTAATGACAACAATCCAGCAGTTTCAAATCCCTAGTTGGGTTGTCTCGACGAAAATCTTCTCAATAAGTTCCGAGTGAGTTAAATTGCAGTCAGATTGATGAGGCATCTATGACGAACCCCTCCAACTTGCCGAATTCTGCTCAAAATAGTCCCGCTAATGCCAGTGTCTCTGAAGAAGACCGGGGCAAAATTCTTCAGCGTGGGGGAGAAGAGTTGCTGCTAGAAAAAGTGGACGATCGCTTCACAGTCCACGCTGGGTCAGGTCAGCAAGCGAGAGACCTGGCAAATCAATTTCCGGCGACGATCGCTCCCGGCACCGCTCCGCCTGAGTTGACAGAATTTGTGGTCGATCCTGCCCAAAAAGACCAGGTGCTAAACGAGGTTCGCCAAGATCACAATGTCGAATATGCCAGCCATGTCTATCAGGTCAAAAATAGTCCAGCGTCGCGAATTTATTTGACGAATCAGATCACGATTCAGTTTACGCCGACGGTCAGCGCCGAGACGATCGCCGCTATCACCTCTGAGCTGGGGCTAAGACAGGTGAAACCGATCGTCGGAGTCAGCAACGCCTTTGTGTTTGAACTCACCGCCGCCGCCACCGAGAACCCGATGAAGATCACGAATCGGCTGATCGCTCGCACCGATGTGATGACCGCAGAACCTAACATAATCGTCAAAACCGAGTCGCACTATCGTCCCAAAGATCCGCTCTATGGTAAACAGTGGCACCTCAACCACACCGGAGGAGCCGGATTAGCGTCAGGTTCCCACGTGTTTGCCGAACAAGCCTGGGATGTGACGCGGGGCAGTCGCTCGATCGTGGTTGCTGTCATGGACGATGGCATGGATCTCAATCATCCCGATTTTCAAGGAGTCGGTAAAATCGTCGCTCCGAGAGACTTTAAAGGCGACGATTTTGACCCGGAACCCGATGAAGCCGGAGAAGATCACGGCACCTCTTGCGCTGGAGTCGCCGTTGCCGAAGAGAATGGATTTGGGGTGGTGGGGGCGGCTCCTGGCTGTGCGCTAATGCCCATTCGGACGACGGGCTTCCTGGATGACGACGCGATCGAGTCTCTGTTTGGCTGGGCGATGACCAAAGGTGCGGCGGTGATTTCCTGTAGCTGGGGTCCGAGTGCCGTTTATTTTCCGCTATCGCTGCGGCAGCGGGCGGCTCTGACTCGCGCTGCCACTGAGGGACGCAACGGCAAAGGCTGTGTAATTGTGTTTGCGGCTGGAAATGCCAACCGTCCGACCAATGGCACGATCAACGAGTCGGGCTGGGAGCGCAATGCGATCAGCGGTGCAACGCAGTGGTTAGGCGGGTTTACCGTTCATCCCGATGTGCTGGCGATTTCCGCCTGCACGAGTCTGAGCAAAAAAGCCGCCTACAGCAACTGGGGCGGAGAAATTGCAGTGTGTGCGCCGAGCAATAATGCGCCGCCCGGAGTAGGATTGCCCGACTTGGGCTATGTGGCAACGCCGCCGCAAGTCAGAGTTCAGCTTCAGGGTTTGGGGGTGTTTACAACCGATCGGGTCGGCGCGGCTGGATATGATGCCAGTAGCTTCACTTCAGATTTTGGCGGCACGTCGAGCGCAACGCCTCTCGTCGCTGGAGTTGCGGCATTAGTGCTATCGGCAAATCCTGATCTCACGGCTCAAGACGTGCGCCAAATTTTGCAGCAAACCGCCGACAAGATCGTCGATAATGATGCCGATCCACAGTTGGGTTTACGCAAAGGCACCTATGAGTCAAATGGACGCTGTGATTGGTTTGGCTATGGCAAAGTCAATGCGGCAAAGGCAGTTCAGGCGGCAGTTCAACGACAGGCAATGATTGCGGCATCATCGCGATCGATTCCTGTGCAAAACAATGTGAGTGTTGCGATTCCTGACAACAATCCTCAAGGAATCGTCAGCGTGATTCAAATTGCAGACAGTGCGATCGTGCGAGATATACAAGTGGCGTTGGATATTGATCACACTTATTTAGGTGATTTAGAAGTGAGTTTAGTGTCGCCTTCTGGCAGCGTGGTGATGCTGCAGGGTCGCACATTGGGACGAAGAACAAAACTGCAAATAATCTACTCGCTGCAAACTACGCCAACGCTGAGAAAGTTTTTGGGGCAACAGACTCAAGGACGCTGGCAGCTACGCGTCGTAGATCAGATCGCAAATGATATAGGAACGCTAAATTGGTGGAAATTAACGCTGGGCGCTTAAAGACTATAGTTTAAGTGAAATCCTCGATCGAGCCTCGTATAGCTCTATTTCGATTCAGAAAAATTGATCGAGAAATGCCGCCTATTGACGAGGATCTTTGAAATTGAGTCAGACTTTAAAGAATTAGTTGAGTGTTTGGTTCTAAGTCAACTAAGTCTAAATCAAGAGAGATTAACCATGACGATCATATCCTTGCCCACTAAAACCTATACCCCTGACGAATATCTGACTCTGGAGGTTGAATCAGAAACTCGCAATGAATACCGCAACGGAGAAATTGCACTCATGCCTGGTGGAACTCCTGATCACAATCAGATTGCTGTTGCTCTTAACGGGCTGTTATGGTTTGCACTTAGGGGGAAAGCCTACAGCGTTTTCATCGCGGATCAGCGACTCTGGATTCCTGAGCGCAATATTTATACTTACCCGGATGCCATGATTGTGCCAAAACCTGTCGAGCTACAGCCAGGACGGAAAGATACGGTTACAAACCCGATTTTGATTGTGGAAGTGCTGTCTGATTCAACTAAAGCTTACGATCGAGATGAGAAGTTTGCGGCATATCGGACGATCGCGACGTTTCAGGAGTATCTATTGATCGATCAGTACCAGCCGCATTTGGAGCAGTATGTGAAACAACGTGCAAATCAATGGCTATTTACGGAGTACAACGGTTTGGAGGCAAAGGTTTCGCTGGCGACGGTTGGGGTTGAGATTGCGCTGGCAGACCTTTATGAGAATGTTGAACCTTAAAGCTATTTGTGTTTTTATTCTCATACTGCAACGGGATTGGACAAGGCAGTAGGATGAGAAATGAAGAATGAGAGACGAATTGATGGCTGGCGAAACTCGGACTGAGACAGATAGTATGGGCACGATCGCCGTTCAAACCGATCGCTATTGGGGCGCACAGACGCAGCGATCGCTGATTTATTTTGCGATCGGGCATGACACGATGCCCAGAGAATTAATTCGAGCATTTGGCATTCTCAAACGAGCCGCCGCGACCGTCAATCAAACCTTGGGCAAACTGCCAGATGACACAGCCCAACTGATTGTCCGGGCGGCTGACGAAGTGATTGCTGGACGGTTAGACGATCATTTTCCGTTAAGTGTGTGGCAGACAGGGAGTGGCACTCAAACAAATATGAATGCCAATGAGGTGATTTCTAATCGAGCGATCGAGCTTGAAAACGGCGTGTTAGGTAGTAAAATTCCCGTTCATCCCAATGATCACGTCAATATGTCGCAGTCGTCTAATGATACGTTCCCAACGGCGATGCACATTGCAGCTTCAGAAGTAATCCATCAGCGTCTAATTCCGACCGTGAAGACATTACGAGATGCGTTATCCATCAAATCAAATGAGTTTGAAGACATCATTAAAATTGGTCGAACCCACTTAATGGATGCCGTTCCGCTCACGTTAGGTCAAGAATTTTCTGGCTATGTCGCCCAACTCGATCGGAGCTTACAGCGCATCCAGGCGACCCTGCCCGAATTATATGAGTTAGCGATCGGGGGAACCGCCGTCGGCACAGGTCTCAACACTCACCCTGAATTCGCAGAGCGATCGGCGGCAGAAATTGCTCAACTAACCGGACTTCCGTTTATCAGTGCGCCCAATAAATTTGCAGCATTGGCAGCCCATGACGCGATCGTGGCAACCAGTGGCGCACTCAAAGCGCTAGCGTGTAGCTTGATGAAAATCGCTAATGATCTGCGCTGGATGGGTTCCGGTCCGCGCTGTGGATTGGGAGAATTAATTTTGCCTGCTAACGAGCCAGGGTCGTCAATTATGCCGGGAAAGGTTAACCCAACCCAGTGCGAAGCGATGACGATGGTGTGTGTGCAGGTGATGGGAAACGATGCCGCGATCGGGTTCGCCGGAAGTCAAGGCAATTTTGAACTCAACGTCTTCAAACCCGTTCTGATTCACAATCTTTTACATTCTATTCGGCTATTATCAGACGCGTGTAGTTCGTTTACCGATCACATGGTCGTTGGGATTCAACCCAATCGCGATCGCATTGACTATTTTCTCAATAACTCATTAATGTTAGTGACGGCGCTGAATCCAAAAATTGGCTACGATGCCTCGGCTCAAGTTGCCAAAAAAGCCTATCAAGACAACACGACTCTAAGAGCAGCTTGCGTCGAATTGGGCTATTTTACGGGCGAAGAATTTGACTCGATCGTGCGACCCGAACAAATGATCAGCCCATCTTGAACCTCTGAGTTATTTTTTAATTTGACCCTGACACGGTTCAGCTGTCTTCACCGCGCCTCCAAGTCGAACATTACGTTTTGTCAAGACTAATGAGAGATTCCTCTTCCTTTCCGGCACCAAAACTCGGTACACTAAGAAATGAATTCTGAGATACCGCAATAATCAATCATTATGAGCGTAGTTAGCCAAGTCATCCTACAAGCCGACGACGAACTCCGTTATCCTACGAGCGGCGAGTTGAAAGGCATAAAAGAATTTTTTCAAACCGGAGCGCAGCGAACCCGCATCGTCGAAGCTCTCTCAGCCAATGAGAAAAAGATCGTAGAGCAAGCCAGCAAGAACCTTTGGAAAAAGCGCCCTGACTTTATCGCCCCCGGCGGCAACGCCTACGGCAACCGCGAACGCGCCCTCTGTCTGCGAGACTATGGCTGGTATCTCCGCCTGGTTACCTATGGGGTGTTGGCGGGTGATAAAGACCCGATCGAGAAAATCGGTCTAATCGGCGCACGAGAAATGTATAACGCTTTGGGCGTGCCTGTTCCGGGCATGGCAGAAGCGATGCGCTGCCTCAAAGATGCCTCTCTCGCGCTGTTAAGCACTGAAGACGGGGCAGAAGTCGCTCCCTACTTTGACTACCTCGTTCAAGGGATGTCTTAGACATCGACCTCAAATCCTGAATAGTATTGACTTCCCCACGATCGAGGGGAGTTTCTGGCTCTCAAACGGTCAGAACTTGCTCGATGGTGGGGAAACTTTTTATTGATAAATTTCCGAAAATAGAGAAGTCCAGATTGATTTCTAAGCTGTGATGACTCAACTCGACAAAATTCTAACCTTCTGGTTTGGTGACGTGCAGGATATCTCACGGTTGAAGCCCTGCAAGGCTTGGTTTACCAAAGATCCGGCGTTTGACGAAACGGTGCGGCAGTTCCAACCTGACTATGAGCAAGCCGCTGCCGATCACCTCGATCGGTGGATGGACTCACCTCAAGGCTGTTTGGGGCTTGCCCTTCTACTCGATCAGTTTCCAAGGAATCTGTTTCGGGGTCAGCCGCGATCGTTCGCCACCGATCCCAAAGCGCTTTCTGTGGCACAACACGCCATTGCTCAGAGGTTTGATCAACAACTGCCGACCGCTCAGCGCCAGTTTCTCTACTTTCCCTTAGAGCACAGCGAAAACTTAGAGCATCAGCATCAGGCGGTGACTCTCTTTCATCAGTTCAGCGACGATGCCGATTTGCGTGACACCTACGATTTTGCCCTGCGACATCAAGCCATCATCCAGCAGTTCGGACGCTTTCCCCATCGCAATCAGATTCTTGGACGCACTTCCACGCCCGAAGAAGCCAAATTTCTCACCCAGCCAGGCTCATCTTTTTAACCCCTAAAACCGATGAATATGTCACTCCCGATTGTCCCAACCGCAGACCAGATTGCTCAGACTCGACACGCGATCGACACCTATATTCAGACTGTGGATGCTAACCCCGATCGCCGGGTGGGGGCATATCCCTATTATCTGTTTCACGAGCCAGGAGAAGCAATTCAGGGCACGGTGATGCTCTTTCACGGCTTTAGCGCCAAGCCCCATCAGATGTGGAGACTTGCGGATTATCTGTTTCGCAATGGGTTTAACGTTTATCAGCCTTCGATCGCAGGGCACACCCTGATCAATCCGGCTAAAAACTGGTGTCAGGTTGATCTCAAGCCGCAATATGCAGAGCCGCT
>Ga0209512_1002848_pt1 | contig 17515 bp, 17 predicted proteins | sample frozenSSSSmetaG_FD_184142 | JGI IMG/M metagenome (GOLD analysis project Ga0209512, IMG submission 184142) | Glacier valley bacterial and archeal communities from Borup Fiord, Nunavut, Canada, to study Microbial Dark Matter (Phase II) -... | ecosystem: Environmental > Aquatic > Freshwater > Ice >... | reverse complement strand
GCCGATCCGGCGGCGAGTGGATGAGCTGGGAAAAGCGTTTCGATGAACGGGCTCGCAAAGACAGGTTGTCACGTGTAGATTAATAGTCGGTGTTCAGGGTTGTCGATCCAAAAACTCCTGTATCAGCTTGACCAACGCTTCACGGTTACTAGAAGTCATGACTGATTTGAAGCGAACCATAGCGCGACCTTTGCTGTCAGTTGAAAGCGTCGCCATATTATTTCCTCGATTTCCGATTGATATTTTCTCAGCCATCCTGCGTGCTTCAGTAACGTGGTACTCAGATTCTGAATCGAGGTGCTGCCTTTCAGGTAATTCTCGTTCGGAGGTCAACAACTCAAAAACCTCTTTAGCAGAAAACTTTTGCTTCGACCCTTTCAAATCCCGAGCGCGATGAGTGACAGCCTCAGGGTCAACAAGTAACCGGTCTGTGAGGGGCTTGGCCCAACGGTATTGGATCTCTAGCGGTGTAGGAAAGGCCTCAACAACGGTAGAAGGCAATCTGGCAAGGGCAAGAGCTTTGCCAATTACACCTGTGTCACGGCCAACTGCTGACGCTAAGCGAGCATTAGAAGGAAACAAACCCTTGTCCAGCGCTTTGGCGTACATCATTCCCTGCTCCCACGGGGAGAGATCAGCGCGCAGCCTGTTTTCTCGGTCCATGTCGACAAAAAGTTCTTGCTCTGTCGTCTCCTCAATCAGTGCGAGAACTGGAATTCCTAGATCTAAACATGCCCGATGTCGTCGGTGACCAAAAACGATTTCATATTCGTAGGAGGGGTTGAACGGTTCAACCCCCCCTTTCTCCGGAGTTTTCGAAAGCTGTAGTGCATTCTTTCGATGGTCTTTCTCAATCGAGTCAGTAGGCAGTGGACGTACTTTAATTGCTTGAACATTGCCACCCGCATTTTCAATTTCAACACGTAAATTAATAAACTCCTCGTTCCGGAATGAGTCTTCATGCCGATTTGCCCATTGCGATGGTTTGATTTTCCGCGGATCTAGCAAACGCGCTGGCTTGGCTCCATCATGCTTTACAAACTCAGCACGTAATGATTCGAGTTCAAGCCGAACCTTGGATTCATCGACAACAAATTGCGCCATTCCACCAATCGCTGTTCGTGGACGGCTCACATTCGACGTTTGTACCGACGTTGCGCCAACGGCTGCGGGCAATGTTATTGAATCACCCTTTTCAAATAATTTGCGTGCCATATTCAGTTGAATCTCGATTTTCGATTAGAGGAATCACGTAGCCAGACTGCATGAACTAGGCGCTCGACATAAGCGACCAGACTGTCATAGGCTTCGCGAGCGCGCTTGTATGTCCGGGCAGAACCGTCATATCGCGAAATATCGTAAACGGTAGCAAACTCCGCGCTTGATGTCGACGTAACAACTGTTTTTGGAATCTCGACCGGCAGCACCTTGTCGCCATAAGTGGAAATTATCCATTTGCGAACCATTGCGCTTGCAGCGTCAGTTTCCACGCGTGACAAAAGAACGCTAATGAAATCGTATGTTTTGTTCAAATGTCCGCTGCCTGCAAGACTTTCGGATAGGTCTGCAAACAAACTCCAAAACTGAGCACCTGATGCAAAGTCCAGCGCATTGGGAGGTAGCGGCATGATGATTCCATTGCTGGCCATCAACGCATTCACAGTGCCATACGATAAGGCCGGGGCGGTATCAATGATGATGACATCGTAGTCTTCACGGACATCATCAATGCCGAGGTTCAAAACGTTCCAGAACTCAAAGCCTGCTTCGCGCACTTGTCTGGAGGGAAGCGTGAATTCAATGCTGAAGAGTAAGGGAGCGGCCGCTACAAGATCAATGCCATCCCAGTACGTTGGCCGAATAGCGTAGCGAATCGATTCCTCTTCTCCAGAGACGAGGAGTAGGAATGTGTCCTTGTCCTCAACATCCAAATCCGGTAACAAACCCGTCAGGGTGGTGAGCGAACCTTGAGGGTCTGCATCAATCAGAAGAATGCGGTGTCCCAGTAAAGACAAGCCCTGAGCTAATGCCATGGCTGTGGTGGATTTCCCAACACCGCCCTTAAAATTAGCAATGCTGATTACTACCGCTTCAGCGCCTTCTGGCCGAAGCTTGTCTTTCCTCACTTCTCTTACCCAGGTACGCGCTTCGGCTAAGGTAAATTCCTTTCCACGGCGTTCGGGTTTTGTCACGCCTTGAGGTAGGGTGCCATGCTCGTCATTTTTCATCCTGTAAGCAAATGGTCCTCGGTCCATTCCACAAAGCGTGGCGACTTCTGTCTGGTTGTACGTAGGACTGAGTTTTTTTGCCGTTGGTGCAAGCATGGTTGTTCTGACTGCACTGACCATATCACTGGCTCTTGCTGCTTGTTGAACGATGTCGTTCATGGTCATGGGCTGCAATAAGTTCTCGATAACAGTTTTCATAGGCTTATCTTTTATATAAATGCACGCACCGTGCGAGTTTGCACAATTTTCGTGTGTGAATGGGATTTGTGCAAACTTTCCCAGAAAAAATCCCTAATTTCCTCATGCCAAGTTTCTAGCCTTATGAAATCCAGTGGTAGCACTGTCAATTGCGGGTTTATTAAGTTGTATCCCTTGAATACCATCTAATACCTTTAGGATGAAATTTATTGATTGAAATCAACAACTTAGGTTGTTTTGTCGAGCTTTTACAGGATGTTTTCGAGCCACTTCGGGAGTCTATTGCAGGGGATACAGGGGAATCTGGCGTGACTTCAGGATTAGGGCAGGGTGGATACAGGAAAATCATTCCTCAGTCCGACACGTGCCTTTTGCTACTTAAATCGAGTCGTTTTGTGCGGGAAGCAGAGCTTTATATCTGGCCTTCCCCAATTCACATGAGATGTTTCAGGAGAATTTCGCGTGATTTTTTCCTTTTAACATTTCCCCTGTGCCAAGGTGAAGGAAGAATTTACATGAAATCTTTCATTCATCTAAAGTTATCCTGCGATACAGTCGATGCTATGAAGTCCGTAGACGCTGCCAAAAAGCCACATATTCGAGATGTCGACCTGAAAAAACCCGTCACGGCGCTAGCCATTACGGCCAGGAGTGAGCGCATCTCATCTCTGGCCCGCAAAACCTACAACGTTCTACTTCACCTGTCGCAGAATGACAAGGAAGCAGGCCATGACCGCGAAGTTCATACCGCCCCGCTTTCGGACATAGTTCATTTGCTTGAGTACGACTCGAACGACTTGAATCTGATCAAAAAGCATCTGAAATCGATGATCTCGACGGTGGTCGAATGGCAGTCGCCGACGACAGGGGAGGGCACCGACTGGGAAGCTTGCGGTTTGCTGGCGCACTGCAAGATCAGGAAGCAACGCGCTGAGGTGTGGGTTGACTGGTCTTTTGCTGTTAACCTGCGCAGCGAACTGCTCAATCCGACAATCTTTGCTCGCATCAAAATGGAAGTAGTTTCACAACTGCGTACCCACCCTGCCGTCTTTTTATACGAACTGGCCTGCCGCTACCAGAACATAGGCCGTAGTCCACGCCAGCCTTGGCGCTGGTGGCATGATCCCATGACAGGCCGCATTCCAGATGCTGGCAGGCTGGAAAAGCTCGAATACTCTTTTTTTAAGCGGGACACTTTAAAGCCAGCCATCGCTGAGGTAAACGCCGCTTCGCCTTTTGAAATCGAGTTGGTGGAGCATCGGCGTGGTCGCTATATCTCGGAAGTGCAGTTTTCTATCAAGAAGAAGGCTGTGGATGCCAATGCAGACCGAAAAGTGCCTGAAAAAGCTGACCTGCAATCCATTCACATTGCGCGCCAATTGGGTATCCCTGATGAGCGCATTGAGCATATTGTGGAAACTTACGGTAACGAAGCGTTGATCACGGCCTTGCCAGAACTGTCCCGACGCGTGCAGTCTGCCTATCCAGAGCCTGTGCGAGACCCCACGCGCTACTTGGTGTCGATCATGCCGGGGCATGCTACTCAGGCGACGCGTGCCGCAAGCGAAAAAGCTGCCAGGACTATGCCCACGAGTAGCCAGGCGCTGGCTTCCAAAACTCAACGCCAGCTTGCTTGGCGCAACGCTTGGACTAGTCAGCGGCTGGACGTCATTGAAGCAGACTTCAAGGCCATGTCCGCTGCCGAGCAAGAAGCACTTACCCAACAGGTGATCAATGCCATGGAAACGGCGGGGCTTCATTCTCAGATCATCAAGCGGCTCCGGAAGGATGGGTGGCAGCATCCTTTAGTCAAGTCCAAGTTTCTCGGTACATATGCCGAGGCCGCTTTTGGCGCGAACTGGAACCAGCCGAGCGACCAAGAGCTCTTAACAGTGGCTGCGACGATGGGCGATATTGGCCTAGCCTGAAAAATCCAAGGTCGCAAATGATGATGAGCTTCTCCATGCGTTAGGGATTCAGAATCCACATGGGTTTATCTCGGATCGAGCGTCCATTCGCTGGTTAAGACGGCCCGGCAAATACCGCCTCGATGGCCGCGACCACTTGCTGGCCGACAGGCGCCTGTGCCAAGGAGGGGAATTCCTTCAGGAGCTTGCCCGACAATTGGCCGCCATTTTCGCGCACCGATCGAATGATGCGGTCGATGTCGCTGTCCGGTCCCTCGATCACCTGCTTGACGCGTTCTCGGGCTGCACGCAGACTGCGCAGATAGCCAGCTTCCTTGTGCATTTCCTGCTCGATGGTGAGCCGCACGATTTGAGCCAGGTACTCGACATGGTCTGTCAGATCGGGATAGCGCCAGGCCGGTAGTGCATCCTGGTAGGCATCGAGTTGCAAGTTATAGCGTACCCCGTCCACTGCAGTCTGCTCCGCGCCAAAGCGCCATGCTTGCGCATAGTGGCGCATCAACGGCCTGGAGAACAATTCAAGAACCTGGTCATAACCGCGCCGATTGACGACCGAACTGGTGATGGTGCTAGATATCGGCAGGATGAACGGATCAGGTACTGCCTTGTCCCGCCGCAGCACATCGTTGACCAGAAACCGCGAGATGCGGCCGTTGCCATCGGACATTGGGTGAATATAGACAAAACCGAACGACAGCACCGCTGCGCGCAGCAAGGCAGAAGCGCCGGCGGTGCGCGCAGCAAAGCTGCGCAGTCCCGCGAGCAGCGCTGGCGCATCATGCCAATGTGGCGCAATGTAGTGGACCACCTCGGTAAGGCCGTCCACCTCGCCAACGAAGACGGGCGATCGGCGAACGCCATAGCGCGTTGCCCGGGGGCCCAGGATCTGCGACTGCAGTTCACTGAGAGCACTCTCCGAGAGCGGCTCGTCGTAGTGCCCGCAGCGCTGCTCCATCACGGCCGCAAAACGCCGTACGCGGTCGACATGCTGCGCCTCGTGTTCGATCGCAAAACTTGCCCGGCTTTCCTTGATCGTCAGCCAGACCGCACTACGCTGTAGAACGTCGGCACCAAACTCGGCTTCAAGGTCTGCGAGGTGCCGGACGCAGTCGTACTGTTCGGCTTGCTGCACGCGCGCCGTGCGCAGCACGATGGGGCAGTAGTCACGTGTTCCGGGCAGGTTGTCACGTACCCGCCAGCGCGGGCTGTTGACGGACTGGCTCGCCACCAAGTAGGCATCTTGGCTGAGCGCATCAACGTAGTTCCCGGCCGCAACCCCAGAAAACGCCAACTGGCGGCCCGTCAGGTATTCGTAGAAAAAGCCGGCGCGGCGCGCATACTGGCCCGTCGGCTCTGCCGTAATCCAGGACTCGAGGTCGACCGCCGGTAGCACGTCAAACAGCCGGGCCAGGAACTCCAGATGCATGCCCTCGTGTTTGAAGGCAAACGTCAGGTGGGCGGCCAGGGAGTCAGCCGGCCGGGCACTGGGCAGGTAGTATTCGTGGGTGTAGCCGTTTTCACTTACGGTGGAACGCACATTGGCGATTGCACTGTCGGTGCGAAAATCCTGGACCGTTGCAACGTCATAACGCTCAGCCAGCCAGCGGTAGCCAATCCAGTCTGCCACTTCCATCTCCGAAAAATTGGTGCGATGCGATTAAACATGGGATATTTTGATTAAAAATCATCATAACTCCGAAAAAACGATTAATCGCCTCTCAAGAACCAACGCCGGCCAGAGCTTTTAAAAATCAGTATTTCGACGAAGAACCCCGCCAACCTTGGAGGATAAGTTCGATGCCGGCCAGGACATTTCTGGCGGCTCGAAATGACTTGAAGTTGAGCATTGGCCTGGTGACCCGCTTGATTGCCCGATGGTCCTGCTCCACGATGTTGTTAAGGTACTTGACTTGCCGCACGATGATTGGCGCTTCGCCTCTGCCATTGATCTCATCCATGGCTGCCTTGTTGGCGCCGCTCTTGTCCATCGTGACCTTCTCGGGAATACCGCTGGCCTCATGGCTTTGTCGAAGAACCGCAGGGCTGCGGCCTTGTCGAATCATGACCTGTGTTTCGCCGCCAATGCGACACACTGTATGTTGCCAGGACAGTTATGCGGCAGCCGGAACTTTGGCGGTCAGTTCAATGCCCAGGGCTTTCATGACCGCCAAAGTCGTCTTTAGGGTAGGGTTGCCGTTCTCGCTGAAAGAGCGGTAAAGCTGTTCGCGGGAAAGCCCGGTTTGCCCTGCAATCTGGGCCATTCCCTTGGCACGTGCGACGACCCCCAGTGCGTGCGCAATGTAGCCGGCGTCATTCGTCTGGAACGCTTGCGCCATGAAGATCGCAATCGCTTCGTCAGAAGTCAGGTCCTCGGCGGGATCATAGGTAGTCAGTTTTTCAGCCATTTCATTCGCTCCATGCTTCAGCTAGTTGCTTTGCCGCCTTGATGTCCTTCGCTTGCGTGCTTTTGTCACCGCCGCACAGCAAGACGATGATCGTGCTTCCTCTCTTCTGGAAGTAGATGCGGTATCCAGGGCCATGGTGAATGCGCAATTCGCTGACTCCTTGACCCACTGGTTCCGCATCGCCCGCAAGCCCAAAGGCGAGACGGTCCAGTCGGGATGCGATCAAGATACGCGCCCGTTCGTCCTTGAGCCGCATTCGCCACTTCCTGAATGTTTCTGTTTGTTTTAACTCGATCATTTAAATGAAGTGTAGTTTATAGATTACTTTTTGTCGATCATTTCAGGATGCAACTTTATTTGCCCGGATGGGACTGTATGCGTTGGGGCAGAACACTATTTGGTGCCAACACCTCCGTTCATCATCTATCAATGGCTGCCCTCAGTTTGCCTCCGACAAATGGGCCGTCCTGGATTTCGTTTTCGAGAAACTTGTCTAGCGACCTCGCAGATCCTTAATTCACAGCGAAGAGATCGGCTTTAGGGCCCACGCCACGACGCCGGCGACAACGGCCTAATTTCTCAATAGGTAAGTGAATGCTTCAGCGCATCGCCTAAAATTAATCAGTGTTGGCAGGAAGCGAAGATCTCTGCTGACACTGAAGCATCAATTTGAGAAAAAGCGAAAAAATGAGCACCCTATGAAGCAACGTCTTCTTGTGATGAACGGGCAGCGTCTGGTTCAGAGTGAACAGGGCGGCCAGTGGAAAACCGACAAGGTGGAAAAGGCCGGAACCCTCAAGCCCGGCATCTACAACATCCATCTTTCAAGCCAGGCCGACAAGTCCAAAACGCAGGACGGCGTGATCATTTACGTCGACCGCGAGCATGTCTACCAGCAAGTGGGTAAAAGCTTTTTCAAGCATGACCGAATTGATTTCGATAAGGTGCCTGAAATTGGTAGTCATTTCAGCGTTAAGTACGACGGCGGCAAGGCGGTCGTCTCGGCATCGGCCATCAAGCTGGGCCGTGGAATATCTTGAGATCGCTTTAGCCGCTAAAGCGACAGGCGCTGGCGTCAAACCAGCGAGAAAGTCGGCACGCCGGGCTTTCGTCATTGCAGCGTCACCCACAGCGCGACCGCCGCCGCCAGCAGGGTGATGAACGAGGCCACGACGTTCAACATGGCAATCCGGCGAGCGTCCCGGATGGGCGCGGCCACGCCCGCCAGGGCTGCATCCATTTCAGCCCGCAGCGACGCAGCCGTCGCCTTGGCCGCTTCCTGCAGGATTTGGCCCATCGCTTCCTTGCTCGCGGCAAGAGACGCATTCACGATGCGTTCGGCCTTGCCTTTCGCATCATTTCCCCAGCGCAGCGCCAGGTTTTCCAGTTCTTCCTTGTAATGGTCGAGCTGGATTTGCTGCGCCTTGGCGCTGTCTTGCATCAAGCGGCTGTTGAGGGTCTGCAGAACCAGGATCGGATCATCGCGTGAAACTGCGATGCCGTGGCTGGCGGCAATTTCCTTGATGAGTTCTTCAACCGGGTCTGTCATGGCGGGTATCACCGTCGTCAAGGCCTTCACAATATCGCAGCATTGTCGAGCTGGGCAAACAACTGCCCCTTGATAATTTTGAGCCGCTGCCGGGTCATGATGGTGCGCGAGGACATCGCCAGCGCTTCATCGAACGTCAGCCGCTCCTGAAGCATCACGCTCAGGTCCCGGCCGTAGGTTTCTTCCTTGAGCGCCGGAATCTTGACAATGGCTGACACGCGCGCTTTGTGGGTGGTGTAGGCCTTGAGTTGCTCAAAGCCCTTGCCCTCGTGTTCAATAGGCCCCCAATACGGATTGAGCCAGACCACAAAAACGGCATGGCCTGGAAACTGCCCGGCCAGTTGCGCAAAGCCGTTGACCGTATCGAGCAAGGCTTGTCCGCCCGTGATGACGGTATGCACCACCAGTTCATGCCCCATGTCGGCCAGCAGCGCCGGCACCTGGTTGGAAATCAGGTAGTGCGACAACTGCACGAAGGAGCTGGCCCCATTGTCAATGATGACGTCGTGCGCGGAAGGCGCCACCAGCTCGATCAGGGCATCGAAATGGCGCGGGTTGATCTCGTCGCCCTCCATGATCTGCAGGCGTTTGACGCCAAGGGCCTGGTAGCCCTCGAAGGTCGCGTTCACCGGATCGGTGTCGATGCACAGCGGCGTTTGACCTTTGCTGGCTTTGTACTGCGCCAGGGTCGCCGCGATGAACGACTTTCCAACGCCGCCCTTGCCTTGCAGAATCATGTGAATTTTGGCCATCAGAGCAGTTCCTCTTTGTTCGGGATGGGGTTGAAGGTGAAACCGGCCGCAGGGCCGGGCTTGGCGGGTGGCAGGGTTGCCTTGGGCTCAGCCTTGCTAGGCGCCAGTGGCTCGACCGGGTTCGCCTCCTTCATGTCGACCTCCCGGTTTTCCCCTGGCTGTGGCGCTTTGATGTGGCGGCGAACATGCTTCAAAAAGGTCTCGTAGCGGTAGGGAATCTTCCCCATCTCATGGAGGTGCGTCCAGATCGTCATCAGTGAGAAGCCCGCCGAGATCGCGGCCTGAATGTCGGGCTTGACGGCCAGGAAGGCCACGACGTTCTTGTCTTGCCGGGACCGGCTGGTTTCGCGTCGGGTGACCCATTCGGCCAGATCCTGGGTATAGCTCCTTGGCATTCTCGTGATTTCCTTGTGAGTTCCTGTGGCGTGTGCACCCGGTGCGCTGGGTCTTCTCGCTGAAAGATCGCTGTAGCAGCGCTGCAGTCCCGCTGACGTTGCGCTGCAACCGTGCAGTTTCATCGCATTATAGACAGGGACGGCATTTAATTCGTTATATCAGTTAATATTAGATCGATATAAGCGGTGAATTGCGATAGAGGCGGGCATTCTTTCCTTGGCGTTAAGAATGCCCAAAGGCGGGCAGGATAGGTGAAGTTAGCTAACCGGCGAGCCGGCTATCTATCTTCACTTTCCCCTTATTCGCACTTCGTGCTCAACGGGGTTCCTGCTCTGCGAGGCTGGACGGCTGCCGCCGCCCGGTCCGCAAAGTACGGTCTTTATCCCTTTGCTGATTGAAACCGATTGGGGTTTGAATGATGAAAGACGACATGAAGCCACCCACCCGCAAGGCGCGCCACTTGCGCGTTCCCGTGCTGCCCGTTGAGGAAGAGGCGATCAAGACGGTAGCCGCTTCTGCCGGCCTGTCGGTCGCTGCCTACCTGCGCAATGTGGGCATGGGCTACCAGGTGCGGGGCATCCTGGACAACAAGCGCGTGGAAGAGCTGGCGCGCATCAATGGCGACCTGGGTCGCCTGGGCGGGCTGCTCAAACTGTGGCTCACCGACGATGCACGCACGGCCCAGTTTGGCGAGTCCACCATTCGCGCGCTGCTGTCCAAGATCGAAGACACCCAGGACAAGATGCAAGGGGTCATGCGCGCCGTGGTGATGCCCAGGTCCGATCGATGAGATTTTTAGCCGCTAAAAATTCCAGGAACGCCCCGTGATCGCCAAACAGGTCGCCATGCAGTCGGTCAAGAAAAGCGACTTCGCCAGCCTGGTGAAGTACATCACCGATACACAGAACAAGAACGAACGCGTGGGATGCGTGGCCGTCACGAACTGCCAGGTCGACCAGGGTGACCAGGTGGACGCCGCCATCCTCGAAGTCCTCAATACCCAGGCGCAAAACACCCGGGCCCGATCGGACAGGACCTACCACTTGGTCGTCAGCTTTCCCGCTGGCGAGCAGCCCAGGGAGGCGACCTTGAAAGCCATCGAGGCGCGCCTGTGCGCTGGACTGGGCTATGGCGATCACCAGCGCGTCAGCGCCGTTCATCACGACACCGACAACCTGCACATTCACATCGCCATCAACAAGATCCATCCGAGCCGCTACACGCTTCATGAGCCGTACAACGATTACAAGACCCTGGGCCAGTTGTGTGAAAAGCTGGAAATAGAATTCGGCCTGGCGCAGGACAACCATCAGGCGCACCAGCGCGGAGCCCAGAGCAGGGCGGTTGATATGGAGCATCACGCAGGCGTCGAAAGCCTGCTGGGCTGGATTCAGCGCGAATGCCTCGACCAGATCCAGGGGGCGCAATCCTGGACTCAGTTGCACCAGGTGACGCAGGCCAATGGTCTCTCGCTGCGCGAGCGCGGTAATGGGCTTGTCTTCGTTGCCGGAGACGGAACCACCGTCAAAGCCAGTTCTGTCGGACGGGATTATTCCAGAAACAAATTGCAAGCGCGCTTCGGTCCTTTCGAGTCTTCCCCAGAGCGTTCCACCATGCCTTCGTCAGGCAGGCCTTCCAGAGCAACACCCGATCGCCAGTCTACTCAGCAGCCGGCCACCACCTATGCACGCAAGCCGATGCGCTCGGGAATCGATACCGCCTCGATGTACGCCCGCTACCAGGCCGAGCAGCAGGAAGGTAACGCATTGCGAAGGGCCGAATGGGCCAGGGCCATGGATCGCAAGACCCGCCTGGTGGAAGCTGCCAAGCGCAGCGGGCGGCTCAAGCGGGCGGCGATCAAGCTCATCAAGATGTCTGGGCCGGGCAAAAAGATCCTGTACGCCGTGACCAGCCGGGCCCTCCAGGATGACCTCCAGGCGATTGGCCAGCAGTACCTCAAGGAGCGTCAGAAGATCTACGCCAAATACCGGCATCTAGCCTGGGCGGACTGGCTGCGCGCCCAGGCGACCGCAGGCGACCCGCAGGCCCTTGGCGCATTGCGCGCCCGGGCCTCTGCCCAAGGACTCAAGGGCAATACCGTGTCCGGCAAGCCTGGCCAAAAACCACTCAAGACCGAGAAGACCGATGCGGCGCCGGACAGCATCACCAAGCAGGGGACGATCATTTACCGCGTCGGCCCCACGGCTGTGCGCGATGACGGCAACAAGCTCAAGGTCTCTCGCGGTGCGAGCCAGGAGGGTTTGCAGGCCGCTTTGCAGATGGCCATGGTGCGTTACGGCGGACGCCTCACTGTCAACGGAACGCCCGCCTTCAAGGAGCTTATCGCCCAGGCCGCAGCGAGTGCCCAGTTACCTGTCACTTTTGACGACGTTGCTTTGGAGCGTCGCCGTCAAGCCCTATCGCAACCCTTTTTGCAACCCCGCACCACCCAGGAGACAGCGCATGAACAAGCACGAAGCAACAGCACCCGAACGAGCAGAGGAGGAACTAACAGAGGACGAACTGATAGCCAGCGCCCTGCAGGCACTGGATTCGCCGCTCTCAGAGACAACGCATCAGCCGTTCCAAGAGGAGGTCTCCTCGGCAAGCCCAACATTGGCGGAGTTGGACGCCAGCCGCCGCCCCAAGGCCAAAACCGTTTGCGAAGACTGTCCGAACTCGGTGTGGTTCACCTCGCCGGCCGAGGTGAAGTGCTATTGCCGGGTGATGTTTCTGCTCACCTGGAGCAGCCACGCGCCCAACCAGATCACCGGGTGCGACGGGATGCATCTAGGCCAGGAGCCCTGAGTGCCGGGCACATCGCAGCTGGTCAATACATCGCCGAACGTGAAATTAAACGGTTTAATAAAATGGATATACCGAAACATAACCACTATACTGCCCAACATGCCGGCGTTGTCGCCTTCGCTGGCATGCGTCAGACCGGCGAGCAGACACTGGCCCTTCTTCAAAGCGGCGACGACGTCCTGGTGCTTCCGATTGATGAGGCCACGGCCAGACGCTTCAAGCGTGTTGCCGTGGGATCAGCCATCAGCGTGACGCCGCAGGGCGTCCTGAGAATAAAAGGAAGAAGCCGATGAAAGACAGATTCAACAATGCGGTGGGGCCGCAGGTGCGCACCCCAAAGCCGGGCCCTGGAAAGCTCATTCCTGCGTTGGCCGTGGTGAGTCTGGGCAGCGGCCTCCAAGCGGCCACCCAGTTCTTCGCGCACGATTTCAGTTACCAGGCGGCGCTGGGCGCTCATTTCCACCAGACCTATCCCCCATGGGGCATCCTTCAGTGGGCCGGCAAGTGGTACGCCCAGTACCCGGATGCCTTCCTGCGGGCCGGCAGCATCGGTGTCGTCGTCTCTGGCGTGGGCCTCATCGGCCTGGCGGTCGCCAGGATGGTGATGGCCAATTCTTCCCAGGTGAACGAATACCTGCATGGATCGGCACGCTGGGCCAACCTCGCCGATATCCAGGCAGCAGGCTTGATTGCGCGCACCCGCACGTTTTGGCAAACCATCATGGGCAAACAACGAGCATCCAGTTCTGGCGTCTATGTGGGGGCCTGGCTGGACAAGCAGGGCCGGCAGCATTACCTGCGCCACAACGGCCCCGAGCATGTGCTGTGTTACGCGCCGACGCGTTCGGGCAAGGGCGTCGGCCTGGTGGTGCCGACCTTGCTGTCATGGGGCCACAGCGCAGTCATCACGGACTTGAAGGGCGAGCTGTGGGCGTTGACATCGGGCTGGCGCCAAAAGTACGCCAAAAGCAAAGTGCTGCGTTTTGAGCCCGCCGTGGCCAGCGGTAGTGTCTGCTGGAACCCGCTCGATGAAATCCGGCTGGGCACCGAAAATGAAGTGGGCGATGTGCAAAACCTGGCGACCTTGCTGGTGGACGCGGACGGCAAGGGTCTGGAGAGCCACTGGCAAAAAACCAGCCAGGCGCTGCTGGTTGGCGTCATCCTGCATGCGTTGTACAAGGCTAAAGCTGAGGGCCACATCGCCAGCCTGCCCAGCGTGGATGCGATGCTGGCTGATCCGGATCGCGACATTGCCGAGCTCTGGATGGAGATGACCACGTTTGGCCACCTTGAGGGCCCCATGGGCGGCCAGAACCATCCGGTCGTCGGATCCGCTGCACGCGACATGATGGACCGTCCCGATGAGGAAGCCGGATCAGTGCTGTCGACTGCCAAGTCTTTTCTCGCGTTGTACCGGGACCCCATCGTGGCTCGCAACGTCAGCCAGTCTGAATTTGCGATCCGGGACCTGATGCACCATGACAGCCCGGTCAGCCTGTACATCGTCACCCAGCCGAACGACAAGGCGCGTTTGCGCCCCTTGGTGCGGGTTATGGTCAACATGGTGGTGCGCCTGCTGGCCGACAAGATGCAGTTCAAGAACGGCCGGCCAGTGGCCAACTACAAGCACCGCATGCTGATGATGCTCGACGAGTTCCCCAGCCTCGGAAAACTCGAAATCATGCAGGAGTCGCTCGCGTTCGTGGCCGGCTACGGCATCAAGTGCTACCTGATTTGCCAGGACATCAACCAGCTCAAGAGCCGGGAAACCGGTTACGGCCACGACGAGAGCATCACCTCGAACTGCCATGTTCAAAATGCCTACCCGCCCAATCGCCTGGAAACGGCCGAGCACCTGTCCAAGCTGACCGGCCAGACCACCGTCGCCAAAGAGCAGATCACGACGAGCGGCAGGCGCACCAGCGCCTTGCTCGGGCAGGTCTCGCGCACGATCCAGGAGGTGCAGCGGCCTCTGCTGACACCCGATGAGTGTCTGCGCATGCCCGGACCGGTCAAGACCGACAGCGGTGACATCGCCGAGCCCGGGGACATGGTGGTGTACGTCGCCGGCTACCCGGCGATCTACGGCAAGCAAGCGCTGTATTTCAAGGACCCGATCTTTCAGGCGCGCGCGTCGATTCCTGCCCCCGCGCACAGCGACACATTGCGCCAGTCGCAAGCGCTCAAGGCAGGCGAGGGCATCACGTTGTGAAGGGGCGGCTCCAACGCATGACCGCTGGCGTTGCCATCGGCGGCGCGGGCCTGCTGTTGTTGGGTGTGGGTTGTTTCGCCATCGGTGCGCGCGTCAACACCACCCGGAGCATTCCGGTCGGCTTGTACTGGACCAGCAGCCAGCCGGTCGAGAAGGGCGCTTACGTGATTTTTTGCCCGCCTCAAGTGGGAGTGCTGGCTGTTGCCAAACAAAGGGGGTACATCGGCGCCGGGTTCTGCCCGGGCGGTTACGGCTACATGATGAAGCGTGTGGTCGCTGCGCAAAACGATGTCGTTGCCGTGACCCCTGACGGGGTTCTCGTCAATGGCGAATTGCTGCCACAGAGCCGCCCGCTCAAGGCCGATCAGGCTGGGCGGCTGCTTACTGCGTACCCGGCGGGCAGCTTCACGCTGGGCCGCACCGAGGTGCTGCTGATGTCGAGTGAAAGCCGCACCTCGTTTGATGGCCGCTACTTCGGGCCTGTGCCTAGAGCGCAGATCAGGGCGGTGATCTTGCCGATCCTTACCTGGTAGGAGAGTCGTCATGCGTCTATTCATTGCCGCAAAGCCACGCCGACTGCCACCAGGGGGAAACCCGTTCATTCAACCACCAGGAGCCCAGAGATGACCGAGCCGATGACATCCCACCAGATCCGCGCTGAGCACGAAAGTCCCGCGCTGCAGGCCTTGCATGAAAAGCTGGCCGATGCCTTGATCCCAGGCTACCTGGCCGAGTTCGACCCGGACGAAGCCGAGCGGGCAGGCGCTTTTGCTGAAGACGCCTTGAGCGAGGTCGATGCCCGGGAAAGTGCCATGGACCTCATGGATGCGAACCCCTCAGCGGTTCAGGACTGATTCGCCATGGCACGAACTGCACAAACCCAAGGGGTCTCGCGCATGCAATCCCCTAAAAAGCCCTTCCATGAGACGGTTGCCGAGAAGCTGATTGAGCAGCTCAAGGCAGGCGTCGCACCGTGGCAAAAACCGTGGGGACCGGGTGAGGCCGGCGCCGTGATGCCGATCAACCCGACCACCGGCAAGCGCTACAAGGGCATCAATGCGATCCAGCTCATGAGCCAGGGCCACTCCGATCAGCGCTGGCTGACCTACAAGCAGGCCGCAAGCGTCAATGCCCAGGTACGCAAGGGAGAAAAAGGCACACCCATTCAATACTGGAAATTCAGCGAAGAGCAGACCCAGACTGACGCAAACGCCCGGCCGGTTCTGGATGCCAATGGCCAGCCGCTCAAGCACAGCGTCAAGCTCGAGCGCCCCCGAGTCTTCTTTGCCACCGTGTTCAATGCGGAGCAGATTGACGGCTTGCCGCCCCTCCAGCCACGCCAAGAGCAGGCATGGACAGCGGTGCAACGGGCCGAGCAGATCCTGCAGGCGTGCGGCGCCGTGATCCGTCACAGTGAGCAGAATCGGGCGTTCTACCGGCCAGGAACGGACAGCATTCACTTGCCCGAAAGGTCACAGTTTCCGAGCGCCGACAACTACTATGCAACCGCCCTGCACGAGCTGGGCCACTGGACCGGCCACGAATCACGGCTGGACCGTGATCTGGCGCATCCCTTCGGATCAGACGGCTACGCCAAGGAGGAACTGCGCGCGGAAATTGCCAGCATGATCCTCGGTGATGAATTGGGCATCGGCCATGACCCGGGGCAACATGCCGCCTATGTGGGTTCCTGGATCAAGGCCCTGCAGGATGATCCCCTGGAGATCTTCCGGGCGGCCGCCGACGCCGAGAAGATTCAGGGCTATGTGCTGGGCCTGGCGCAAAAGCAGATTCAAGAGCAAGTTCAAGCGCAAACCACCGCAAAGACGCAGGAGGACACAATGCAGCAGCAGCCCAACCTCGACAACCTGCCTGGCCGTCTGGTGGACCGGCTGGTCGCCAGCGGCGTGATGTCCCGGCTTGATGCGCAAGTGGCCAGCGCCTGGCGCGACCTGCAGACGAGCACCGACGCAACACGCGCCATCGACACCGAGGCGTTTAACGAAGCTTCGCAAAATACGTTTGGCTGGACCTTTCCGAGTGACTGGAGCGGCGGCGTGCAGGTGCAGGGCAGTGTGACCGAGCACTTCGACGGCCAACCGCATGTCACCCCGGCCGAGGCTGTGGGCGTTGCGCCTGCGTTCTGGTCGGTTTACGCGCAGGAGGCCAGCGGCCTGCACCAATGGCTTGCCAACTTCCCGGCGCGGCAAGAGGCAGACGCGATGGCCGAGCGCCTGGCGCTGATCGTGGCGCATTCGCAAACCAGTCGGTATGACAAGGCGGCCATGCTGGCCCGCATCGTTGAAGAACGCGTGCGGCGCGATCCGAGCAGCACGGGCGAAGACATTTCAGCCGCTAAAGAGGCGCGCAAGAATGCCGAGTTCGTGGCGACGTACAACGACGAAGACTTGCAGCGGCGTATTGCGGCCATCGAGCACGACCGGCTGCAGCAAGCCGCCGTGGCGGCGCCGCAACTGCTCAGCAGCGCTGAGTTTGCCCGGGTGGCTTCGGCCGTACCGTTGGTCAACCATGGCCGGCGCTGGGAAGTGTGGGTAGGCGAGCAGAGTTTCGGGTTTGCCGATGCGCCCACGCCCGCTGGCGCCGTCCAGGAGGCCCACAAGCGAGAAGTGAACAATGCGCTTTACAGCCGCTCGGTGCAGAACACGGGCGCCCTGGCGGTTCAGGCGATGCCGCCAGAGCAGGTGTTGGGCGAATACCCCGACCTGCGCGCACTGTTTGCCGACACGGTGAGTTTCCAGCAGACTGAGCAGCAGGCGCCGAATGCTGCGCTGCTTGAAAAGACCTTCATCGATGTGCCGTTCACGCAGAAGGACGACGCCAAGGCGCTGGGAGCGAAGTGGGATCGCCAGGCGCAATGCTGGTACGTTCCTGCGAATGTGGACTCAGCCGCCTTTGCCCAGTGGCAGCAGGCAGCTACTGCGGCGGCGACCAGTGCGCCGAGCGCGGTCCCGGCTTCCCCTCAGACCCAGGCCCAGGGCCATGGTCCCGCAGACAAGCGCCACTATCTCGCCGTGCCGT
>Ga0209512_1002846_pt1 | contig 17520 bp, 19 predicted proteins | sample frozenSSSSmetaG_FD_184142 | JGI IMG/M metagenome (GOLD analysis project Ga0209512, IMG submission 184142) | Glacier valley bacterial and archeal communities from Borup Fiord, Nunavut, Canada, to study Microbial Dark Matter (Phase II) -... | ecosystem: Environmental > Aquatic > Freshwater > Ice >... | reverse complement strand
GGGACTGCATTTCAGGATAATGATATTGTGCAGTTAACAAAGCTCCCTGCAATAATTCAACACTGCCGTTCTTCCAGTTTACAAAATCACCTGTAAGGTCATCAAAGTGTAATTTGTGTATTAATAGTTCAATCCGTTCCTGTACTTCTTCGTTGATTGTATTTTCCCAAAGGTCTTCCAGATTAGGGATGATGGCCTTGCCAAAGGAAATTATTTTATTACTCACACTACTGTACACATCATTATCCGGATCGTCTATTAAATGAAAGAGGGCTGATATTTCTTTGTTTTCTACCAAGGTTAGTTATTTGTAATTGAAATTCGTTAAATGCAGTTAAATAAAGAAGTTAAAATTTTCCACAGCGATGTGATTAACTTTAATTCAGTGCTATTTTCTTTAACGGGTTTTAATTTTTTACCAGGTATCCAACTTCAGCGTTAAATGATAAATAACTTGAAAGCAATTGTTGAAATATTAAATGTTCATCAAACTTAAAAACCCTTTTTGGGATAATGATTGCTTCGAGTGAACTATAAAATAAAAAATAATACGCTTCGTTTTCTTGTTTTTTTATGAAGGCGGGCCATTGAAAAAGACGTACTGTAAATTCATCCTTTAATGTAATACCAGTTTCGGAAATGGTAATATTGGTTGTGTTAAACAGAGCTGCATTTTCAGGATCATTACTTATTTTGTCGGCTTGTTGCCTGATAGACGAACGTACACCTGTGATTGATAATACGGAGGTTAACAATATAAAACTAATAACTAAAAAGGCAAACCAGCTACTCCTGTCAAATAAGCCGGTAAAATAAAATACTGCAGTAAATAAAATGATGGTACTCATTTGCCTCAGATAGTAACGGCTTCTACTTCTCTGCTTACCAGGTGCATCCCAGGTTACAAATATGTAATAATTGTTGTAATCTTCCCTTGTGATAGCAAATTGTAAATTCAGCATATTATAATATCTGATTGTACAGAAATAACAGTAGCGTTGTTTGAAATAAACAGAAATAGGGGTGCTTTATTTCAAACATTACATGAAATGGATTGATTTACTTTTTCTTTGCTACAGTAGTTTTCTTTTTTGAAGTACCAGGTTTTGTTGCTGTTGTTTTTTTCTTAGCAGGGGCCTTTTTATCAAATGCTTTTGGCTCCTGGGTTAAAATCATTTTCTTTACTTCATCTAACTCAATAATAGCAAGTTCTTCAGCAGTAAATTTTGCATTGGCTTTATTTGAACCTAGTTTCAGCATCTTCTTTCCAAAGCGAATAAACGCACCCCAACGGCCATTCTCAATCGCAATCTTTTCTTCGGGCCATTGTCTTATAAAACGGGTTGCTTCCTTCTCCATTTTTTTCTCAATCAACTCATTGCAATCCTGTTGGGTAAGCGTATCAAAATTATATGCTCTTGGTATGTTTATAAACAAATCATTCCATTTAATAAACGGCCCAAAACGACCTTTCCCTTTAGTGATTGGTTTTTCATCATAAAACCCTATCGGGGCATCTTCTTTTTCTTTAGCATTAATAATTTCAATGGCTCTGTCCAATGTAACTGACCATAAATCTTCTCCTTTGGGAATAGAAACAAATTGTTCGCCAAATTTTACATAAGGACCAAAGCGACCAATATTTACACTTATTTCCTGGTTATCGTGTTCGCCTAAACTTAATGGCAGTTTAAATAATTCCTGCGCTTCTTCAAGTGTAATTGTTTCAATGCTTTGCCCAGCCTTTAATTTTGCAAAACGGGGTTTTTCTTCATCTCCCTGACTGCCAATTTGCACCATAGGGCCATAACGTCCCATTCTTGCAGTGATGGGTTTGCCATCTTCGGCTACCCCCAACGTTCTTTCGCCAACTGCACGAACAGCAGTTTCCAGCGTGTGTGCAACACCGGTGTGAAAAGGGTTGTAAAAGTCTTCCACCATTTGGCTCCATTGCATTTTTCCATCAGCAATTTCATCAAACTCCTTTTCAATGTTTGCAGTAAAAGAATAGTCCATCACTTTTGTAAAATGCTGATTTAAAAAATCAGTCACCACCAAACCAAGGTCGGTTGGAAACAACTTTGATTTTTCTGCACCCGTATTTTCCTGTTCCATCAATTTTTCGATGGTATTGTTCTTCAATTTTAAAATTCTAAAGGTTCTTTTTATGCCTTCTTTATCTTTTTTCTCAACATAAGTTCTTTTAATAATGGTAGAAATAGTAGGGGCATAAGTGCTTGGTCTTCCAATACCTAATTCTTCCATCTTCTTTACCAGCGAAGCTTCTGTGTATCTTGCAGCATGCTTTGTAAATTTTTCAGTAGCGGTCATTTGGTTAAAGTCAAGCACTTGGCCAACAGTTAAATTTGGTAACCGGCTTTCACCTTCTTTTTCATTATCTTCTTCTTCCTCCTCATCTGTACTTTCCATGTACACTTTTAAAAAACCATCAAATTTTAATACTTCACCGGATGCTGTAAGTTCTTCATTATTGGTGCTGATATTTATTTTGGCTGTAGTTTTTTCCAGTTCAGCATCACTCATTTGCGATGCAATGGTACGCTTCCAAATCAGTTCATACAAACGTGCCAGTTCGGGATCATTCACCGTATGGTTTTCCATATAGGTTGGTCTGATGGCCTCATGCGCTTCCTGTGCGCTTTCGTTTTTATTTTTGTACTTGCGTATTTGTAAATATGCAGGGCCGTAGCTTTTTGCAATCTCCGCTTTAATACCATCCATGGCAGTTTCGCCCAGGTTTACGCTGTCGGTACGCATGTAGGTAATCTTTCCACTTTCGTATAATTTTTGTGCCAGCAACATGGTTCTTGTAACACCATATCCTAATTTTCTGCTAGCTTCCTGCTGAAGGGTGCTGGTAGTAAAAGGTGCAGCAGGCGTACGTTTGCCAGGCCTAACCTGGATATCTTTTACAGTATATTTTGCTCCGATACAACTTTGTAAAAATTTTTCTGCATCTGCTTCTGCATTGTATTTCCCACCTTCAGCCTTAAAGCCAACCGTTTTATAATTTAAATCTGTTGCCGCTAAAGCTGCTTCTATTTTAAAACTCCCTACTGCCGAAAACTGGTTGATTTCTCTTTCTTTTTCTGCAATTAATTTTACTGCAACACTTTGCACACGGCCTGCGCTTAAGCCGCCACTCATTCCTATCTTTCTCCACAAAACCGGGCTTAATTCAAACCCCACCAATCTATCAACAACCCTTCTTGCCTGCTGTGCATTTACCAAATCCATGTTAATCGTACGTGGATTTTTCACCGCTTTTTCAATAGCAGGCTTGGTAATTTCATGAAAAACAATGCGCTTGGTTGTTTTGGGGTCAAGGTTTAAAACCTCTGCCAGGTGCCAGCTTATACTTTCCCCCTCCCGGTCCTCATCCGAAGCCAGCCAAACTTCATCACTGCTTTTTGCTAGACTTTTTAATTCTTTAACCACCCGTTCTTTATCTGCAGGAACAATGTACTTGGGCTTAAAATTATTATTGATATCAATGCCCATATCATTTTTTTCAAGGTCACGGATATGACCAAAACAACTTTTTACCTGAAAATCTTTTCCTAAAATTGCTTCAATTGTTTTTGCTTTCGCAGGGGACTCAACTATTAACAGATTCTTCGCCATAATTTATTTTTTACCACTGTTCATACTAACAGAGGAACAGGGAGTTGGAGTTTTTATAGTAGCCTTCATACCCAAAAAAAGTGTACGGAGGATTTAAATATTTATTTTACAAACATTTTATCACTGTCCAAAATAGTTGTGCCAGTCACTTATATGTGTACCGTTTTTAGCACATTCTTTGAAATTTCAGTATAAACACAAATCGCTTTTTTTATAAAATATGAAGTATTCTGCACCACAAATTCAAATGCAATATTAGTTTAAAATTGAAAAATCAAAATATTTGTTGCAAACAGCAGGAGGTTGCAACAAATATAATCTCAATGCCTGCATCATTTAAAGTAATTGGTTGCGTGGTAATTTTAATCATACAAAGCGTTTGTTATTACTTGTGTAAAAATGATAAAATAGTATGTTTAAAGAAAGGCAGCTATCTTATTCTGTACAGTAATATCCCTATAAATTTTTCGATGCCCTAATCCTTTGGTGATAACAAATTCAATATTTGGAAAGCCTTCCTCTTTTACCTTTAAAACATCTTTTAAGGGCGTAATATCATCCTCTTCATCATGTATCCATAATATGCTTGCGGTAATATTTGTCATAGCTCTTTTAATAGAGTACCATTCCGTTGGCTTGCCACCTCTGTCAAAAATTATTTTATCAAATGCAGCTCTTACACTTTTATCTTTAATTCGTAACATTTCAAAAGCACTGTCAATTGCTGTAGTGGTTTCGGTAGCGGGAGCTATAAAAACGATTTTAGTATTTTCATTATGTGATTTTTTTTCCAATGTAAGACTTAGCGCAATACCGCCGAATGAGTGTGCCAGAAAACCATTCATTGGGCCATACAATTCAATCACTTTTTCAATCATTTGGCTGTATTCCATAGCGTTGATTGTTTTGCCCTCGCTATTGCCATGTGCCGGTGCATCAAAAGCCAGCACCTGATAACCCTTATCTATCATTACAGCAATGTAACTATAAAAATTATGAGCCGCTGAACCAAAACCATGTAATATTAAAATCTTGTGGTCTTTTTCTTTGTTCCACCTGTACCCTTGAACATTTAATCCATTTAATGAAAAATTTACTAACTCTGCAGAAACAAATATGGCGGGTTTTCTATCGGGAGATTTTAGAATGGGTGTACAAAATAATTTGAATGCAGCTGTTGCAGTTTGTCTTTTTGAAACAAATGACAGTAGTTTAAATTTTGTTCTTATATAACTTAATCCTAATTTTTGCTTTAATTTCATAACAAACAAAGATAATAACATATGAAGGTTGTAATTGTTGGTGCTGGTAATGTGGCTTCGGTATTGGGAAGACTGATTAAAAAATCGAAACATGAAATATTACAGGTTATTAGTCGTGATGCCGCTAGTGCGAGCGTATTGTCTACAGAATTAAACTGTGCTTTTGCTGATAACAGAGGTGTGATAGACAAGACAGCTGATCTCTACCTTATAGCAGTTACAGACACTGCCATGAGTGAGCTTGATGAAACCTATTACCTTGGAGATAAACTGGTGGTGCACACAGCTGGTTCTATTTCTAAAAATGTTTTAAAAAATATTACCAATAGATATGGTGTGTTATATCCTTTGCAGAGTTTGCGCAAACAAAATATGGATTTGCATCAGGATATACCTTTGCTGGTTGATGCCAATACAGAGGAGGCAATTACAATATTACAGAATTTTGCACTTACTATTTCAGGCAATGTTAGCATAGCAAATGATGAGTTACGATTAAAGCTACATGTAGCCGCCGTATTGGTAAGTAATTTTACAAACCATTTGTATACATTGGCTTTTGAGTATTGCAATAAAGAAGGGGCAGACTTTAAATTGTTATTACCTTTAATTGAAGAAACTGCATTGCGCCTCCGCAACCATGTCCCTAATGAAATGAGAACCGGTCCTGCCATTAGAAAAGACATCAAAACACTGGAAAAGCATTTACGGTTATTGGCCGCATATCCCAAAATACATCACATATATCTGAAAATAACAGACAGTATTATGGACCAGTAAATAATTTATTTCCAGGTAAACACAATGTCCGTTTGCACCTTATACGGATCTTTTAATTTGCCGTTTTTATCCATGGGATCCTCTACATAAATTTCATATGGTGGATGAATTGCTTTTTTCTTGTGGTCTTTTATCCAGTCCTGTAACACTGTATAGGCCTGGCCTGTCAAATCATACGGGCCATAAAAATGCGCTACTATCACACTATCCACTCCAATTTGTTTAAGTGTTACACCAGCAGGTAATTTAGCAGGTTTCTTATCAACCGGTATACCTGCTTCAAAAAAGAAAGGGGCTTTTTGGCTCTTGTACCAGGCCATCGGGGCACCGGTTACTTTTAACCCATTCTTTTTAATAACAGCTGCCAGTTTTATATTATAAACAGCACCTAATTTAATGGCAATACGTTCGCTGTTAGCGGCACTGTCTTTCATACAAAGTACTGTGTATTTTGTAGACAGGGTATCCATTATATTTATTACGGGTGCTTTTTTTGCAGGCATACTTTCTTCTTTTTTGGCAGGTTGTTTTATAACACTATCCTTTTTTATTGAAGGTTCAACTTTTTTCTCTGATGCGTTGTTACAGGCGTTCAGCATAAGGATTATTGCAGCAAAAAAAAATGTAGCCGCAGGTATCTTCTTGTGTTTCATATAACAGTGTTTGTTTATTAAGAAAGCGAAAAATAAGGAAATGCTTTTTTAATTGCAAATAATTTACACCGTTAGTAAAAGTTTGGTTCCTTATCATATCATTTTAAAATAATAATATATCTATCGAAGGATAAGTTTTCCTTAATTGGTAATTCTACAGTAGTTTTGCATCCCGATCTTTACAAATTATGTACAACATTACTTATCAATTCGAACAAAAAGGCCTTGAACCAATAACTTTTACCGGTGTTGAAGATGGACAGTCATTGCTGGAAGTAGCTTTAATAAACGACATTAATCTTCATCACAATTGTGGCGGCGTTTGTGCCTGTAGCACCTGTCATATTTATATAGAACAGGGAGATGAATTTTTAGAAGAATTAAATGACAGAGAAGAGGATTTTATTGACAGGGCAGTTAGTCCCCGTATTAATTCGAGGTTAGGATGCCAGTGCGTTTTGCAAAGTGGCAGCGGAAACATCGTGTTAACTTTACCTGACCAATCTCAGTTTTTAGGAGAATAAAATAAAACACAAATTAATTTGAAACACTAGCATTGCGCTATTGGGCAATTCACAAAAATGAGTATTATGACTTTTGAACCTCCCATACACTGGAACGATTATGAAGATATAGCAATGAAGTTGTATGAACGTTTTGGGGATGATTTTAATGAAGGTAGAATATACCGCATACGCTTTACAGATTTACATAAATGGATATTGGAAATTCCCAATTTTGCGGGTACTGCCGAACAGAGTAATGAAGGGCATTTGGAAATGATACAAAGTACATGGGTGTATGAATGGAGAGACAGTCAAAAAAAATAGCTGTAATCTTTTAAAAGGTAATTTTTAATTAGCTGTTTAATCTTTACGACTTACCTAAATACAATGAATATTTTATCGTTATTTAAACCCATAAAAACTTTTGTTTTTGATGTGGACGGAGTGTTAGCCACGAGCTTGGTATTTGTTTTACAGGGAGAAATGGCTCGCAGCATGAATACTAAGGATGGTTTTGGATTGCAGCTTGCCATAAAAAAAGGATATAGGGTTGTAATTATTTCCGGCGGTAAATCAGAACCTGTTAGGGAGCGCCTGGCTAGCCTTGGGATAAAAGATATTTTTTTAGGGATACATCACAAAAAAGAAATATTGCTGGAATATATGTTGCAGCATAATTTAAAATGGGAAGAAGTTTTGTACATGGGCGATGACATCCCTGATTACATCCCAATGCAGTTAGTGGGGTTGCCTTGTTGCCCTGCAGATGCTACCGATGAGATTAAACAAATATCTAAATACATTTCAACAATAAATGGGGGATATGGATGTGGCAGAGATGTAATTGAAAAAGTGCTTAAGCTAAACGGAGATTGGGATCTTGATACAACTATAGCGTCTAAATAAATATTAAGTAATTCATCTGTTGCGGTGATGCTTAATTTCATAACTGCAATAAAGCATGAAATTATTATTTGCCTTTTTTCGATTGATACGCTGGCCGAACCTTGTTTTTATTGCTTTAACACAATCACTTTTTTATTACTGTATCATTGTCCCTTCGCTGCCTGAAAGCTATTACCATCTTCAATATACATTTACACAATTCCTTTTTTTTATATTATTGCTGGCATCAGTTTTTATTGCTGCGGCAGGGTATATTATTAACGATTATTTTGACATAAATATTGACCAGGTAAACAAGCCTGAAAAAATGGTGGTTGAAAAAATAATTAAACGCCGCTGGGCAATTGTTTTGCATTGGAGTATTACTACAGCAGGCCTTATTTTAAGCCTCTATGTTTCTTTTAAAACAAGTTATATTGTAATTATTGCAAATGTGCTTTGTACATTATTACTTTGGTTTTACTCTACCAGTTTTAAAAAGAAATTGTTATCGGGTAATGTGATCATTTCTTTATTAACAGCCTGGACGGTACTGGTGCTTTATTTTGTTACCAACAATACCTATCATTTTGGGGTAAATTTTTCTGTTGAAATTTTTACTGCCATGAACCGTATTTTTAAATTTGCTATTTTGTATGGTGGCTTCGCATTTATTATTTCATTGATTAGAGAAGTTATAAAAGATATTGAAGACAGGGAAGGGGATGCCAGGTACAATTGCAAAACGATGCCAATTGTTTGGGGTATTCCGGCTTCTAAAGTTTTTGCAGGTGTTTGGCTGGTGGTGTTAATCGGCGCATTGGCAATTATACAATTTTATGTGTTTCAATTAGGCTGGTTGCTTACAGCAACGTATTCTTTATTGCTTGTTATACTGCCGCTTGTTTGGATACTTCGTAAATTATATACAGCACAAAGTATTTCGCAGTATCACCAGTTAAGCAGTGTAATTAAACTGGTAATGTTAAGCGGTATCTTGTCAATGATTTTCTTTAAAATACAAGTGTAGTTATATTTCATTTAAAATTTTGACAGTAAATTTACTAGATGGATTTACTTATTGAAAATAAATTACCGGCTTTTTCATTCCATAAAAAAATAATTTTAGCATCCCAATCTCCACGCCGCAAGCAATTGCTTGAATGGGCTGAAATTCCTTTTGAAATCATTATCCAATCAACAGACGAATCATATCCTCCCAATTTATCTGTTGAAGAAATTGCCATTCATATAGCCCGCAATAAAGCCCTCGCTGTTCTGCAGGCTACACAAACAACCATTCCGGTGCTGGCGGCGGATACCATTGTGGTACTCAACAATGAAGTAATTGGTAAACCTGTAAACAGGGCTGATGCCATCGCTATTTTAAATAAATTATCGGGTCAGCAACATATGGTTATAACCGGTGTTGTTATCAGGCATGGCAAAAAGGAAATTGCTTTTGCAGACGTCACCGAAGTTGAATTTAATCCATTAACATTGGAGCAAATAGAATTTTACGTAGATAAATATCAACCCTACGATAAAGCCGGTGCCTACGCCATACAGGAATGGATTGGTGTGATTGGTATAAAATCTGTTAAGGGTGATTTTTACAATGTAATGGGCTTGCCCGTTAGCAGGGTAGTGCAGGCACTATTGCAATGTTGAATTTGATTTTGTAGTTTGGTAAATATTAATCATTCTTCTTTACCAACAATATCAAAACCGGCACCCATGACAGAAAAGCTTCTTCAATACATCTGGCAGTTTCAATATTTTAATAAGACAGCTTTAACCACCGTTGATGGGGAAGCACTACAAATAATTTATCCAGGTTATTTAAATAACAACCAGGGCCCCGATTTTTTAGAAGCAAAAATAAAAGTTGGAGATACGAATTGGGCAGGCAATATTGAGTTGCATATGCTATCATCAGACTGGCATGCCCATAAACACAGTGATGATAAAAATTACAAAAATATTATTTTACATGTTGTTTGGCTGGAGGATACCGATGTAGAATTGCCATTTCCAGTGCTGGAATTGCAAAACAGAATTTCTAAATTTTTATTAAGCCGGTATGATGAACTGATGAGTGCTGCAGCTTTTATCCCCTGCGAAAAAAGTATTCATCAGGTTGAGTTACTAATCTGGAAAAGCTGGAAAGATCGCCTGCTGGCAGAACGCTTGCAGAATAAAGCTGCAGTGATTTTTGATCACCTGGCCATCAATAAAAATCATTGGGAAGAAACTTTTTGGTGGTTGATAGCAAACAATTTTGGTATAAAAGTTAACAGCGATGCTTTTGAAAAAATTGCCCGCTCATTACCTTTGAATATTTTAGCAAAACACAAAAATCAAATTCATCAGGTGGAAGCTCTGCTGTTTGGGCAGGCAGGATTATTAAACAACAATTTTACAGAGGCATATCCCCAAATGCTACAAAAGGAATATTCTTTTTACAAAGCAAAATATAAACTTCGGCCTGTAACTATACCACTATTTTTTCTTCGCATGCGGCCTGCAAATTTCCCTACTGTAAGGTTAGCGCAACTGGCTATCTTAATTCATCAAAGTGTTAATTTATTTTCAATTACTAAGGAGGCCAAAACACTAAAAGAAATTAAAGAATTGTTAAATGTTACGGCAAACGACTACTGGCACTATCATTATATTTTGGATGAAGCTTCGACCTTTAAAGAAAAACGGCTTGGATCTCAAATGGTCAATAATATTTTAATCAATACTATTATTCCAATTGTTTTTGCATTCGGGCTTTATCATAAAAATGAAATGTATAAAAACAAAGCAGTCCAATGGCTGGAGGAGGTTGCGGCAGAGAAAAATAATATTACCAACGCATTCTCAGGCTTGAAAACTGAAAATAAAAACGCTTTCGATTCGCAGGCACTTATCCAGTTAAAAAATGAATATTGTAACAAAAAACGTTGTTTGGAATGTGCCGTGGGTAACCGTTTATTAAAAACAGTTATTGCCAATCATACGTAGTATTTATTATTACATCCGGATGCAAACTTTTTATTACCGGGCAATTATCGCCTGTTCTTTGTAAAATAGTTTTATCTTTTTCATCCAGGCCAAGTGTTTTGGGAAGGGTAACCACCGCATCAATTTTCGAAATCCTTCTTGGGTCGCTTGCCATATATTTTTTTACATCAACTATAGAGTCTTTTAGTTCAATACCCATATCAGTGGCTTTCATTGCCATTGTGGTTATCATGCAGGTAGCCAGTGCGGTACATACCAAATCAGTAGGAGAAAAGCGTTCTCCCTTGCCTCTGTTATCTGTAGGAGCGTCGGTTTCTATAACGGAATTACTTTGCAGATGCTTTGCATTGCATCTTAAATTGCCTTCGTAGAGAATGGTTGCTGTCATTGTACTATTTTTGCGTAAATTTACTGAAGTAAAAAATTACTATGCGCAAATTATTTTTTATTCTTCTGGCAGTAGCTGCCATGTCGACCCTATTTGCCCAACAAACAAAAAAGGAGAAAAAGGAAGAACACCGCAAACGCATTAATCAATTAATAAAGCAGGAAGAAGAAGGTGTAATTACCTATCAGAAACATACTATTTTCGGCTTCAAACTTGTTAATGACGGGTATGGTGGATTTTTTGAAATAGGTCGTGCTCAATCCGTTAAAAAGGCTTTGTTGTTTCAACTGGATATTTCAGAACGTACACATCCCAAAGAGCAAAAACAGTCTAATCCGGATTACTCTGGCCCAAGATTGATTTATGGTAAAATTAATTTTTTTTATCCTGTTAAATTAGGTGTGCAGCAACAAATTCTGCTCGGTAATAAAAGCAATAAAAATGGCGTTAGCATCACCGCTAATTTTGGTGGTGGTATTTCGCTTGGCCTGTTAAGGCCTTATTTTATTGATGTATATGACACCACAAAAACTCCGCTTCAACGAAAATCTATTCGTTACGAAAGTGCAGACAGCAATTTATTTGCGGATAACAGTCAGCTCTTCAACCTACAGGCAACTGGTCCATCCTTTGGTAAAGGCTGGGGTAATTTAAAAGTAACGCCTGGTGCTTATGCAAAAGCAGCGTTGCGGTTTGATTATGGTAAATACAATGAAATAGTGAGCGCTATAGAAGTAGGCATGACTGCAGAATATTATGCAAAAAAAATTCCTCAGCTTGTGTTTACTGACCCCAAAAGCTTATTTGTGAACTTATATGTTTCAATTATGTTTGGCAAGAGAAAGTAACAGCAGATTGAAATACACCCATAGGTGTTAATTATTAATTTTATAATATTATTACATGATAGAGTTACCGGTGGCTGATGCAGTGGTTGAAACCAAAATAAAAAAGCCAGACTGGCTAAGGGTTAAATTGCCAATAGGAGAAGATTACAAACACGTTAGAAATTTAGTAGATACGCATAAACTCCATACCATTTGCGAAAGTGGCAATTGTCCTAACATGGGCGAATGTTGGGGAGAAGGAACCGCAACCTTTATGATTCTGGGAAATATATGTACCCGAAGTTGCGGCTTTTGTGCGGTTGCCACGGGTAAACCAGCACCTGTTGATTGGGACGAACCACAAAGGGTTGCAGAAGCCATTAACCTGATGAAAGTAAAACATGCCGTTGTTACTTCTGTTGACAGGGATGAAATAAAAGATGGAGGCTCAATCATTTGGTACAACACCATTAAAGCTATCAAAGCATTAAATCCCAATACTACTTTGGAAACATTGATTCCAGACTTTAAGGCTGAAACTCAAAATATACAACGCATTATTGATGCCGCACCGGAAGTAGTGTCGCACAATATTGAAACTGTAGAAAGGTTAACAAGGCAGGTACGCATACAAGCCAAATACTGGCGCAGCATGGAAACACTGCGCATTTTAAAACAGGGTGGCATGCGTACCAAGAGCGGCATCATGCTGGGGCTGGGAGAAGCAAAAGAAGAAGTAGTGCAAACAATGCAGGCCCTGGTAGATAGTAAGGTAGATGTAATTACTATTGGGCAATATTTACAACCAAGCAAAAAGCATTTGCAGGTGCAACGTTTTGTTCATCCCGATGAATTTAAAGAACTCAGAGAAATTGGATACGAAATGGGTTTTGATTATGTAGAAAGCGGCCCTTTGGTACGTTCGTCTTACCATAGTGAAAAGCATGTTATTAAAGGGTGGGGTAAAAACAAATGGCTGGAAGAAAAAGCAATGAATTAAAAAAAATGTGAAAATAAAATTATAAAAGCCATTGCATTTTGCCTGGCTTTTATATGCATACATTATATAAGTGGTGCTGTATTACAAAGTGCGTTTTGCCTCTCAGTTTACTATTTAGTTTAAGGAGCGGTGGTATGAGATAGTCGTGATAATTATTAAGTTATTCAAAGGCTTGTTTTTTAACTCCCGACTCAAAAATTGACAATGATAACAACAGTACCAAACCAATAATAAAAAATGCATCCAACACCAATGCAGCGTCCCGCATTTCATGTGTTAGTGATTCTACAAAACCAAAAGTGAATAGGCCTACCACAATTGATAATTTTTCAGTAACATCATAAAAGCTAAAATAGGAAGCCGTGTCAGGAATATTTTGCGGAATATATTTTGAATAGGTAGATCTGGATAAAGATTGAACCCCGCCCATTACGATTCCCACCAACACTGCAGCTACATAAAACTGTTGTGCATTGCTAACAAAATAAACGCCTGCACATATCAGCGACCAGATAGCAACAATAGCGGCCAATACTTTTGTGTTGCCATATTTACCTGAAAGTTTTGCTGTAAAGGAAGCACCTATAATGGCAACCAATTGTATAATCAGGATGATGCTGATAAGACTTTCTTCCGGCATACGCAACTCTTTGGCACCAAAATTAGCGGCTACCAACATAATAGTTTGTACCCCTACCGAATAGAAAAAGAAAGCAGGGAGAAAACGTTTTAATAACGGCAGTTGTTGTACGTTTTTCCATACCTTGGCAAGTTCTTTAAAACCGCCCGTAAAAACATTGTAGCTGTGCAAACCTGCATTGGGCAAGCCTTTTGGCAACAGGTAAAAAGAAATAAAGGAGAAACCAATCCACCAGATGCCTACAATTAAAAAGGATATGCGTGCAGGTAAAGCTTCATCTGTAATGCCGAATGTTGCCGGAGATAAAACAACAATAAAACAGATAATCTGTACCACAATACTGCCTGCAAAGCCATAAATAAATCCTTTGGCACTAACCGCATCCTGCTGGTCAATAGTAGCAATTTGCGGCAGGTAAGAATTATAAAATACAAAGCCACCGCAATAACCGATGGAGGCCAATCCAAAACAGATCATACTGAATTCAAATGTATCCATTGTAAAAAAAAATAACCCTGCGCAGGCTAAACTTCCCATCCAGGTAAATGCCTGCATGAATAATTTTTTATGGCCTTTGTAGTCAGCAATGGAAGTTAGTATTGGCAGCAATACAACTATAATAAGGTAAGAAAGCCCTAATATATAATTTGACAATACTGTATTTACATACTTGTGACCAAAAAAAGAAACCATATCTCCCTGTTGTTTATTGGCAGTTATGGCTACATAATAGGCTGGGAATATGGTGGAAGTAATTACCATGTTATAAGACTGGTTAGCCCAGTCGAACATTGCCCATGCCCATATTGTTTTTTTATTGTTTTTAACTTGCATAATAAATTATACTGCTCTCCTTATCCATCAAATACATTTTATATAAAACCTTACCAATACAGTAATTAGTAAATGTTGAAGGAAGAGAGGAAAAGGGTAGTTTTATTTTATACCGTAATGATCATTCATTAACTTTTCAAAGAGGGATCCTGGTAATATACTTTTAAGAGTGGGAGCAATTGTTTGTCCTAATGCACCAACAAGATAGCGGTGCGATGGATTGGTCGCATCAACAATTTTGCATAATTTATTTGCTATCATATCCGGGCTTTGTCCTTTGCTTTCATCTTTCTCTATACTTGCCACTGCTGCATTATATTCTGATTGTAATTTCGAATTGGTAATAGTAAAAGGCAATTTTTCACGGCTTTGTGTAAAGCCGGTTTTAAAATCTCCGGGGTTAATCACTACCACTTTTATTCCTGTATTTCGTAACTCCATCCGCAAACTTTGAGAATATCCTTCGATAGCATATTTAGATGCACTGTACATACTTTGATACGGAAGACCAAAAAGACCGGCCAGTGAACTCATATTAACAATTAAACCCTTTTTATTTTCAATCATGCCAGGCAATACAGCACTGCACATACGCACAACTCCAAAAAAATTAACTTCAAATTGCTTTTTAGCATTATCAACAGTCATGGCATATGCAGCACCAGCAATACCGTTGCCGGCATTGTTTACAAGCACATCCAGTTTGCCTTCGGCTTGTATAATGTTACTAAGGGCATTGTTTACAGAAGCGTCATTTGTAACATCTAATTCTATTGGCTTAAACGATACTGATTGTATCCTATTTAAATTACGTGCAGAGCCATAAACAATATGCCCCTTTGCCTGTAGTACATTTGCACAGGCCAAACCGATTCCGGAAGAAGCGCCAGTTACAAGGATTACTTTTTTCATTTTTTAATTAATGTTGATTTTTTAATTGAATGAATAGAGGATGAAGGTAAATTAATATTTAGTACAATTTAATTTCTTTATAAATATTACCCAGGAAAAAATAGTGCTGTTTTAATACATGAATTAACTTTTTCTATCAATTATTTTTTGCGTTAAAAAAAAGGAATTTATTACTCTGCTGTTTATCTATTTGGTAACAAAGCACAATTACAGATTTTAGCAATTATACTTTTATAAATCTTCCCTACAGAATAAGTTTATTTTTTTATTATTAAACAACACCGTTATAACAAATGTAGATTTAGTTAAGCTGGCTTATTCCAATTTTGCTTCAGGAAATGTGCCTGGAGCCTTGGCACTGTTTGATCCCGAAATAGAATTGCTCGAATGCAAAGGGATGCTTTTTGTAGAAGGCGATGGTATTTTTATTGGGCCAGAAGCAGTTGCGATCAACGTTTTCATGAACTTGCCGGTTTTCTTTGATGGATTTAATATTTTGCCAACTGAAATATTTGGAGCAGACGATAAAGTAGTAATGGTGGGGTATTACCAGGGCATCAACAGCGCTACCGGTAATGCTTTTTAAAGCCAATGCTACACATGTATAGACGGTAAAAAATGAAAAATTGATTCATTTTTTCTAAGCCGTGGATACTGCTGCAATTATTAGTTAATCATATTTACCCACGTTTTTATTTATACATTAATCAAGTAAAGCAAGCTAAAATGAAGCAAAGAAGATTTTGTTTTATTACTCTTGTGCAAATACTATTTATATTTTCCTGCACAAGTCCGGCAAAAAAACTTTGCTTGAAAAAGAAAAATAGTGGTAATGATTCGATAGGAATAAAGTTTAAATTAGTCAGTAATGGAGTTAAAGCTTAGTTGAATTAAATATAGCACCAAATACTTCTCACCGGATGTTTATTACAGCTACCAGTGGTAAAATCTGGGGTTCTAAAAAAAGATTTATTATTTATAAAAGCCTTTTTTTATTTCCAAAAGCGAGTTCGGAAAAAAAGGGTAAAAAGTTGGCTTTGGGAGCAATTTTTAGTATTGCATTTCATCCGTAGTTTTCAACAAACAGTAAATTTTATGTTTGATATGCTGCTCCATTTAAGGCTAATCCAACAACTGGAAACTTGTTGTTTCAGAATTCACTTCCAGCAAGTTGAATAAAAATTTGACAGACACTAAATCTGAGTATTTTAAAGATCCTGTTTTAATTTGCGGTGCAAAATTGGCGAGTGATAATGATTTTTGGGATGGTGTCCGCAAAGGGTACCGGCTAAAGCCTGCTTACATCAATTTCGAAAACGGCTCCAACTGCATACAGCCGCAGGAAACCTTAAAGAATTTTATCGGCCATGCACGGGAAGTAAATAACCAGGGAGCCTATTACATGCGTTCCGCTGAACCAGCCCTTACCTTTGAGCTTAATTAGTAAAATAACAAAGTTTCGTGTTAAGGAGAGTTTGGCAGAAGATCTAAAATGGAAATCATAAACAGCATTAATAAATTTTATACCGAATGTCGTTTACCTGAGTTTATAATCTTTTAAACCTTTGCCTGTTAGATTATTTACAAAAAATTATACTTGATTTTGAACTTCAAAATGTGTAGGTCATTAAGGAATGTTTCAGAAACGGCATTCATCCCGACGACTATAATAACAACAACCACTAATTTATATATTGATAAATTTCTACCCAAGAGGACCAGAATTTAAAGAATACATAAAAGCTTTTGTGGAATATGATTTGAAGACAAATTACCGGCCAAACAACCAATATTAAAATACCGGTAAATAATAAAGCCGCCGGTATATATATGGTTAGGTTAATTGGCAATAACACAGTCGCACTTCAAAAAATATTTATTCAATAAAAATATTCAGGGCAAATATTTATAAAGCAAGCCAATTAAAATCAGGCTATAGGCCAAAATTGGTATTGATCAAGTTTTTTATTTATCATGCCTGTATGATGCTTGGGTTGAAAACATATATACCGTTTATAAAGAAAATATTACCGAAAACTAAATTAGGGATTCTTCTTTATAAAAAAGATAAGATAAAATGCTAATCTATCATATTAAATAAATTATCTTTAAAGACACACTTAAAAATGGTTTATCATGAAAAAAAAAATACTAATTATTTTTCTTTTAGTTAATG
>Ga0209512_1002844_pt1 | contig 17533 bp, 13 predicted proteins | sample frozenSSSSmetaG_FD_184142 | JGI IMG/M metagenome (GOLD analysis project Ga0209512, IMG submission 184142) | Glacier valley bacterial and archeal communities from Borup Fiord, Nunavut, Canada, to study Microbial Dark Matter (Phase II) -... | ecosystem: Environmental > Aquatic > Freshwater > Ice >... | reverse complement strand
CATGCATTTTTCACATGTTTTTACTAATATAGGTCAAACAAAAAATCGTATAGTTCAAAACTACACGATTTTGTTGTTACTCTAATCAATTTTTAAGAATTTGCACCCCAACTATTGACATTGAGCCTGTTTTTTCACCGTGTCCAGTCTATAGGTTACATTATAGAAATACCAACATGTTTTTTATATTATTTTATTTTTAATATTTTTTGCTATTGTACTATTTTAGAACCAAGATGCTTTCCACCTAGCAAATGGAAATGTATATGATTTACTACTTGACCACCATCTTCACCACAATTACATATAACTCTATATCCTGATTTGTCTACTCCACATATTTTAGAAACTTCTGCAATAGCAAGATATACTTCTTTTATATGTTCGCTATTTTTAGATGTTATATCATTAATACATGCAATATGTACTTTAGGTATTACTAAAACATGAACTGGGGCAACTGGATGAATATCTTTAAAAGCTAAAACGTATTCATTTTCATATACTTTTTCACATCCAATTTCACCTTTTATTATCTTGCAAAATAAACAATCTTCCATAATCTCTCCTTTAAATAAATTTAATTTATTATTCCTTTATAAAAACAGCTTTAATTCTTCTTACACCGGATGATACTGCTTCTTCTTTAAGTATTTTAATATGTTGTAATTTAGAAGTATTATCTACATGTGGTCCCCCACATATTTCTTTTGAAAATTCATCTATTGTATAAACTTTTACAGTTTCTCCATATTTACTATTGAATACACCTTTTGCACCAAATTTTCTAGCTTCATCAAGTGGCATCTCACTACAAACAACATCTAATTTTTTATCAATTTGCTCATTTACCATAGTTTCTACTTGATCTAATAATTCTCTAGTAACTTTTTCAGGATTAGCAAAATCAAATCTAATTCTTTCAGCTGTTATGTTTGAACCCTTTTGTGATACATGTTCACCTAATATTTTTTGTAGTGATTCAAGTATTAAATGTGCTGCTGTATGATATTTTGTAGTCTCATCACTATGATCAGCAAGTCCACCTTTAAATGTACCTTCTGAACCTTCACGAGACTTAGCTTGATGTTCTTCAAAACATACTTTAAAACCATCCATATCAATACAAAATCCATTTTCTTTAGCTAATTCATCTGTAACTTCTGGTGGAAATCCAAATGTATCATATAATCTAAATGTAGCGATGCCATCTATTAAATTTGTATTTTCTTCTTTTAATTTATTAGTAACTTTCATAAATTCTCTTTCACCACTTATTAGTGTGTTCATGAATCTATTTTTTTCTTTATTTATTTCCTCTAATATATTAGTACGATTAGTTTCTAATTCACTATACATATCTTTTAAGTTATCAATAAGTATTGCAGCAACATCAGATATTTTATCTGGATTAAATCCAATTTTTCTCATGTGCCTTATTGTTCTACGTATTAATCTTCTTAATATGTATCCTTGACCAATATTACTTGGAAGAACGCAGTCACATATCAAAAGTGCTGATGCTCTTAAATGATCAGCAATTATTCTTAGTGAAGATTCTTCTGGATTTTCACTCATTTCACTTACTTTAGTTATGATTGGCATAAACAATTCAGTCTCAAATATATGATTTTTTCCTTGCATTAAAAATGTAATTCTTTCTAGTCCCATTCCAGTATCAACGTTCTTTTGAGAAAGTTGCTTAAATTTTCCGTCGCTAGTCTTATTGTATTCCATGAATACATTATTCCAAATTTCTATATATTTACCACAATCACATGATGGATTGCAATCTTCTGAACATTTTGGTGCACCTGTATCTAAAAATATTTCTGTATCTGGTCCACATGGTCCCGTTTGACCTGCTGGTCCCCACCAATTATCTTTTTTACCAAAGAAGAATATTCTAGATTTATCTATTCCGCATTCTTCCCAAATTTTAGCAGATTCCTCATCTTTTGAAGCATCATTATCACCTTCAAAACAAGTAACTGATATTTTATCTGCTGATATATTTAATATTTTAGTTAAAAATTCAAAACTATATTTTATCGAATCCACTTTAAAGTAATCTCCAAGTGACCAATTACCTAACATCTCGAAAAATGTTAAATGTCTATTGTCTCCTACTTCATCTATATCATCTGTTCTTAAGCACTTTTGAAAATCTACAAGTCTTGTACCTTCTGGGTGAGATTCACCAACAAGATATGGTACAAGAGGATGCATTCCAGCTGTAGTAAATAGCACAGTAGGATCGTTCTCAGGTATAAGTTTTGCTCCTGATATTATTTTATGACCTTTACTTTCAAAAAACTTTAAATACTTATTTCTTATTTCTATTGCTTTCATAACATTCCCCTAACCATTAATTTAATGAGTTGAATTTTCTTATTCCCCAACTTTTTAATATATTATATTGTAGCACAATAATAGCTAAAAGTAAAGCAAAAACAATCAAAATATATGTGTCAATTGATAACTTCAAAGCCACATATAGTGCTCCTAAGCCTAAAAGTACAATCAACGGTACAAATATTCCTAAGAAAACGCTAAAGCTTTGCTTTACAACATGTGTATATGAAATAAAGTCTAATCTTGGAAACTTTAAATTTATAATAAGTCCAAACATTGAACATGCTAAATTTAATATGCTAGTTAATGCTATAACAGTTAATACTTGCACGATTGTTAATTTAAAAGATATTCCAAATATTATTATATCTATTATCATTAATGGTAATACAATTAACATATTCAAAATTATTTTGCTTAAAAATACATCTTTTATTTTAATTGGCATAGTTTTTAAAATCCAAAAGTTTTTACCTTCTATTGAAATACCACAATCAGTTGTACTTGACAATGGTATACAGAAAGCAATTACTCCTATAAGTAACAAATAAATTGGTACTGAAGTTACATCAATTTCCATCATCTTAAACAAAATATTTTTATCATAAAATAATGTTGCTATACTTGCAAAAAGCATAATTACAACGCCAAAAGATGTATTTAGTATATATATTGGTATAGAAAAATACATTTTAAGTTCTTTTAAAACTAAAGTTGCTAAAGTACTTTTACTTTTATGTTCTTTTTCTATATATTTCTTTTTTGTATTTTCTACTTTTAAATTTTGTAAGATTCTAACGTATGAGTTTTTAAATATAGCAATGAATAATACCATTGAAACTATATTAGTGAAAATATATATTAATAAATCTTTAAAACTATATCTTGATATAATAGCCATAAAACTATTTATTAAAAAACCTACGCTACCTAATATTTTATTTACAAGTTCTACATTATTTACAAATTTCAATGCTAAAGTTTGTACATTGAAAGATAAATACATAATTATAAGTATTGTTGCATATGTTAAAATGGTTTCAAATATCTTTTTATTATTTACTTTAGAAGTAAAATACCCAATTATGTAACCAAATATACATCCGAGTACTGTTGGTAAAAATGGCATAAATATATAAGCTAAAAAAGCATATACATAATACATTATACCTAGTTTTAGCATAATTCCATATGTAATAAATGCTGGTACAAATATAACTGTTGTAATAACATAACTTAATATTGTTAGTACTATAACTTTACTAGCAAGTATTACACTAGGTTTTATTGGCATAGCAAATATATTATCATCACAACCAAATAAATATGATTTTGCTCTATATACTGTACTATAGAAAATAGTAAACCCACATAAAAAATATATTAGTGGTAATACATATTTTTCAAGACCATACTTCATAAAAAAATTAGTACCCATATATGTATACATTCCAACTTGGCTTAGCAAAGATATTGCTAAAAGCAAAGCAATTATAACAATTCCTATTTTTTTAATTTTACTTTTATTACTCTTTAATTTATCAAGTGAAAATGTTCTTATTATATCAACCTTTAGAAGTAATAATAATTTTGACATATTACTCATCTCCTAACGTAGCCATAAATACATCTTCAAGAGATCCTTCTTTTGTTATATCTTCGACACTACCTATTCTAACAATTTTTCCTTTATTTATAATTGCAATCTTAGTACATAATTTTTCAACTACTGCTAAAACATGTGATGAAAAGAATATACTCATTCCTTCATTACATAAATTTTCCATTATTTCTTTTAGTTTAAATTGAGCTTTAGGATCTAATCCTACAAAAGGCTCGTCTAAAACTAATAGTTTTGGACTATGAACTAATGCTGATATAACAGCTAATTTTTGTTTCATTCCATGAGAATATGAAGATATAACATTATCTAAATTTTCATATATTTCAAACTCTTTTGAATATTTATCAATTAAATTTCGTCTTAAATTTTTTTCTACATTATATATATCACTTACAAAATTTAAATATTGAATACCTGTTAAGTTTTCATATATATCTGGATTATCCGGTATATATGCCATCATTTCTTTACATTTAATTGGTTCATCTTTTATACTAGCACCATCTATACTAATATTTCCTTCTTCAAAAGCTAAAATACCCACTATACATTTTATAGTAGTAGTTTTACCTGCTCCATTATGACCTACAAATCCAAATATTTCACCTGGTTTTACTTCTATAGATATATTATCTACAGCAATCTTATCTCCATATCTTTTTGTTAAATTTATTATTTTAAGCATATTAAATTCTCCCCTTCAAAATTATATTTATTCATATTTTGTATTTCTATACCATAAATCATAGTTAACTAAACTTCTGTATGGTATTTAAACGGAGTATGAACTCCGTTTGTTAACCTAATAATTATTATATGTACAAATTATTTATAATATATATAGTGCAGTACGGAAGCCCATGGTGCTGTATGTGTCAGTAGAAACAACATTGGCACGTGTTGCAGCAGTGCTACTGATACCGCTAATATGAGAGGCACCACCACGTCGTATACTTTTTACACCATAAATTTCATTTGTCCATTCAGTTACATTTCCAGCTAAATTATATATATTATTTGCTTTCCAATATTCACTATATCCTGCCACTTGTTTAACTCCAAATCCTGCTACATTTGCTGGTGCTATTGAATCTAAATGGTTATCCCACGCGGTACTATTTGTTACACTCTTTCCTGAATTTTGTATCCATTTCATTGCAGTATCCCACTGTGTTCCGGTTACTAGTCCACTCTTTACTTCAGCAGTAGTATACATTGCCTCTGAGGTTGCTTTTGAATTGGCATAGTTTATTGTTACCCATACTGTTGCATTTTTTTTACTTACTAATGTTGCAGTAGATTCTTTTCCTGCTTCATATCTTGCTATATAGAATCCGCCATATTTTGTTATTTGTGTATTTTCTGTTATACCTGATGGTAATGTACCATCTGATAAGGTTACATCATTGTATGCTATCCCTGTTGTACACCATTTTACATATGGTACATTTGTTCCATCTACCGGTACCCATACAAATTGATTACCATTTACGTCTTCTATTACTAATCCTGTATTCCAATTCATTGGCCATATTGCTCCATCATTAATTGCTTTGAAACCTTTTGGTATTATTGGATTGTTATATGAAGCTGATCTACCATTAATTGTCGAATTAGTTGTTGCTATTACATTTATCCCTACTATAGCTGGTTCTTGTATATAAAGTGCTACACGAAAACCAATATCTAAGTAGCTACCACCAGCATTATTATAGCTACGAGACGAAGCTGGAAGAGTAGTACCACTAGCGTAGAATACACCGCCACGAATAACATAACCTGTACTATAACTTTCGTTTGTCCATTCCAATTGATTTCCTGCTAAATCATATATATTATTTGCTTTCCAGTTATTACTATATCCTGATATTTGTAAAACACCATTTCCTACATTTGCAGGTGATATTGCGTCAGTATGATTACCCCATGCTCTACTATCTATTACACTTTTTCCAGAATTTTGTATCCATTTCATTGCTGTATCCCACTGTGTTCCAGTAACTAGATTTGTTGCTATTTTTGCTGTATCATACCCATAACTTGTTGCCATATTTTGTGCATATGTTTTTGATTCTGTATAGTTTACAAAGTTCCACAAGTAACCGTTATAAGTTGCATTTCTTGTAGCCGACCAATTTGCACTAGTCCTATTTCCAGTTTTTTTACTTGCTACCCTTAAATTACCACTATTATAATCAAACATTGACTCATATCTTCCTATATAGAATCCACCATAATTATTTATTTGTGTATTTTCTATTATACCTGCTTGTAATGTATCATTTGCTGTAACAGCGTGTGATATATTTAATGTACACCACTTTTCATATCTAACATTTGTTCCATCTACTGGTACCCATACAAACTGATTGCCTGCTGCGTCTTCTATTACTAGTCCTAAATTCCAATCTGTTGGCCATACAGCTCCATCATTTATTGCTTTAAATCCTTTTGGTATTATTGGATTATTGTATGCAGCAACTTTACCATTTATTGTTGTATTTTCTGTTGCTATTACATTTATACCTACTCCAGTTGGTTCTTGTATATATAGAGCTACACGAAAGCCCACAACATCATAAGTAAGAGCAGGATCAGTGTAATTACGATATGATGGTGGGTAAGTTATACCACTATCAAAAGCTCCACCACCACAGGCTACAATACCAGAATCACTATAAGTCTCATTTATAAATTCCCATGTATTTCCTGCTATATCATATAAGTTATTTGCTTTCCAAATTTCACTATATCCTGTTACTTTTTTATCTCCATATCCCGCTATATTTGCAGGTGCAATAGAGTCCGTATGATTTCCCCATGCTCTACTATCTATTCCACTTTTCCCCAAATTTTGAATCCATTCTAGAGTTGCTCCCCACTGAGTTCCTGTTAAAATTCCACTTTTTACTTCAGTTGTTGTATACATTTCAGAAGCTTTTGTTCTTGCATCAGCATATTTGATATCTGTCCATACTACTACATTTTTTTTACTTACCACTATATTAGATTCATTTCCTGCTTCATATCTACCTATATAAAATCCACCATACTTTGTTATTTGATTTGTTTCATTAGTTACCCCTGTAGGTAATGTATCATTTACTATATATACATGATTATATGCTATTCCTAATGTACCCCATTTTGCATATGGCACATCTATTTCATCTACTGGTACCCATACAAACTGATTACCTGATACATCTTCTATTACTAGTCCTGTATTCCAATCATTTGGCCAAATTGTTGTTGTATCTACTGCTTTAAAACCTCTTGGTATTATTGGATTGCTATATCTAGCAGTTTTACCATTCACTGTTGAATTTGCTGTTGCTATTACATTTACTCCTATTCCTGGAGTTTTACTAAAATCTATTCTAACAGTTCTAGTTTCTGTTATTGTACTATCATAATTTAATGCTACCATTTTTATATATACAGTATTTGATGATACATATTCATATTTCAAATTCTGTTTAGTTGTAATTCCATTTGTTGTTGAATTTAATGTATATGTTTGTTCATCAGTAAAGCTTAGTCCATTTGTACTTCTTGAAAATTTTATTGACTTAATACCATTTGTACTAAACATATTTGCTGTTATTTGCAAAGATGATTGAGTAGAAATATCTAAATTATATCCTATATATAAATTTTGAGCTATTTGTTGGTTATATAGATTAACATTTCCTGCATTATCTATTATTGCAATTTTTATACTTTGAACATTTTTTGGCGCATTTATTGAAGTTGTTAAATCACTACCAAGTTTAGCTTTTTTTGCTTTGCTTAACATATATACAGAATCAAAATCTGCTACACCAGTATAATAATTTACTATTGCTCCATTATCTGCATATTTTGTTAAATATTCATATCTAACTTCTTTAATTCCACTTTCAGTATTTGCCAATAATAGTTTAACTATATTCATTGTTGAATAAGATGAAAGTGATGCACTTGTTATTGTTGGTAATTTTTTACTATAATTTGATAAATCAATTCTTACCTTGCCAATCATTTGAGCACTTTTATATTTTAGTATATCAACATATCTATCTTGTAATGGTTTATTACCTAACTCCACATAATTTGCTTCTACTAATGTAAGTGTTGGAACTTTTATTGTTTCACTATTACTAATTATTGATGTAAGTAAGTTAAATCCAAATACATTTGTACCAGTAACAGTTGTTATAAGTCTATTAGTACCTCCACTCACTGACATGTATAATGTTTCATCAGCAGCTATTTGTGCCTCTATATTTACTCCCATTTTATTTGCCCAACCATCAGTTTTTGTAACTCTTACTCCACTTGATGAAGTAACTGATGTAGTAGAATTATCAACTTGTTCTTCATTTATATTTTGTCTTAAAGAAATCTTTGATGTTAAAGAAAAATATGTTGTGCCCTTAGCATCTATTCCATAAGGATAATATACTTTCATTGATGGAAATGATATAAAAAATGCATCATTTTCACCTAATGATCTTGTACCATATCCAATTTTTGTTACATTTATTTTAGCAAGATCTATTGCATAGAACTGTGAATCCAAGTCATTATTTTCTGTAAGTTCTTGTAAAAACAGACTACGAGATTTTGCAAGTGATAACAAATCATCTTTATCCATAACAATAGAAGATGCTAAATCTGGCATTACATTATTTGCCATGTAGTATTCTTCTGTTGCTTCTGCTATTTCAGTTAAATCTTTAGAAAACATAGTTATATTTGCGCTATCTATAGCAACAGTTGTTGAAATTACAGCAGTTACTACAAGTATTAATGCAACAACTATTGTTATTATTAATACTACTAAAGATATGCCTTTTTTATAATTACTATTCTCTAAATTATTGTTCATATTTTACCACCTGTGTATATTTTACACTAAAAAAAATAAAAATCAATAGTTAATAATATTTTATGTCTAAATATCAGTTATTTTAACATAAAAACTACCTTATGATTAAAATTTATCATAAGGTAGTTTTATTGTTTTGATTTATAGTTCGTTATTTACAATTAATGTTGGTCTAAAACCATAAGAAGTAGATAATTCACCTGTATACATATAGAAACTAAAACAACCAGCATTAGTTCCACTGCTGCCCAAACCACCCATAGCAAAAAATGGACTTGCTCCGTTTGGCATTGTAGAATAATCTTTAAACCATGAATTAGAGCCAGAATATGAACCTGATGTTTCATAAATTGCGTCACCTTTTTTATTTGCTGCATTGGTATAATTGTTTGTTTGTGTATCTGTTGTTATAGTATATATATCTTTGTACTTAACATCTGCATTTACCAAATTAAGTCCATATGTTGCTAAGTTAGTATTTCCACCGTTTATATATGCAGCTGTATATTCATATACATTTCCAGACATATCATATACACCGCTAGAATTACCTGTTGTACTCATTCCTGCATATGTTACATATAACATTGCCCCTCCACCACCTGTAATTGTTGTACTAGTATTAACTGATACCTCTGTATCTCTTATCCCATAAATTGATTTACTTAAATATGCAACAGCTCCCCATTCAACATTTTTTATTAAATGAGTATCTATTCCTGTTCCTGTTGCATCCCATCCATATCTAATATTTGTTTCCATATTTCTACATTCTGTAAAAGCATTACTTACTGTTATGCTTCTAAACGCTGTACCACCTGGTACAGAGTTTACAGCTGCAGTTATATTACTTGCTGTAAATTTAGCTACCCATATTCCTGTAACTTCTGTGCTTCCAAATGTAAATCCAGGATGATTAGTCCATGTATTATTTGATGCAGAAGCACCAGTAGCTGTGTTTAGTGATCCTATTACTTCACTATTCCAACTATCAACTGTTCCTTTACTAAATTGTATGTTAATTGTTCCAGCTAATGTTGATGCACTATGCCACAAATTAGATATTTTATATACATATCTAGGTATCCAAACCCACATACTTCCATCAGCTGTTTTAGCATTTGCCCATTGTTTACCTGCATAATCATACCATGTTGTATCATCATTTGGATTAGCTACGGTTTGCCAAACTGAACCATCCCATCTTAGCGCTGTCATTCCGGTAGCTAATACCGGTTTATTTGGTACTGCTAAATCTGAAACTACGTTATTAATATTAACACTTACTGTTCTAGTTTCTGTTATTGTATTATTATAATTTACTGCAATAATTTTTACATATGAGACGTTTGATGTCATATTTGTATATGGCAAACTTTGTTTATTTGTTACTCCATTATTTGTTGTATTTAATGTATAAACTTGATTATCAGTAAATGTTATTCCATCTACACTTTTAGAAAAAGTTATTGACTTAACGCCATTTCCACTAAATACTTTTGCAGTTAATTGTACTGCGTTTGTTGTAGCACTGTCTATTGAATAGCCTATATATAGACTTGGTGCTACTTGTTGATCATATAAATTAATATTGCCTGCATTATCTATTACTGCAATTTTTATACTTTGAACATTTTTGGGTGCATTTATTGTTGAAGTTAAACCATTAACAATTCTAGATTTCTTTGATTTGCTTTGCATATATGCAGAGTCAAAATTTGAAAATCCTGAGTAATAATCTACTATTGTTCCATCATCTGCAAATTTCTTTAGATATTCATATCTTACTTCTTTTATTCCACTTTGAGAACTAGCTAATGTCAATGCAACAGCATTTAATGTTGGATATGATGATAATGTTGCAGTTGTAAGTGTAGAACCAGTTGAACTGAAATTTGATAAATCAATTCTTACTTTACCTACTACTTCTGTACCATTATATTTTAATATATCTACATATCTATCAGCTAATGGTTTTGTACCTGCCTCAATATAACCTACTTCTGTAGCTGTAAGCGTTGGTACCTTTATTGTTTCTGTATTGCTTACTATTGATGAAAGTAAATTAAATCCAAATGTATTTGCACCTGTAACTGTTGTTATAATTCTATTTGTATCTCCACTTACTGACATATATAATACTTCTCCAGAAGCCATTTGAGCGTCTATACTTACACCCATTTTATTTGCCCAACCATTATTTTTTGTAACTTTTATTCCCCCTGATGAAATAATTGTTGTTGCTGATGCATCAATTTGAGTTTGAGAAATTTTTGTTACATTAGATATTTTTGATGTTATTGAAAAATATATTTTTCCTTTTGCTTCAATTCCATATGGATAATATACATTCATTGATGGATATGCTATAACAAATATATCATCTGTACCTAATTCTCTATTTCCATATGCAACTTTTGTAACGTTAATTTTATCAAGATCTAATTCATAGAATTGCGCATCTAAGTCTTCATTTTCTGTTAGTTCTTGTAATAATACACTTTGATTCCTTGAAATTGCTGTTAAATCATTCCTACTTGTAATAGTAGAACCAGCATATGATGGCATTACATTATTACTTAAATAATAACTTTCTGCAGCTTCTTGTATTTCTGTTAAGTTTTTAGCAAATGTAGTAACATGTGCATTATCAAGCGCAGTAGTTGTTGAAATTATAACCGTCGCTGTAAGTATTAATGCTACAACTATTGTTAATATTAAAACTATAAGAGAAATACCACTCTTATAATTGTTTTTATATATATTTTTATCTATTATATTATTTATTTTATTATTCATATTTTTTCACCTAAATATATTTTACACTAAAAAAAATAAAAAGCAATACCTAATAAAATTTTATGTAGAAATATCACATATTTTAGTATAAAAAACTTCCTTATGATTAAAATTTATCATAAGGAAGTTTTGCTATATTTTTAATTGATTTGATTATCTTATGTTTTATAGTTCATTATTTATAATTAATACTGGTCTAAAACTATAAGTAGTAGATAATGCTCCTGTATACAGATAAAAGCTAAAACAACCAGCATTAGTTCCACTACTGCTATATCCACCCATTACAAAAAATGGACTTGATCCGTATGGCATTCTAGAATAATCTTTAAACCATGAACTAGAACCTGTATATGAACTTGATGTTTCGTAAATTGCATCACCTTTTTTATCTGCTGCATTATTATAATTATTTACTGCTGTATCAGTTGTTATAGTATATACGTCTTTATACTTATCTTCTGCATTTATCAGATTAAGCCCATATGTTGTTAAGTTAACATTTGCGCCACCTATATATGCTGCTGTATATTCATATGTATTTCCAGACATATCATATACACCATATAAATTACCAGTCGTACTCATTCCTGCATATGTCATATATAATAATGCAGAACCACCACCTGTAACCGAAGAACTAGTATTAACTGAAACTTCTGTATTTCTTTTTCCATAAATGGATTTACTTAAATATGCTACAGCTCCCCATTCTACATTTTTCATTAAATGAGTATCTATGCCAGTTCCTGTTGTATCCCAACCATATATAGTATTTGTTTCAATATTTCTACATTCTGTAAAAGCATTACTTACTGTTATACTTCTAAATGCTGTACCACCTGGTACAGATTTTACTGCTGCAGTTATATTACTTGCTGTAAATTTAGCTACCCATATTCCGGTAACTTCTGTACTTCCAAACGTAAATGCCGGATGATTTGTCCATGTATTGTTTGATGCAGAAGCCCCAGTATCCGTGTTTAATGGTCCTATTACTGCATTATTCCAATTATCTACTGTTCCTTTACTAAATTGTATATTTATTGTGCCACCTAATGTCGATGCGCTATGCCACAAATTAGATATTTTATATACATATCTAGGTATCCAGACCCACATACTCCCATCAACTGTTTGCGCATTTGCCCATTTTTTCTTTTTATAATTATACCATGTTGTATCACCCTCTGGATTAGGTACTGTTACCCAAGTTGAGCCATTCCAGTTTATTGCTGTCATTCCAGCAGCTAATACAGGTTTGTTTGCTACTGTTAAATCTGTAATTTTACTTACATTAACACTTACTGTTCTAGTTTGTGTTATTGAACTATCATAATTTACTGCTGTAATCTTTACATACGCTGCATTTGATGCGATATTTATATATGGTAAATTTTGTTTGCTTGTTACTCCGTTATTTGTTGTATTTAATGTATATACTTAATCATCAGTAAAGTCTATTCCATCTACACTTTTAGAAAATGTTATTGAGTTAACACCATTTCCACTAAATACTTTTGCAGTTAATTGCACTGAATCAGTTGTAAAACTATCTATTGAATATCCTATATATAGACTTGGTGCTATCTGCTGATTGTACAAATTAACATTACCTGCAGCATCTATTATTGCAATTTTTATACTTTGAACATTTCTTGGTGCACTTATAGTTGAAGTTAAGTTATTAACAACTTTAGACTTTTTTGATATACTTTTCATATATGTAGAGTCAAAATCTGAAAATCCCTCATAATAATTTACTATTGTTCCGTCATCTTCATATTTATTTAAATATTCATATCTTACTTCTTCTATTTTACTCTCAGAACTAGATAATGCCAATACAACGGTATTTAGTGTTGGCTGTGATGATAATGTTGCACTTGTAATTGTAGAACCTGTTTTACTAAAATTTGATAAGTCTATTCTGACTTTTCCTACTATTTCTGTACCATTATATTTTAATATGTCTACATATCTATCAGCTAATGGTTTTGTATCTAATTCAATATAATTTGCTTCTAATGTTGTAAGTGATGGCACTTTCATTGTTTCTATATTACTTACTATTGATGAAAGTAAATTAAATCCAAATTTATTTTCACCTGTAACAGTGGTTATAAGTCTATTTTGATCTCCACTTACTGACATATATAGTACTTCTCCAGAAGCCATTTGAGCATCTATACTAACACCCATTTTATTTGCCCAACCGCTATTTTTTGTAACTTCGATTCCACCTGATGAAATAATTGTTGTTGCTGAAGTATCAACTTGATTTTGAGAAATATTTGTTATATCAGATATTTTTGATGTAATTGAAAAATATATTTTTCCTTTTGCTTATATTCCATATGGATAATATACATTCAATGAAGGATATGCTATAACAAATATATCATCTGTACCTAATTCTCTATTTCCATATCCAATCTTTGTAACGTTTATTTTATCAAGATCTAATTCATAAAATTCTGAATTAAAATCATTGTTTTCTTCTAATTCTTGTAATAATACACTTTGATTTCTTGAAATTGCCGTTAAATCATTTTTATCTGTAATTGCAGAATCATCATATAATGGCATTACATTATTATTCACATAATAACTTTCTGCAGCATCATGTATTTCTGTTAAGTTTTTAGCAAATGTAGTTACGTGAGCATTATCAAGTGCAGTAATTGTTGAAATTATAACTGTTGCTGTAAGTATCAATGCTACAACTATTGTTAATATTAAGACTATAAGAGATATACCACTCTTATAATTATTTTTATATATTTTATTATTCATGTCTTATCACCTTAATACATTTTACATTTAAATATATAAAAAAACAATGTTTTTGTAATATTTTGTATTTATTAGAGTTAATTTGTAAATTTTGTACATATTTAGTATAAATATTTGTAAGTTTAAATACTCAAAAATAGCTTTCTTTTAAAGTTTTTTATGCTAGTTTAATTTTATTGCTTGAAATTAGATGTTTTTTTTGATATAATTAGTATAATTGAATGGAGAAAATATGAAAGAATATAATTTAGAAAATTTCTTTAATCGGAAAAACAAATAAAATAGATTATACATCTACTAGTTTAAGTGATACTTTAGATTTATCATTTGAATTTGCTAAATATTTAATGAAAACAGACATAGTAGTTTTAAATGGTGAACTTGGTAGTGGTAAAACTGTTTTTGTACAAGGTTTAGCTAAATATTTTGGTTTAGGAGATGAAGTTTCTAGCCCTACTTTTACTATAGTTAATGAATATATAAATGATAATGTAAATATCTATCATTTCGATGTATATAGATTAGAAACAGAAAAACAATTTATGGATACAATAGGAACTGAATACTTTGAAAATGGAATTAGTATTATTGAATGGGGAAATATAATAAAAAATATATTACCTACAAATACAATATATATTGACATATCAAAAATTGATGATAATACAAGAAATATATTAATAAGGAGAAATTTATGAACATTTTAGGAATCGATACAACAGCTAAAATTGCTAGTGTTGTAGTTAAAAATTTAGATACCACATATGTAAATAGTGATATAAATGAAATTACTCATTCTGAAAAATTACTTCCGCTTATACACAAAACTTTAAAAGAAAGTAATACAAAAATTGAGGATATTAATTTATTTGCTACTACTAATGGACCAGGATCTTTTACAGGTTGTAGAATTGGTGTTTCAACAATTAAAGCATTATCACATCCTAGAAAAATAGATATTTTAGCAGTATCTTCTTTAGAACTTATAGCTTTTGAAGCATACTTAAGTCTAAATGTAGATAGTGAAAAATATATTTGCTCTATACTTGATGCAAGAAATAACAGAATATATTACTCAGTTTACAAAATATATAAAAAAAATAAAAAAATACATATTGAAAATGTATATGATATTTCAAATGATGATTTATCAGTAGCTTTAGATAATATATCAAGTTTTGGTTTATGCATATTTGCAGGTGATTGTACTATAAAATTTTCAGATAATATATTAAATTTTTCTAAGAACAATAGTTTAAACTTTACTTATTTGGATTATGAAACAATGCCAGAAGCAAAATACTTAATTAATTATTATGAAAATGTTTCTAAAGATATACTATCTTCTAAAATGTATAATACCTTTAATTTAGATGTGGTTTATGCTAGAGTATCACAAGCCGAGAGGATGCAAAATGAACAAAATTAATCCTGTAATAGCAAAAATGGACAAAATTGATATTGACGAAATAATAAAAATACAATTAAATAATAATACAACTATATTATCAAAAGTATCTATGGTTACTGATTTAGAAAGCAGTAATGCTATATATTTTGTTGCAAAACTAGATAATAATATTATTGGATATATAGCTGCTAATTTGTTATATGATCATATTGATATATTAAGTGTATTAGTAATTGATGAATACATTAGAAATGGTATTGCTTCTACTCTTCTATCAGCTGTAATAGATTATGCAAAATCTATTAGTATAACTGACATATTGCTTGAAGTAAGAATTACAAATATAGCAGCACAAAAACTTTATGAAAAATTTGGTTTTATAAAAATAAATATTAGAAAACAATATTACCAAGATAATTTAGAAGATGCTATAATCTATAAATTAACAATTTAGATTAATAAAAACAAAGACTCAGATACAAAATATGAACTATTCCCCTTAATGTAGACACTGAATAAAAAACAGTGTATAATATTAAGGGGGATTTTTATGTCTAAAAGAGTAGAAACAAATAATAAATATACAAATGAATTTAAGTTAAACGCCGTATTGATGTATTTATCTGGAAAATATGGCGGAATTGGTATGATCTATCCAAAATTAGGCCTTAGAAGTAGTAAACAATTACGTGATTGGATAAAAAAATATAAAATGCATGGAATTGATGGATTAGAAAATATGACTGGTAAATTTAAAGGATTGAATAAAGGAAAACCAGAAAAAAAAGAATTAACCATAGATGAAGAGGTTCTAAAATTAAAAGCAGAAAATGATTATCTAAAAGGTTTACTAAACTTATCTTTAAATAATATAAAAAAAAAGAACAATTCTCCCTGATTAAAGAATTATCTAACAAATATTCTTTAAAAATTTTATTTGAAGTATCACATGCTAAAAAATCATCATATTACAAATGGTTAAAGCTAAAAAATAATCCAACTAAAAAAATGTTAAACGATGCAAAAATAGTTGAAAAAATAACTGAATTATATAATAAGCATAAAGGTAGATATGGTGTTGATAGAATGAAATATGCTTTGCAAAAAGATTTTAATATTAAACATAATAGAAAGAAAATTTACAGATTAATGAAAACAAATAATTTACTTGCTGTTATTAAAGCAAAGAAAAAATATATAAAATGTGGTAATCCACATCCAAAACATAATGTATTAAAAAGAGATTTTAATACTAGTTGTCCTTTTGATAAAATAGCTACAGATATTACTGAAATAAAGCATAATGGTAAAAGAATATGTGTCTCACCAATAAAAGATTTACATACACATGTAATAGAATCATTTGAAATGTCTAACAGCGCTCCAATAATGATAGCAATAAAAATGTTTAACAAAATCAAATGCAATTCTATACCTGAAGGTACAATATTTCATTCAGATCAAGGGGCAATATATAATAATTTGTCTTTTCAAAAGCTACTAGAAGAAAATAATTTTATTCAGAGCATGTCTAGAAAAGGTACTCCAATTGATAATTCGCCAATGGAAAGTTTCTTTGGTACATTAAAAAGTGAATTATTATATAATCCTTTAATAGATATCAAAAATTGTAATATAGAAGTTGAAATACAAAACTATATATGGTATTATAATA
>Ga0209512_1002842_pt1 | contig 17548 bp, 24 predicted proteins | sample frozenSSSSmetaG_FD_184142 | JGI IMG/M metagenome (GOLD analysis project Ga0209512, IMG submission 184142) | Glacier valley bacterial and archeal communities from Borup Fiord, Nunavut, Canada, to study Microbial Dark Matter (Phase II) -... | ecosystem: Environmental > Aquatic > Freshwater > Ice >... | reverse complement strand
TCAATTTGTCTCTGCAGTATGGAAGGACCTATGCAAGACCCTACAGATTACCACAAAGCTATCTACTGCTTTTCACCCTAAGACAGATGGACAGACGGAACGAATGAACGCTGAAATGGAACGATACTGTAGAGCCTACATCAACTACCTACAAGATGATTAGGTACAGTGGCTTTGCATGGCTGAATTCGCTGCAAATGCTCTACCTTCTACGGCTACTACTGTTAGTCCCTTCTTTGCAAATAGAGGATTTGAGCCCCGCATGAGTTTCAATGCCCTAGATGGATTTACTAGGCCTAGCCCCGTAAATCAGGATCTGCCTACGAAAATGCAAGACGTTTGGGAATTCCTACAGGACCAGCTTACTCTCTCCTAAACGCGTATGGAGGAATTTGCAAATCGCAAGCGATAGCCACCACCACGATATAGAGTGGGAGACAAAGTCTAGCTCTCCACTAGGAATATTCGTACGCAAAGACCTTCTAGGAAGCTTAATCATAAGCAGATTGGTCCATTCACTATACTTAAACGAATAGGGACTACATCCTATAAGCTTAATATACCTCAGAGCACGAAAATCCACCCTGTCTTCCACAGCAACCTCTTACGACTTAACCCTAACGACGCCTTACCTTCTTAACACATACTGCCACCACCACCTATTATTGTGGATGGTGAAGAAGAATGGGAAGTTGAACGGATCCTAGACTCTCGACTCTACTATAGGAAACTTCAATACAAGGCTTAATGGAAGGACCACCCACCTAACAATACATGGTATCCTGCATCTGACTTCGTTAATGCACCTGAAATCACCTAGGCTTTCCATCGCTAATATCCACAGAAGCCACGATGAACATCTTCGAATAGGAGTTCGAACCTAGAAGAGGAGGGGGGTAGTGTTACGAATATTAAAGGCTTCACTATGTGTGTTGCTTGTGTGTTGTAGTGTTCACGTGTATAAGGCAGAAGTGTTCGCTAGCAAGGTAGCTAGCTAGGTGTGCGTTTGTGCACGAGAACCCCATCCTGTATATATAGATCTTTCCTTTCCTCTCTCTTTCCTCTTTTCCTTCTTTTCTCTCTAGATTGAATCTAGCACTTTAGATCCGCATGACCTGCTCTGCGTGACCGTGACACACGAGACTTAAGAGAACAGGAGACAGACTCTCCTTAAACAGACTACTCCTACCCTTCAAATTTAGGAATTAAATGATCTCACAAAGATTAAGAACTACACTAAACAGTAGAAGAAAGCTGCCCTTGAAATTCAAAAGCAAGTAATAGAGGACTATACCTAGCTTGTAAGCACCTATAACAGCCTCCTTACAAAGAGCAAAGATTAAGAGGTTTAAATTCATAAATTGCAAGACGGAATAGAGCAACTGCAAGAGATCATTTAAGATAATAAGAAGACTTATGAAAAGCAAGCTGCTATTATTAAATACCTTTAGCAACAGGTCCGTGAAGGAACTCTAAGTTCTTAAGTCTCTACTACTACTGTAGGCAAGAACAAGTCTACAAAGCTACTAGACCCTCCTATTCTTATAGACGGAAAGGAGCCTACATACAACGATTAGCTTACGAAGATGTAGTTAAAGCTAGAGGCAAACTAAGATCACTTTCCTACTTAAGCTTTGAAAATTAGTTACATTTAAAGCAGAGTAGCTAGCACGGTAGCACTCCACATTAACCCACGCCTTTGTCCTACTGCTATAAACAAGTTTAAGATAGTAGATGAGTTATTTAAAGTCCTAGACAAGGTGTTTAGTGACCCTAATAGGAAATATACAGTAAGACAAGCTTATAGAAAGCTATACTAAAACAAGGACACCTTTGCTACCTTTTAGGCTAAATTAACGCCTTACTATAGAGTTAGATATTAATGAAGAAACCCTCATTAACGACCTCCATCACAAAGTTAATAGCAAGATGCAGAACGCTCTTATTATAGAGATTAACCCTACTTCCCTTAACGCTCTTATACGCAAGTGCCTTCTCATTAACTAGAACCTATAGAAGCTTTAGGCATAAGATAGCCGCTCTGTTGTACGTAAGCCCTATGCTCCTACTTCCTTCTTAGCTACCCCACGCGCTAAAATCCCATATGAGAAGCAATAGCAGAGCTCCTATTAGAAGACCTACACAAAGCCATACACTCCTATGCCTAGATTGTATAGAGCTCCTCATTCTAACCCTGTAAAGGAGAAGCTTATGCAAGAGGGACGTTATTTCATGTGCTAACAGATAGGCCACAGAGCTCTTAAATGCCTAGATAAGAAAGCTAGAGTCCACTAGACTAGCCACGGTCTAGTCTAGTCTAGACTATTAGTATAAAGTGTAGACCATTTTACAGTCTAGTCTTTTTTTTAAGACTAGACTGTAAGAAAAAAAGACTAGACTGTTAACGGTCTAGTCTTTTTTCAAAGTGTAGACTGTTTATAAAAAATGAGGACTGTTTAAAAGACTAGACTGTTTAGTCTTTGCTAAGAATGGTCTAGTCTAGTCTAGTCCTACAAATTCTAGGACTAGACTATTAGACCATTTAGACTAAAAATTTTTATCACTTTAATTAACTATTTAAGGCATTTAAAGCTATATAGCGTTACTGTATTGCATTACTATGTTACATGAAATGGTCTAGTCCTAAAATTTAAGACTAGACCATTTTACAGTCTAGTCCTAAAAAAAGTGAGGACTGTTAAACAGTCTAGTCCTAAAATAAAGTGAGGACTGTTTAAACAGTCTAGTCTTAAATTTTAGGACTAGACTGCTTATGTAAGCAGTCTAGTCCAGTCTAGTCTAGTCTTTACAGTCTAGGCTAGCTAGTCTAGAGTCCACGAAGTCCACACTTAAGAGTAGGAGGATTTAGGAAAAGAATAGCCTTTAACAAAGACGTCTTTAGAGGTAGAACAGCACGAATTGCAGCTTCCTCTTCATTAACACCTAGATTAGATCCTAATATTCCTTTTACTACTATGTGTAGAATAGGCAAATCACAAATAAAAGCTATTGCTCTTATTAATATAGGTGCAACTAGTGGGAACTTCATTAATGCTGTTAACGCACAACGAATCTATGGAATTAAGAACATCTCTCCTATTAAACTCCTAAAGCCTAGACCTATTTAAGGCTTTAATGGCACTACTGCTCCTCCCATCACCTACGCGATTTACCCCCACCTATAGGTTAGTGATCACATAGAGGACCTATGCCCACTATTCATCACTAGGCTAGGTACGCATTCTCTTATATTAGGGAAGGCTTAGATGAAGCAACACGGTGTTGTCCTAGACCTTATTAGTGACAACATCCTGTTTACGGGTGGTCACTGTTAGCATCGTGGTGCACCATCACCTAGGGACCTAATTTACTAGGCCTAACCTAGTAAATTAGTGCTGCCTGTAGTCACTGTGCCTACGGAGCTATAGAGCTAAGAGCTAGCATTAACACCGTTAATTCCTAAAGACCTAGGAGTCCTAACCCTACAAATTAAGGTCTAGGACTAAGACCTCCCTACATCTAGAAAGAAGAGATAAAGACTAAAGCTAAAGCCTAGGATACAGCCTACCGCAGAACCTATACAAATATAAGAGGAAGCAAAGACTTAAACGAAAGACTGCACTATTATAATGATTAGGGCTACACCCTTCTACCACTTTGCAAAGAAGCATAGAGCTTAAGTCTTTACAGTATCTATGAGGGACATCCTATACAAGATGAAGAAACAAGAGCAAATAAACAAGGAGATAGACCCTAAGACTATATTGCCTAAGGAGTTCTATGAATATCTTAATGTATTCTCTAAGGCTACTGTAGACACCTTACCTTCCCATAGACCTTTAGACCATCACATCACTCTAGAAGGAGACGTGAAGCTAGGCTACAGCCCTCTCTACAATATGTCATAAGAAGAACAAGAAATCATGAGAAAATACGTCCATGAGCACATGTCTAAGGAATTCTTAGACAAGAGTATAACACCCTTTGCATTACCCGTCTTATTCGTACGTAAGCTAGGAGGTGGCCTACGTTTCTATGTCAACTATAGGAAGTTGAATGCTATTACAAAGAAGGATAGATACCCTCTCCCTCTTATTAAGGAAACACTTGCTTAGATCATAGGGGCTAAGTTCCTTATGAAAATTAATATTCGCCATGCTTTTAATAGGATTTAAATGGCTATAGAGGAAGACGAAGACCTTACTACGTTTAGGACTAGTATTAGATGTTTTAAATACAAAGTCATGCCCTTTAGCCTTATAAATGGACCTACCACCTTTTAAAGACATATGAATGAGACCTTATAAGAATACCTACATAAGTTTGTAGTAGCCTACATGGATGACCTTCTTATATATAGTTAGACGAGAGAGGAACACATTCTTCATGTGCAGAAGGTCTTACAAAAGCTTTAAGAGGTAGATCTACAAGCAGACATTAAGAAATGTGAATTCTTTATATAGTGTCGTAGGGTGGGATGGTATCACAAAGGACACCTAGAAACCAGGAGCCGAGAGCATAGGCACCGATGGAGGCATCACTAGGGGTAAGAGCTTATTGTATTTGAGGTTTTATCTAGCTCTTCGAGCTGGCAGGTCGCTCCCTTCTCCGTACGTCTCCCCCTCTGCTTGCCTGCTCTGTACGCCGACTATATACACATCACGGGCCTGTAAGCCCAGAGAAACCTTCTTCCGTCCTAATCACCTAACCTCGTACGATCCTGCTCCACCACATGCCTCCCCGCCCCATAACAGACACGCCCTCGTGTCTTAAGCCCTTCCATAATCCTAGCTCCCGTCCTTTCCGCCTGCCGTCATATTGTTCTTCGCCGATTTTGCTGGGCCAGGCCCACTAAATCCCTCTCTTACGCCCTAGTCGTACCAACTTACTCTAGTCCTCCTTCGTCTGTCCTGCTGTGGTCGATGGCTGGTCTCCGGCGGAAGTTTGGCTCATCATGACCGTCCATGTGTCTGTAGAAGGAGTTGAGACCGTAGTGTTCGCGTTCTGTTTCCTAGAATATGCGGAATGCTTCCTTGTATTGTTTGATGGCGTTCGCTCTCCAAGCCATCATCCTTGTCTTGACTTCCTCTGCTGGCGCCGTGCCTTCTAGAAACAAGGCCGCCTCAGCTCGGACGGCAGGGCTAGACCAGTCGCGTTGTCCCACCAGAGCGTCTAACAGGGGTCCTAAACCTCGGAGTTCAACGGATGGTGTGAACCTGCCTGGGATGTGGCTTCCTGGTTGGAAGGCGCGCAGGGGGGACATTCGCGGGTGTTCGAGGAGGCGGTGCGCTCTAGAGATCCTTGCATAGCTTCCGAGCTGCTTACTTTCAAGGGATCCATCGTGTAGTGTGGCGACGAACCAAGGATAGATGACGCGGCGGTTCTGTGTGGCTATTCCAGACTGCCTATGTAGTAGGTGGGGCTTCATAAAGCAGGCGTCTCCACGTCGGCAAGGCGAGGGGACGTAGTGATCTAAACCTAGTGCGATTGCGTCCTCCCGTGTGTATTCAGGGGTTAGGAGCAGGCCCTCTTCGTCAACGAGGGTAGGTTCTCGGGCGAACGCTCTCTGTTGCCATTCTTCTTAGTGTTGGTGGAACCCGACTGCGATGCTGCTGCAGTTATCCTCGTCCTCGTTATCCATTGCCACTGATCCCTGTATCATGTTTTCTTCCTGGCCAGTCTTTATCATCTGTTCTAAGCCCGTATCGCTTGTGTCGACAAGTAGCGCTCTGGGCGACGCGTATTTCGTACAGCATGGATACGATATCAATTCGATGTGGTGGTCTGGCCTTAGCGCTACGTATAGGGCGTATTGTGCTGGGTCTTGTCGGACTAGCTGTTGGACAAGAGAGTGTACCATGGTTCGATTCCAGCCATTGTTGTTGGTGTGGTCTATATCGCATTAGTGCCACCGATAGCAGTCAAACTCAGAGTATATCATCTCTGCTAGTTCTGCATCTCTAAACATCCATCTAAACAAGTTGACTTTTATAGTGCCGTCTTGTTCAAAATTGTCCTGGATGTTGAGTCGAAATTGTGCTAGGATGGCAGCGTCGTCTACTACGATCTTCCGATAAGTGAATTCTAGGTTTGGTGCGAACGCATATAGCCCGAGCGGGTCTGTCCTCTCACGAGACTGATCCTCTAATCGCTCGTCCTCTCCTTCGTCGTCTTCTTCTTCTTCTTCCTCCTCCTCTTGCAGGCTCTCTTCTTTTGCCGGTGGATTTTCTTTAGTTTGTTCTTTCTGCTTTAAGGTCCTAGGTGATCCCTCCCCGCCGGTTTTTGGAAGCGAGGCGCCGCTTTGAGGTGATTCGTTGATTTGGTGGGGCGGGCCCGGCAAATTGTCTTGGTCCGAGTTGTCACGGTCTGGCATCTCTATGTCTTCGCTCACTCCTTAGGCTAGGTCTAGCAGGTCTGGTCCGTTGTTGTCGCGGTTTGTAGGGGCGTCTGTATCTTGCTCAGCGTCTTAGATTTGTGGGGGCGGGCCCGGTAAATCTCTTTCCTGACCGTCGTGGTTAGGAAGGTCTGGGTTTTCTATGTTAGTGTCGACGACCTCTTCTATTTGGCGGGCTGGGCCCGGCAAATGAGTTGCGTATTCGAGTCCCATGTCCCGCATGACGATTTCCTCTAGTGTGAGCTGGCCCTCATCCTTTTTGAGACTTGCTGTGAATGCTGCTTCCTAGGCGTCGTCGCAGCGTTGGGGGGGTGCGCCCTCGTCTGGCTCGATGAGGTAGTACTGTCCGAGGCGTGCGCCCCGAGCGGCTAGTGCTGCTTCCTCCGTTACACCTGGCTTAGCAGAGCCTTCCTTGATGTTTTTAGCCACTGTGTCCTAGTCTTCCGTGCGGACTTCGATCTTCGTTCTCTTTCCTCTGCCGGGGTTTGTTCTCGCCTCGTGTATGCGGGCGAGGGCGGCCTGATTGACGAGCAGCACGGCGGTGCCAAAATCGCACTCTGTTGCCACTCTTGCGATTGACTCCTGTTTCGATCTAGTGTTCCCGTAGCTATTGAGCCATTCTAGGACCCATTCTTCCTTCCAGCGCTGTATAATTCGCCTTTTTCGCTCATCTTTCTTGTCACGCTTCTTGCCGTACTAGTCGGCTCTCTCGAATATGTCTCTATAGTGGTCCTCCACCTGCTCCTTTGACAGGTGTCCCTCGTATGCCTTAGATTCTTTGATGTGGTTGGCGAGAGAGTGGATTACTGCTCCGTTTCTATCGTCGGCTGACTCGATGGTGTCCAAGATATCAGCCTCTGCAGCCCACCGTTCTTCAGCAGGTAGGTTGTCGAGATACTCAATTATGTCTAGGCCGGTGATGGCTCCAGTCTAGATGGCGGTCGCTAGGGTGGTGCCTAGCGGGCACTTAGCGAGCAGGGTGGTGTGTGTTCCTAGTCGAGCTAGCTCCATATCGTCGTTATTCATGTAATTCGAGGGCGCTGGTGCTGAGATCGGTGTAGTGGTGTTAGGGATAGAGGAAAGAAGAAGGTGGTAGGATTGTGATGGAAAAGGAAGAAAGTAGGTTGGTTTGTTTGTTTGCTGAATTTAAGTTGTGGGTGTGGGTGTTTTGTACTAGGCGACTTCCGTCTTTCTTTATTGGCTGCTTGCGTGGTAGTAGATCGAGGTTCTTTGTTGTTGTTAGTTAACCTCACGACGGCTTCACCTTTGTCTTGCGCTGGAAACGACCTAGTCCCGACTTCTTTATGAGATATTAGGTGTTGTTGGATAAACTTCTTCCTAAATTTTCCTTGTTGAACTGTTTATTTGCTCGATTTTACGCTCAGTCTCGTCGTCTTCTTGTTCGTCGTCGTCGATCTGCGGGGTCTTTTCCTTCTCGACAGTGGTTTCGTATTTTGTCGAGCTTTCTCTCTTCGTCGTCAACTCCAGTGTGCGAGGTCTTCTGTCAGCCTCCTCGTAGTAGCTCCTCGAGCTTTCTTCTTCGCTTTTCTTGCTCCGTTGATTTCGTGGGCCCGGCCCTGCAAATCCCCGTACGATCCTGCTATCTTCCCGCCAACTTCACTTCTCCTCGCTAGATCTAGGATGCCACCAAAGCCTGCCGACTATGAGATCCAGCTCCGACCGACACACGATCCGCCGCCTGACTCTAAGTGCGTGTGGCACGTGTTACGAACTACGAGCCTACGTCTACACCGTTAGTCTAACCGGCTCGTCGGAGCCTTACATATCGCGCTCGAACTCAAAATGATCACCACCGCAGACTTTGGTTTGCACGAGTCCAATCTGAATTCAGGCGTCAGGTTGCGAGCGAACCGGCAGCGGCTGCATCTTAGGCGGCCGTTGCTCGGCCCGGACGGAGAATCCGTCGTAGGGGTTACTCTTTAGGGTGGGGGGGGGACATTTATGTGTCATGGGACGGCGCTAGCTCATCCGTACATTCTCTTTGACGAGCGTCGCATGAAATCGGACTATGGCGAAGACCTATACGACGAGTGGCTCCATAGTGTGCTCTATCGTTTGAACGCAGACGGTACACGACACGTCTGTAGCTTTGGCACTTACCCCGTTGACAGTGTCGACCGCCTTCCTCTAGGTTGGCCTGCAGCTGCTTCTCGGGATTCGGACTATGCAAGTGAGGCCTCGTATAGGACTCGTCGTCGTGAGTGGTTCTCGTTGCGTTTTCTAAAACTAGCGTTGACGTCTTTTACTTAGAGAACCTAGTTACTGGACTTGTCCCTAGGAATCCGAATCCTCCTCTTCCCCCTAGCGCGGTGATGGCTCCTGTCGGTCTTCCTCCCGCTGGTCCGCCTCTTCCGTTCAGAGGTTAGTCTTCCCCTTGTCGTCTCTTTTATCTGTTTTCATCGCTGATTTCGCGGGCCTAGCCCAGCAAATAGTTGCCGACCTTAATAGCGTGTCTATGAGCGCTGCTGGAGTTCTTATTGTCGACAAACCTACTTCGGCGCTTCACGGTTAGCCAATCCTTCCGCTTTTCACCGCCTTCTTTACTTCGAATTCTATACCACGACAGAGCTTGTTGGAGATCGTCTCTCAACAATGTTCCGTAGCTGAATTGCTCGCAGCAGCTCATCGGAAGCCAGAATACTCGCAAATGGAGGCTCAGCGTGTAGGGAGAGATTTGCGTGCTGCAGCTCTCAGCAGCGCAGAGGGGGTCAAAGCCCGAAAGCCGATCCTAGACGTCGTCGCGAAAGCTTCTACATTCCCCGAATTGCAGGCCATGTGTTGAAGTCACCCGGGATACGTGGCAGAGGGGCTAGCGGGGCGGCTTGCTAGTCAGCCCGTTAGGTATAACATCGTTGTTGAAGGTAAGTCTATCCTTCTTTTCTAACTTTTTCTCCTTCCTAAATCCCTTTCACTCTATTTGTCGTTCGTAGACTGATTTGTCGGGCCCCGCCTAGTAAAACAGAATCTTCTTCCGCCTTCTCATCTACTAGCGAGATGATCCTAGTGGACCAGCCTGATTCGCTTTATCACGGTATTTCTCTTTACCAGATGATTGAAGGTCTCCTCCGTTTTAACGTTTTGCTAAGGCAAGACGTACTCAAGATCATTAAGGAAAACTGTTCCTCTAAGGAGCTCAAACGTATGCACGCGGCCCACCTAGACACCATCGCAACTCCTTCAAAGCTAAACCCTATGCAGGGCCCTAATCTCTCAAATCTAGAGACGCCAGTTAGGATCTCCATGCCAGTTTTGATCTCAGGGATAAAGGCTGCCCTAAAGCTCGGGCCAGTTTCCCGGAGAGCGGTGATCGATACCCTTGCCAAGCTGTGTACCTATAGGGAGATTGTTGAGCTGAACGAAGCATATGCCGTAGGTGAACCGGAGAGGGCGAAGCGTCACTAGGATGAGGAGGCGGCAGCCTTAGCGGAGGAAGCTAAACGGCACGACGAGAATGCGAAAGGTGGCGTTAGGAACTCTCGGGATCGCAGGGCGGTGGCTCGCAAGACAGCCGACTCGTTTGATAAGTTGCTAGGAGAGGTGCTAGGCACGCATAAGTTGCTCGACCATTTCCGGGACGCGTGGGCACGAGAGGCAGCCGAAGTGGCCCAATTGGAAAACGAGTTGGCCGCTAAAGGAGGGAAGGATTTTCTTAGGACCTCTGTGTCTAACCCCGACGGCCTATCGTCTAAAGAGTTCTTTGCTTAGTGGCGTCGTGCAAGTGGTCTATCTAGTTAGCGACCTAAGCCGCCTTCTGTGTCTCCGATCATGCCTAAGGCCCAAGAGCCAGAGCTAGAGCTAGAGAAGACGACAGAGAAGCGGAAGCGGGATGAAGAACCAGGTTCTAGTGACGGTCCTAGGCGCAGCAAGCATCTCGCGGGAGCTAAGTAGCCTAGGGGTGGTGGGTTTAGTTCTAGGAGTCTGGGTTTATCGTTTTGTTCTAATGAGGCTGGCATCTAATGGCTTAGGCCTCTGATTTTCCAATTTTCTTGTGTCCTGCTGCGGTTTTTCTTCATTCTAGTTCTTTGCTAGCTAGGATACCCTTGTGACTTTGTGTTTTATAGTACTACTGCGAATGCCCTGCCGTTAGGTATATGTCGTCTCATCTCTTCTTTGTCCATCTCCTCCCCGCCTGTTTTTTGAATGTTGACGTTCCTTTCTTTGTTCTCGAGTGTCGTTTGATTTCCTGGGCCTGTCCTAGGAAATCTGTTTTCTTCAGTAGCGTTTGGATTTCCCAGGCCTGTCCTAGGAAATCCGTCTTCTCCTGAGTCGCCATCGGTTTCGGTGTGGTGGGGGCTGTCGAATGTAGGTTCCTGATTTCCCGGGCCTGCCCTAGGAAATTCAGCCTGTTCTAAATCGTCGTTAAGGAACTGGTCGTCTTGAACCGCCATGAGGATATCCTGTCTGTTCACGAACTTCTTAAGTCGATTGCCTAAGTACGTTCTGCCTAGTTTCGTGCCGTCTAGTTCCTGTAGCTCGTACGTTCCCTTTGTTTAAATGTCGGCACTTACGCGGTAGGGTCCAGTCCACCTGTAGTCGAGTTTGCGGCGGCGGGACATATCGATCTCGCGGACTGCGTCGTGTAACAAGACTAGGTCTCCTGTTTCAATGTTTTCTAGGCGAAGCTGGTGGGTGTCGTCGAAGGCATCTTTTCCTTGGAGTCTTACGCGCTGTAGTCTTGCTGCAACTTCTCTTAGGTCCTCGTCGCGGCGGAGGAACTGTTTTGCCCTAATCGCAAGTAGGTCGGCTGTCGTACGAACATTCTGCTAATCTAGTATGCGCCAGGTTGGGTATTTGAGCTCGACTGGAAGGACGGCTTCCGCACCGTGGTTGAGATAGTACGGTGTGCTGCTGGTTGTAGTCTTCGTCGTTGTCTAGTCCGCAAGTAAGACCGCTGGGAGGCATAGAACCCAGTCCCCTTCGCCTCCATCAGTCATTTTGGCTAAGGCGTCCACAATTGGTTTGTGTCCCCTCTCAATCATGCCATTTGCCTGCGGGTGGTAGGCCGAGACAACGACCCACCTTATGTCAAGGACTTGCATTAGGCCTTCGACCAAGCCTTTGTTCTCGGGTCCTCCGTCGACAATAAGTCTGCTGAATATCCCGTGGCGGCAGACGATGTCTTCCCAGATGAAGCCTGCTACCCTCTTTGAATCGGCTTTGCCTAGGGCTCTTGCCTCAACCCAGCCAGAAAAGTCGTCTCTTGCAACGACTAGATAGTGTTTACCGCGTACGGCTTGCATGTGTACGATGTCGAGCCCTACTTTAGCCCATGTGGTCGCAGTCCATGTGGCATACATTTCTTCCTCTTGCCTCTTTGACGCTCTCTTTTAACACGTAGTGCATGAGGCGGTATACTTCTTGACTTCTAAATAGCAATCGTACCACTAATAGCGGTCCGCAACCTTTCGGTAAGTTGCTTCCCGGCCTTTATGTCCTAGCTCGTCGTGCATTTCCTTCATAACCTCTAGACGTTTAGCGGGGTCATCAATGACTTTTATTTCCGGGGCATTCTTCGTGGCTCGGCGGAGAAGGGTCTGTTCATGCACCCGAAATCGGAGCGCCTTTGCTTTGAAGGCACGGAATTCCTTGCGATTGAGGTCTAGCGGGCGTTGTAGAGTCATGAGAAACTAGGCAATTGCCTAAGATTCTGCTGAGTATATGCCTTAGAGGATTTCGCTCTGGCTGAGGGGGGTGGAGGCTTCTGAGATGTGGTCCCAGTTCTCAACTGTTGAGCTCGATGCAATCGTAACCCATACTCCATCGACCCGTACACAGTTTAGCTCCGCCTTAATAAAATCGTCTATATCCACTTCGTTGGCTTCGTCAATGTCGTCCGATTTCGTGCGCGGCCTTCTTGATAGGGCGTCTGGTGCGGTGTGTTTCGTGCCTAGGACATGGCGGACTTCAAAGTCGAATAGTCGAATCCATGCGAGCTAGCGGGTGACTAAGGCACCTGGGAGGTCTGAGGCAGCTAGGTTTAATTGGGCCACGAGTACTTTTGCGTCTGTTTCAAGGATAAATCGGACGCCGTATAGCTAGTATTAGACCTTCTTAAGGGCTTTAAGGACCCCTCTACACTCCCTTTTTGTTACGTCGTACACCTGCTCTGCATTGTTCTAGGATCCACTCTCGTATCTAGAGGGGTGTCGTTTCCCCTCCGTGTCCAGTTGCATTAACACACCACCCTAACTAGTGAGGCTAGCATCAACAGCGAGTATAATTTCGCCTGCTCCTTCGCTATAATCAAGCTTGACTAGTGCCGGGGCTGATGTGAGGGCCACCTTGAGGGAGTCCATGGCCGCCTGTTGTTCGTTTCCCCATTGCCACTCAGCATCTTTCCTCAGAAGGCTATAGAGTGGGTTAGATACTAACGCAAAATGGCTTACCCATATCCGGTAGTAAACACAGAGTCCCATGAAGGCTTTTACGTCAGTCTTGTCTTTGCAGGGCGGCCAGTCAAGGACTTTGAGAATCTTAGCGCTGTTAGGTTTCCTGCCTTCGGCATCACAGACGTAGCCAACAAGGCGGAGTCCGCTCATGCAGAATTGGGACTTCGCGCCTATCGTGCACCCAGCTCTCTTAAGGTTGCAGAGGACCTTGTCTAGGTTTTGTATGTGTTCAACGACGTATCTTCGTAGGCCGGGCTTAATTTCTTCGTTGTTGTAGGTTGACGTAGGTCCCTTAACTGCCACATCGTCAAGGAAAGGTAGGCAGATGTGCGGCATTAGGTCTTGGAGTATTTTAACGACGATGCGGACAAACTGGGCAACTGAATTCGTGCCTCCTTGTGGGAGTTGGGTCTGTCGCAGTAAGCTAAGAGGCGTGAAGAAGGCTGTTAAGTCTCAGCTGATAAGGGCGAGCAGCACTTGGTCGTAGCCGGAGAACCAATTGACGAGGGATCCAATCTAGTTTCCTGCGAACTCTTTGGCGAATTCGTCCGTTTGTGGAGGTAGGTTAGCGTCTCTAATCGTGACGCAGTTCATTTCCATAGCGGCATTAATGAGGCGATATCCCTTTATAGCTTTCTTTACAAGAAACCATGGGTTTCTGTATGGGCCGTGGCAGTATTCGAGCAGCCCGTTCTTAATCCGTTCTCGCAGCATGTCAATGACTACTAGTACGAGCGCCTTCAGGATTGGGAAGTTTAGGACTTGCCACGCTCTGTGCGGGACGGTCCGGATTTCCTGTGGTGGGGCGACCTCCGTGATAACAGTGCCACAGTGTGAGAAGTCGAATGCGAGGACCTTCTCTCTGTTAAATAGCATTGCGATGAGGAGTTTAAGTTCTCTTTCCCGTAACCCGTCCCCAATCACTAAGTCCTTGATTCGTTCCTGAGTTAATCTCTCGCCGTAGTGTATGACGGAGAATTTTGGGGTAACCAAATGATCGAATGGCCCAGGTTCTGCTGGGTCTAGTGCCCTCTCCTTTTTCTTTACGTTTTCTAGCCAGTCGCTAATGCCCCTAGGGCGTGACCCGTCCGATATCCCCAAATCCACGGGTCTTACTTTTTTGTCCTTCGTTTTATACATCGTGTCTACTCGTACGAAATCGTGTATGGCGCTATTAAAGGCTCTAACTTCTGCCATCGTTGGTATCGCTCCGCTCCGATTGCTTTCGCGTGTCTCCAACTCTTCCATCCAGCATTCTGCGGCATCGACACGGACTAGATTTGGTGGGCCTAGCCTAGTAAACCCTCCGTCCTAGTCCGCGCCGGTCCACAGGTCGGGCGTGCCTTAGGAGTTCCGGGGTGTTTTGCTGCTAGTCTGAGGTCCCCGGTTCAGGCCAGCCTGGCTTTTCCCCGTAACATAAGTCTTTCCTTTGCTCTTTCAGCCTCTGTCTTGCAACTGCTTGCTAGTACCTCGACTTCCTCGTTGTCACTGTCCATTAAGTGGACGTATTGAGCTCCCTCGTCGTCGTAAGTGAAGGTTAAGCGGGCATTTTTGATGAAGGGCTGTCCTAGTACGAGCTAGTGTTCGGCGTCTTCGAGGACAAAGAAGTGGGAGGTTAAGGCAACTCCGCTAATCGACACGGTAACGTTGTCGCACACACTAGTAAAATGCCGCTTGTGTCCCGTATGTGATACCATTGCAATGTTAGGTTCTAGGCGGATGGGCAAACGGGCTGTAGCGGCTAGTCTAGCTGTGATGACGTTGACTTCAGCCCTGGTGTCCACTAGTCCTCGTAGTAGGGGGCTAGATGTTCCGACCTGAACATCGATTCTTAGGGAGCTTTCCATGTAGGAGAGTCTGCCATCCTTTAATATGCCAATTGAGGACACTTTTACCTCTGCTAAGTCCTCGAGCCTAATATCTTGTCGTCCTATCGGAACGACCATCTTGCGGAAGGCGAGGTCTCTAAGCGAGGGCGAGTTTGCAAGCATGTCCTACGCGGAAATCTCGACCTTTGATCCCTTAAGAGCCCGTTCAAGGTGTCGCTGTGGATCGGAGTCGATCGCCAGCTGTTCTTGGAGCCAGCTCTGTGTCGTTCTTGCTCGCAGCTTCCGCCCATCCTGTATCTTGGGGGGTAGTGTGTGCAGCTGTGTTGCAGTGGCCCCCGCGTGTTCCTCCACTTGTAAGTCCATTGCCATCTCGTCGTCAGCTGTGACCTGCTTCCATCCCTTGTTGCTGTGTGTCCTTAGTGTAGCCAACTTTGCCTCCCAAGTAGATCGTTTCTTAAGAGTCGTCCGGGCTTTGTCCTGCCACCTGTCTAGGACCGTTCCCCTCTCAATCCGAGCAGAATGTACGCCCGCGTCTCCGTAATATGATTCCTCCGAGTTGTTGGAATCTTCCACTAGGTCCTCGTCGCCTACGCTCACCGTGATGGTGCTTACTTTCATGTTCTGGTTTGGATGACCCTCTAGGGCGTCTAGAACAAGGTCCCTTAGTGGCCCTCAGTGGCCTCGCGTATTAACATATCTTGCATTCGGTCCTGGAGGCCCATGGTACAACTTGTAGTCGGCCCCCTCGTGAACTAAGCCCTTCGCCGTATCTTCCCTAAGCTTTAGGCAGGCTCTCCGCATGTGGCCTTCCTTAACGCAGTAGAAACAGTTTGGGGCCTGGCTTCGCCCTTGTGGGAAGTTATCGCGGCCTCCGCCTCCATTCCACTGCGGGTTTAGTGGGTAGCCTCTGTTGTCTTGGCCCTGTCCTCCTGTATAGCCGTAAACTTGTTGCGAGGCTACGCCCACTAGTCGATTTACTGGGCCTAGTCCAGCAAATTGGTTTAGGGGGTACATTAGGACCGCGGGCATCGGCATGTTAGGCTGGATTCTGCCACTCTGTTGAGCTAATAGGCTTAGGCTTAGGGCCTCAAACTTGTTGGCGAGGTTGTCAAAGTCGCTTTTTCGTGCGGGCACAGCTGCAGTGGTGTTTCCGTTCGTAGCGGCCTTCGTGGCTAGGGGTCCTGGTGCTAAGGGGGTCGTTGTCGTTGCATCGGTGTCCCAGATACCGTTCTTAGCTGCCATTGCTAGGGGGAGGTTGCCAGCATTGACGAGAGTGTTGTACCGTTCTTCCGTCCCAAGACCGTCAGCTTCTTTCAAGATGGCCTTGATTAGGGCTTCAATCTTGACTGTTTCTGGCCTGTCGAGATCAATCGTTGGGTTTCGTAAAACCTTCTTCCTAAGCCTTGTCGTGAGGCTTCCAAGGAAGCACTAGGCGCTGCTGTACTCGTTGAGCATCCCTTGTTTAACGAGTGCCTTTTGAACAGCCTTAAACGTCCCACAGAAGTGCTTAACCTCCTTTGCAGTCGAGGCATCGGTAATCCTAAGGTTCTTAAGGTACGCAAGTGTATACCGTAGTTGACGGGGGTCTTCGTCCTTCCATTCTTCCTTTATCGCTTTCTAAAGCCCTAGCCAGTCTTTGTCCTAAAACTCGATCATATCCTCAATTATTTCCCGGACTTCCGCAGCGCAGTAGGTGGGGAGTCTGCGGAAGATCTCATCCCTAGAGACATCGTGGTCGTAGCAGAGGATGTCAAATCGATTGATGAACTCCGTCGCCTCTTTCCCATCGAAGTTGGGTGCGTTGGCGCTGCCACCGTAGGGCATAGGAACTCTGGCCATGACTTAAGGCACGACCGGAGCCATTTCTCGTGCGGAGGCCGGAGCAACAGCCCGTGGGGTGGTTGGGAGCACAATTGCCGGTCCTGCTAAGGTGTCTGAGAACGCTCTAGTAGTCGCGGGCGTGATCGTAGTAGATCCCGTAGGTTCGCGAGACTGTCGGCCTGTGTTGTCCATCGTGCTTAGGAATCCTTCGTTTTCTTCGTCGCTAGTCGAAGACTCTTCTCGTACTTGCATTTCTTGCCAATTGCCTGCCATTATTCTTGTCCTAGCATCGATACTTCTCAGGAGTATAAGTAGGCAGCTGAGTAGGATCCGTTCAACTAGCCGTATGACTTCAGTCCATCCTTCGTCTCCGTGTTCTTTCCGACGGTGCCACTTTAGTGGAGCCAATTGCTCATGATTAGCACGGTTTTCTCCTTTCCTCTCACCGCTCTAATTTACCGGCTCCGAACTAGTAGATACGCCTTCCTTCATTCCACTTTGCGGATTTCTAGGGCCCGGCCTAGCAAATGCGCCCGCTCGCGTTCCGACATTCGCCTCGCTGGCCTCACTAGTAAATACGCCTTCCTTCATCCCACTTTGCGGTTTTCTAGGGCCCGGCCTAGGAAATGCGCCCGCTCGCGGTCCGACACTCGTCTCGCTGGCCTCGTCTCTTTGCCCATCATTCGTTGTCTGCAGTCGGATGCCGGTGTTTGGCTGTACCAGGCACCGTGCCTGGTCCACACTGTGTGGAGCCTCATTTCCCCCTATTTCTGTCTAATCCGGTCTCTAAATTTTTAGGGTCTTTGCTGTCCCCCCGTCTCTGCGTTGTTTGCGGCCCTCCCTTAGGAGCTCTCGTGTGCCTAGCTTCATGTCAGCGATATTCTAAAATCTCCCTGCGTAGGTCACCAAATGTCGTAGGGTGGGATGGTATCACAAAGGACACCTAGAAACCGGGAGCCGAGAGCATAGGCACCGATGGAGGCATCACTAGGGGTAAGAGCTTATCGTATTTGAGGTTTTATCCAGCTCTTCGAGCTGGCAGGTCGCTCCCTTCTCCGTACGTCTCCCCCTCTGCTTGCCTGCTCTGTACGCCG
>Ga0209512_1002837_pt1 | contig 17567 bp, 22 predicted proteins | sample frozenSSSSmetaG_FD_184142 | JGI IMG/M metagenome (GOLD analysis project Ga0209512, IMG submission 184142) | Glacier valley bacterial and archeal communities from Borup Fiord, Nunavut, Canada, to study Microbial Dark Matter (Phase II) -... | ecosystem: Environmental > Aquatic > Freshwater > Ice >... | reverse complement strand
CGGCGTCCATGGCTCTGCTTGCTCGATCCAATCGAGGAGACTGACCGATGCCGTTCGAAGCCACGATTTTCGTCACGCTGGTGACCATTGCCTTCATCGCCCTGGGCCTCACCCTGGCCTGGGCGCTGCGCCGCACCGCGCGCTAGCTTGTCGCCCGGCCGGACTTCTCCGGCAGCGCCGCCAGCACCGCAAGGCCGAGCACCGTCATCGCCGCCCCGGCCGCCACCGACAGGCTGGCCCAGCCGTGGCCGACCAGGCCCTCGAACACGATCACGAAGGCCGGCACGACATAGCCATAGGCGATCACCTTGGTCGCTGGCAGGTGCACCGAGGCGAACTGGATGAGGAAGAAGCAGATCGCCGTCGGCCCCACCGCGAGGTAGGCGACCACCCACCAGACCACCGGCGGTAGATGCAGCCAGTCGGTGGCGAGTATCTCGGGCAATCCGTACAGCACGATGCAGACCGCCGTGCCGGTCAGCGTCCAGAAACTCAGCACCAGCGCACTCTCGCCGCGATTGTAGCGGCGGAGCAGCGGCGTGTAGATCGAATAGGCGACACAGCCGACGAGGTAGATGACTTCGCTCGGCCCGACATCGAAGCGCAGCAGCGCGTCAAGGTCGCCTCGGAAGATCACCCACACTGCCCCGACACCGGCGAGCAGCAGGCTCAGCAGCACCGGCGGCCCCGAGCGCTGCCCGACGATCAGGAAGCCGGTCAGCGCCGTCATGATCGGTACCAGCGTGTAGACCGCGCTCGTTGCCACCGGCAGCGTCATGGTGAGCGCAATGAACATCGAGACGAAATAGACGGCGGTGAGGAACCCCGTCACCCCGAACCGCCACGGCGCCCTCGGCCACTCGAACCTCGAGCGCGCCACGCCGAAGGCAAACGCACCCATCAACAGGCCCGCCATCACGAAGCGCAGGGCGTTCAGCGGCACCGGCGCCAGGTAAGGCACCGCCGCCGCACCAAAAGTGAACGACCCGGCGATCAGCGCTGCGAAGGCAAGCATGCCCAGATGGGCGAGGCGGCGCTGCTGAGCCCCGGCAGCGGGGGCGGCGATGTCGGTCACGGCGGTGGTCCGGAAGGCAAGGCGGCCGTTCTAGGCCGTTGCGGGGCGAATGCCTAGTGGCGAGGGGCCACCGGAATCCGCACCTTCACGCTGAGGCCGCCCGTTTCCGCCCGGCCCAGCGTCAGCGTCCCGCCGTTGAGGTTGAGGATTTCCCGCGCGATGGCGATGCCGAAGCCGGTGCCCGAGCGCGTCTCGTCGAGGCGCTTGCCGCGCTGCCCCAGCGAGGCGATCTCGGCCTCGGTCATCCCCGGGCCGTCGTCGCCGACCTCGAACTCCGCCATCCCGCCATCGATGCGGCAGGCGACACGAACCTCGCTGTCGGCCCATTTGGCGCCGTTCTCCAGCAGCACGCCGATCAGCTCGAGCAGGTCGTGCGGGTCCATGTCGACGGTGACCTTGTCGATATCGAGCGTCCAGAACAGCTCCTCGCCGCGGCCGGTCTTGCGCAGCACCGACACCGAGCGCAGCAGCGCCTGGTCGAGTGAGGCCGAAAGCGTGTGTTCGCCCGAGCGGATGCGCAACTGCGCCAGCCGCAACTGGTAGTCGACCCGCTGCGCCATTTCTTCGCCCAGCATGTCGAGCACCTCGGCGCTGCCGGTATCGCCCTTGGCGCGCAGCTTGGCGGCAGTGGCGCTCAGCACCGCCAGCGGCGTCTTGAGGCCGTGCGCCAGGTCGTCGGCGCGGGCCCGGGCGAAGGCAATCGAGCGCTCGTGGCCGGCGAGCAGCGCGTTGACCTCGTCGACCAGCGGCAGCACCTCCTGTGGATAGCTGCCCTCGAGCTTCTGCGACCGGCCGGCGGTGACCGCTTCGACCGCGCCCCGCACCGCCGCGAGCGGCCTAAGGCCAAGCTGAACCGTCAGCCAGCCGGCGAGCACCAGCGCCGCGCCGAGGGCCGCAAGGGCGACGCCGATATCGAAGGTGAAGCTGCGAATGTCGCTGCCACGGATGGCGGCATCCTCGGCGACCGTCACCCGCAGCTGCCGCGCGGCGCCGGTGCCCCGCAGCGTCACATCCTGCGACAAAGCATCGAGCAACTGGCCCGATGGGCCGGAAACGGTCGCGAGGGCGGGGCCTGAGGCGGCCGGGGCCGCCGGCACGTCGAGGCTGGTGTCCCACAGCGACCGCGAGCGCGCCGTCTCGCCGCTCGCCAGGTCGAGCACCTGCCAGTAGAGTCCGCCCGCCGGCGTTTCGTAGCGCGGATCATCGAGGCCGGGATCGACCTGGGCCAGGGCGCCATCGGCGGATACCCCGGTCAGCACCCGGTCGAGGCGTGCCAGCAGGTCTTCGTGGCGGTCGCGCTCGACACTGGCGCTGAAGATGAAGACGATGGCGGCCCCCGCGAGCACCAGCGCCACCGCGATCCAGGCGCCGGCCCCGGCCAGCAGCCGGAGCCGCAGCGAATGGGCACTCAAGTCGCCTCCCCCGGCGCCTCGGCAGGCACGAAGTAGCCGAAGCCGCGGCGGGTCTGGATCACGTCGGTGCCGAGCCGCCGCCTGAGCCGGCCGACCAGTTGCTCGATCGAGTTCGGGTCGCGGTCGGTATCCTGGCGATAAAGTTGCTCGGTCAGCTCGAGCTGCGAGATCACCTTGCCGCGCTGGTGCAGCAGTTGCGCCAGCAGCCGGAACTCCAGCGGCGTCAGCTCGACCGGCACGCCGTCGCGGGTCACCTGCATCTGCCGCGCATCGAGCACGTAGCCGGAGAAATCGATGCGCGAGGAGGCGAGGCCATTGGCCCGGCGAATGATGGCGCGGACCCGGGCCACCACCTCTTCCATGCGGAACGGCTTCACCACATAGTCGTCGGCTCCCGCCTCGATCGCCTCGACCTTCTCCTCCCAGCGGCCCCGGGCGGTGAGCACCAGCACCGGGGAGGTGCGGCCGGCGCTGCGCCAGCGCTTCAGCACGGTGAGGCCGTCGAGTGTGGGCAGCCCGAGGTCGAGGATGATGGTGTCGAAAGTCTCGGTGTCGCCACGGTACCAGCCGATCTCGCCGTCGCGTTCGGTTTCGACGACGAAGCCGGCGCTCTCCAGCGTCACCCGCAGCGGCCCGGCGATCCGGTCGTCGTCCTCGGCGATGAGTACGCGCATCTACTCGGTCCTCACCCGCGCCCCGGAGCGGGCATTGTAGTAGAGCTTGTGCAGCATGCCGTCCCGCTCGAGCACGGTGACATCGTAGAGGTAAATGCCCTTGAACGTCACCAATTGCACATCGAGGATGCGACCCTGTGTGTCCGCCGCCACCACCGCCGTGATCGCCTCGAGCGACAGCGCGGCGTTGGCGCGCACGGCGTTCTCGACCACCTGCTGATCGTCCGGCACCGCGACGATGGCACCCGGACTCGCCGGGAGGCCGGCCTGGCCATTGGCACTGCCGTTGCCATTGTTGCCGTTGCCATTCCCGTTATTGCCATTGTTGCCGCTGGAGTTTTCTGACTTGTCGTGACCGCTGGCATTGCCATTGGCGATGCCGCCCTTGTCGGCGAGCGCCGGAAGGGTGAGCTGGGTGGCTAGAAAGAGCGCCAACAGGGCATTCAGCAGATACCGCATGGTGTCCGACAATAGACCAGCGAAGCTGCAAATTCGCTGAGATTGGTCATCAGAGGTCCAACAGGGTCGATTTGCTAGCCTTGTCACGGTCCCGAACTGCCCCTGGGTATCCTATCGGGAAACAGGACGCGGGACGCCTCAAGGCGGGCGACCCGCCGGCCACAGGCGGCACCGGCAACTCCACCCCCAGCCGGTGCCGCTGCCAACGACTGGAAGCGCCATGCTCGACGACACTCCCACCACCTCGCGTCCCGTCCGCCGCGTCAGCCCCATCGCCCGCGCCCTGCGTCCGGTGCAACTGCGGATCGGGCTGCTGCAGGAGCAGGTGGCCTTCCTCGTCGCCCGCAACCTCTACGCCATGCGCCAGCCCGGCGACGGTGTCAGCAGCCTCGATGTGGCCGACAAGCGGCGCGAACTCGCCGAAACCGTGGTCGAGCTCGAGACGACGATCGCGGGGCTGCCCCAGAAGCTCCGTGCCGACGGCCGTGTCGGCGATACCCGCGCCGCCATCGCCCGGCTGGACCGGGCGCTCGACATCCTCGGCAACGGGCCCGATCAGTGATCGAAGTCTGGAGCACGGCGCGGCATCGCGTGCTCAAGGGTGACATCGTGACCGATGACTGCGCGATCGGCTGCGAGGTGCGCAACGGCTCGCGCGCCGGTGCGACGTTGCGACTGAGCGGCGCCGCCGCCATGCCCTCCGCCTTCACCCTGCAACTCGACGGCGGGCAGGCGCTCAGCTGTTCGGTGATCCGCCGGTCGCGCATCGAGCTTGGCGTGCGTTTCCTGAACTAGACTACCAGTTCCATCCGGTCGGCCGGGAACCGTGTCAGCATGGCGTGGATGGGCACGCCGTCGGCATCGACATCGACCGCATCCGAAACCAGCACCACCGATCCGGGTGCGAGCTTCAGCCCCTGCGCCTCCTCGGTGGTGGCGTGGCGGGCCGAGATGCGGGTGACGGCGCGCGAATAATCCTCGATGCCATAGTGCTTGAGCGCCTCGGTCACCGACACCGACGCCATGTAGACCGCGGTAAAATCAGGGAACCGCGCCTCCGGCAGCCAGCCCGAGGCGCGTGCCAGCGGCCGCCCGTCGGCGAACGAGATGGTCTCGTGCCGGATCAGCCGCGTGCCCGGCTTCACCGCGAGCGCCTCGGCGAGCCGCGCACTGGCCCGCTCGATCCGATGCGACAACAGCGTGCGGCTGCGCTCGCGCGTCTGCCCGGCGAGACCCTCGTTGAAGCGGGTGCGCCTGCCGACCCGGTAGCTGAGCCGCCGCGCTTCGGCAACGAAGGTGCCGCGCCCGTGCTCGGCTCGCACCACCCCCTCCTCCGCCAGCACCGCCAGCGCCCGCCTTACCGTGTGCCGGTTGACGCCGAAGCGCTCGCTCAGCGGCAGTTCGCCATCGAGCTTGTCGCCCTCGTTGAGCTTGCCGCCGACGATATCGAGACGGATGGCGTCGGCGATCTGCCGCCACAGCGCCACCCCGCCCGCCGGGGCCTCCGAGCTTCGGCTCAACATTGTCATTGCAAATTCATCCTGGTGGCGTAGAGGAGCGCAAAGTCACTGTACTTGTATAGTCAGCTAGACAAGTTGGAGCAAGCCCGAATGCGTGAAGCCGCCAGCCCGAGGCAAGATGAACGACAGGAGGCCATGGGTATCCTGAGCCACGCCGCCGCCGGCAGGCTCGGCCAGCTCTGGGGCGCCTGGGCCGAAAAGCCGTCGTTCCACCGCGTCCGCGGCCCCGAGACCGGGCTGGTGATGGTGCGTGGCCGCGCCGGCGGCGGCGGCAACCCGTTCAACCTCGGCGAAGCGACCGTCACCCGCGCCACCGTGCGGCTCGACACCGGCGAGGTCGGCCACGCCTACTGCCTCGGCCGCGACGGCGACAAGGCGGTGCAGGCCGCATTGTTCGACGCCCTCTGGCAGCGCGACCCGGCAACGGTCGAAACGGAGGTGCTGGCGCCGCTCCGCGCCGAACAGCGCGAGGCCGACAGCCTGCTGCGCGACGAGACCGCGGCCACCCGCGTCGACTTCTTCACCATGGTGCGGGGAGACAATTGATGGACCTGTCGATCGAAGGCGGCTTCTCCGACCTGGTGCTGGGCGCGCAGAGCGTCTTCCGCGCCACCATGGAGGCGCTGGCCCGCCCCGGCCAGGCCCAGGGCATCGGCACCGACGCCGCCCCGCCCGCGCCGATGACCCCCGAACTCGGCGCCATCGCGCTGACGCTGTGCGACCACGACACGCGGGTCTGGCTCGATCCCCAGTTGCGAAAGTCCGAGGCCGTCACCGCCTGGCTGGCCTTCCACTGCGGCGCGCCGCTCACCGATGACCTTGCCGAGGCGGCCTTTGCCTTCGTCACCGACGCCTCGCTGCTCCCGCGTCTCGAAACCATGGCGCAGGGCACCGACGAGTATCCGGACCGCTCGACCACCGTGGTTGTCGCCGCCGGCCTCGCCGAACAGGCCGTGGTGCTCAAGGGTCCCGGCATCAACGGCGAACTGCGCACCGTGCTGCCGCTGCCCGATGGCGGTTTCCTTGAGCAGTGGATCGACAACCGCGCGCGTTTCCCCCGCGGCATCGACCTGCTGCTCGTCCGCAACGGCACGGTGATTGGCCTGCCCCGCACCACCCGCATTTCGGAGGCCTGATCGATGTATGTTGCCGTAAAGGGCGGCGAGGCCGCTATCGCCAATGCTCACCGCCTGCTCGCCGACCGCCGCCGTGGCAACCGCAACGTCCCGGCGCTGCGGCTCGACCAGATCGTCGAGCAGCTCGGCCTCGCGGTCGATCGCACCATGGGCGAGGGTTCGCTCTACGACAAGGAACTGGCGGCGCTCGCCATCGTGCAGGCGCGCGGCGACCTGATCGAGGCGATCTTCCTCGTCCGCGCCTACCGCACCACCCTGCCCCGCTTCGGCTATTCGAGGCCGATCGATACCGGCGCCATGCTCATCGAGCGCCGCGTCTCGGCCACTTTCAAGGATCTGCCGGGCGGCCAGCTGCTCGGCCCCACCTTCGACTACACCCACCGCCTGCTCGACCCCAGCCTTCTCGGCGACAATCCGGTGGACGAGCCCGCCGCCCGCGACAGCGCCCCCGAGGAGGCGCCGCGCGTCACCGACCTGCTCGGCCATCAGGGCCTGATCGAACCCGACGTCAACGAAGTGCAGGACGAGATCGGCGACCTGACGCGCGAGCCGCTCGAGTTCCCGCTCAACCGCGACCTCCGCCTGCAGGCGCTGGCCCGCGGCGACGAGGGCTTTCTCCTCGCCCTCGGCTATTCCACCCAGCGCGGCTATGGCCGCTCGCACCCGTTCGTCGGCGAGATCCGCATCGGCGAGGTCGAGGTGGAACTCGATATCCCTGAACTCGGCTTCGCCCTGTCGCTGGGCCGCATCCGCGTCACCGAGTGCCAGATGGTCAACAAGTTCAAGGGCAATGCCGCGGTGCCGCCGCAGTTCACCCGCGGCTACGGGCTGTTGTTCGGCCAGGCCGAGCGCAAAGCCATGGCGATGTCGCTGTGCGACCGTTCGCTGCGGGCTCGCGAACTGGGCGAAGACATCAACCACCCGGCGCAGGACGAGGAGTTCGTCATCTCGCACTCGGACAACGTGCAATCGACCGGCTTCGTCGAGCACCTGAAGCTGCCGCATTACGTCGATTTCCAGGGCGAACTCGGGCTGCTGCGAGAGATGCGCGCCGAGCACGATGCCCAGCCGGAAGCGGAAGCCTATCCGGAGGCGGCAGAATGAGGCGGTCAGGGCTCCCTGTGGTCGTCGCGGCCCACCGGCCGGACCTCCCACCAGTAGTAGGCGAACAGCACGAAGGCGGCGGTCGTCACGCCGATCGCAATCATCGCCAAAGTCCTGATGTCCATACCCGCAACTCCACTACCGACAAGGGCAATGCGCCATGAGCCAAACCGTTCAGTCCGTAAATGGCATTGCGGCCTATAACTTTGCCTATCTCGACGAACAGACCAAGCGGATGATCCGCCGGGCCATCCTCAAGGCCATCGCCATTCCCGGCTACCAGGTGCCGTTCGCCAGCCGCGAAATGCCCATGCCCTATGGCTGGGGCACCGGCGGCGTGCAGGTCACCGCCTCGATCATCGGCCCCGATGATGTGCTGAAAGTCATCGACCAGGGCGCCGACGACACCACCAATGCCGTGTCGATCCGCGCCTTTTTCGCCAAGGTCGCCGAGGTCCGCACCACCACGCACACCTCTGAAGCAACCATCATTCAGACCCGCCACCGCATCCCCGAGGCGAAACTGAGCGAGGGCCAGGTGCTGGTCTACCAGGTGCCGATCCCGGAGCCCCTGCGTTTCCTCGAGCCGCGCGAAACCGAGACGCGCAAGATGCATGCGCTCGAGGAATACGGGCTGATGCACGTAAAACTCTACGAGGACATCGCCAGGCACGGCCGCATCGCCACCACCTACGCCTATCCGGTAAAGGTCGAAGGCCGCTACGTCATGGACCCCTCGCCGACGCCGAAATTCGACAATCCCAAGATGCACATGTCCGAGGCGCTGCAGCTGTTCGGCGCTGGCCGCGAGAAGCGCATCTACGCCGTGCCGCCCTACACCGATGTTGTCAGCCTCGATTTCGAGGACCACCCCTTCGAGATCCAGCACTTCGAGCAGCCCTGCGCGTTGTGCGGCGCCGAGGGCGTCTACCTCGACGAGGTGATCCTCGATGACAAGGGCGGGCACATGTTCGTCTGCTCCGACACCGACAACTGCGAAGACCGTCGCGAACATGGCCACCGCGGGCTGCTCGCCGGCCACGCCGCCCAGATCTTCTTGACCGAGGCTGCGGAATGACTGCGCTGGATATGAACGAGCCCCTGCTGCGCGTCCACAACCTCAGCAAATACTACGGCACGCGCCTCGGCTGCGCCGATGTCAGCTTCGAGCTTTGGCCCGGCGAAGTCCTCGCCATCGTGGGTGAATCGGGCTCCGGCAAGACCACCCTGCTCAACATCCTATCGACCCGCCTCGAGCCGAGCTCCGGCGTCGCCGAATACCGCATGCGCGACGAGCGCTGGCGCAACCTCTACGACCTCTCCGAGGCCGAGCGCCGCTTCCTGATGCGCACCGACTGGGGCTTCGTGCACCAGAACCCGGCGGATGGCCTGCGCATGACCGTCTCGGCCGGCGCCAATGTCGGCGAGCGCATGATGGCTGTCGGCAATCGCCACTACGGCAATATCCGCTCCACCGCCATCGAGTGGCTCGGCCGCGTCGAGATCGCCGAGGACCGCATCGACGACGAGCCGCGCGCCTTCTCGGGCGGCATGCGGCAGCGCCTGCAGATCGCCCGCAACCTCGTCACCCACCCGCGCCTCATCTTCATGGACGAGCCGACCGGCGGCCTCGATGTTTCCGTGCAGGCGCGCCTGCTCGACCTGATCCGCGGCCTCGTCGCCGATCTCGGCCTCTCGGCCATCATCGTGACGCATGACCTCGCAGTCGCCCGCCTCCTCAGCCACCGCATGATGGTGATGAAGGACGGACACGTCATCGAAGCCGGCCTCACCGACCGCGTGCTGGACGACCCGCGCGAACCCTACACCCAGCTGCTCGTCAGCTCGATCCTGCAGGTTTGACCATGAGCGCCCTTCTCACCGTCCGCGATGTCGCGAAATCCTTCACCATGCACCTGCGTGACGGCATCATCCTCCCCGTCGTCTCGGGCGTCGCCTTCGAGGTAAACGCCGGCGAGTGCGTGGTGCTCGGCGGCCCCTCGGGTGCCGGCAAGTCGAGCCTCCTGAAGATGGTCTATGGCAACTACGGCGTCGATCAGGGCTCGATCAGCCTCATCCACCACGGCCAGCCCGTCGACCTCGCCACCGCCAGCCCCCGCACCGTGCTAGAGCTGCGGCGCGACACCATCGGCTATGTCAGCCAGTTCCTCCGCACCGTGCCGCGCGTCACCACGCTCGACGTCGTCGCCGAGCCGCTGGTCAGCCGCGGCGTCGAGCGCGACGAGGCCACGGCCAAGGCCCGGGACTTGCTCGCCCGCCTCAACCTGCCCGAACGCCTGTGGGCGCTGCCGCCGGCCACCTTCTCGGGCGGCGAACAGCAGCGCGTCAACATCGCCCGCGGCTTCATCACCGACCACCCGGTGCTGCTGCTCGACGAGCCGACCGCCTCGCTCGATGCCATCAACCGTGCCGTCGTCGTCCAGATGATCGCCGAGAAGAAGTCCGCGGGCACCGCGCTGCTCGGCATCTTCCACGACGAGGAGGTCCGCGCCGAGGTTGCCGACCGCATCGTCGACGTCACCAGCTTCGCCGTGAGGAAGGCCGCATGAGGAGCGTTACATGACCCGCCTCTCCGACACCCCGTTCATCCACCCCACCGCGCAGGTGACGGACTCCGTGCTCGGCCGCTACACCGAGATCGGCGAGGGCTGCCACGTCGCCCATAGCACAATGGGCGACTATTCCTACTGCGTCGAAGGCACCCAGATCGCCTACGCCACTATCGGCAAGTTCGCCAACATCGCCGCGCATGTCCGTATCTATGCCAGCAAGCACCCGATGCAGCGGGCCTCGCTTCACCACTTCACCTACCGTTCGGCCTGGTATTTCGAGGGCGAGGCCAACGACCAGTCCTTCTTCGACTGGCGCGCCGAGCAGGCGATCGAGATCGGCCATGACACCTGGATCGGCCACGGCGCGGTGATCATGCCCGGCGTGAAGGTCGGCCACGGCGCCATCATCGGTTCGAACGCCGTAGTCACCAGGGACGTCGCCGACTTTGCCATCGCGGTCGGCGTTCCGGCGAAACCCATCCGCCAGCGCTTCCCCGGCCCCATCGCCGACCGCCTGCTGGCGCTCGGCTGGTGGGACTGGAGCCACGACAAACTGCATGAGGCCCTGCCCGATTTCCGCGCCCTTTCGATCGAAGCCTTCCTCGAAAAGTACGAATAGGCGCCACCAGCTCGCCGCTTCGGCCGCCCGGACACTGTTGCAGGCGCTGGGAAAACTCAGCATCTGCAATCACTTGGCCCATATGACAGTGATGTTTTGCACCGTCACGGAAGCGTCACCCAAGCTTCATCGCCCCTTCGTCCAGGAGGCATAGGTCTCGCACCCGTTGCCAAACGGGAAACGCCGCATGCTCAGGATTGCCCAGGTCTCGCGACGCTTCGGCGCCAAAACCGCCGTCGACAATATTAATCTCGAGATTCCCGAAGGGCAGATGGTCGGCATCATCGGCCGCTCGGGCGCCGGCAAGTCCACCCTGCTGCGCATGATCAACCGCCTGATCGACGTCTCCGACGGCAGCATCGAATTCGAAGGCCGGGCGGTTTCGTCACTGAAGGGCCAGGCCCTGCGGGACTGGCAGCGCGACTGCGCCATGATCTTCCAGCAGTTCAACCTCGTGCCGCGCCTCGATGTCATCACCAACGTGATGCTCGGCCGGCTGAACCGCCGCAGCACTATCCTCAGCCTGCTCCAGATCTTCTCCGAAGAGGAGCAGCTGACCGCCCTCAAGGCCCTCGAACGCCTCGATATCGCGGCGACCGCCACCCAGTGGGCGCAGACCCTGTCGGGCGGCCAGCAGCAGCGCGTCGCCATAGCCCGCGCGCTGATGCAGGAGCCGCGCATCCTGCTCGCTGACGAACCGATCGCCTCGCTCGATCCGCGCAACGCCAAGGTGGTGATGGACTCGCTGCAGGCCATCAACGAGGAGCAGGGCATTACCGTCATCACCAACCTGCACACGCTCGATACGGCGCGCGCCTACTGCGAACGCATCATCGGCATGGCGGCAGGCAAGGTGGTCTTCGACGGCACGCCGGACCAGCTCACCACCGAGGTCGCGCGCCACCTCTACGGCGCCGACGGCCTGGCGGAAGCCTTCTCCGAGGAGATGACCTCGACCAGCCTCGAAGCAGTTGCCCCGCGCAAGAAGAAGAAGCGCGACCTGCCCGTGCTGCCCAACGCGGCATTCGCCGAAGCCGGCCTGCCGAACTGACACTTCCCGAATTCCCGCCACCGGGCCTCGTACCTGGCGCCCGGCCGGCGTGGATAGCCTTCGCGTCACCAAAGGAGAATTCCCATGACCGCGTTCCGTAACCTGCTGCTGGCCGCCGTGGCCGCCGCCTCCATCGCGACCCCTGTCCTCGCTCAGGACATGGACGTCATCCGCATCGGCCTGCTCGGCGGCGAGAACGAAGCCGACCGCCTGGCCGACAACCAGTGCCTGCTCGACAAGCTTCCCGCCGCCCTCGGCGTCAAGGAAGTCAAGCTGTTCCCGGCCGCCGACTATGACGGCGTCATCCAGGGCCTGCTCGGCGGTACTCTCGACATCGCCGGCCTCGGCGCTTCGGGTTACGCCGCGGTCTATCTCAAGGACCCCAAGGCAGTCGAACCGTTCCTGACCAACGTGCAGACCGATGGCTCGACCGGCTATTACTCGGTGGCTCTCGCGCTCAAGGACTCGGGCATCACCGCCATCGCCGACGCCAAGGGCAAGCGCCTCGGCTATGCCGACCCGGATTCGACCTCGGGCTACCTGATCCCCAAGGTCACCCTGCCCGAGGCCATCGGCGGTGAAGACCCCGAGAAGTACTTCGTCACCTCCTTCAACGGCGGTCACGAGAACAATGTCCTCGCGCTCCTCGACAAGAAGGTCGACGTGGCCGTGACCTGGGCTTCGGGCGTCGGCGAGTTCTCCGAAGGCTACACCTCGGGCAACGTCCGCTCGATGGTCGACAAGGGCATGCTCGACATGGAGAACGTCGTCCAGGTCTGGCAGTCGCCGCTGATCCCGAACGGCCCGCTGGTGATGCGTTCGAGCCTGCCGCAGGACATGAAGGACAAGATCGTCGCCTTCTACAAGGCACTTCCGAGCACCGACTACGAGTGCTTCCGCGCGATCGAGAACGGCGACTTCAAGGACTACACCCCGGTCACTCCTGAGTTCTACCAGCCGATCATCGACGCCCGCAAGTCGACCATCGGCGGCTGATCCCACCACCTCACCCCTGACCGGCGGCAGCAACCCTGCCGCCGGTTTCACCTTGCCCAGCGGAGGCCCGATGAGCACGACCACCGACCATGGTCCCGACGGACTCTCCGATGCGGGCCGCATCGTCCACCGCCACTACCGGCAGTTGGTGCGCACCCGCCGGCTCTATACGATCCTCGCCATCGGTGCCCTCATCGCCGTACTCGTCGGCGCGCTGTGGTTTGCCGATGCCTCGAACGCCGGCAAGTTCTTCGAGCGCCTGCCCTACTTCTTCGACTTCTTCATCCACTTTCTGCCCGACGACCCGCTCGAGATCTTCCGGGCGATGTTCGACCTGGCGTCGCCCTATGCCGACGGCTCGCAGAAATACGACTACCCGGAGGGCCGGCTCTACCTGTTCGGCGATTTCTACCTCCCCGAGTATTTTTACCAGCTGCTGGTGACCATCAACATCGCGGTGCTGGCCACCCTATTGGGCGCCGCTCTGGGATTTTCGCTGTGCTTTTTTGCGGCGAGCAACATCACCGGCTCGCGCCCGGTCCGTTTCCTGGTCCGCCGCCTGTTCGAACTGCTGCGCGCCTTTCCCGAGATCGTGATTGCCGGGCTGCTGGTCGCCATCTTCTCGATTGGTCCCATCGGGGCCATCGCCGCAGTCGCGATCCACACCATCGGCGCACTGGGCAAGATGTTCTACGAGGTGGTCGAGAACGCCGATATGAAGCCCGACGAGGGCCTCCAGGCGGTCGGCGGCAACTGGTTCGAGCGCGTGCGCTACGGCATCGTCCCGCAGGTGATGCCCAACTTCATTTCCTATGCACTGCTGCGCACCGAGATCAACGTGCGCGCCTCCACCATCATCGGCGCGGTCGGCGGCGGCGGCATCGGCGAGATTTTCCGCCGCACGCTGAGCAACGACCACCCTGCCAAGACCTACGCCATCATCATCCTGCTGTTCCTGACTATCATCGCGATCGACTGGGTTTCCGGCTATCTGCGTAAGCGCCTGGTCGGCACCGCGGCCTTCCAGTTCGGGGTCTAGGGAGCACACCATGGCCACCATCACCCTGACACCCGAAGAAGCCGCCGACCTGCGTAACCGGTACGCCGACGTGCTGCGCAAGCCGCTGCTGCGCCAGCTGATGGCGCCGCTGGCAGCGCTATGCACCGCCGCCTACCTGGTGTTCTGCTTTTTCTTCTTCAACGTCCCCGGCGTGATCGCCGAGGCGCAGTGGGAGCGCGCCGGGACCTACATCGCCGACTGGTACTCGTGGGAAGCCCAGCCGCGCTTTCGCTTCGCCGACGGCAACGTCGATCTGGAGTGGACGCGTTCGCTCCTCGGCGACAACCCGCATCCCGAGTGGATCGAGAGCGCCGCACCGAACGCCTACATCGTGGAGTTCGGCGATGCCGGCAATCGCGTGGAGATTGCGCCGCAGTCCGTCGTCGCGGTGGTCGATGGCAAGCGATACGACATCGCCATCTCCGAGCAGGGCGCGGCCCTTCCCGCCGACGCACCGGCCGCGATGTCGTTCAAGAACGGCCGCGTCACGGTCAACTACGGCTTCATCGGCCTCGCCGAAATCCGCAACACCCAGGTGTTCGTGCGCCATCGTTACCTCGGCTGGCCGAACTTCTTTTTCGACACCAAGTCGCCCTTCTTCGACAAGGACTTGGGCCAGATCTGGCAGATGATCACCGTCGGCGAACAGGTCGATGCGCGCATGCCGAACTGGCAACTGATGCTGGTCGAGTTCCTCTACAACACCGAGTGGCAGCACCTCGACGTCTACAACAAGCTGCTCCAGACCATCGTCATGGCGTTTGTCGGTACGCTCTTCGCCGCCACACTCGCCTTCCCGCTCTCCTTCCTCGCGGCGCGGAACATCAACCCGAACCCGGTCGGCAACTGGTTCATGAAACGCGCCTTCGACCTGCTCCGCTCGGTCGACATGCTGATCTGGGCCCTGTTCTTCGTCCGCGGCTTCGGTCCCGGCCCGATACCCGGCATCGCTGCGATCTTCTTCACCGACACCGGCACCCTGGGCAAGACCAACACCGAAGCGCTCGAGAATATCGACGACAAGCAGCGCGAAGGCGTGCGCTCGGTCGGCGCCCCGCCGTCGGCGGTGCAACGCTATGGCGTGGTGCCGCAGGTGCTGCCGGTGTTCATCAGCCAGGCGCTGTACTTCTGGGAATCCAACACCCGCTCCGCCACCATCATCGGGGCGGTCGGGGCCGGCGGTATCGGGCTCAAGCTGATCGAGGCCATGCGCACCAACCAGGACTGGGAGAACGTCGCCTACATGGTGATCCTGATCCTCGTCGTGGTGTTCGTCTTCGACAACATCTCCAACGTCCTCCGCTCCCGCCTGATCGGTCTCCGGCAGCACTGAGGCCAACCTCGCCCGCGGGATGACAGCGTTGTGCTTTAGGCGGGTTGCCAGCGCTTTCGGCTGGCCCCAAGCTCGCTCGTCCTAACTAGCGAGACCACTCAATGCTGCACAGCGCCCTCGGCCATAACGGCGTCGTCACCGCCCCCCATCGCATCGCGGCGCTCGCCGGGCGCGACGTGCTCGCGGCGGGCGGCACGGCCATCGAGGCCATGGTGGCCGCCGCCGCGATGATCGCCGTGGTCTATCCGCAGATGAACGGCATCGGTGGCGATGCCTTCTGGCTGATCCAGCGCAAGGGCGAGCCGCCTATCGGCATCTCCGGCGGCGGCCGCGCCGCGAAGCTGGCGACGGCGGACGGCTACAAGGCCAAGGGCTACGCCGCGATCCCGACCCGTGGCGTCGATGCCGCGCTGCTCGTCCCCGGCGCCGTCGATACCTGGCGGCTGGCGCTGGAGGCCGATCCCGCCAACCGCATGCCGCTGGCCCACCTCCTCGCCCCCGCCATCGCCTATGCCAGGAACGGCATCGCCACCTCGCAGAGCCAGGCCAAGCTCGCCAAGTCGCGCCTCGACGAGCTGAAGGACGTCCCCGGTTTCGCCGAGATCTACCTCGTCGGCGGCGACGCCCCGAAACCCGGCCACCGCCTCGTCCAGCCCGCTCTCGGCGCCACGCTCGAAAGCATCGGCGAGAACGGCCTCCGCAGCTTCTACACCGGCGACATCGCCCACGAGAACGGCCGCTGGCTGGAATCCGTCGGCTCCCCCCTCCGCTACGAGGACTTTGCCGCCTACCGCGCCGAGCGCATCACCCCACTAAAACTCGAAACCTCGTGGGGCACCCTCTACAACATGATCGCGCCGACCCAGGGCATCGCCTCGCTGATGATGCTCGGCCAGTTCGACCGCCTCGGCGTCACCGATGGCGAGAGCTTTGCGCACGTCCACGGCCTCGTCGAAGCCACCAAGCACGCCTACCGCTACCGCAATCGTGCCCTCGGCGACCCCGACAGCATGGCCGCCCCCGCCTCCGGCCAGCTCACCTCCGACAACCTCGACCGCCTCGCATCGCAGATCGACCGCCAGCGCGCCGCAGCGTGGCCCGACCCGCCGGTCGATGGCGACACCATCTGGATGGGCGCCGCGGATTCCTCCGGCACCGTCGTCAGCTTCATCCAGTCGCTGTTCTGGGAGTTCGGCTCGGGCGTCGTCTCGCCCAAGACCGGCGTCATGTTCGAGAACCGCGGCGCCGGCTTCTCGCTCAATCCCGGCCCCAACCAGCTCGCCCCCGGCAAGCGCCCGTTCCACACCCTCAACCCGGCGCTCGCCAACCTCAAGGACGGCCGCGTGCTGAGCTACGGCAACATGGGCGGCGAGGGCCAGCCACAGACCCAGGGCGCCGTGTTCACCCGCTACGTCCAGTTCGGCCAGGGCCTGCAGGCGGCGATCACCGCCCCGCGCTGGCTGCTCGGCAAGACCTGGGGCGACGTCAACACGCGACTGAAGCTGGAGGACCGCTTCGACCCGGCCCTGGTCGCGGCGCTGCGCGAGGCCGGCCACGACGTGCAACTCGTCGGCCCGTTCGAGGACATGATGGGGCATGCCGGCGCCGTGGTGATGCATCCGGATGGTCTGCTGGAAGGCGCGACGGACCCCCGCTCGGATGGCGCCGCGATCGCGTTCTAGCGATCAGTCCCGTTTCACCTTCCGGATCGAGCCGCGCTGCGGATCATAGCCCCACGCGGCCGCAAAGAACGCCGCCGCCGTCACCGCCACCACCACCCCGAGCGCCAGCCAGTCCATCTTCCCATAGGCGGCAAACCGGATCAGCTCGATGGCGTAGGTGAAGGGGTTGAGCTGGCTCAGCCACCAGATCACGTCCGCCCCGGATTCGCGCAGCTTCCACAGCGGATAGAGCGCCGAGGAAATAAAGAACATCGGGAACACCACGAAGTTCATCATGCCCGCGAAATTCTCGATCTTCGGCGTGTAAACAGACACCAGAAGCCCGATCGAGCCGAGCATCAGCCCCGCCAGCACCACGCCGGGCAGGATCGCCACAAACCCCCAGCCCGGAAAGCCAAAGCCGACGATCCGCGCCACCAGCAGAAATGCATAGACCTGCAGGATGGAGAGCGCCGTCGCCGCCGCGATCTTCGAGAACAGCAGGAAGTGCCGCGGCAGCGGCGTCACCAGCATGGCGCGCATCACGCCCGCCTCGCGGTCATACACCATCGACAGCGCCGACTGCATGCACTGGAACAGGATCACCACCCCGATCAGCCCGGGCAGCACATATTCCTGATACGGCACATAGGTCGAATAGGGCGGCACGATCGACACGCCGAGGATGTCGTGCAGCCCCGCCGCGAACACGATCAGCCACAGCGCCGGACGAACGATGGCCGAGATCAGCCGCTCCGTCTGGCGCATGAACTTGGCGATCTCACGCCAGGTGATGGCGGAAAAGCCGACCCAGTAGGTTACGACGCTTTGCACTTGCTCTCCGGTTCGTCGACGCCAAGCGTATCGAGTTCATTGCTCTGGTGCAGGAATTCG
>Ga0209512_1002836_pt1 | contig 17580 bp, 12 predicted proteins | sample frozenSSSSmetaG_FD_184142 | JGI IMG/M metagenome (GOLD analysis project Ga0209512, IMG submission 184142) | Glacier valley bacterial and archeal communities from Borup Fiord, Nunavut, Canada, to study Microbial Dark Matter (Phase II) -... | ecosystem: Environmental > Aquatic > Freshwater > Ice >... | reverse complement strand
GAGCCTGCCGCGTCAGCGGGTCGGCAGGCGGATTCGAGCCTGCGCCTGTCTGAGCGTAGCGAGTTGCGCAGGCGCCGCCTGACGGCCCGCTGACGCGGGCACCGCTCGCGCAGCGAGTGGCTGGCTCCGGGGCTCGCCTTCTCTTTGTCTACTTTCTCTTGGCGACCAAGAGAAAGTAGATACCCGCCCGGCACGAGGGCAATCTCCACACAACCACCGCAACCCACGACCGGCAGCGAGGCGGGGGCCCGGTCGGCCCGTAGCTCGTCACCGCCAACCAAATCGATCCGACCAACCTCGCCAGTCAGCGCCGACGAGATGCAGGCGGCGATCGCGAAGATGCGACCCGCGGCGCGGTCAGCGCGTCAGGCGCTCGACCGCGTGGACGGCGACCGACGTCGACTTGCCGTGGAAGACCACCTGGCCGACCGTGGTGATGGCGACGTCGCCATGGCTCGCGTCCAGCGTCGCGTCGTCGATCAGGATGTCGTACGGCACCTGCTTGGTGTGGGCTTCGAGCCGCGCCGCCAGGTTCACGGTATCGCCCACGCAGGTGTAGGTGGCACGCGCCTGGGTGCCGGTGTAGCCCGCGATCAGCGGGCCGGACGCAATGCCAACGCCGACGCGGATCGGCACCTTGCCGCCGGCCGTGCGTTCCGCGTTGAACAGTTCGATCATCTCGATCATCTCGAGCGCCGCTCGTACCGCGGCCTCGCGATGGTCGGCCAGCGCCAGCGGCGCACCGAAGATCGCCATCAGGCCATCGCCGATCATCTGGTTCACCACGCCGCCCGCGCCGTTGATCGCGTCGAACATCAGCGTGTAGTAGGTGTTCAGCAGCTCGATGGTCTCGTCGGGCGGCTGCGATTCGGCGAGGGCCGTGAAACCGCGGATGTCGCAGAACATGACCGACGCGTCGACATGCCGGCCGCCGAGCGAGAAGCCCGACTGCTCCAGGTCCTGCGCGACCTCCGACGTCGCGAAGCGGCTGATCAGTTCCTTCTGCTGGTCGCGCAGGCGCTTCTTCTCGAGGCTGCTGCCGACGCGCGCCTTCAGCAGCACGCCGTTGACGGGCTTGTAGAGATAGTCCTCGGCCCCGAGCTCGATGCAGCGCGCGACGTGCGCGATGCCTTCGAGCGACGACGTGACGATCACCGGCAGGTCGCGCAGCTTGAGGTCGCGCGACAAGTGCTCGAGCACGGTGAAGCCGTCCATCTCGGGCATCTCCATGTCGAGCAGCATCAGGTCGTACGGCTCCTCGCGCAGTCTGGCGAGCGCGATCACGCCGTTCTCGGCCGTCGAGACGCGGTGACCGAGCTGCTCGAGCGTGCGCGACAGCAGCAGGCGGTTGACCTTGTTGTCGTCGACGACCAGCAGGCGATGTCCGCGGTCAGCCATCGCACAGCGCCCTGAGGGCCGCGGCGGCGCGGGCGTACGCGGCATCGAGCGCGTCGAGAGCGGCCGGGCTCGTCGCCTCGAGTCCTTCGAGTTCGAGCGACTTCGCGGCCTCGCCGAGCGCCATCGCGCCGAAGGTGTTGCTGTTCGACTTCAGCGAATGCGCCGCGCGGCGAAAGGACTCGGCGTCCCGCTTCGCGGAAGCCTCGCGCATCTCGGCCAGCATGCGTGGCGCCTCCTCGAGGAAGGTGTCGACCAGCTCGGTGACGAATTCGGCACCCGCCATCTCGCCGAGGGCGGCGAAGGTCGCGGGATCGATGGTGGGTTCAGGCAATTCGGATGTCCTTCCGGGGTTGTGCAGCGAGCAGCGCGTCGACGAGCGCATCGACGCGGATCGGCTTGGTCACATAGTCGTCCATCCCGGCCGCCATGCAGCGCTCGCGGTCACCCTGCATCGCGTTCGCGGTCATCGCCACGATGCGCGGCCGCTCGTCGGCGGACCAGCGGGTCGTGATCGTACGCGAGGCGTCGAGGCCGTCCAGCTCCGGCATCTGCACGTCCATCAGGATCACGTCGTAGGTCTGGCGCTCGACGCTCTCGATGGCCTCCTGTCCATTGCTCGCGACATCCGCTCGATACCCCATCTGCTGAAGCAGCCGCAGCGCGAGCTTCTGGTTCACCGCGTTGTCCTCGGCCAGCAGGATGCGCAGCGGATGCCGTGCGGCCATGCCCGGGTCCAGGGCCGGCTTGGCTTTCGCGGCCGGCAGCGCGACGTGATCGTGCGCGAGCAGCCCGACCAGCGTGTCGAACAGTTGCGACTGGCGTAGCGGTTTGCTGAGATAGTCCTTGAACAGCCCTTCAGTGTCGCCGGCCTCGCGTCGACCGAGCGAACTGAACAGGACCATGGGCAAGTCCGGCTGCGACGCGTGGATGCGGCCCGCGAGCGTGAGGCCATCCATCTCCGGCATGTGCATGTCGAGGATCGCGACGTCGAAGGCCTCGCCCGCCGCCAGCCAGTCGAGCGCGACGAGACCCGACGCCGTGTCGCGCGTGACCATGCCCCACTTGCCCGATTGCAGCGCGAGCACCTTGCGGTTGGTCGCGTTGTCGTCGACCACCAGCACGCGCTTGCCGGCCAGCGCCGGCTGGAGCCCGATGAGTTCGCGGCGCGCCGTCGTCGGCGACGTCGCCAGCGGCGCGACCATCGTGAAGAAGAAGGTCGAGCCCGTCCCCGGGCCGTCGCTCTCGACCCGGATCGTGCCGCCCATCAGCTCCGCGAGCTTCTTGCTGATCGCGAGTCCGAGGCCGGTGCCGCCGTACTTGCGCGTCGTCGACGAGTCGGCCTGCGAGAACGACTGGAAGAGGCGGCCCTTGCCTTCGTCGGACAGGCCGATACCGGTGTCGCGCACGGTGAACGTGAGCTCGACGACGGGGTCGGCCACTGCGTCTTCGAAGCGCGACGTCACCGTGATCACGACCTCACCGCGCTCCGTGAACTTCACGGCGTTCGACAGCAGGTTCAGCAGCACCTGGCGCAGCCGCGTCACGTCGCCGTCGAGTGCCGTCGGCACGTTGCCTTCGAACAGATAAGCGAGGTCGAGCTTCTTCTCGGCCGCGCGCGGCCCGATCAGGTCGAGCGCCGCCTCGACGCACTCGCGCAAGTCGAACGGATGGACCTCGATGTCCATCCGACCGGCCTCGATCTTCGAGAAGTCGAGGATGTCGTTGATGATCGTCAGCAACGCGTCGCCGCTGTCACGGATGGTGCCGGCGAAGTCGCGCTGTTCTTCGTTGAGCGGCGTGTCGAGCAGCAGCCCGCTCATGCCGATGACGGCGTTCATCGGGGTGCGGATCTCGTGGCTCATCGTCGCGAGGAACGAACTCTTGGCTTCGTTGGCGGTCTCTGCAGCGGCCCGCGCTTCCTGCGCCTGCCTGAAGAGGCGCGCGTTCTGGATGGCGATCACCGCCTGGTCCGCGAAGGTCTCGAGCAGCGCCATTTCCTTCGCGGTGAAGCCTTTGGCGTGCGCGCGAGCGACGAACAACGCGCCGACGCCGTCGCCTTGCCACACCATCGGCGCGACGACGAGGGAGAAGTTGCCGATCTTGGCCGCCATGCGGCGAATCACCTCCGGGACGCCGTCGCCGTGCAATGTGTCGGGATGGAACATCAGGCGCCGCGCGCGCAACGCTTCCGCGATAACCGTCTTTTCGAGAGGGACGGGCCGGTAGTTCGCGAACCGGTTTCCCCCTTCGCCGCGAACCGCGCCCAGATGCACGAGCGACTGCTCGTCGACCGTCATCACGGCGAGGTCCGTGCACTCGATCAGTCGTTGGCAGCTGTCGAGGATCTTGTCGAAGACCGGCTTGGCGTCCGCTACCGAATTGCTGATCACCTCGAGCACCTCGGAGGTGGCGGTCTGTTGCTCGAGCGCTTCGCGTGTTTCGTTGAACAACCGCACGTTCTCGATCGCGATCACGGCCTGATCCGCGAAGGTCTGCACGAGCGAGATGTCCGCCGGCGCGAATGGTCCCGGCGCGTTTCGCAGCAGCGAAATCACGCCGATGGCCTCGCCGTCACGTAGCATCGGGACGTTGAGCACCGAGCGGAAACCGAGGCGCGCGTGCATCTCCCTCACGTCGGGGTACTCGCTGTCGAGCAGCGGCACGATGTCTTCGATGTGCACGAACGCCTTGTCGAGCACCGCGCGACCGCCGATCGACGTGCGACGGATCGCCAGCACGTCGCCCTTCGACCCGACGTAGCGCGAACCGTAGCTGGTCATCGCGTGCAACTGGCCGTCGCGGACCAGCCAGACCCGTGCGCCGTCTGCACGACACAGGTCCCCCGCCCGCTGCGCCAGCGCATCGAGGACCGGCTGCACGTCGGCCGGCGACTCGCTGATCACGCGCAGCACCTCGCTGGTTGCGGTCTGGTGCTCCAGCGCTTGCTTCGTCTCGTTGAACAGCCGCGCGTTCTGGATCGCGATGACGGCCTGGTCGGCGAAGGTCTTCAGCAGCGCTTCTTCCTTGGCCGTGAAGCCGCCCAGCGTCGCGCGCGTCATCGCCAGGCAGCCGATGCCCGCGTCGCCGCGCATCAGCGGCGCCATGATCATCGAATAGTTGACGCCCATCTCCTCGGCCGCCTGGCGCAGCGCTTCCGGCACGTCGGGACCGTGCAGGACGTCGGCGAAGTTGAGGACGCGACGTGCGCGGATCGCCGCCTCCGCGCCGGTGCCGGCGAGCGGCCGTGGATAGCGCGCACGGACCCGCTCCGCCGTCTGCTGCAACTCCTGCTGCGTGCGCCCCGGTGCGCTGTCCGAGGTCGCGTGCGCGTGGACCACCGCGAGATGCAGCATCTGTGCGTCGTCGACCAGCGCGATGAACGATCCCTCGACGTTGAAGATGCGCGCGCAGCTGTCGAGGATGGTGTCGAACACCGGCTGCGCGTCGTCGACCGAGCGGCTGATCGCCTGGAGCACTTCGGCCGATGCGGTCTGCTGAGCCAGCGCTTCCTTCGTCTCGTTGAACAGCCGCGCGTTCTGGATCGCGATCACTGACTGGTCGGCGAACGACTTCAGCAGTGCGAGCTCCTGCGCCGTCAAGGGGCGCGGCGGCGTGCGCGCCACGTTGATCGTGCCGATGCCCTGGCCTTGCCAGACCATCGGCGCAGTGACGAGCGTGAACGCACCGGTCGTGCCGATCAGGTTCCTGAGATAGGGCGGCAGATCGTCGCGCTTCGACGTGTCCGGGATATGGATCACCTCGGTGTCGAGGATGGCGCGTTCGCTTAACGAGCCGGCCACCGGTCGCGGATAGGTCGTGTTCGCCAGGGCGCTGTCGCTCAAGACGCCGCGCTGCGCGACCAGCTTCAGGTCGGGGCCATCGACGAGCAACACGGCCATGTCCTCCGCGCCGAAGAGCCGTTCGCAACTGTCGAGCACCCTGTCGAAGACCGGCTGCGCGTCGGCCATCGACCCGCTGATGACCTCGAGGACGTCGGCCGATGCGGTCTGGCGCTCCAGCGCTTCCTTCGTTTCGTTGAACAGCCGCACGTTCTCGATCGCGATCACGGCCTGGTCCGCGAACGTCTCCACCAGCGCGATTTCGGCGGGTCCGAATGCGCGCACCTCTTCGCGGAAGATCGCGATGACGCCGATCGCCTCGCCGTCCCGCAGGAGAGGCACGTTGAGCGCGGTACGGAAGCCGATCGCCGCCTGGATCTCGCGGACATCGGGATACTCGGTGTCGAGCAGCGCGACGACATCCTCGACGTGCACGATGCGCTTGTCGACGATCGCTCGACCGGCGATCGACGTGCGACGGACCGGCAGGCTCGTCGTGCGCGAATCGGAGAACCGGGGCCCGTAGCCCGTCATCGCGTGCAGCGCACCGTCGCGCACCAGCCAGACGCGCGCGCCGTCGGCGCGGCACAGAATGCCGGCGCGCTGCGCGACGGCGTCGAGGACCGGCCCGACGTCGGTGGGTGATTCACTGATCACCCGCAGCACGTCGGCCGTCGCGGTCTGGCGTTCGAGCGCGTCCTTCGTCTCGTTGAAGAGCTGCGCGTTCTGGATCGCGATGACGGCCTGGTCGGCGAAGGTCTTCAGTAGCGCGACCTCCTTGGGTGCGAACGGGCCGAGCGCGTGGCGCTGCAGCCCGATGGCGCCGATCGCCTCGTCTCCGCGCATCAGCGGTGCCATCATCGCCGCGTAGTTGTGGCCGGTCGCGACAGCGGCGGCCCGCATGCTCCGCGGCACGTCCTCGCCGTGGAGGATGTCAGGGTAGATCACGACCTGTCGCGCGCGGATCGCCGCTTCCGCGGCGGTGCCTTCGACCTTCATCGGATACAGCGCGCGGATGCGCTCCATCTGCAGGACCTCCTGCGCCGTGTACGCGCCGTCGACGCCGGTCGCGTGGCCGTGCAGCGCGCCGACGCGCAGCTTCAGGTCGTCGCCGAGCAGCACGATCAGCGAACCTTGAACCTTGAACAGGCGCGCGCAGCTATTGAGGATGGTGTCGAACACCGGTTGCGTGTCCTGCACCGAGCGGTTGATCGTCTGCAGGACCATCGCGGTCGCCGTCTGCTGTTCGAGCGCCTCCTTCGTCTCGTTGAACAGGCGCGCGTTCTGGATCGCGATCGCAGCCTGATCGGCGAAGGTCCGCAGGAGGCTCGACTCCTTCGCGGTGTACGGCTTCGGCGGCCAGCGGACCACGTGCACCGTGCCGATGGCGCGGCCTTCCCAGAGCATCGGCGCGATCAGCATCGAATAGTTGCCCATGTCGCGCGCGCTCTGCCGCATGACCTCGGGGACGTTCGGGCCGTTCAGCATGTCGGGGTAGTGCACGACGCGACGCTTGCGGATCGCGTAACCCTGGTACGACGCGTCGACCGGGCACGGGAAGTAACGGTTCAGGTACGCAGCGACCTCGGCGTTGCGGCCGTCGGCCGTCTTGTGGAAGAGCCGGCCCTCGAACGTGATCTTCGACTCCACGCCGCCGATGTGCGCATGGAAGATCTGGCCATCCTCGCGAACCAGCGAGATCACCGCGTGGTCGCCGCCGAACAGTCGCTGGCAACTGTCGACGATCTTGACGAAGACCGGCTGCGCGTCGGCCATCGAACTGCCGATGACCTCCAGCACCTCCGCGGTCGCGATCTGCTGGTCGTGCGCTTCCTTCGCTTCGTCGCTGAGGCGTACGTTCTCGATCGCGAGCTCGGCGGCGCGAGCGCCGATGTCGGCGCTCCCGAGGCGCCCTGCGACCTGAGCCGTCTCCAACGCGCGCGCGTGGGACAGTGCCAGCGCGCCGTGCGTCGCCAGGGCCGCGAGAAGATCGCGATCGTCGCGGTCGAACCGGCCGTGCGCGCCTTCGGCGTCCGCGTAGAGATGGCCGAGCACGATCCCGTGTGCGACCAGCGGTGCGACGAGACACGAGCGCTGATCGTGTGCGTCGGCGCCGTGCGGTCCGTGGCGCAGCCGGGTCGTTCGCGTCCGGCGCGCTTGAACGAGCCAGGGAAGGATGGCCTGCAGGAGTGCCGCGGCGTCCTCACCGGGAGGCAGGCGCGCGGCTGCCACGCGAAGATTGCCGTCGTGATCGAGTACGACCAGACAGCGCTGTGCACCGAGCGTGGTCGCGGTCTCCGCACCCAGCATCTCGACCACGGCATCGACGCCTTGCATCGTATGGAGCCGCGTCATGCCGGCGAACAAGCGAGCACCGATCGAAGCGGGACGCTGGGACGACGCGACGCGGCGTTTCATGTCCATCGACGCACCCGTCGGTCGGTTGTCATCTGCCGAGGCGGACAGGCAGCCGCCCGACGCGCAGGGCCCGGACCGTCAGAAGTCATGTCGCAGCCCCCACCCGCATCGCCACCTGCATCAGCGCCGCCACCAGCAACTCCACCCGGATCGGCTTGACCACGTAGTCGTCCATCCCCGCGGCGATGCAGGTCTCCCGATCGCCCTGCATCGCGTTGGCGGTCATCGCGACGATGCGCGGTCGCTCACCGTTCGGCCAGCGGGCGACGATGCGGCGCGTCGCCTCGAGCCCGTCCATCTCCGGCATCTGTACGTCCATCAGGACCACGTCGTAGGTCTGGCGCGCGACGCTCTCGATGGCCTCGATCCCATTGCTCGCGAGGTCCGCGCGATAGCCCATCTGCTGCAACAGCCGGATCGCGAGCTTCTGGTTCACCACGTTGTCCTCGGCCAGCAGGATCCGCAGCGGATGACGCTCGGCGAGCGATGCATCGATCCGCGGCTTGTCGACGGCCGACGCGACCTCCCGGACCGTTCCATCGGCCAGCAGCGTCACCAGCGTGTCGAACAGCTGGCTCTGCCTGAGCGGCTTCGCGAGCGTGGCGGCGAACGGCGAGTCCGCGGCCTCCTTGCGGCCCAACGAGCTGAACAGCACCAGCGGCAACGCGTGCCCCGCCGCACGGATGTCGGCGGCGAGCGTCGCGCCGTCGCGCGACGGCATGTGCATGTCGAGGATCGCGAGGTCGTAGACCTGGCGTTCGATCAGTGCCACGACCTGCGTCGGATCCTCGGTGTCCTCGACGACCATGCCCCACTTGGCCGCCTGCAGCGCGAGGAGGCGGCGATTGGTCGCGTTGTCGTCCACGACGAGGATGCGCTTGCCCTGCAGCGCCGGCTGCGCGCCGATGAAGTCGCGGCGCTTGCCGACCGGCAGTTCGGCGGCCGGCGCGTGGATCGTGAAGCGAAAGGTGGCGCCCTGGCCGAGGCCCGCGCTGTCGACGTCCATCGTGCCGCCCATCAACTCGGCAAGCAACTTGCTGATCGCGAGGCCGAGGCCGGTGCCGCCGTACTTGCGCGTGGTACTGCTGTCGGCCTGGCTGAATTTCTGGAACAGGCGGCTCCTGCCTTCTTCGGACAGGCCGATGCCAGTGTCGCGCACCGCGAAGCACAATTCGTCGCCGGGCGAGGACACGGTCAGCACGACCTCGCCGCGCTCGGTGAACTTGACCGCGTTCGACAGCAGATTGAGCAGGATCTGGCGCAGACGCGTGACGTCGCCGAGCACCGCGGAAGGCACGTCGCCCTCGAACACGTAAGCGAGGTCGAGATGCTTCTCGGCCGCCCGTGCGCCGATCAGGTCGAGCGCCGACTCGACGCAGTCGCGCAGGTCGAACGGATGCGCCTCGATGTCCATCCGGCCGGCTTCGATCTTCGAGAAGTCGAGGATGTCGTTGATGATCGTCAGCAGCGCGTCGCCGCTGTCGCGGATGGTCCCGGCGAAGTCGCGCTGCTCGTCGTTGAGCGGCGTGTCGAGCAGCAGGCCGCTCATGCCGATGACGGCGTTCATCGGCGTGCGGATCTCGTGGCTCATCGTCGCCAGGAAAGCACTCTTGGCCTCGTTGGCCGTCTCGGCCGCGGCGCGCGCTTCCTTCGCCTCGTTGAACAGGCGCGCGTTCTGGATCGCGATGACGGCCTGGTTCGCGAACGTCTGCAGCAGGCTCTGTTCCTTCGCCGTGAAAGCTCGCGGTGGAGAATTGACCGCCATGATCGCCCCGATGCCACGACCGTCCCACATCATCGGCGCGGTCATCTGCGAGAAGTTGAGCGCGAGCTCGCCCGCCAGCCGTCGAACACCGACGGGAACATCGTCGCCGTGCATCGCGTCGGGGATGTGCACAACGGCTCCGGCGCGGAACGCGACTTCGACGGAACTACCGCCGAGCGGACGCGGATAGCTCTTCGCCACCGTCTCGCGACCCCGGAGACCGCCCTCGTAGGCGACCATGCGCAGTTGATGGTCCTCGCCGACGAGCACGACGTTCAATGCGCCGCTGGCGAACAGACGGCGGGCGCTCTCCAGAATCTTCTCGAACACCGGCTGCGCGTCGGCCATCGATCCACTGATCACACCCAGGATCTCGGCCGTGGCGATCTGCTGATCGAGCGCTGCGGTGGTCTCCTCGAACAGGAGCGCGTTCTTCAGCGCCACGCCGACGTTGGCCGCGATGGTCTCGAGCAGTCGCTGGTCGTTCGCGTCGTACGCGCCTTCGCGCTCGGCGTTCTGCACGCTGATGACGCCCTGCGAGATCCCTTCGACGACGATCGGCACGCCGAGATAAGACCGCGCCTGGCGGCCGATGATCGTCGCGCCCATCTCGGTACTGCGGCGATCGACGTCGGCATTGAGGATCAGCGCCTGACCGGTCTCGATGATCTTGCTGACCAGGCCCTGGCCATAGGCGATCGACGCGTTCGCCTCGCCGAAGCGGTACGGGAAGTCCACCATGCCGCTGGTACGGTCGAGCAGCGCGACGTAGGCCATGTCGGCGCGAAAGACCATCCGGACCTGCTCGCCGACCAGCTCGATCAGCGCGTCGAGGTCGAGCTTGCCCGACAGGCGCCGCGAGACGCGGTTCACCGTGTCGAGCTCGGCGGCCCGCTGCTGCGTCTCGGCGAAGAGGCGAGCGCTCTCGAGCGCGACGCTCATGCTCGATGCGAGCGTCTGCAGCAGGCGCAGGTCCGCATCGCTGAACGCATCGAAGCGATCGACGTTCTGGATGCTGAGATAGCCCCGCACCTCGGGGCCGACCAGCATCGGGGCGAACATCACGGACCTGGGCGCCTCGGTTCCCGCGATCGTCGCGCTGCCGCGCGCCGCGATGCCTTCCGGCGTCAGATGCGGGAAGTAGATCGGCTGCCGGCTGTCGATCAGCTCGCGCCGGGTCCGGTTGATCGGGCGCTCGGTGGTCGTGACGCGCAGTCCCTTCTCGAACACATAGTTGAAGACCTCGACGTCACGCGCGTGGTCGAAGCTCGCGAGCAGCACCACCTGCGCATCGAAGATGTCGCGGACCTTGTCGCCGACCAGGTCGTAGATCGCCTGCATGTCGAGCTTGGACGCGAGGCCCTCCTGCACGCTGTTGATGATGGCCAGCTCGGCGGCGCGCTGCTCGGTCTCCTTGAGCAGCCGCTGCGTCTCGTCGAACAGCCGCGCGTTCTCGAGCGCGACGCCCATGCTCGACGCGACGGTGCCGAGCAGGCGGACCTCGGCGTCGCCGAACGCATGCTCACGTTCGAAACTCTCGACGATGATCGACCCCAGCATTCGCTGACCGCCGATGATCCGGACTTCGACGCTCGACAACGACGTATCGGTGCCCGGGACCGTGCCGCGCGCCGAGGTCTCGGCGGCCGTATTGCAGACGACGGTGTCGCGACGCAGCGCCATGCGCGCCCACTGGTCCGCGGTGCGCGTCTCGGACGGGATCTCGATCCGCGTCCCGTGCTCCAGCTCGAACAGGAAATCGATGCGCCTCGCCTCGTGGTCGAACCAGCGGATGCCGATGTCCTTCGTGCCGAGTACGTCGCAGAGCTTCATGCCGACCATCTCGACGATCGTTTGGAAGTCGAGCGAGCCCGACATGCCCTGCTGGATGCTGTTGATGACCGCCATCTCGGCGGCGCGCTGCTCGGTCTCCTTCAGCAGCCGCTGCGTCTCGTCGAACAGCCGCGCGTTCTCGAGCGCGACGCCCATGCTGGCGGCGACCGTCGTCAGCAGCCGGATGTCGCTCGCGACGAATGCGTGTTCGCGCGCGTGGTCCTCGAGGATGATCTTGCCGATCGTGCGGTCGCTGCCGACGATCGGCACGCCGACCACCGACAGGCTCTGGTCGGAACCCGGTGCCGTGAAGAATCCTTCGGCCGCCTGTTCGTCGCGCGTGCCGGCGACGATCGTCGCGCGGTCGCGGAGGATGCGCGCCGCCGCGCCACCGGGCCTGAAGGGACCGATCCGGAAACGGACGCCGTGCTCGTAGACGTAGAGCGGATGTGCGAGCCCGGTCGCCTCGTCCCACCAGTGGATGCCGACGTTGCCGCTCGCGAAGACCTCGCGCAGCTTGTCGCCGACCAGGTCGACGATCGCCTGGAAGCCCAGTTCCGCGGCCATGCCTTCCTGGATGCTGTTGATGACCGCCAGCTCGGCGTTGCGCTGCTCGGCCTCCTTGAGCAGCCGCTGCGTCTCGTCGAACAGGCGGGCGTTCTCGAGCGCGATACCCATGCTCGCCGTCACCGTTTCGATCAGGCGCACGTCGGACGGGTCGAAGGCGTCGTCCCGCTCGTGGTTCTCGACGAAGACGTTGCCGATGAAGCGGTCGCCGCAGACCATCGGCACGATCACGATGCTGCGCCCGATGTCGGTACCCGGCACGCCGAACATGCCCGCCGCCCGCTGCTCGGCGATGTTCGCGAAGACAATCGTGTTCCGCTCGCGGAGCAGCCGCTCGTAGTAGCCACCCGGCCTCGGGCGCACCGGCGGCATGTCGTCCAGCCGCACGCCGTGTTCGTACGAATAGAGCCAGTCCGACTGGCCGGCCGCCTCGTCCCACCAGAGGATGCTCAGGTCGCCGGTCGCGAAGACCTCGCGCAGCCTGTCGCCGACGACGTCCGCGATCGCCTGGAAGTCGAGGGCCGCACCCACGGCCTGCTGCACGCTGTCGATCACGGCGAGCTCGGCCGTGCGGTGCGCGACCTCCCTGAGCAGCCGCGCGCGGTCGACAGCCATCGCGGACCGTCCGGCGAGCGACACGATGCGATCGCGGTCCACCTCGTCGAAGCGACCGACACTTCCTTCCACGTCGAGGTAGAGGCAGCCGACGACGTGGCGCTGCAGGACCAGCGGCACGACGAGACAGGAACGCTGGTCGACCGGCGCCGCGCCGTCCGGTCCGTGGCGCAGGCGCGCGGTGCCGGTCGCGCGCGCGTCCTCGAGCCATGGACCGACCGCGGCGAACAGGTCCGCTGCCGTCTCGTCCGGCGGGACGCGCGACGCGGCGACCGTCCAGCGGTCGCCGTCCGGAAGCACCAGCAGCAGACGCTGGGCGCCGGTGAGGGCCCGGGCGTCTTCGATCACGCCGAAGCCCGGCACCGGCGCACCGCTCGCGTCGTCGAAGCGCACGCCGGGCGCGTCAGGGTGCGCGCGATCAGGCGGCATGCGCGCGGCGCGACGGGGATCGTTCGCGCTCGCGCGACGAGAGGGGAGTAACGGGACCGGGCATCGACGCAGGCATTCGCTTCAGGGGATGGCCGTCTCGGGCTCTGGGGAAGGCGGGGGTGCGTGACCGCTGCAGGATGCCACGACCGCCCGCCGCCGGGCAGTGCCGGCTCGCGAAACGATGCGTCACAGCAACTCGACGCGGTCGAAGGCCAGTTCGACGGTCTCGATGAGGACCGCCGGCTCCATGGCCCGTAGCGGCGAGTACGAGAGACTGACGGGCCGCACGTTGCGAAAGCGCCAGGTGGCGACGACCCGCTCGCCGTCGTCGTCGAGCAGTTCGATGCGGACCGTGCGGCGCTTCGGCGCCTTGCCGCGGCTGGCCTTGCCGAACCACGCGTGCAGGTCGAGCGCGCCGACGAAGCCGCGTCGCAGGACGAGGTATTCCGGGACGACGAACGGATCGCCTTCGGGCACCTGCATCGCCGGCAGCACCACCTCGCAGAACCCCGCGGAAGCGGTCCGCGAGTCGCCGGCGCCGAGATTGACGAGGAACCGGGAGCTCGCGTAGGGCCGCTCGCGCATCACCGCCATCGTCGTGCGCTCACTCGATCGACAGGTGTTCGTAGGCGAGCACGATCTCCTCGACCGCGACGTCGCCGCCCTGCGCGTCGAACGGCCCGGACGCGTGCCGCACGATGCGGGCGCGCGTGAGCTTCCAGGTCTGCACGACCTGGGTGTGGTCCTCGCTCATCAGGCGGATCGTCACGTCGCGAACCGCGCCCTGGTCCCCGTTGCGGACCTGGTCGAGCCAGTGGAACAGGTCGAGCGAGCCGATGATGCCGCGCTTGAGCGTCACGTCGCTGCTCTTCGACAGGCCCGTCAGCTTGATCGGCTCGTTGGTCTTCGCGTTGCCGTTGCGGTACTCGATCACCTGCGTCTCGACGGCGACCTGGCTGATCTCCTGGAAGCCGGCGTGCGGGCCGTTCGGGTCGCCGTCGCCGAGATCGACGAGGAAATTGAACTGGCCGTACGGACGATCGCGCAGGGACGCCATGGGAACTCCGGCATTCGAGAGAGCTTCGGGTGAGCGGAGTTTGCGTGAATTCGCAAGGGCGGGAAAGCTGCGAAAGACGGGAATATTCACGTCCGCGGTCGATCGTCGGCCGGCTCGCTCGTGGTGCAGGTGAAGACCCGGATCGCGGACCGCCGCGCCCCATCCATCACCGGAGACCCTCGATGCCCCTGCAGCTCTATGCCCATCCGTTCTCGTCTTACTGCCAGAAGGTCCTGATCGCGCTGTACGAGAACGACGTCGGTTTCGACTTCCGGCGGCTGTCGCCGCAGACGCCCGAGGTCGGCGCCGCGTTCGACGCGCTCTGGCCGATCAAGCGCTTCCCGCTGCTGGTCGACGGCGACGCAGCGCGACTGAGGGGATCCATCGCGCGAACGGGCCCGTGCCTCGGCGCGGCACCGGGACGCCGTCGTCTCGCGGTCGGGCCTTTCGGGTCGCGCGAGCGACGGGCCGACTGTCCGCGCGCCGGACCGGCTTGAGTGAAAGTCCGACCGTGATGCCTTGCGCAGCCGATGGTCGATTGGTCCGCAAGCCGACAGGGCGGTTCGCCGGAAGGCGCTAGCGTGCAAATGGCAGCGTTTTCCACGCACGCCATCACTTTCCCACCAAGCTCGTTAAGAAAGGTCTTTCATGCACCGACCCCTTCGTCCGCAGCCGACCTCGCCGTCGCCGCGCCTCCCCCTTCTGGTCGCCGGCGCCGCCGCGCTCGTCGCGTTCGGTGTCTGCCAGCCGGGTTTCGCCGCCGATCCGGCCGCGCAGGCATTGACGGGAACCGACTACAAGGCCGACCGCGACATGGGCGAGGTCCTCAAGGCGCTGGCCGGCCTGAACGGCAAGCCGATCGAGGCTCTTGATCCGGCGCAGGCCCGCACGCAACCCACGCCGACCGACGCCGTGATGGCCGTGCTGAAGAGCAAGGGCAAGGACACGGATCCGCTGAAGCTCGTCAAGGGCGTGACCAGCGTCGACCGCGAGATCCCGGGGGCCACGGGTCCGCTGCCGGCCCGCGTGTACACACCGAGCGGCAAGGGTCCCTTCCCCGTCGTCCTCTACACGCATGGCGGCGGCTGGGTCATCGCCGACAAGGAGGTGTACGACGGCGGTGCGCGCGGCCTGTCGAAGGCGGCCGACGCGATCGTGGTATCAATCGACTATCGCCGCTCGCCCGAGGCGAAGTTCCCGGCGGCGTGGGACGACTCGCTCGCCGCCTACAAGTGGGTCGCGGCCAACGCCGCGTCGATGAACGGAAACCCGGCCAAGCTCGCGCTGGCCGGCGAGAGCGCGGGCGGGAATCTGGCGATCTCCACGGCCATCGCGGCGAAGAAGGCCAACCTGCAGGCCCCGCTCGCGGTCGTCGCCGTGTACCCCGTCGCGCAGACCGGCGACCTGTCGACGCCGTCCTACGTCGATTCCGCCACGGCCAAGCCGCTCAACAAGGCGATGATCGGCTGGTTCGTCGACAAGCTGTTCGCGAAGCCGGCCGACAAGGCCGATCCGCGCGTCGACCTCGTGCATGCCGACCTGACCGGCCTGCCGCCGATCACCGTCATCAATGCGCAGATCGATCCGCTGCGCAGCGACGGCGACCTGATCGTCGACGCGCTGAAGAAAGCCGGCACGCCGGTCGAGCACAAGGTCTACAAAGGGGTGACGCACGAGTTCTTCGGGATGGCGGCCGTGGTGGGCAAGGCGGCGGACGCCCAGAAATTCGCCGGCCAGCAACTGAAGAAGGCGTTCGGCAAGTAAGCCACGCGTGACGGCGCGGGGCACTGTCCGGACCAACGCTCCGCGTGCCGCAGCGCGGGGCGTTTTTCATGGCCGGCCGCAACGCGGCGGCTCGCTCATCCCGCTTCGGCGGCCACCAGCGGTGGGGTCTGCTGGTGCTGGACGACCTTCCATTCGTCGTGTGCCAGGCGGCGATACGTCGACGTGCAGTGCGCTTCGTAGTCCGGTGCGCCGTCGTCGCTGGCGCTGGCCTTGTAGGCGACCACGATCAACCCTTCCTGGCGCCGCGCCACGCGACGTTCGGTGAGTTCGACGCGCGCCCATCGCGGCGTGGCCGACACGGCCTCGATCGCCTCCGCGCCGCCCAGGACGAAAGGCGGCTTGGGCAGGACCATCAGGCACTCTGCGTCGATCGACGCGGCGTAGTCCTCGGCGTCGCCGGTCCAGAGGCTTTCCTCGAATTGCCACACGCGTTGGTCTTCTATCGGCACTCCTCTGTGATCGAGCGTTGCCTCGGGGCAAGGCCGAGGTCTCGTCGCGGCACGACACCGCTCTGCACCAAGGGTGACGCACCGCGCGCCCTGGAAACTCCGCCGGATTCCTGATCGACCGTCGGCAACGCGTCAAACCTGGGTCGGACAAGCAGCCATCGCGCAACGATCGGCGCATTGCTGCGGCTCGATCCGAAGTTCGCGCGCGACTTGCAACGGATCGTGATCGGGCAAATCCGGGGTCCACCGATCAAGCCCGACTACGCGCTCGGCTCGCACGTCGCGCCGCTCGCGGTCACCCGGGACGACGCGGCCCAGGTGCCCGCGGCCTACCGCGGCGGCATGTTCGTCAGCGAGCACGGCAGCTGGGACCGTTCGCCGGTGAGCGGCTTCAGACGAGAAGCACACGCACGGCCGGCCGGTGGGACTCGCGACAAGGCCGGCGCGCTGCTGATCGCCGACGACGTCGGCATCACGGTGTGGCGCGTGTCGGGGACGCAGCAGACGGCGCTGCGCTGAGCAACCGGGGCGCCGTGTTCAGTCGGGCAACGTCACCGGCGGCGAGCGCTCGACTCGACGGGCCTTGCGGGCCAGCCGTCGATCGTCGAACGTGACGAAGCGCTCGCATCCCGCACTCGATGCCCAGTGCAGCGCGTCCGCGAAATCGAAGCCGTCGCGATGAAGGTCGACCGCGTCCTTGACGGCGTCCCAACGTTCGACAGTCACATGGGGCATGCCGAGCAAGTGCTCGATCACCGTGCAGAACGCTTCCGGAGGGACGCCGTAGAAGCCCCGCATCACCCACTCGAGTTCGAGGACCACGGTGATCGGCACGAGGATGGCGGGGGACTCGAGCAGCACGCGACGAGCGCGGGGCCTCTGGCGTGCGGCTTCGGGATCGTCGGGGTCGTCGCAATAGAAGCGCGCGAGGACGTTCGTGTCGACGGCGATCAACGGCTAGAGCCCTTGCGCTCCAACAGCGACGCGGCGTCGAAGTCGAGGAGCCGCCTCGGCGCCGCCGGCTTCTCCCGGGGTTCGACTTTCACCAGGCCGTAGCCAGCGGCAGGATCGGTCACCGCCACGCGCCGCCGGACCAGCAGGCGGATCACCCCGCCCTCGTCGACGAACTCGACCTGGGTTCCGGCCGTCAGCTGATGACGGGCGCGGATCTCGGCGGGGATCACGATCTGGCCCTTCTCGGTCAGGGTGGCAGCGGGCATGCAAGGCTCCGTCGGTCGATGGAAGGCCTCAGGATAACATAGCTTACATGGTAAGCAGCGCGTTTTCGCGCCGACCGTCTACATGCTGCGCCGGTACTGCCCCCCCACTTCGAACAGCGCGCTCGTGATCTGCCCGAGCGAGCACACGCGCACGGCCTCGATCAGCACCTCGAACACGTTGACGTTGTCGATCACGGCCTGACGC
>Ga0209512_1002835_pt1 | contig 17594 bp, 8 predicted proteins | sample frozenSSSSmetaG_FD_184142 | JGI IMG/M metagenome (GOLD analysis project Ga0209512, IMG submission 184142) | Glacier valley bacterial and archeal communities from Borup Fiord, Nunavut, Canada, to study Microbial Dark Matter (Phase II) -... | ecosystem: Environmental > Aquatic > Freshwater > Ice >... | reverse complement strand
CGATCTTCTTTGACATCGAAATAACCTTCGCCCGAAAGGGTTACAAGTCTCATTTCACCATCAAAATCATTCGAATAGGTTAGCTGGCTTTCCGAATTCAACCAAACTACCGTACTGTCTGCAAGTACTACTTTCGATTTTTCTCCGCGTGGCGACTGTATTGTAACAATCTGACTTTTCGTCTTTTTTTCACTCTTTTGAAAGAATAGTCCAATAAACAATGCTGCAATCAGCATTGCAGCTATTGATGCAACTTTCCAGAAGACAATCTGATCGGTTTTGACAAGGCGAACCTTATTTTTAGTTTTAAAGCTGTTTTTTGCTATTGTCTTTTGTATTGTATTCCAGCAAGCTTCTGTATTGTATTGTCCTTCGTTGAAAACAACATTGCTTAATTGCCAAACCTCATTGTATTGATCGAATAACTTCCTGTTTTCGTACGACTCATTCATCCAGCTTTTTAGCACTATCAATTCTTCCTCATCTAAATTATTTTCAAGGAAACGTGCGATCAGGGAGCTACCATCCAAATTTTCTTCCATATTTTCTTAGTTAATAGTGTTACAGGTAAGTGTTGGTTTACCCCTACAAACATTTCAAAAATATTTTCAATGTTTAATTTCTGATTCATGCACCTTGTGCCGTAAGGCTTGACCCTTAAATATTGAAAAACAGAATAGTTGATAAAACCACCATGTAATCAGATAGTTCTAAACGAAATTTTTTCAGTGCGCGGTTGATTTGGGTCTCAACTGTCTTGATAGATATACTGAGCTCTTCTGCAATTTCATGATGCTTTTTTCCTTCTGCACGGCTCATCATGAATATCTTTTTACATTCAGGTGCAAGATCATTTACGATCGTTTGAATTCGTAAGTTTAGTTCTTTGGCCATCAAAGAGTCGTGAACATCAAACTCTTCGGGTTGGGCGTAGACCGTTCGGATCATTTCGGAATATCGGTTTACGACTTTCTGATGAGCCAGCAGATTCAGACTTTTGTTGTGGACACCTTGAAAAAGAAGGGACTTACCTGAACCATCACTACGAAGTGTCGCACGATTTTCCCAGAGTTTCAAAAAAATTTCCTGAACAACTTCCTCTGCCGAATAAGGATCATTTAAAAATTTATTGGCAAATGCGCACAACCGCACAAAATATCTACGGTAGAGCAGTTCAAACGCCTGCTCGTCACCCAACATTATTCTATGCTCAATAGTGTCGATCATGAATTATATTTCTGTGTCAGTCAATTTTGGTTCTGCAATCATCATTCTTCAATTTACCTAACTCCCTTGACTTTCATCTTTATTCCGTACACCGATTTTGATGCGGTAACAAAAAGCAGATGCCGGTCTTTTCCTCCAAAACAAACATTTGCCGTCCAGCCTTCCGGTATTGGGATATTTTCGATCTGCACCCCATCGCGATTAAAAATTGTCACACCTTTGCCAGTCAAATAGATATTTCCTTTATTGTCAATTGTCATCCCATCTGAACCAAGTTCTGCAAATAACTTTTTACCCGATAGTGTCCCATCGGCATTGATAGAATAACGCCAGGTTTTATTTCCTTTAATATCAGCAATGTATAGATACTTTCCATCGGGTGTTCCAATTATGCCATTGGGTTGTTCAAAGTCTGTAACTACCCTGATCAGTTTCGAAGCTCCTGGTGCCAGATAATAGACATGCTGGCCATCCTGCTCCGACGATTGGTGATCCCACCAGGGTCTTTTATAAAACGGATCTGTCAGGTAGATACCACCATTGGGCGTAATCCAAAGATCATTCGGGCCATTCAGTTTTTTCCCCTCGAAATCTTTTACCAAAACCTTCACTTTGCCATCGGGTGCAATCGACCATAGCTCGTTTTTCTCGTCCGAACAAGTGATAAGGTTTCCTTTTCGATCGAAATACATCCCGTTCGCCCGGCCAAAGTTTTCACCAAAACGCGTTAATTTATTATCTGCTGACCACTTCATAATCCGGTTATTGGGCTGATCTGTGAAGAAAATGTTTCCCTCGCGGTCGCAGGCGGGTCCTTCCGTAAATTCAAAGTCGCCGGCCAGTTTTTCTGGTTTGGCACCTTTGGCAATCAATGTCCGTTCTTTGTTTTCTGCAACTGTCAGATATTGAATTGCCAATAATAAAATTAGGGATAACGATAATTTCAATATCATATGATGTGGAAGTAAAATCGGAGCGGAATTTTCCGATTTAAACCCTTTTGTTTTCATGCTATTTGATTTAGTCAACAGCAAAATTAATAAATTCCGTCAATTATCTATTATCCCAAGATTTTTTTTATACCGGATAACTCGACAAAAAGGCTACCCTAAATCGGATAGCCTTTCTATAACTTATTGAAAACAATATTAATACCCTGGGTTTTGAGTTAAACCTGGGTTAACATCTGTTGCATCCTTTGGAATTGGGAAAAGTAAATGTTTTGGATCGATTGGTATGTCTTTTAATGCTCTTAATTCGGTACAAGTCGTCAAAAAAAACGATATATATTTGCTAATGTTCAATAAGAGACCTATTCATCCCAGTTTGTTCACGTATGTATAGACGAGCATTTTCTTCCAAACGATTGACCTCAGTTTCGGTGATCCCCGCACCAAAACTTTTGATGACCCGATAACGCCCAGCGCCATATTAATAACCTGAACGCTAAAAGAACCGGAATTATTTGCCTTGCGTCGTAAAAACTTAAAACAAAAATAACCACAGGACACCCAAAATCAAAATTTCAATACGCATTTTATTGTATATCAGCAGTATAAAAATCGACAAAAAAAAGTAAAAAAAATATCTTTTCTTCACTTTTTTTAATTTAAATATTTTAAATTTACCACAAGTTCACAATCGTTAACAATTAACCTCGAATTCAGAATTTGTTATCGAAGAATGAGACGAATAAATTAAGTGCACCACTAAACTTTTTTCAATTATTAATTAACTAATTAATTTCTTATGCGAACTATTCAAAATTCTCTGTTCTTGTGGAGAAGATGTATTCTATCGCTTCTTCTTGTTGGCCTTGTTAGTATCGCCAGTGCCCAGCAAAAAAAAGTTACCGGTAAGGTGACCGAATTCTCTGGGGCACCACTTCCGGGAGTAACCATTGTAGTTAAAGGATCCACTAACGGAGCCTTATCTGACACCGATGGAAATTACTCTATTGCCAATGTTCCTGCCGATGCAGTTTTACAATTCTCATTCGTGGGTATGCGCCTTCAGGAATTTTCTGTTGCCGGTAAATCTTCTATAGATGTAACTATGGAAGAAGAATCAACTGGCATTCAGGAAGTTGTTGCTGTTGGTTATGGAACACAGAAAAAGAAAGAAATTACAAGCTCCATTGCAGTTGTAAAATCTGACGAATTCAACAAGGGTAATGTTAACAGTCCGGTTCAACTGATTCAGGGTAAAGTATCGGGACTTTCGATTTCCAAGGCCGGCGGTAACCCAAATTCCAGTTTTGATATTCGTTTGCGTGGATTGAGCACAATTGGCGCTAATACCGGACCACTGATCGTTATTGATGGTGTTGTTGGCGGTTCGCTCGATAACGTTGACCCGAACGATATTGAATCAATCAACGTATTGAAGGACGGTTCTGCTGCTGCGATCTACGGTACGAGGGGTTCGAGCGGGGTAATCCTCGTTACTACCAAGCAAGGGAAGAGAAATACATCCGTTATTGATTACAATGGATATGTTACAGTTGAATCAATCGCAAAACATACCGATGTGATGACCGCTGCCGAATGGAGGGCTTTGCAAACAGAGACAAAATTGGGAACTGATTTTGGCAGCACGACTGACTGGTTCAAAGAGACTACCCGTCAGGCTATTTCAAAGGTGCAAAATATCTCCTTGTCAGGTGGTTCGGAAAAGACGACTTACAGAGCATCTGTCAACTACCGTGATGTGGAAGGTGTATCTATAACAACAGGCTTCAAACAAATCAATGGAAGAGTCAACATTACTCAAAAAGCAATGAACGACAAGCTTACCGTCGATATGAACCTTAGCGCCACCAAGAAAGAGGCTGAATATGGTTTCGGTGAAGCTTTCAAGCAGGCAACGATTTTTAATCCAACCGCTCCTGTAAAAAGTGCAGAACCAGGTTATGCAAAATGGAACGGCTATTTCAACCAAACTTTGTTTGATTATTACAACCCGGTTCAGATCCTAAGTGAAAATTCAAGTAAAGGAGAGGATCTGTTGTACAATCTTTCATTGAAGGGTACTTATAAAATTATCAATGGATTAACGATTGACGCTTCCTATTCACGCCAGGGCAACAGTAATCAAAGAAGTGAATACTATAGCAAGAAGAGTTTCTGGACCGGTGCTAACAAAAACGGCTCGGCCACCAAGAAGGAAAATACCGGTTCGAACACCCTGTTTGAATCTACAATCAATTACAATGGTACGGTTGCAAAAGACGCCAGGTTTAGTGTACTGGGCGGTTATTCCTACCAGGATTTTACTTACTCAGGATTTGATTTGAGTGGCGGTAATTTCCTTACCGATGCTTTCCAGGACAACAATATGTCCGCTTCTCTGGATTTTAAAAATGGCCTGGGAACAGTTAACAGTTATAAAAATTCAGAAAAGCTAATTTCTTTTTTCAGCCGTGTAAACCTGAATGTCAAGGACACATGGTTCCTGACAGCCAGTGCCAGATACGAAGGTTCGTCACGTTTCGGAGAAGCCAATAAATGGGGGATTTTCCCGGCTATTGGTGGTGGTGTTGAAATTGGTAAGTTTCTTAATGTAAGTGCAATCGACAACTTAAAAATACGTGGTAATTATGGAATAACAGGGAATCGGCCATCAGACAGTTATCTATCATTACTACGTTTAGGCCCAAAAGGTAACTTCTTTTACAATGGAAAATTTGGTCCGGCTTACGCCCCGGTCAGCAATGCCAACAGTGATCTGAAATGGGAGAAGAAAGGTGAAATTGACCTGGGTTTTGATTTCTCTTTATTTAAATCAAAAATTACCGGTGCATTTGACTTCTACACAAGAACAACGACCGACCTGCTATTTTCTTATCAGGTTCCTGTTCCGCCAAACCTTTTTGACCAGGCTATGCTAAACCTTGGTGAAATAAAGAGTAGTGGTTTGGAGTTAGCTGTGACCTTCAATGTTATCCAAAAGGAAAATTTCAGCTACAGTACAACACTGACCCCTTCATACAATCTTGAGAACACCCTGGTGTCACTCTCAGGAACCTATAACGGTGCGGAATTGAAATATGGTGTACGCGACCTGGGCAATATGGGTTCACCAGGACAAAACGGGACTCCACTGGTAAGAGCAGAAGAAGGCAAACCGATTGGACAGATCCTTGCCCTACAATTCAAGGAAATTAATGCAGCAGGTAATTTCACTTTTGAAGATCTTAGCGGGCCTAAAGGCGTACCCGACGGAACAATCGATACCTATGACCGCAAAGTTGTCGGTAATGCACTGCCCAAGTTTTTAATTGGATGGGGAAATGATTTTACCTTTAAGAACTGGGATGCCAATCTATTCTTCAATGGTGTCTTTGGTCACGATCTGGTCAACTCTTTCCGTTCTTTGTATGAAGTACCAAAATTGATGGGTTCCTATAATCTCCCAAAAACTGCAAAAGACATCAGAAACGCTCAAGGTGTTCTTCTGAATAACTCATCAGGAGTCTTTTCAAGCCTCTATGTTGAAAATGCATCCTTCGTTTCTTTGGATAACGCCAGCATAGGTTATAATATTAAATTAACCAAAGGCGCTATTGTCAACAAAATAAGGGTATATGCTGCTGGTAACAACTTATTTTATATCACCAAATACAAAGGTGTAGATCCAAACCCAAGATACGGTGATAGTGAAGATAACAACAATCCATTGGTACCGGGTATTGAAAGAAGGGGTACTTATTTCAGAACCAGATCGGTAACTGTTGGTGTAAACATTGTTTTTTAACCAGATAGTGAAAATTGATTAAAAACAAAAAGAAAGTTATAATATGAAAAAAACATTATTTTCTATAAAAAACATACTGTTTGGTGTTCTGGTGGCTGCTTTAAGCCAGTCATGTACCAACCTTGATGAAGAACTGTTTAGTGAGGTAACTCCGGCTAACTTCTTCAAAACTGAAGAAGAGTTTATCTCAGCTCTCGGATCTGCCTATACTCAATTCGGTGGCTGGGCTTCAGGTGATCCTCAGAACTTACAGGAGTTTACTACCGATGAAATGGCCGCTCCTACCAGGGGTCAGGACTGGGATGATGGCGGTCAATGGAGAAGGCTTCACCTCCATGCATGGACCAAGGAAGACGGTGTAATGAGTGGCGCCTGGAACTTCGGGTTTAGTGGAGTAAATACAGCTAACCGTTTGATTTATCAGTTCCAGAGTCTTGTTACCAGCGGACAGGTAAAACAGGAAGTTGCAGATGCTTATGTAGCTGAACTTCAGGCGGTAAGAGGCTTTTTCTACTGGCAATTAATTGACTTGTATGGAAATGTCCCATTGGTAAATGATTTTATCACTGCTGAGGCTACCCCGGCAACCAAGACAAGATTGGAAGTTTACAATTGGCTGATTAAGGATTTGGAAGCTGCTGTTCCAAAACTTTCAAAAGCCGTGGACGGTACAACCTATGGCCGTATGAATTATTGGGCTGGCAAGGCACTGCTTGCAAAACTTTATCTGAATGCCAAGGTTTATAGTGGAACCGCTCAGTACGATTTGGCAATCGCTGCTTGTGATGAAATTATCAACTCCGGTAAATACACGCTTGAAAGTAATTTCTTCAAGAACTTCAATACCGATAATTCAGGTTCTAAAGAATTCATCTTCGCGATTCCTTACGATAAAGTTTTCTTCCAGGGTTTCCAGCTACATATGCAGTCGTTGAGTTACCTTAGTCAGGCGACTTACAATCTTACAGCACAACCATGGAATGGTTTTTGCTCTCTCGAGGAATTTTACAATTCATTCGACGATACTGATTTACGTAAAGGCGAACCCGGAACACTCACTAGTCCATCCATCAAAAGAGGCACCTTCATTGCTGGCTATCAATATTCAAGCAGTGGTGCTATTTTAAGTGATGACGGTGTTGAGACGAGTGACCCTGACGGCAAGCCGCTCAATTTCGGTAGCATTGGATCAGGAAAACCACAAATCAATGAATTGGGTCCTCAGGCATGGCGTCAGGCAGGAGTCAGAATTGGTAAATTCGAATTTGCGTCGGGTAGTACCGAACACCTGAGCAACGACTATGCTGTTTTCCGTTATGCCGACGTGCTGTTAATGAAAGCTGAAGCACAATGGCGCAAATCAGGCAATGCAACAGATGCAGCATCATTGGCTCTTGTTAACCAGATCAGGGCACGTGCCGGTGTTGCTAATCTAACTACATTAGATGGTAAACTTAGTTTTGATTTGGCTGGTGCTGTAGTTCCTGGTGGTGAACTATTCAATGAACTGGGACGTGAATTGGCTTTTGAAAAAAGCAAACGTCAGGCGATGATCCGTTGGGGCGTCTTTACCAATGTTACAAAATGGATGCTTCCGGCTAAGAATGTTGGTGATGTTTGGAAGACAGATGCTTACCTCACTTTATTCCCTATTCATAAGGATAAACTTGCAGCAAACCCAAATCTTAAGCAGAATGATGGTTATTAACAATATTCTTGTCTAAAAATGTTATAAAAGAGCGGGTAATTCGTAAATTTACCCGCTCTTTTAATTGATGAATACCCTTCAATTCTTTAAATATTGACCCCTGTTTATGAAGACAAAATATTTTAGACATATTCCAATCTTATTATTAGCCGTTTCGTTCCTGTTTGGATGTTCAACAAAGACCAAATATGACCGGAAACTTAAGCAGGAACTGGCAAGCGGTGTTCGAAATGATTCACTTTTTATGGGCATTTACCTGGGCATGGGGCAAAAAGAATTCTATACAAAATGCTGGAAGCTGAATCAAAAAGGGATCCTCAAACAAGGTTACCGGAATATGACCGTGGAATATAAGCTGAAGGATGAATTAAAGTATACCGCAACGATGGATTTCTATCCGGAATTTGCACAATCAAAAATATTTGAAATGCCGGTGCGGTTTTTTTATAATGGATGGGCTCCCTGGAACAAAAAGCTCGGTGCGGATAGCCTTCAGTTGCAGATCGTCAAATGGTATGAAAAGCTGTATGGCAATGGATTTATGGAAGTAAAACATCCAACAAGAGGATCAGCTTTTGTGAAGCTGGATGGAAACAGGCGTATTTCAATCTTCAAAGAAAATCAAACGTATGTTTGGGCAATTATTACGGATATGACCGTAAACAGGGCTTTAAAAGATATAAACCCAAATGGAAGGAACATTCCTGAAAGTGGATTAAAAAGCCCGCAAAAAAATTAACATGACATTTTTCAGAAAATCTGTAAATACTTGGACCCGTGGTTTGTGTATCCTTTTCCCTTTGTTCATATACGCTTGCAATGGAGGACTTCCCGGGCAAGATGGTAAAAAGTTGTTTAAATTGTTACCTGCCAGCGATACGAAAGCGGACTTTGTTAACCACCTCGACTTTGAAACACAACTGAAAAATAAATTCAACATTTATACTTTCCGGAATTTCTACAACGGAGGAGGAGTCGCCATCGGTGACATCAACAACGATGGCCTGATGGATATTTTTATGGTTTCGAACATGGAAACCAACGTCCTTTACCTCAACAAAGGCAATTTTCAATTTGAAGATATATCGAAAAAAGCCGGGATAACAGGCAGTGGCTGGTCGACCGGGGTAAGTTTCGCCGATGTTAACGGCGATGGGCTGCTTGATATTTATGTATGCAAATCGGGCAATGTAGGTGGAACGCAAAGCCGGAACGAATTGTTCATTAACAACGGTGACCTTTCTTTTACTGATAAAGCCAAAGATTTTGGAATTGACGAGCAGGGCAATTCAACTCAGGGTGTATTTTTCGATTACGACAAAGACGGCGACATTGATATGTACCTTCTTAAAAATTATCCCAAAGCAATCGGCAGCTTTAATCTAAAGGAAAATCAGCGCATGGTCAGAGACTCGCTCGGCGGGCACAAGCTATTCAGAAATGACGTGGGTAAATTTACAGATGTGAGCGAACAAGCCGGTATTTACGGCAGCAGTATTGCCTTTGGATTGGGCGTAACCGTGGGCGATATCAACCAGGATGGATGGTTGGATATTTATGTATCAAACGATTTTTTTGAACGCGATTACATTTACCTCAACAACCAGGACGGAACATTCAGAGAAAACCTCCCGCAAATGATGAGATCCATCTCCGGGGCCTCTATGGGAGCTGATATGGCAGACATCAACAATGATCACTACCCGGAAATCTTCGCAACGGACATGTTCCCTGAGCACAACGACAGGTTAAAGACAAAAACCACATTCGAAAATTGGGAAAACTATATTTCAGGTGTCAAAAACGGTTACCATCATCAGTTCACCCGCAATGTGCTTCAGCTCAACAATACCGACGGAACATTCAGCGAAATAGGCCGTATGGCTGGTGTATCTGCAACCGATTGGTCATGGGGTTCACTAATCATGGATATGGACAATGACGGGCTGAAAGACATATTCGTAGCGAACGGTATTTACAAGGATCTTACCGATCAGGATTACATTCAGTTTTTCTCGAACCGCGATATGGTCATGTCCATCATTTCGGGAAACAATGTGGATTTCCGTAAACTGATTGATGGAATTCCTTCGGTGAAAATTTCAAGTTACGCGTTTAAAAACAACGGTGATTACAGGTTTCAAAATGTAACCGAAAATTGGGGCCTCGGAACACCTGCCCATTCCAATGGTTCGGCTTACGGCGATTTGGACAACGACGGAGATCTTGATCTGGTAGTGAATAATGTGAATATGCCCATGTTCATTTACCAGAATGAAACAAATAAAAGATTGCCCGAAAACCACTTTCTGAAAGTAATACTGAAAGGCGAAGGAGGAAACACGGAAGCGATTGGTGCAAAAATTACAGTCAGGAACAAAGGAAAACAGTTTTATCTTGAACAAATGCCTATGCGTGGCTATCTCTCGACTGTTGATCCAAGACCGAATTTTGGACTCGGAAATCTTACTGCGGTTGACTCGCTGATCGTTGACTGGCCGAACAACAAGAGAACGGTGATGACCAATGTTACAACCAACCAAATCCTCACTTTATACCAAAAGGATGCCTCTGAGTTTACAGCAAAAAATGACAAGCTGCAAAATCCTTCACCGGCCTTGTTCAAGGAAATAACTCAGGAGAACCGAATTGATTTCACACACATTGAAAGTGATTTTAATGATTTCGAACGCGAAAAACTGATCTACCACATGCTGTCGACCGAAGGTCCCAGAATGTGTAAAGGCGATGTGAATGGCGATGGATTGGAAGATATCTTCATCTGCGGAGCCAAAGGGCAGGCAAGTTCACTCCTGCTGCAAAACAAGAACGGATCATTTACTCCAACCGAAAAAGCGCTTTTTGAAAAGGATAAGATTTCAGAGGATATTGATTGTGAAATGTTTGATGCTGATAAAGACGGCGATCTTGATTTGTATGTGGCCAGTGGAGGAAATGAATTTCCGGAAAGCTCGTCTGCTCTAAGCGATCGCCTTTATTTTAATGATGGGAAGGGTCATTTCACCAAATCTGATCAGGTTTTGCCGGCAGGAATTTATGAAAGTACCTCGTGTGTCAAATCTGCAGATTTTGATAAGGATGGAGTGATGGAGCTTTTCGTCGGTACGCGGCTTAAACCTTTCTATTACGGTGTCCCGGTGAATGGATACATTCTTGAAAACGATGGAAAAGGAAATTTCACGAACGTTACCGACCAGATTGCACCTGAACTGAAAAATGTTGGAATGATTCGGGATATGATTTGGGCAGATGTAGATAAGGATGGAGATGAAGACATCATTCTGGCAGGCGAGTGGATGCCTTTGAAGATATTTATCAACGAGAACGGAAAATTTAAAGAATTGAAAGATGCCTTCGGAAAACTAAATACCACCGGATGGTGGAACTGCCTTTCAGCAGCTGATGTGAATAAAGATGGCTACATTGATTTTATTGCAGGTAATCATGGTTTAAATTCGCGGTTCAAAGCTTCAGCAACAAAACCAGTCAGCATGTATGTCAACGATTTCGACCTTAACGGAAGTGTGGAACAAATCATTTGTACATACGACGGTGATGTCTCCTACCCTCTTGCATTAAAGCATGATCTGACACGGCAATTACCCGGGATGGATAAGAAATATCCGACCTATGAATCCTATAAAAATCAAAAAATAACCGATTTATTTTCTCCGGAGCAGTTTGCCAATTCTGTTCATCTGGATGCAACTTTTTTGGAGACAGCACTTTTCATCAACGACGGAACAGGGCATTTTTCAGTAAAACAGTTGCCTTCAGAAACACAGTTTTCGTCAGTTTTTGCTGCGGAAATCGCTGATTTTGACAATGACGGAAATCCCGACATACTCCTTGGCGGAAATCTATACAACGTAAAACCGGAAGTAGGCCGCTATGATGCAAGTTTTGGAACTTATTTATCCGGTGATGGGCATGGAAATTTCAAGTTTGTACCAGCAAAGAAATCTGGATTGAGGCTTGAGGGAGAAATCAGAGACATGGTTGAAGTCAAAACATCAAACGGAAAAATTCTGGTGGTTGCGCGAAATAATGATAAACCCCAGGTTTTTAAAATTTTAAACCGCTAATAATCTAAATGATCAGATCATTTGTCCTTCTGATTTTATTGGTTATAATTATTTCCTGTAATCCTGCAGGAGGCGATAAATTATTAACCCTTCTTTCTCCTTCTGATACTGGCGTCAAATTCGTTAACCAGTTAAAGGAAACGGAAGAGATGAATATGATTGAATACCTCTACTTTAACAATGGTGGAGGTGTTGCTGCGGGTGATATTAATAATGATGGATTAATTGACTTGTATTTCACATCTAATCAGGGCGCAAACAAACTTTATCTCAACAAGGGAAATTTGAAGTTTGAAGATATTACCGGGGCTGCAGGTGTCGCTGGTACCGGAAGTTGGAAAACCGGCGTAACGATGGCTGATGTCAATGCGGATGGACTTCTGGATATCTACGTCTGTCAGGTTGGTAAATATAAATCACTTACGGGCAAAAATCAACTTTTCATCAATCAGGGAAACCTTACATTCAAGGATCAGGCTGCAGAATATGGACTTGATTTTCAGGGTTTCTCCACTCAGGCAGCTTTCTTCGATTACGACATGGATGGCGATCTGGATATGTACCTTCTGAACCATTCAGTGCATACATCCAGAAGTTATGGCGATGTTTCGCTGCGATACGACAGAGATTCATTGGCTGGCGACCGCTTGTATAGAAACGATGAAATAAATGGCAAACGATTTTTTACCGATGTCACCCGTGAAGCCGGAATATATAGCAGCCATATTGGATATGGATTGGGAATTAATGTCTGTGATATCAACAACGATGGTTATCCTGATATTTATATTTCAAACGACTTTCATGAAAATGATTATTTGTACATCAACAATGGCAATGGTACTTTTTCTGAAAAGTTGACTGAACGTATGGAACACACCAGCCGTTCATCGATGGGTAATGATGTTGGCGATATCAACAACGATGGACTTCTCGATGTGATGGTTCTCGATATGCTTCCTGAAGATCAAAAAACCAGGCAATTATCAGGTGGCGAGGATGACATGGAACTATTTGACCTGAAATTAAAATATGGCTACCATTATCAGTTTGTAAGAAATACCTTGCAGCTCAATCTGGGAAATGGTCATTTCAGTGAAATTGGAAGACTTGCCGGTGTATCAGCAACCGACTGGAGTTGGTCACCTCTAATTTGTGATGTCGACAACGATGGATGGAAGGATATTTTCATTACCAACGGCATTTTCAGAAGGGCAAACGATCTCGATTACGTGAAGTATTTAACTGGCGGAAATCGGTTTAACTCGTCAAAGGATAATAGTAAAGTTCCGGATAAAGAATTATACGAGAAGATGCCATTAAATCCAAATACCAGTTATTTGTATAAAAACAACCGGGACCTTACATTTTCGAATAAAGCCCGTGAATGGGGAATTACAAAAAAGTCGTTCTCCAACGGTTCAACCTATGCCGATCTGGATAATGACGGTGACCTTGAGCTAATCGTAAACAACATCAACCAAGAAGCATTTATTTACCGAAACAACTCAGAGAATAAAAAAAATAGCAATTTTCTATCGGTCTCACTCAAAGGAAGCGAGTTAAATCCGAATGGTATAGGTACTCGTATTACCTTATATTGTGGAGGCAAACAACAAGTAGCAGAACAATTTCCCGTTAAGGGTTTCTTATCCTCAACTTCAGAAGTTTTGCATTTTGGTTTGGATTCGATAAAAACCATCGATTCACTTATTGTTCGGTGGCCCGATCTGTCGGAACAAAGAATCATTAATGTTCAGGCTAATCAAAGAATCGCGTTTGACACAAGGAATGCGAAACTGAAAAATTTAACTTCCCAAACTAGTTCGCCACAAAGAAAAACTTTTGAAGAAGTTCTGGTTGAAGGATTAAACTTCAGGCATCAGGAAGACAGCTATTCCGATTTTCAAAGGGAGAAACTTATACCTCACAGTCTGTCAAATGAAGGACCAGCACTGGCATTTGGCGATGTCAATTCAGATGGATTGGATGATGTCTTTGTTGGCGGAGCAACTAGTCAGGCAGCGATGTTGTTCATTCACCAAAAAAATGGAACTTTCAAACCTGAAAAATTTCCTGATGATGTCTTTACCGATGATGTGGATGCAGCTTTTTTTGATGCAGACGGTGATGGTGATCTGGATTTGTATGTCGTACATGGAGGCAACGAATTGCAGGTTGGCGATCCGTTATTAACTGATAAATTATACGTCAACAATGGCAAAGGCATTTTTATAGAAGCAAAACCCGGAGCAATTCCATTTGGTTCACACAATGGCTCCTGTGTTCGGCCCTGCGATTTTGACGGTGATGGCGATGTGGATTTATTTGTCGGATCAAGGTCCATTCCGGGCGCCTACGGATGGTCTCCAAATCAGATCCTTCTCGAAAACAATGGAAAAGGGCAGTTTAAGGATGTTACAAATTCCCGATCTTCAGAATTAAAAAACTGTGGAATGGTCACCGATGCCTGTTGGATGGATTTTGACAAGGATGGAGACCAGGATCTTATTGTAACCGGTGAATGGATGAATGTAAGCATATTCAGGAATGATAACGGTAAATTTAGTAATGTCACAGCCACAGCTGGTCTTGGCGAAACGTCGGGTTGGTGGAACTGCATAAAGGCTGTGGACTTTGATGGTGATGGCGACATGGATTTGGTTGCAGGGAATCTGGGGTTGAATTCGTTGTTAAAGGCTGCGGTGATGGAACCAGTTGAAATGTATCTGAATGATTTCGATAACAATGGTTCTCCCGATCAGATCATTTGTTCGTATCAGAATGGTACAAGTTATCCAATAGCGTCGCTTGATGAATTGGTGAGCCAAATGCCTGATTTGAAAAGAAAGTATCCAAATTATTCTGATTTTGCCGGAAAAACGATTGTTGACCTATTTGGTGCAGAAAAAGTTGGAAAATCCATTGTTAAAAAGGCGGTGCTGTTTGAAAGTTGTTTCTTTGAGAATAATGGAGACGGTACATTTAGTACGATAAAACTCCCGGTGATGACCCAATTCTCTTCGATCAATGATATTCTGTCCGGTGATTTTAATTCAGATGGAAATCCTGATCTACTATTGGTTGGAAACAATTATCAGGAAAGACCATCACTCGGACGCCAGGATGCAAGTTTTGGATGTTGCCTGTTGGGGAACAAAAACCAGGAATTTAAAACATTAACGCCTATTCAAAGTGGCTTTAAAGTAAAAGGTAATTCAAGGAAAATTATTGGCATTCAAATAGCCGGGAAACAACATGTAGTTGTTGGAGTTAATAACAGCGAACTACATACTTTTCAGGTTTATTAAAGCCGAATCTTTTCTATTCACCACAAGCGGTGGGGAATTTATCCCAACTGGATTAAATAACAACCTTATTGATCAGATTTAAGTACAAAAAAATCCCGCAAATTTTACTTCACGGGATTTCCATTTAAATAATAGCGAGCCTGTTTAAGGGCAAGCTGTAGTAGTCTTATACCAATTTCTGTCTAAGCTTTTGTTCTTCCACCTGCGCATCGATAACCGCAATGGTGACCATGTTCAGGATATCTCGAACTGTGCTTTCTACATTCAGGATGTGAATTGGTTTATTCAATCCCATCTGAATTGGTCCGATCGTGTCGCTCATTCCGTTTTCAAGCATCAGCTTGTAGGCAATGGTTGCTGAACTAAGGTTCGGGAAAATCAAAGTATTTACATTCTTACCATCAATTTTCGAGAATGGAAATTTATCGTGACGTAAATCTTTATTTAAGGCGAAATTCAATTGTAACTCGCCGTCAACCATCATTTCAGGATTATTTTCATGTAAATACGCGACAGCATCGTGCACCATTCCCGGACTTCCGGTCGCTCTTGCGCCAAAGTTTGAATAAGAAAGCATCGCGATCACCGGTTCGGTATTAAACAATTTCACCGCATCTTGTGTCAGCTTGGCAACATCAATCAAAGTTTCTTTTGTAGGATGACTGTTTACCATGGTATCGGCAAAGAAGAGCGTTCCCTGTTTAGTGGTAACAATGTTCAATCCGGCAATGTGGTTCAAGCCTTCACGCATACCAACAATTTCGATTGCAGGAGTAATAGCATCAGCATACTTTGTATAAACCCCGGTAATAAACGCATCAGCATCCCCGGCTTCAACCATCATCATACCAAAATAGTTGCGATCGAACATTTTCTCGAAAGCTTCCTCATAAGTCATCCCCTCACGCTGGCGTTTGGCAGTAAATATTTTGGCATACTTTTCCCGTTTCGAAAATTCACGGTCGTGACGAAGATTGACAATTTCAACTCCTTCAAGTTCGATGCTGTTATTCTTGATTAACTTGCCAATGATCTCTTCGTTACCAAGCAAAATCGGGATGCAAATGCCTTCAGCCCTGGCGACAGAAGCAGCTTTCAACATATTGATATGGTTGGCTTCTGCAAAAACTACCCGTTTCGGATTTTCTTTTGCTTTTTCGGTCAAACCACGAATCAGTTTATTGTCGAGACCCATACGCAAGCGCAATTCCTCTTCATACTTATCCCAATCTGTAATTGGTTTGCGGGCAATTCCGCTTTCCATAGCAGCTTTCGCAACTGCCGGTGCAACGGTAACCAACAGACGTGGATCGAGTGGTTTTGGAATGATATATTGACGTCCAAAACTTAGATGATTTGAATTATAGGCTGCAGTCACCACTTCAGGAACCGGTTTTTTAGCCAGTTCAGCAATTGCATGTACTGCAGCAACTTTCATTGCTTCATTAATGCCGGTTGAACGGACATCCAAAGCACCACGGAAAATATAAGGGAACCCTAATACATTGTTGACCTGATTAGGATAGTCACTACGGCCGGTTGCAAAAATAATATCAGGCCGCGAAGCCATAGCGTCTGCATATGAAATTTCCGGATTTGGATTGGCGCAGGCAAATACGAGCGGATCATTTGACATACTGCGAACCATGTCCTGAGTAAGACATCCTTCAACTGAAAGACCAAGGAAAACATCTGAACCAGCAACTGCTTCGGCAAGCGTATTGCATGGCAGTGAGGTGGCAAATGGAAGCTTGCGGCTGTTCAGATCGGTACGACGTGTCGAAATAACACCCTTACTGTCAACCATTACAATATTCTCAAGTTTGGCCCCAAGCGCCATGTAAAGCGTAGTACATGAAGAGGCTGCAGCTCCGGCACCATTGACGACTATTTTAATGTCTTCGATTTTCTTGCCAACCATTTCAAGCGCATTGATCAGTGCAGCAGCTGAAATGATAGCAGTTCCGTGTTGGTCATCATGCATCAGCGGAATATCTAAAGCTTCTTTCAGTTGTTCTTCGATTTCAAAACATTCCGGAGCTTTAATATCTTCGAGATTGATCCCGCCAAAGGTGCAGGCAATTGCTTTTACAACTTCGATGAATTTTGCAGGATCTTTTTCATTGACTTCAATATCAAACACGTCAATATCGGCAAATATTTTGAATAGCAGACCTTTGCCTTCCATTACTGGTTTTCCGGCAAGAGCACCAATATCGCCCAAACCAAGAACTGCAGTTCCATTCGAGATTACAGCAACCAGATTTCCTTTGGCTGTGTAGTCATATGCACACTGGAGATCTTTTTGAATCTCCAAACAAGGTATAGCCACACCCGGTGAATACGCAAGCGCTAAATCACGCGCTGTGCTGTATGGTTTTGTTGGTACAACCTGGATCTTTCCCGGTCTACCATTTTTGTGATAGTTTAGTGCATCGGTACGTAAAGCATCGGCACGTTTAGAATTTTCCATAATTCAAATATTTT
>Ga0209512_1002828_pt1 | contig 17615 bp, 21 predicted proteins | sample frozenSSSSmetaG_FD_184142 | JGI IMG/M metagenome (GOLD analysis project Ga0209512, IMG submission 184142) | Glacier valley bacterial and archeal communities from Borup Fiord, Nunavut, Canada, to study Microbial Dark Matter (Phase II) -... | ecosystem: Environmental > Aquatic > Freshwater > Ice >... | reverse complement strand
AAAAGGTTAGGATATGGCTTTCGTAATTTTTATAATTTTAGATTACGTAGTCTATTATCTTGGCATTTTAGTGTTAATTCACCATAAAATAAGCGGTAGAACCAAAACTATTTTCACTTGACCTACCAGTTTTTTTCAACTACAACATCTTGTAGAGTTAGATATGAAAAGTCTAAACCCATTAAGTCTAGTAACTCCAGAAAGACATCAGCTTCAATTTCCATAATTTCTGCTGCTTTTTTCAAGCTGATAACTCTGGAGAATAAAGCCCCCAGTACGAACAGAAAAGTTTCCTTCTGCTCAATATTAGTAAATAATTGGATTTCCGCAGCAACGCTTCTGAGTATTTCTTTGGTAGTCATAAGTTTATTTAACAACAATTGCTTACCTAACTGCTCTTAACATCATCCAGTACTCCACTCCTTATTTAAATAACTCCAAGCACTCATCTCGTAAAACTCCTTTGATCACCGGAATTTTTCTAAATGATTTAGCGATAATTTCTTCGCAGGAAATGTCAATTTGAGACTGATTTATCGCAATCAAATCTTGGATAGAAGCACCGTAGATAATTTCCGCGACACCTGTCCACACGCAAGCAGTCGCACACATAGGACAAGGTTCGCCGGTAGTATAAATGCTATAACCTTCTAAAGAAGGACTTTTAATTTTATTTGTTAAGCTACGAATAACATTAATCTCCGCATGGGCAGATGGATCGCTGTCTCGTCTGACAGTATTATGCGCTTGGGCAACCACGACGTTATCTTTAACAATCACCGCACCATAAGGAGAATCCCCTTGCTTTGCCTCTGCTAGCGCTAACCGCATAAAATCTTCAGTTTTCATTTGATGATACTCACAAGATGATTTTCAATTATAGCGATTCGTTGAGGATTTATAAAATATAATTTTATGATACATCACAATACTGCTCAATTAAGGTAAATTGTCGTGTTACTTGAACAAAAATTAGGTTCTTACTTACGTAACCGTGAAACCTCAATCAGCAAAGCTGTTAATTTCACAATCGTCGCCTTAGTATTATTATCTTCAAGTATTTTTGTTGCAGAAACTTACACAATTTCTGCTTATATGCGCTCCATACTCAATACTATAGATGCAGGAATCACGTTAATTTTCATTATTGAATATTTAGGGCGTCTTAGCAGTGCAACCAATAAATTTAAATTTATTTTTAGTTTTTATTCTGTAATTGATCTACTCGCCATTCTCCCCTCTTTTATCGGTGTAGTAGATATCCGGTTTATTAGGTTGCTACGTTGGCTGAGAATTTTGAGGCTAATCCGGTTTTTTGACCGCAAAATATTATTTAGTTTAATTAGCAGTGAAGATGGCAGAATTTTTGCCCGGATTCTTTTTACCTTATTTGCCATTATCTTCGTTTACTCAGGCTTAATCTATCAAGTTGAGCATCCAGTCAACGCTCTTTTTGCGACATTTCTCGATGCATTTTATTTCTCTGTAGTCACCATGACAACTGTCGGCTTTGGAGACATCACCCCGATTTCCGAATTAGGTCGCCTGATGACAGTCTTAATGATTTTGACCGGGATTGCCTTGATTCCCTGGCAAGTCGGTGATTTAATTCGGCGATTGGTCAAAACTGCCAACTTGAAAGAAACCCTGTGTCCTAGTTGCAGCCTGTCTTTTCACGATACTGACGCCGAATTCTGTAAAGTTTGCGGGACAAAATTGCAAAAAAGTTGAAAAGACACAACGGTAGCAAAAAGATGCCGAATTAATCCAGAAACAGTATATTATCTTACCGATGTTTATTTTCAAAAAACATACATGCCTAGATTAACCCACCTCGGAAGCGGAGTGGACTACAGATAAGATGTGCTGGTAATTACAAGTAATCAACAAAACATGATGTCAAAAAGTTATTTGGAAGTATAAACATGACTGAAATTTACGTAAATCCAAGTATTGGCAGTGATAGCACTGCAGGTAACCAGTTTAATCCTTACAAAACAATTGCACACGCCCTGACTCAGGCAGTATCGGGTAGCACAATCCACCTAGCAGATGGTAATTACAACGCGACTAGTGGAGAAATATTTCCTTTATCTATCCCCGCAGGCGTCAAAGTTATCGGTAACGAAGCAAATAAAGGCAGCAAAATTTTAATTGAAGGCAGTGGGAACTACCTCAGCCGCACTTTTGCCGGTCAGAATGTCACCTTTGTGATGGGGAATAATACTCAACTCCAAGGTGTCACCGTTACCAGCCCTGGTAGTCGTGGTACTGGCGCTTGGGTAGAATCCACAAACCCCACGATTGCCAATTGCACCTTTACCCAATGCAAACGCGAGGGTGTTTTTGTCACTGGTGAAGGCAATCCGACAATTAGTGGCAATATATTTACAGAGAATGCTGCCAACGGTATCGCGATCGCTAAGAATGCCAAAGGTCAAATTCAAGGTAACACCTGTATCAAGACAGGTTACGGCATTGTCATTAGTGATACCGCATCACCAACCCTGACAGATAACCAAATTTCCGATAACCGTTCGGGGATTTTAATCTCAAATCAATCTCACCCGATACTCCGGCGTAATACTAGCGAAAGAAATGCCGAGGATGGTGTAACAGTAATTGGCGATGCTCTACCAGATCTAGGTAATGCCAACGACCCCGGCGGAAATATCCTTCGTAATAATACTAAATTTGACCTACAAAGTGTCAGTTCTCAGAAGCTAGTAGTTGTAGGCAATCAAATAGACCCACAGCGGGTAACTGGCAATGTCGAGATTGTCAATCCCCAGACACCTGTACCGACTCCGGCACCCGCACCTGTCCCTACACCGATACCGGCACCCATTCCCACCCCAAATCCGCTACCAATCCCGATTCCAAGCCCCATCCCCATCCCCGACCAGACACCAACACCGATTCCGATCCCCGTACCAATTCCCATTCCCGACAAAACACCAATACCCATTCCCATTCCCGTACCCTTACCGATACCCATTCCCAATACACCAAAACCAGCACCAACACCGGGCAGCTTCACAGACATCAACGGTCATTGGGCTGCAGCCTTTATTCAAGAGTTAGTTAGACAGGGTATACTTAACGGCTTTCCCGATCGCACCTTTAGACCCGATACTAATATGACACGGGCACAATTTGCCGCCGTTGTCACCCGCGCCTTCAACCCACCCGCCAAACGCCCAGCAATCAAATTCATCGATTTATCCGAAACCTTTTGGGCATACAGTGCTATTCAACAAGCCTATCAAGGCGAATTTCTCTCAGGTTTTCCCAACAAAACTTTTCGTCCCACAGAAAATCTCAAACGCGCCCAAGCGATCGTTTCTCTCGTCAATGGCTTAGGTTTAGTAGGTGGTACTGATAGCGAATTAAACGCCTATGATGACCGCGCAGCAATTCCTAAATACGCATTAGAACAAGTCGCAACAGCAACGCAAAAACATATGGTTGTTAATTATCCCAATTTGAGACAACTCAGACCCAGTAGTGATGCTACACGCGCCGAGATTGCCGCCATTGTTTATCAAGCACTAGTTGACGCTGGTCGATTAGCGGCGATCGCATCGCCTTATATTGTGTCTTAAAATCTCATGCATTAGACATAAGATACCCCTCTCCAAACCTCTCCCCGACGCGGAGAGAGGCTTTAAAACCCCACTTTCCTCGCGTCGGTACGGGTGTAGGGGGGTTAGGTTTATGCATAATTTGTGGGATTTTGATCTTTTCTGGAGATGTCTATTAGCGAAGCCCTTGCTAATGCGTGAGGTAAATCTAATTTCTTAATAACCGTAGACCACTCAACGTGACCAAAACTGTAGAACCTTCGTGACCAATTACACCTAATGGCATAGTAAGATTACTCACAAAATTTGCCACAAGTAACAGGACAATAAAACTGAGGGCAAAAGTAATATTTTGCTTCACTACTCTTTGAGCACGACGACCTAAGCGAATCGCCTGCTCAATTTTATCTAATCTATCTGCCATTAACACGATATCTGCGGTTTCCAATGCGAGATCACTACCACCAATACCCATCGCAATTCCCACTGATGCTTGAGCTAGTGCTGGTGCATCGTTGATGCCATCTCCTACCATTGCCACCGTGCGGTATTGTTGAGTCAACTGGCGGATAACATTCATTTTATCTTCAGGTAGAAGTTCAGCATACACTCGATTGATTCCCAATTGTTGTGCAATATGCTTGGCAGTGCGATCGCTATCTCCTGTCAGCATCACAATTTCTTCAATTCCCAGCTTCCTCAACCGCTGCACTAAATGCGCCGCCTCCGGACGAATCGTATCAGCGACCGCAATTAGTCCCAGGATTTCTTTTCCGGCTAATACCCAGACTACTGTTTTACCAGTGGCTTCCATTTGAGATTGTAGAGACGCAAAACCCGAATCCACATATTGGTTCACAAAACCAGCTTTACCAATGAGAATCTTCAGACCCTCAACATCGCCAGTAATCCCAAGTCCAGCATGCGCTTGGACATTAGTAGCTACAGGCAAATCTAAGTGCTGGGATTGCGCGGCTTGGACAATCGCCTGTCCAATGGGATGTTCAGAAAAAGCTTCCAAAGCTGCGGCTAACTGCAAGACGCGAGTTTCCGCCTGTCCATTAGCCGCGATAATTTGGACAACTTGCGGTTTTCCCGTCGTGAGAGTCCCAGTCTTATCAAAAGCGATCGCTCTAACCTTACCAATCATCTCTAATTGAGCAGCATTTTTAAACAAAATTCCCTGCCGTGCCCCATTCGCAATCCCCGATAATAAAGTAGGCATAATCGCCGCCATCAAAGCACAGGGAGAAGCAACCACCAAAAAAATCAAAGCTCGATAAATCGTTGTTTCCCAATTCCACCCCAATAAAAACGGAGGTAAAATAGCCAGCAACAACCCAACTAACACAATCAAACGCGCATAACCACGCTCAAACCGCTCAATAAATTGTTGAGATGGCGGTTGAGTTGTTTGCGCCTGTAACACTTGGTGAATAATCCGCTTAATCAAGCTACTTTCCGGCGGCTGATTGACACAGATAGTTATCGCCCCATTACCATTAATTGTCCCACCAAACACCCCATCACCCACAGTCTTCTCTACAGGCAGAGATTCACCCGTAATCGACGCTTCATTAATGGCACTATCACCCTCATCAATCATCCCATCAGTAGGAATCAACTCACCAGGCTTAACCAAGAGGATGTCGCCGATTTGTAACGAAGAAATCGCCATCTCTTGTTCCCTCCCATTCACCAACACCCGCGCTGTATCTGGCGTCAAACTCATCAAACCACGAATATCCTTCTCAGTCCGCTGCATAGCGTAACTTTCCAACGCACCACTAATCGCGAAAATCAGAATCAACACCGCACCATCAACAATCAAATAATATTCGCGCCGCCACAATCCCAAAATTGCCGCCCCCAAAGCAGCCACAATCATCAACAGATCGACATCCAACTCCTTCTCTTCCCACAGAGTTGTCAACCCTTCCTTAGCGCTTTCATAACCACCGATCACATAAGCCGCAGGCAAAATCAACAATCCCCATCCCACCCACCCAAGATGGAGTGTCAGCCAGCCACAAAAGACCAAAATACCGCAAACACCAGCCAAAAAAGCATCCGGGTGTGCAAACAAAGATTTCCAACTGGGGGTAGACAAACGGTAAGTCATAGCAGTAGTTGCAACAGATCTCCCACACTTTAAACCTTGACACCAATGTCAATGTCAAGCTATTTTGAAACGCAGAGGAACGCCGAGGAAGCGCAGAGAATTCCTCCGCGCCCCTCCGCGTTACCTCCTCCCCCTCCGCGTTTCAAAAATGAAAATTAAAGAAGTCACACAAGCCGTCGGTGGTAATCTAACACCGCGCATGGTTAGGCACTATCATACTTTAGGGTTATTGCCTGTCGCCGCGCGATCGCCTGGGAATTACCGTGTCTATACTGAGCGAGATGTACAACAGTTGCGTCGCATTGTCGCTCTGAAGCAGCAAGGATTTCAACTCAATCACATTCAAAAGTTGTTAGCAACCGATTTCGCCGAAGATTCTTTGATGCAGCAATTGCAACAACAGTATCGTATGGTAATGCAACAAATTGCTAAATTACGGCACACGGCGGTGGCTTTGGAAGGTTTGCTCGGTCGCGATCGCAGTTGTCAGAGTATTCAAGCTGATGCTTTAGCGACTTTGCGGCTGTTGCAAGTGGAAACTCAAGATGGACTTTTGCAACTTGAACAGTTATGGGATAATTGCGATGCGGCGAGTCATGCTCATCCCGAGGCGTTTCGAGAATCGTTGCAGCAGCTATTACCAGATTTATCTGACCGTTCGGAAATAGAAGCAGATTTGCTGTCGAAACTGGTGTTAGCTTGTGGTGATGTGAGTTTGGTTGATTTTGTGCGCTTGGGGGAAGGTGCGATCGCTACCGCCAGAAATATACTCTCTACTGGGTGTCAAATTGTTGGCGATGTTCCAGCAGTCACCGCAGCACTGGATCTAACTCGCTTGGCGCATCTTAATTGTACAGTGGAAACACTGATTGATAATCCGCACATCACCACTGCGGAAGATGCCGAACAGGAATTTTGGCAGCATGATCAATGGCAAGAACGTTTACAGCAGCTTAGTCAGGGTTGTGTTTTGGTAATAGGTTATGCACCTTCGGTATTAATGTCTGCTTGCCAGCTGATTGAGAAAGGCGATCTGCAACCTGCTTTAATTATCGGTATGCCAATTGGCTTTAGTCATGCACCCGCTGCTAAGCGGCAGTTGATGCGATTAGGCGTTCCTTTTATTACCACTCTTGGGACGATGGGAGGTGGGTTACTTGCAGCCGTTGCCTTGAATGCTTTAGCTGAGTCTTTAATTGAGAAGCCAGACTGTCACTGTTACTTGACAAAGTAGTCGTCCTATGATTTAAATTAAACCGCTTCAATTACACCAAGTTGCAGCGCTTGCCATGAAAACTGTAAACTGCTGGTTAAATAAATCAGGTGCATTTTTGTTTGATGTTTAGAATCTGAACAGATAGCTTAAAGATACGAATCATCCCTCACTGCAAATGGCTTTTTGGATTGGCGATTATTTACAGGTTCAGTATGAACGCAATCTTCTACCGATCTATCAATTAACTGCTTTACATAAATTAGTAGATGACTTAGTCAATATTTTGGGTGGTTGCGAACGGATTTTAAAAACTCCTATACCTTTAATCTACACGGTTAGGCTCAAACAAATGGTGTTAATTTATTGCCTAGTTATGCCTTTTGATATAGTAGATGAATTAAGGTGGTGGACTGGTCCAATCATCGCTTTTGCCAGTTTTATCTTATTGAGTATTGAGGAAATTGGCTCGGAAATTGAAGAACCTTTCGGAAGCGATCCTAATGACCTGCCTTTGGATGGGATTTGCAACACTATAAACCGCAATCTTGAAGAGTTAATCAAGCTGGCTTCTAACGCAGATCGACCCAGATGAAGCTGGTATATTGCGAGGTTGCTTTTGGCTCATCCAAGAGAATCAAGGTAAGGACGCATCACATTCTGCATACAGCATAATGCCAAATAGTTCGAGCGCAAATTTTGCAGTTAAATGTTCTTGCAAAAAAGAACGTTGTGAAGATTTGGTGAAGATGATTGACGATGGAGCCGTAACTAAGTGAATATACTGTAATACAAGTAATTGTAATCAGGCTGTCATATTTGAATGCCTTAATATCACGGAAATTAATGATTCGGGGTGGCATCTAGATGTGAGCATATTGGAATCAAGCAGCTTTAGCGCTAACAAATTAGAGGCTAACTCGCTTTTTGTGTGGCTAGCGAAAGCTATGCTTCCATTTCCACAACCAGATTTTTAGTTTTTCAATTAATCTACTTCGGTATTACCTCAATCGGGAGTTTATGATGAATATCAATGAATCAGTTGCACTCGTCACCGGAGCCAATCGCGGTATCGGTAAAGCCTTTATTCATGCTTTGGTTCAAGCTGGAGCGAAGCGCATTTACGCTACGGCTCGCACTCTTGATTCTTTGACTGAAGCGATCGCTATTGCCCCGGATCGGATTATTCCCTTAGTGCTTGATGTGACTAGTACTGAGCAGATTGCAGCTGCTGTGGAAAAGTCAGGGGATGTAAATCTGCTGATTAACAACGCCGGAGTTTTGGGTGCAGGTGGATTGTTTACTTCGTCGAGTGTGGAAACTGCTCACTGGGAGATGGAAACTAATTATTTTGGCACTCTATATATGATTCGCGCCTTCGCGCCCATTCTCAAGCGCAATGGTGGCGGAGCGATCGTTAACTTGCTTTCGTTCTCCTCAGTTGTGAACGTTCCAGTTTTCAGTTCCTATAGTGCCTCGAAAGCGGCGGTTCACTCGCTGACACAGGGAGTTAGAGCGGAACTTGCTCAACAAGGAACACTTGTAGTTGGTGTTTTTCCAGGTCCAGTTGATACAGAAATGCTGGCGTCAGTACAAATTGATAAAGCTCCTCCCAGTCAAATTGCTCAGGCAGCATTACATGCAGTTGAGCAAGGGATAGAAGATGTCAGTCCTGATGCGTTGTCTGAGAATGTCTTTACCGATATTCGGCAGAATTTAAAAGGGCTTGAGAAGCAATTTGCTAGCATGATGCCTCAGTAACAAACAGACTGTATTGAATAGTCCAATATGATTCAGTTAACAATTTTCTTTTTCTAACCCAAAAGGCAAGGGCGCAAGCGTTGCGCCCCTACATTATCGCTTATTTTGATTTGCTAGAAGTTGGCGGATGCTAGGGGAGCGAAATCCAAGTATGATATCTTGAGGGGAGACGCCACGCTGAATTAGTTCTCGATCTATGTAAATTTCAGTGCTATTATGTTGAATCCAAATTTGACTATCAATGATATCTAAATGCATAGCGCAACCATAAATGCGGTAGTCATCTCGCCATTCATTATGCACTACTAAATAACGGTCGTGGTCGATGTCGAATATTATCTGGGCGTTGGCATCATATTTGGTAAAGTCGTTGAGAAAATCACGCACAATCTGACGGTACTCATTTATTCTATCCATTGGTCAATTGCCTCACTTTTAGGATTGTAAACAATTAATCGAACTTCATAACGCTCAATTACAGTTTTGGCAGGTTCAAATCTGAGAAACATTTGATAGGTATCTGTAGGAATAGCCAGATAAAGAATCCGTTCTGGCTCGTTGGATACTTCGATGGCAATGCGATAATTTAGGAATTGACCGAGGGCGGTATGAAATTCAGAAATGGTTGAGCCACCAGCAAAACTCTTGATCTCCACTGCTATTTTACGCCCTCCTTTCTCCGCAATAATCGTTTCTTCGGCGGCTAAGTCGATGTAGACATCAGCCAGACCATAACGCAATTGATAGGGATCGTTGGTAATGCGCCAGCCATCTTTTTGGAGGGCGGTTTTAACCGTGTTGTGAAAGATGTCCTTTGCCATGATAATATTTCCAGCATATTTTTACGAGGACTACTCTTGTTCTTCCGATGCTTCTTGTATAAATAAAATTGCCAATCTTTTGTAAGTCCCAGGACCGACATACTGAGGGTAAGTATGTGACCTACTGTACACCCAGACAATTTCCTGACCATCCAAGATGCGGATATCTTCAAATATACTTTTGCATTTAGGCTGTAGAGATTTTGCTGTATTCAGTGCATCTGTCCAGCGCTCAAATTCTTGACAAAATCCGCGAGTAACTACTTTAAACATAACAAAATTTTCTATTATTGAAACAAAGGTTATAACTTTAGATTAATATAGTAACTTGAAATAGAGGAAATCGTGCAATGGCAAAGCTAGAAACATATCGGCAGTACATCCAAGAACTCCTCACAAAGTATGCTTTTAAGCCTGCTTATGGAGATGTTGAAGTTGAAACTATATTTGATACTCAAAGAGATCATTATCAAATATTAAATGTAGGTTGGGACAAAAAAAACCGTGTCTACGGTTGTTCCATGCACCTTGATATTAAAGGTGGAAAAATCTGGATTCAGTTTAAGGCAACAGAAGTAGAGATTGCTCAGGAACTAGTAGAAATGGGTGTTCCTAAGCAGGATATCGTAGTTGGACTCCACTCGCCATTTATGCGGCAGTTTACGGAGTTTGCGGTCAGTTAGTTGTGATACTTTAAGGGTGGTCGGTGAGATTTGACTCCCCTACAGGCTGAGGTTTCACTGTAAACTCGTCTACTATCGCTACTAAAACTGCGGCTGCGGGTACGGCGATAATTAGACCGACAAATCCTAACAGTCTACCAAAACATAAGAAAGCTAAGATTACTACTACAGGGTGTAAATGTACTCGCTGACCCATGATGATTGGTTGGATGAAGTGAACGTCTACTTGGTTCAAAATTAGGAAGTACACTAAGACGAATATTGCGGTCAATGGTGAAATAGTTAGTGCGACTAAAGCTGGTAGTAGCGAACCGACAATTGACCCAAAGTAAGGAATTACCTCGATAATTCCGGCTAAGATGCCAAAAGAGACGGCTAAAGGAACTTTCAGCACCCAAAGTCCAATTACAGCGCCACCACCAATAATTAGCATCCCCAGCCCTGTACCTAAAAGCCACCCTTCTAGTCTGACTTGAATATCTTTAAGTAACTTTCTAATCCGAGGATGTTCCCGGCGAGGTGCAAACCGCAACATCCCTTGAATTAAAGCATCAGGGTTATAAGCCATATAAAGTGCGAGAATGATTGTTGCCACTGTCTCAATGGTCGCATCAACGGTGTTCCTAAGTAAGAGGGGAACGAAAGAAAAAGCTCGATCAAGCAAACCCCTTAACTGTTCTAAACCTTGAGACAGGTCAGGAACAAAACTGGCTTGAGCATGAAGTCGGCGAGACAAGTTGATTAGCCTAGTCAAATAGCCTGGTAACGCTAAGCTCAAAGTCTGCGCTTCATCAAACAAATCAGGAAATACTACAAAAGCGATGAAGATCCCAAAGCCTATCAAGAATCCTAGCAGGATCAAAACGGCAAGCCAAGGTACTTTGACAAATTTAAGAACCCACCGCAGAGTAGTCCGAAAAATTAAAGCCACCAGCGCTGCTAAAGCTACCAACTCGATAACGGGCAATAAATGATAAATAATATACAGTGCAGACGCTACTAATACTGCTAAAGGAGCACCCTGAGTCAGTCTTCCCCATCCACCTTGTTGATTTCCAGAGCTTGTCATGCCGCGATGATTGTCCTATGAATTTAATAGTTTTAGTTTACACACTGATTGCTCAGTATACTGCAAGTCTTATCCCCTGAATTTCAACCGAATTGAGTTCGAGCAAACCGATTATAAAGTAGATGAGGCTACTTCCCATATCAGACTAAAAGCCTAAATTTTTCGCCCCAGCTACAGTGACTCAAAATCAGCCTTGAACCCATTAAGATTACTACAGTCGGTAACAAAAGACTCAGCATCGTTGACATCCTCAACTTTATATTCCATGATTCGCGTCCCATCTGACATTTTTTTAGAAGTTATACAAACGCCTTGATACTTTTCTGCTGAACGCTGAAAGTCCATGACAAAGCGTTTCCAAGCATCTTCAGGACAAGTGATTTTGACTAGCCACATAGTTACGCTCTCGATAATATTCAGGTTGATTATCCCTCGAAAAGCATCTCCAGAATGATATTTGACTATTTGTGAATATTTTTCTGCCTAAAGGCAGTACCGCTCCTGTTTGTGCTGCGCCAGAATTGAGTTAGGCGGTAAATCTTCTAGAAATTACTTAATTGCCTATAAATATCAACCCACTACGGAAGTAAAGAAAATGTCTGACAATCTCAAAGAGCAAATTAAAAGTGACCTCAAGCTAGCTAAAGAAACTGGACAGCTAAGGACTGAGCGTATTCGGGAAATTGTCAAATCTGCTGTTTCGCAAGTAGCTTCCGAAATGAAGGAAGGCACTGGTGATCTACGTTACTTAGTGAAAGTAGCGATCGCCACAGTGGTTGAAAACCTCCAAGATAAAGGTGGCGAACTCAAAGAAGAAGTCACAGCCTCCATTGAAGGCGCAATTGAAGCGGTGAATCACACCAGACACCAAGCGATCGCTAAAACCCAAGCAGAAGTCAAACAGCTACAAGCTAAAATCGAGACTGAAGAAGAAAAGATCCAGCACGAAATTGACGGCATTTTAGCAGATGTTGCCGACACTAGCCAGGAAAAATCTACTCAAGCCAAGACCGCGATCGATTCAGCAGTTCATACTATCAAAAATAGTGACGAGGTATCCTTGCTGAAAAAACGCTATGCTCAATTACAAGCACAATTATCTATTGTCCAAGCTAATTTGGCTGCACGCTACGGTGGTAGAGGCGAGGAAGTCAAAGGCTATTTAGATGAAGCCAAAACCTGGTACGATCAAGCTCGTCCGCAAGCCGAAGAAGTAGTTGACCAAGTTAAACAAAAGCGAGCACAAGTAGATGACCAACTGGCTGAAGCTGGTGGTGCGTTAGCACGCAAAGAACGCCAGGTCAAGCAGATGTTACGCGAGTTATTAAAGTCGGCGACGGAAATGTTGAAAGATAAGGATCATCCGAACAAGTAAGGTCAACTATCAATACGGTTCGGTTAATAATCTTTTACACTTACCCATAGCTCAGGGCGCAAGCATTGCGCCCCTACATCACAATATTGCTGAGAGGGCTTTTAACTAGTTAATTCTTTGCTAATTATCTTTAACAAATGCTATTATTTGCGTATAGCTTAAATGCTTGTGAACAGTAAGTAGCAAGGTGAAAAACCTTTTTGGTAAACCGATCCTCTGTAAAACAAGTCGGTCAATGCGTCAAAATAAATACTTATATTTACTGTTTAGTCCGTATTGTGCGAGAACCAAGCACCCGGACAAGTATAAAGTGCGCGAGGTGTAAACCTTGTGCATAGGTTGATACGCCTTTTCTAAGAGAGAATCTTAGATTATGTATTTGTTAGCATATGTTGGGAATTGTTAACGAAAAAGTATCGGTTGCTAACCATTCACAGGCTTTGCGTCTTTTAAGGAAGTGAGGTCAACTATTCCAGGGCAAAAAGACGCAAATGCATTAATGTTAGCTTTTGCGTCTTCTTATTGGGCGAGGAAATTAATAATTAGTAAGTTCCTTCCTGTCTTTTGGCTTCTTCATGCTTAGCAATTGCCCATACTGCATGAATACTACCAGGAACCCATCCTAACAGGGTTAGTCCGATACTTATAAATAAAGTAGGACCGATACCGAAGGTTAGGAAAATGCCTAAAGGAGGCAACAAAACACCGAGGATAAGACGAACAATGTTATTCATAGAATTACGGTCAACTCACTGTTAATTACATTTTTGGGAATTGAAAAGCCACAGACCCCTGTCCAATAAAATATTTTTAACAGAGGTCAAAATCAGCAATTATGCTTGAGTTTTTAGGTCAGTATTGCTACCTGCAAGCATCTTTCTTTCAGCGAAGTATTTATTGAGGAAGGTACTTGCTGAAGATAGAATTACTGGAGCCAAGATAAAGCCAACTAGTCCGTGAATTCCAAAGCCAGGAACGAGGACTGCAGCTAACCACAGACAAAAGCCATTGACAATCAGCGAGAATCCGCCTAAAGTCGCGAAGTTAAGCGGTAAAGACAGTGCCGATATAACTGGCTTCACTGATACATTGAGCGCACCAATTACCAAACCCGCAATCAAAGCTGCTGGAAAATTGGCTATATCAACGCCGGGAACAACCAAATCCACAATCAGCAGACTGAGAGCTGTAACTAGCGCTGTAAATAAGGTTCCCATCATAATACTCACCTCAAAACCGCAGAAACATTGTTTTCAACTTATACATCTATGATGGACGATTGAATTCAGGTTAACCTCCCTAGTAAGGTAGATTTGTCACCCTCCTATTTGATGAAAAGGTATTTCGGAGGGTGTGTAGTGCCCTCACAATCAATGGAGTTAGTAATGCTAAGGCTTGTGATAAAGCGAAGATTGATATAACACTTGTTCTTGATGAGTTTCTAATGTGCAATCAGACAAAGGATACGCCACGCACGTAATAGTATACCCAGCCTCGATTTCCGATTGTCGCAGAAACTTTTGTTCGCTTTGATCAACTTTGCCATTGAGTAACTTCGCTGTGCAGGCGGAACACTCACCTTGTTTGCATCCTGATGGTAAGCGGATACCAGCTTCTTCGGCGATATCGAGAATATACTGATCTTCAGGAACAGAAATAGTCCGATCCAAACCGATCGCTTGATTAACTAAACGCACTTGGTATACCATAGTCTATCTTCTAATAGGTTGAGGATGATTGCTAGGGGTGCCACTAGAGCGCATGGTTAAACTAATCCGCTTCAATTTTTCATTCACTTCTAACACACGCACTTTCACCACCTGTCCAACTTTGACTACTTTTTGCGGATCATCGATAAATCGGTCAGCGAGTTGAGAAATATGCACCAAACCATCTTGATGCACGCCGATATCCACAAACGCGCCAAAATTCGCCACATTAGTCACAACACCTTCTAATTCCATCCCTACTTTTAAATCTCTAATTTCTTTCACACCCTCTTTGAAGGTGGCATACTGAAATTGAGCGCGGGGATCACGACCCGGTTTTTCGAGTTCGCTAAGGATGTCGCGCAGGGTTGGTTCACCCACACTCTCGGTAACGTATTTCTTCAAGTTGGTCTGGTGTAGCTTGAGAGCAAGCTGAGGAATCTGTTTTAATGACAAATCGAGATCCTTGGCTATAGCTACCACCAACCCATAACTCTCTGGATGTACCGCTGTATTATCTAACGGGTTCTCGCCATCGCGAATCCGCAAAAAACCCGCCGCTTGTTCAAAAGCCTTTGGTCCCAACTTAGCAACTTTTAACAGTTGGCGACGATTCTTAAATACGCCGTTTTCGTTACGGTATTGCACAATATTATTGGCAACAGCCGGTGTAATCCCGGATACAAAAGTCAAAAGCTCTTTAGATGCAGTATTCAAATCCACACCAACGTAGTTAACGCAGCTTTCCACCGTTTCATCCAACTTCTTTTTCAGCAACTTCTGATCGACATCATGCTGATATTGTCCTACCCCAATCGACTTCGGATCGATTTTCACCAATTCCGCCAACGGATCTTGTAACCGACGACCGATACTAATCGCGCCTCGGACAGTCACATCCAGTTCCGGAAACTCTGATAACGCTACCGTACTCGCCGAATAAATTGATGCACCTGACTCGTTCACCATGACTTTGACTGGTTGACGATTCATTGACTGCATCACTTGGGAGATAAATTCATCAGTTTCTCGCGAAGCTGTCCCATTACCGATCGCAATCAACTCAATTTTGTACTTCTCAATTAAATTCTCGATTGTTTTGGCAGCTTTTAAACGTTGTTCGGCTGCTTGGTGCGGAAACACCGCCTGATATTCCAAAAATTTCCCTGTTTGATCAAGTACCGCCACCTTACAACCCGTCCGAAACCCCGGATCGACTGCGAGTGTTGGCTTCATTCCCGCTGGCGCAGACAGCAGCAACTCCCGCAAATTCGCTTCAAATGTCTTAATAGACTCGATATCTGCGTAATCTTTCTTCTCCGAAATCACTTCTGTAATTAAGGAAGTTTTCATCAAGCGGTTAAATGCGTCTTTCAACATCTCCTGATAGAAGTCGCGAAGGTTGCGGACTTTGGTTTTAATCTCTTGTGATTCTAGATATGACAGCACCATATCCTCATCAAAGGACACTTCATAATTCAATACCTTCTCCGCTTCCCCACGACATAATGCCAACATATTATGCGGGGCGATATTTTTTACCTTAATTTTATAGTCGCGGTACATCTCAAACTTTGTTGTCCCCTCTGGATGCTCATCTTTGATGCGAGAGACAAAAACTCCGTCTTCAAGCAGATATTCTCGTATATAAGCCCGTAACTCAGCTTTTTCCGCCACTTCCTCGGCTAAAATATCGCTAGCACATTTTAGGGCTTCTTCCGCACTCTTGACTCCCTTCTCCTCCGAGATGTAGTTTGCTGCTTCCTCAATTAGCACTAATGAAGGCGCATTCTTTTGATTCAGAGACTTAATTGTCTCAGCTAACGGTTCCAAACCCTTTTCTCTAGCGATGATGGCGCGGGTACGCCGTTTTTGACGGTACGGAAGATATAAATCCTCTAGTTCGGTTTTTTGTAAGCTGGCGACGATCTTCGCTTTGAGTTCTTCGCTGAGTTTACCTTGGTTTGCGATCGCACTCAAAATCGCACTTTTTCTTTCTTCTAGTTCTGTGAGATAAGTATAGCGATCGGCAAGGTCGCGCAGCTGCACTTCGTTCATCTCGTCAGTGCGCTCTTTGCGGTAACGTGCAATAAAGGGAATCGTCGCCCCTTCTGCAAAGAGTTCGAGGGCGCTTTGCACCTGGTGGGGTTTGAGCGAAAGTTCAGTGGCGAGGAGTTGCGGAATATTGAGCATCGAGTCGGATTCGCAAATAATATCTTCATTCTATGATTCATATAGCTGACGATGCTGTGCTAAAAGCTGGAGATATTTTGGGTGGGTCTTCGCCTCAATCCACTTGGCTTTAAAAATTGCCGCCGACTCAGCCTTCACCGGATCGACTTCATTGGGGAGAATATCTTTTCTTGCCAAAAGCTGCGCCTCTGGAGATAGTTCTTTTTGCGGATTTGATTTGTATTTTTTGCCACTCTTGTGATTCGCATAACGGCGCGATCGCGTGTAACCCATCTGAATAAACTTCCGCGCCATATCTGCACCCACAAAATCATCTTGCTCTAGATAATCCAGAAATAGACGGTAAATTTTCTCACTCGACTCTCTAGCAATCTCTGGATTCTTAAACCGCCAATAAGGTAAAATCTCCGATTTATACGGTTCTACCAAAAGCACACCCTGCTCACCCTTCCCCACCCGATACAATTCTGGAGAGGCGCGAAAATCAATATTTTTAAAATCTAAAGAATAATCAAACACCATAACCGACTTTTATTTCCCATCGTAAACTTAAATAAAAGAGTCTGGATTCTATCTATATATGTAAATTCATGACTACCATCCTAACTACCACCCCCAGCACTCTCACGCGCGGTGACTTACGGTGTGTCCACCACATCGCCTTAAATGTCCGCGACATGCAAGCTTCTCGCCACTTCTATAGCACTATCCTCGGCTTGCATGAACTAACTGGTGATGAAATTCCCGCCACTCTCATCGACCTAGTAGCCGCCGGTAAAGTCAGTAACTTCGTCACTCCCGACGGGACAATTTTAGATTTATTTTGGACACCAGACCTCACCCCACCAGACCCAGACCCAGAACGCTCATTTACTAGAGCCTACCATCTTGCCTTTGACATCGCACCGGAATCATTCGATCGCGCTGTGGAAGTACTCAACCAAAATCATTTAACCATCGCCCACGGTCCCGTCACTAGACCTACAGGCAGAGGCGTTTACTTTTATGATCCGGATGGGTTAATGGTTGAAATCCGCTGCGACCCAGAATAAAAAAGTTGTACAGATAAACTCTATATTATCAAG
>Ga0209512_1002826_pt1 | contig 17632 bp, 15 predicted proteins | sample frozenSSSSmetaG_FD_184142 | JGI IMG/M metagenome (GOLD analysis project Ga0209512, IMG submission 184142) | Glacier valley bacterial and archeal communities from Borup Fiord, Nunavut, Canada, to study Microbial Dark Matter (Phase II) -... | ecosystem: Environmental > Aquatic > Freshwater > Ice >... | reverse complement strand
ACCGACCTCGATCGACCGGCGAGGCGTGAGCTTCGCTTACATTGCGGTCTACCCGCGTTGAGGCAATCGCCTCGCCGGTCCCCGCCCAACTCATCAACCCGAGGCAAAATGGGCCGGCGGGGGCTTGTGTTCGCCTTGGTTCAAGCGCCAACACCCCTTAGGGTCAGGGCCTCGGCGAAGTGGCAGGCGGCGAGGTGGGGGCCGGCTTCGCCTTCGACCTGGCGGAGCGTTGGCGCTGCCGTGCGGCAGACGTCCTGGGCATAGGGGCACCGGGGGTGGAAGGGGCAGCCGGAGGGGAGGTTGGCCGGGTCGGCGACTTCGCCGCGGATGGCGACGCGCTCGCGCTTCACATGCGGGTCGGCTTCGGGCACGGCGGAAAGCAGCGCCTCGACATAGGGCATTTTCGGGGTGCGGAGCAGCGTCTCGGTTTCAGCGAACTCGACGATCTTGCCCAGGTACATCACCGCCACCCGGTCGCATTGATGCTCGATGACGCCGAGGTCATGCGAGATGAACAGGTAGGTGGTGCCGAGCCGCTCCTGGATTTCGGTGAGGAGGTTCAGCACCTGCGCCTGCACCGATACGTCGAGCGCCGAGACCGCCTCGTCGCAGACGACGAAATCAGGTTCGAGCGCCAAAGCCCGGGCGATGCCGATACGCTGGCGCTGGCCGCCCGAAAACGTGTGCGGATAACGCAGCAGGTAGCTCGCATTCAGCCCCACCAGTTCGAGCAGTTCGACCACCCGCCCGCGGCGCTGCCTGCCGCTCATGTGATCGAGGCAGATCAGCGGCTCGGCGATGATCGCCTCGACATTCATGCGCGGGTTGAGCGAAGCATAGGGGTCCTGGAACACCATCTGCATCTTGCGGCGAATGCGCTTCAGGTCGGTGCGGCCGAGCTTGGCCACATCGACGGTGCCATCCTCGCCGTGGAACAGGATTTCGCCAGCCGTCGGCTCGATGGCGCGGAGGATGGCGCGGCCAGTGGTGGACTTGCCGCAACCACTCTCACCGACGAGCCCAAGGGTTTCGCCGCGCATGATGGTCAGGTCGATGCCGTCGATGGCCCGGACCTCACCAGTGACGCGACGGGAGAGGCCGGAATGGATCGGGAAGCGCTTGGATAGCCCCTTGATCTCAAGCAGCGGGGTGCTCATGCGGCGGCCTCCAGGGCGGTCGAGGCCGCAAGCACTTCAGGGTAGAGCAGGCAGCGCGCCTTGTGGCCTTCGGCGACCTCGGCCATCGCCGGCTTCACCATGTCGCAGAGGCCGGCGACGGCCTTGGGGCAGCGCGGGTGGAAGGCGCAGCCGCTCAGTTCCGCGAGGGCCGGCGGCACCGAACCGCGCATGGCGGGGAGCGGTTCGCGCTTGCCACGGCGGCTGCCGAGGCGGGGGACCGAGCCGAGCAGCCCTTGCGTGTAGGGGTGCTTCGGGTTGTCGAACAACGCCTCGGTGGTGGTCTCCTCGACCACCTGGCCGAGGTACATCACCGCGACGCGGCTGGTGGTGCGAGCGACCACGCCGAGATCGTGGGTGATGAGCAGCACGGTCATCCCGAGTTCCGCCTGCAGGCGGGCCAACAGTTCGAGGATCTGGGCCTGGATGGTGACGTCGAGGGCGGTGGTGGGTTCGTCGGCGACCAGCACGTCAGGTTTGCAGGCCAACGCCATGGCGATCATCGCCCGCTGCCGCATGCCGCCCGACAGGTTGAACGGGAACGCATCGAAGCGCTGGCGGGCATTGGGCATACCGACGAGGTCGAGCATCTCGATCGATCGCTCCCTGGCGGCGCGCCGGTCGAGTTTCTCGTGGATCAGCAGCATCTCGGCGATCTGGTTGCCGATGGTGTGGACCGGCGAGAATGCCGTCATCGGCTCCTGGAAGATCATCGCCAGCCGGCGGCCGCGGATGGCCCGCATCGGTGCCCCGTCGGGGTCGAGTTTTGCGAGGTCGATGCTGCCGGCCGCGCCATTGTCGAGCAACACCGAGCCCGCGGTGATGCGCATCGGGTTGGGGGTAATGTTGAGCAGGGCCCGCGCCGTCATCGACTTGCCGCAGCCGCTCTCACCGACAAGGCCGGTGGTGGCGGAGCGCGGCAGGTCGAGGTCGATACCGCGCAACGGGCGCAACATGCCGTGGCGGCTGCGGGCGGCGACTTCGAGGCCGCGGATGGAGATGATCGGGCCGGGCGGTTGGCTCACTTGAAGCTTTCCTTCGAGAAGGGGTCGGCCGCGTCGCGGAGACCGTCGCCGAGGAAGTTGAAGGCCAGCACGGTGACGATCACCAGCGCACCGGGCAGCAGCAGCCACGGCGCCGTAGCAAGCGTGTTGACGTTCTGCGCGTCCTGCAGCAGCACGCCCCAGCTCAGGGCCGGCGGGGTGAGGCCGATGCCGAGGAACGAAAGGGCCGTCTCGGCGAGGATCATCGAGGGGATGGAGAGCGTCACCGAGGCGATGATGTGGCTCGCAAAGCTCGGCAGCAGGTGCTTGCGGATAATGCGGGCTTCGCTGGCGCCGGCAAGGCGGGCAGCCATGACGAAATCTTCCTCGCGCAGCGACAGGAAGCGGCCGCGGACGACGCGGGCAAGATCGGTCCAGCCGACCAGCGACAGGATGACGGTAATGCCGAAATAGACCTGGATGGTGGTCCAGTCATGCGGCAGGGCGGCGGCCAGCGCCATCCAGAGCGGGATCGAAGGGAAGCACTGGATGATCTCGATCAGCCGCTGCACCGCGAGGTCGATCCAGCCGCCGAAATAGCCGGATATGCCACCGAGCACGATGCCGAGGATCAGGCTGAGCGCCACGCCGACAAGACCGATCGAGAGCGAGATGCGCGAGCCGTAGATCATGCGCGAGAACACGTCGCGGCCAAGGCTGTCAGTGCCGAAGAGGAAAAAGGCGCCGCCCTTCGGCACGCCGAACAGGTGCGTATCGCCGGGGAAGAGGCCGAACCAGCTGTGCCTGTCGCCACTGATGAACAGCTGCAGCGGGAAGCGCTGCGTGGTGTCGATGGCGTAGACGCGCTTGAAGGTCTTGCGGTAAAGCTGCTGCGACATGCCGAAGGCGACGGGCGGCCAGACGAACTCGCCGTCGACCATCACTGTGGGGACAGTTGGCGCGGCGAAGGGCAGGCCGAAGCGGGTCTCCGGGTCGTAGGGCGCGATCCAGTTGGCGAAAATCGCGGTCAGGTAAAGCGCGGCGATGATCCAGATGCTCCAGACCGCCAGCCTGTGGGCGCGGAACTTGTACCACATCAGGCTCAGCGGCGATTCGACCGGGGCGGCGCGCATCGGGGCGGTGGGGATGCCCATCATCGGCTTGGCTTCTACCGTCATGACAGCCGGATCCTCGGGTCGAGCCAGGCGAGCAGAATATCGGAGACGAGAACGCCGATGACCGTAAGCACTGCCAGCATCAGCACGAAGGCGCCGGCGAGATAGGTGTCCTGGCTCAGCAGCGCCCCGTAGAGCAGCGGGCCGGTGGTGGGCAGGTTGAGGACGATCGAGACGATCACCTCCCCCGAAATCATGCCGGGCAGAATGAAGCCCATCGAGGAGACGAAAGGGTTGAGCGCGATGCGCACCGGGTACTTGAGGATCAGCAGCATCGGGTGGAGGCCCTTGGCACGGGCCGTCTCGACATAGGGTTTTCGCAACTCATCGAGCACGTTGGCGCGGGTGATGCGGATAAGGCCTGCGGTGCCCGCGGTGCCGACGATCACCACCGGGATCCACAGGTGGCTCAACAGGTCGACGAACTTATCCACGCTCCACGGCGCATTGAGATACTGGGGCGAAAACAGGCCGCCGACCGACAGGCCGAAATAGCGGTTCGAGACGTAGAGAAAGGTCAGCGCCAGCATGAAATTGGGGATGCCGAGGCCAAGGAAGCCGAGGATGGTGAAGACGTAGTCGCCCCAGGAGTACTGCTTGACCGCCGAGAAGATGCCGATTGGCAGCGCGATGCTCCAGGCAAACAGCAGCGAACAGGTGGCAACGAGGAAGGTGGTGGGCAGGCGGTCGGCGATCAACTGGCTCACCGGCATGCGCCACTCGAAGGAGTAGCCGAAATTGCCGTTGAAGATGATGTTGCCCAGCCACTTGACGTACTGGACCCAGATCGGGTCATCGAGCCCGTAGCGCATCCGCAGTGCGTCGATGGTGGCCTGATCGACAGTGGAGCCGAGCGCCTCGAGCCGCGCGATATATGAACTCAGGTAGTCGCCGGGCGGCAACTGGATGATGGCGAACGAGATGATCGAGATGACGATCAGCGTGGGGATCATCCACAGCAGCCGTCGCAGTATGAAGCTCCACATCCGTTCAGGTCCCGGCGGATAGAGGAGGGGCCGACCGAAGCCGGCCCCAGAAGGTTCAGGCGATCAGTGCCAGTCCGTCACTTGGACATGTAGAACTGCTCGGGATGATAGCGGGCCATGTAGCCCCAATCCCACGAGGCCATGCCCTTTTCGGGGATGTTGTGCATGGCGTTGGAGATGATCAGCGGCTGCGGGAAGGCGCCCACCGTGCCGATCGTCCAGGCGCCGACGGCATTGGCCTTGACCACGGCCTTGCAGCCTTCGACCAGGGCTTCGGGCGTGCCGACGGCCTTGGCCTTCTGCCAGGCAGCAACCGCGTCCTTCATGTCCTGCGGAGGCTCTTCACCCTTTTCGCCATGGGTCTCGAACCAGGTGGCCCAGAGGGTGGCGAAGGCACCGTGACGCTGGCGCACGGGGATGATCTTCGGTCCGGTCACCCAGAGCGGGTCGGTGGCGCTATCGGCGTGCCACAGCGACATCTCGTGCTGGTTGGAGGTGGTGAACTCGAAGTAGAGGCTGCGCTCGACTTCACGCACGTCAAAGTTGATGCCGATATTGCGGAAGTAGGTCTGTGTCAGCTCGACGATCTTGCGCTTGGCGTCGCCGCCTTCGCCGGGCCAGTAGGTTAGGGTGAGCTTGAACGGCTTGCCGTTGGGCAGCGTCCGCCACTCGCCGTCATACTTCATGCCGATCTCGTCGAGCAGCTTCTTGGCGCTGTCGGGATCGAACTGCGTGTTGGTCTTGCTGGCAGCCTCGTCCCAGCAGCGGCCCCCGATAGGCAGGATCGAGTTCTGCATCGGCGTGCCGAGGCCGAAGAACACCAGCTCGTTGATCTCGTCGCGGTTGACGGCGATTTCGAGCGCCTGGCGGAAGCGGATGTCCTGGAACAGGGCGCGCTTGTCCGGGTCGGCGACCGTCTGGTTCAGCATCATGTTGGCAATGTTGGTGAAGCCGGCGCTGTATTCGAGCACCTTGTAGCCGCCCTTTTCGGCGTTATCGAGGAACACCGGCATCTGGGTGATGGTGGTGTTTTCGAGCGCCAGGTCGGCTTCGCCCGAGGAGGCCTTGAGCGTGTAGACCTCGGGGTTCTGGATCAGCTCGACATCGACCTTGTCGATATAGGGCAGCTGGTTCCCGGCGGTATCGACCTTGAAATAGTAAGGGTTGCGCTCGAGGATCAGGTGCGTGCCGTCGGTCGAAACGGGCTTGAAGGAGCGGATCACCGGGCTATCGAAGTTGGCGACGCCGAAGACGTCGTCCGACAGCGCCTTCTGGGTGAACAGTTCCGCCCAGGTGGCATAGCCGGCAGCCTTGGCCATCTCGGCGAGCTTGGCCGGATCGGCGTATTTGGGGTGGAACGGCTTGAGGAAATGCGCGGGCAGGAAGATCTGGCCCTGGTAGCCATCGCGCGCTATCAAGAGTTCGATCAGGCGGTTGGGTTCCTTGAAGTCGAGCGTGAAGGTCTCTGCGTCGACGACGGTCAGCTTCATCGGCTCGCCGCCCGACATCCAGTCGCCCGGCATGGTGGGGTTGAGTTCGGTGTTGTTGATGACGTCGTCCCACCAGAAGGCGATGTCGGCGGTGGTGAAGGGTTCGCCGTCGGACCATTTCAGCCCCTTGCGGAGCGTCATCGACAGCGTTTTGTCGCCGTTGGTCCATTCCCACTTTTCAACGAGGTTAGGCTCGATGGTGGCGCCATCCTCGGCGTTCAGGCGGGTCAGCGACTCGATCCCGACGACGGAAGTGGCATCGCCAAACTCCTCGGTGGAGGAGCGCATGACGCGGGCGGTGCCGCCATAGCTGCCCACTTCGGAGACCGGGGTGATGACCAGTGGATCGGGCGGCAGGCGGTCGCCGACGGCGGGCAGCTTGCCGTCAGCGACCAACGCGTCGAGTGCGGGCGATTGCTGGTAGTCCGCGGCCCAAAGCGCGGTCGTCGAAAGCAGCAGTGTTGCGAAGGCGCCGGCGGCAACGCCAAGTGCGCGCTGCCTCCATCCTCCGTTCAGGTCCAATGTCATAACGCTTCCCTTTCTGACTTCCCTCGAAGTCCCCCTCGGGCTGGTCACGTCGGATCGCTCGGCCTCGCTCCCTCAAGCGGTGCCAAAACTTCGTTGCGACGTGGCGCGGTCCGATCTCCTTTCCGGCTTCCCCCTGTGGAAAGCCGTGAATGCCGTTATGGCGACCAGATGGTCGCCCCGATGAAGCGCTCGCCGAGCCCCTCGTTGAAATAGTACGCGGTCACCAGCTGGCCGCTCGCATTGGCGACGGTGCGCGGGTAGCCGAGGTCGTGGTTGCCGCCGTTGCGGCGGAGGTGGCGCGCGGCGCTCCAGGTGCGGCCGCCATCGTCCGAGATGCGCGCGTCGATGGTGAAGGGCGCGTCACGGTTGCCGTAGGTGAGGGCGACGCGGCCATCGGGCATCAGGTTCAGCGTCGCCGGGTTGCCAAGGTGGTTGGCGTGGCGGTCGCGGAAGGCATGGGCGATGGTGGGCCCGGACCAGGTCTTGCCCTCGTCGGTGGAGCGGTAGATCTCCACGGTGTAGTCGGTGCCGTGGCCGGCGCGGGTGGCGACGAGGATGGTGCCATCGGTCAGCCGGAGGCTCGCAGGCATGATGCCGTGGTCGAGATCGGGCAGTTCCCCGCCGATCCAACTGAGGAATTTCCAGTTGAGGCCGCCATCGCGGGTTTCGGCGGAGAAGACGCGACCTTCGACGCCATCGGCCTTGTTGGCGGTGAGGAAGACGATGAGGTGCTGCGGGCCCATCACCAGGTAATCGGTGCGAGCGGCGACACCGGCCCAGACGAATTGCGGGAAGGCGAAGGGGCCGGCCCAGGTGCGGGCGCGGTCGAGCGAGGTGTAGTAGAAGCTGCGGCAGCCCGGATCGAGCCCGTCGCGGGCGCACATGAAGGCGAAGTCGGGGCTGGTGAAGTCGATGGCTTCGGCCTGCGGCTTCGGGCCTTCGGGGCCATCGAGCAGTTCGCCGACGCGGAGGCCGGCGGCCATGTGCTCGTCGGCGCTCAGGCCGCGCCCGCCCGGGGTGTTGCCGGGGAAGGGGATGGTGGTCCAGATGCGGCCGCCGTCGAAGGAACGGGCCTGTTTGGTCAGCGCCGGGTAGTTTTCGTCGCGGGCGTGGAACTCGGCGTCGCGCTCGTAATGGCAGGTGACGAAGCCGACGACGAGCTCGTCACCCCAGGCCCACATGCCATAATTGGCAGGCCAGCCGGCGAACCGCCCGGGTTCGGAATAGACGGTCACCTGCTCCACGGCGCGGCCCCCACAGAGCCGGAAGACGCCTTGGTTAGGCTTTCCTGCGGCCTCTGTTGAAGGTATATTGTCAGCAATAAAATGGGTGCACAAGTTAACATGATGACGCTTTTGTTAAGCTTTTGGACTCGGGTGAGCGGGCGCTAGGGGCGCCAGCGGGTGGCGCCGATGAAACGCTCGGTCTTGGCGTCTTCGTTGAAGTAGTAGGCGGTGACCAGCGTGCCATCGGCGGAGGCGACGGTTCGCGGATAGCCGAGGTCGTGACTACCGCCGCCGGTACGGAGCACGATGGTTTCGCCCCAGGTCTCGCCGTCATCGGACGAGATTTTTGCGTCGATGGTGTAGGGGGCATCGCGGTTGCCGTAGGTGAGCGCGACGCGGCCATCGGCGAGCTGGTTCAGGGTGCCGGGATTGCCGAGGTGGTTCTTCTCGTTGTCCTTGAAGGCGGCGGCGAGCTTCATCGGACCCCAGGTGCGGCCGAGGTCCTTCGATTTGTAGGTTTCCATGGTGTAGTCGTGGCCGTGGCCGGCGCGGACGACGACGAGGATGTCGCCGTTCTTCAACAGCAGAGAAGCCGGCATGATGCCGTGGTCGAGGCCCCAGAGTTCCTCGCCGATCCAACTGAGGAACTTCCAGGTGAGGCCGCCGTCCTGCGTTTCGGCGCAGAAGATGCGACCCTCTTCGCCGTCGAACCTGTTGGCGGTGAGGAAGACGATCAGGTGGTGGTTGTTGACCACGACATAGTCAGTGCGCGCGGCCACGCCGGCCCAGACGAATTGCGGCCACTTGAACGGGCCCTTGAAGCTCTTAGCCCGGTCGTAGGAGTAGTAGAAGAACGACTGGACGCCCGGCTCGAGCCCGGTGCGGGCCGCCATGAACGCGAAGTCGGGGTGGGTGAAGTCGATCGCCTCGATGAGTTCGGTCGGGCCTTCGGGGCCATCCATCACTTCCTCGAGCTTCAGGCCCTTGATCATGTGCTCATCGGCCGAGAGGGCGCGACCATCCGGGAGGCGGCCCGGGAAGGCGCCGTAGGTCCAGGTCTTGCCACCGTCGAGGCTGCGCGCGAAGGTGGTTTTCGTCGGCTGCGAGCGGTCGCGGGCGTGGAAGCCGGAATTTGCGTTGAAGGTCGAGACCGTGAAGCCGACGACGAGTTCGTCGCCCCAGGCCCACATGCCGTAATTGGCAGGCCAGCCGGCGAATTTCCCCGGCTCGCGAAAAATGGTGACCTGCTCCAACCGTCCCTCCGGCATCATGGATAATGTCGACATTATCCACGATGGAGCAGTCGCGGCCGGCCGGTCAAGCGAAAAATAGATGATTGTCAGCAATCTGCATCACCCCCGCGTTGAACCTCTCGGACAGTATAAGGGAGGCCGGGTGCGCGGGGATAAGTCGGGCGAGGCGGAGGGCGGATTGCGCTCGCCGATCTGGTACCAGATCGCGACGCGGTAGATGCAGCCGACGCCCACCGGCCCACGATTTGTCCTTCTGGCTCAATGAGTTCGACGTGACGAAATCGAACGCGACGTGCCTCTCGGCCGGGGTGCCTAGGTTTCGCCGGGGCGAAGGGACGGGGTGGCGGGGGCGGCGATCGTCTCGACGGCGGCGCGGATGGGGCGGAGGTCGGGGGCGGCGAGGCGGAGGGACCAGCCAAGGTTGGAGGGGAGTTGGCTGGCTGCTGCGTAGAGAGTTGGAATCTCTGGTAATTCCGGCTTCGAACGGCCGATGAGGAGGATGGTGGCGAAGGCGCGGAAGCCTCTGTCGAAGCTTGGGGTCTTGAGGCGCTGGCGGTCTAGCAACACCACTTCGCCGTAGCGGCGGATGGTCAGGGTGTTGTCGAGTTCGTGGAGCGGCTTGCCTTGACCGACAGGGTCGTGGATGGTGAAGCTGTCGGTAAAAAGCAAGGAGCTGCTGGCACTTAGCTCTATGTCGGTGGCCTGGTGGTGGGCCGCTTCGGGGAAGTAGATGCGGGCTTCGGGCAGGTAGCTGAGGTGCGCGGACGCGCCGAGGCTGATGGTGAGGCGCTCGCGGCTCAGGTTGCCGGAGCGGGCGCGATGAATGGCGGTGGCGCCCTGCCAGGTGACGCGGACGTCGGTTGCCGCATTCAGTGCCAGGTTTATCGCGAGATCGTCGCGATCATGGACGGGAACCGAACTGTTCTGGACGATGACATGGGTCAGTGTCTCTGCTCTATTTTCGGGGTCCGGATGAACCGTGCCTGAACGCTCCCTGAACGTGCGCATCAGCACATAGGGGTAGCTGAACAACCGCCGATCCAGCACGGTTTGTCCGCCGCGCCGGACGAAGCTCAGGTCGAGTTGACGCTGTTCACTTGCCGTTGCGAGGACGTGCTTCACGCGCGGAACAGCACCTCGCGCTCGATGAGGTCGACGACGGCCTCGATGCCCTCGCCTGCCCTGCAGTTGGTGAGCAGCACCGGGCGGTTGTTACGGACGGCGAGGGCCTCCTGGTGCATGCGTTCGAGGTTGACCCCGACATAGGGGGCGAGGTCGGTCTTGTTGATGACGAGGAGGTCGGAGCGGATGACGCCCGGGCCGCGCTTGCGGGGGATGTCGTCGCCGCCGGCTACATCGATGACGAACATCCAGAAATCCGTGAGGTCGCGGGAAAAGGTCGAGGCGAGGTTATCACCGCCCGATTCGAGGAGGATAAGTTCGACGCCGGGGAAGCGGCGCTCGAGCTCGTCGGCGGCCTCGATGTTGAGGGTCGGGTCCTCGCGGATGACGGTGTGCGGGCAGGCGCCGGCTTCGACGGCCGAGACGCGTGCCGGATCGATCAGGCCGGAGCGGCGGACGCGTTCGGCATCCTCGGCGGTGACGAGGTCGTTGGTGATGACGGCGATGTCGATGCCGCGCGCCATCAGTGCGGGGATCAGGCGTTCGACCATGGCGGTCTTGCCCGAGCCGACCGGGCCGCCGATGCCGACACGGGCGGCTGCGATGGGTTTGGTCCGTTCGACGGCGATATTGGGGGAGAGCTGGTTCATCTGAGCATGTACCTCCGCATCAGCGGGACTTTCTTCACCGGCTCGCACATCAGGAGCTTGCCGTCGGCGCGGACTTCGTAGGTCTGCGGGTCGACCTCTATCCACGGGAGCAGGTCGTTGCGGAGCATGTGCTTCTTGCGCAGGTGGCGGACGGACTTGATGGGCAGGGTTTGCTTCTCGAGCCCGAGGCGGTCGGCGACGCCGGCATCGATGGCGAGCTTGGACATGAAGTTGAAGCTCACCGCCTGCGTGGCTTTGCCGAGGCCGCCCCACATGTGCTTTTGTACTTGAGGTTCAGCGAGCCCCAATGAGCCGTTGCCGTCGCCCATGGCCTGCCAGGTGATGGCGCCGTGCTTCATCACCATCCAGGGCTTCACGCCGAAGGAGGCGCGGGGCCAGAAGACGAGATCGGCGATCTTGCCGACTTCGATCGAGCCGACATGGTCGTCGATGCCGACGGCGATGGCGGGGTTGATGGTGAGTTTGGCGACGTAGCGCTTGACCCGCTCGTTGTCGGCGCGGGCGGTGGTCTCCTCGGGGAGGCGGCCGATGCGCTCCTTCATCACCGAGGCGAGCTGCCAGCACTTGGCGACGTTTTCGGCGAGGCGGCCCATGCCCTGGGTGTCGGTGCCGAAAATCGAGATGGCGCCCATGTCGTGGAGGAAGTCCTCGGCGGCGATGGTGCCGGCGCGGACCCGGGCCTCGCCGAAGAGCAGGTCCTCGGGGGTGTTGTAGTTGAGGTTGTGGGCGATCATCGCCATCGGCAGCCCCTCCTCCATCGCATATTGCGTGTAGGGGTTGGTGGGGTTGGTCGATGAGGGGATGACATTGTCGTAGGAGCAGACCTTCAGCAGGTCCGGGGCGTGGCCGCCGCCCGCGCCTTCGACGTGGTACATGTGGATGGTGCGGCCTTCGCAGGCGGCCATCGTGTCCTCGGCGAAGAGGAACTCGTTGATGGTGTCGGTGTGCAGGTGCACCGCGAAATCGTTCCGGTCGGCAGCGATCAGCGAGCCATCGATGACGGCGGGGGCGGCACCCCAGTCCTCGTGGATCTTGATCGCGGCGGCGCCGGCCGACACGGATTCTTCCACCGCTTCGGGGTTGGTGCTGCCGCGGCCGAACAGGGCGTAGTTGACCGGCGAGCTTTCCATGCCCTGCAGCAAAAGACCGAACATGCGGGTGGTGCCTGAGCCGACATCGAGGGGCCCGGAGCCGACCAGCGTGGTGGTACCGCCGGCCAGCGCGTGCTCGGACTGCTCGGGCGAGCTGATATGGGCGTGGCTTTCGATGGCGCCGGCGGTGACGATGTAGGCGGTGCCCTGGATCTGCTGGGTGGTGCTGCCAACCAGCATGTTGGGGGTGATGCCGGGCATGGTGTCGGGGTTGCCGGCCTTGCCGATGCCGACAATGCGGCCGCCGCGGATGCCGATATCGGCCTTGATGATGCCGGTGACGGCATCGACGATGGTGGCGCCGTAGATGACGATATCGAGGATGCCGTCACTGGGTTTCAGGTAGGCGGCGATGCCCTCGCCGTCGCGCAGGTTCTTGCCGGCGCCGAGGACCAGTTCGTGGCCGTAGACGGCGTAGTCGTGCTCGATCTCGATCAGGAGTTCGGTATCGGCTAGGCGGATGACGTCGCCTGTGGTTGGGCCGTAGAGGCGGGCGTAGGACTCGCGGGATAGTCTCGACATGTCAGGCTCCCTTGTAGCCGCGCTGGCGGGCGAGGACGAGGCCGCGTTCCTTGGCCCCCTCGGCTTCGAGCGGGCCGTTGACGAGGCCGGCCTCGCCAATGACGACGCGTTTGCCGGCGATGGGGACGAGGCGGACGGTTTGCGGCACTCCCGGCTCGAAGCGGACGCCCATGCCGGCGGGACGATCGAGCTTCATGCCCCAGCTCCGGGCGCGGTCGAAATCGAGGGCGCGGTTGGTTTCGAAGAAGTGGGTGTGACTGCGGACCTGGACATCGCGGTCGCCGGTATTGGTGACGTCGAGGGTGATGCTGTCGCTGTCCTCGAAGAAGGCGATTTCGCCTTCGGGGCTGAAAACCTGGCCGGGGTAGGTGGTTTCGAGCAGCGGGAGGTGGCCAAGGTTGATCGGCTCGAACAGGGCCATCAGCTTGGTGCCCTCGGCAAAGGCCAGTTCGATGTAGATCATCGGGGTCATTTCGGCGACGCCGTGCTCGACGTCGTCGGTGGTGAGCAGGCGGCTCGCCATGTCGCGGATCTCCGCGTAGGGCATGTCGCGGCGGGCGGCGAGCATGACCTCGTCGGTGATCAGCGCGACGGCCTCGGGGTGGCTCAAACGGATGCCGAGGGCCTTGTTCCGGCGCGCCATCTCGGCGGCGGTGAAGATGGTCAGGCGATCCATCTCGGTGGGCGTGAGGTTCATTGGTTTCTCCTGACGCGGGTGATTTGAAGGTCTCGATGGTGCCCGCCTCCTCCCCCTTGGCGGGGGAGGATAGTGGAGCCTGGCGGCTTGCCGCCTGGCGAAACTGAGGAGAGGGGGATACCGCCGCCGAGACCCCCTCTCCTCAGCTCTGCTACGGCGCTGGCGCGCCTAGCGACGCTATCCTCCCCCGCCGAGGGGGAGGAGGCGCGGTGGCGTCTCCGGTGCCGGGTTGCAGGGTTGGCAGAGCTCATGTGGCGAACATGCGGACGTGGCGGGATGGGCCGCGGGCGACAGCGATGTCGATCAGCGGGGTGAAGCTGGACGGGAGTTCGTCGGCGGCCGGCGGGTCGTCGAGGAGACCGGCCAGCACGCCGCGGGCGACGGTAAGGGCCCGCTGGGCCTCGATGTGCCCGATGATGCCGAGGCGGGTGGCGGCGGAGACGAGACCGTTGACGAGGCCCCAGCCGGAGACGAGTTCGGCGGCCTCGAGGCTGAGTTGGGCGTCGCGGTAGGCGACGGCCTGGATGATGGGCAGATGGCCGAGGCGGGGGTCGGCCGCCAGCATCTGGCGATAAGTGGTGCTCAGCGGACCGCCGAGTTTTACGGCGACGCCGAGCAGGGCCCGGCCGGCGCGGTGGGAGCCTTCGCGCATTTCGGCGGAGAGGGTGGCGGCTTCGGCGAGGCGGTCGGCGGCGGCAACAGCTTCGAGGTCATCGGTGAAGGCGCGGCGGAGGAGGACGCGGTCGGTGGTTTGCCAGCGGTGGACGAGGTGGGTGTGGATGGCGGCATCGAGTTGCTGGACTCCGTCCAGCAGACCGTCGGCGGCGAGGCTTTCGATGCCCCAGGAGAAGGCAAAGCCGCCGGCCGGGTAGGCGGAGTCGGCGTATTGCAGGAGGGCGAGGGCGGCGGTGGGGGTGAAGGTCATGGGCGCGACCTTGCGGCTGGGCGGGGCAGCGCTGGTTCGTGGGGCTCCCCCCTCCACCGCCTATCGGCGGTCCCCCTCCCCCGCAGGCGGGAGAGGACCCCCGGTGGCACCATGGTGCCCCACGCCAACCTCTCCCGCTTGCGGGGGAGGGGGACCACGCAAAGCGTGGTGGAGGGGGGAGCCCCATGCACTGCCGATGTCATGTTCGCACCGCCGTGGCGTGTAGCTCTTCGACCTCACCACTCTCCAGCAGCGGCAGTATCCGCGCCCGATACGTGTGCAGCGGGGCATCCAGCAGCACCTGCAGCACGTCGCCGTCGAAGCGGACGCGCCAGTGGAGGTTGCCGGCGTTCCAGCCGAGTTTGAGGGCGGCGGCTTGGTCGGTAGGCTTCAGGCGCCAGATTTCCTGTTCGCCGAAGCGGGCGATGATGGCGCGGGTCGGATCGAGAAAGAGGACCGCGCCGTCGACGAGGTCCTCGTCGCGGTCGAGGCTGACGGCGCAGTCGGTGCCGCGGTCGGTGGTGAGGCGGAAGCGTTTGCGGCCGGCATCGGAGGGCGGCACGAACAGGAGTTCGATGCCGTCCTGATGCTCGAGGTCGTGGATGAGGCCGGCATAGGCCGCATCGCTCGACGTGCCGATGATGCCGTGGAGACGGAGCATCGCGTTGCCCTCAGTGGGTGTGGAACACGGCCTGGTACTTGCCGAGCGCGTCGCGCAGGGCGGCGATCTCGGCCTCGGTGGGATGCTTCGGATCGGTGGCGACGGGCAGGGCGCCGAACTTCATCAGGCAGGCCATCAGCAGCAGGCGGGCCTTGGTGGAGGTGAGGTTGCTCCCGGCGATGGTCCACGGGTCGGGGTCGGCGAAACCTTCGGGATAGCCGCGACCGACGCGGACGACGGGCAGGCCCATGAAGCTGGCCCAGCGGAGCATCAGGGCGCGGAGTTCGGAGGTGGCGGCGCCATAGGGCACGAGACCCTCGATGACGAAGCCGCCGAGGCGCCTGCCCGAGAGCTTGTGCTTGATGAGGAAATCGAGGTCGGCTTCGGGGGCGGGGTCGTCGCCGAAGGCGTCGGCGTTGTAGCCGCCTTCCTTGACGATGGAGACCGAGGGGATGGCGTCGGCGAGGAGCTGGCCGAGGCCGTCCTTGATCGGCACGGAGTAGGTCACGGCCTTGCCGTCGACCAGCTTGGTGCCGGTGACGGAGTTGGGGAGTTTCGTGATGTTCACGTCGGAGCTCGACGTGTGCTTATAGGCCGGGACGTACATCATGTACGGCATGCCCATATGAGTGAGTTGGCCGAGGATGCCGCCGTGGCCGCCGGTGGCGACATAGCCGCCGGGGCGGGCATCGACCTTGGCGACTTCGCGGGCGGCGAAGAACTGCTGCTCCTGGATGACGACGGTGCCGGCGCGGTTGCCGCCCTTGCCGTCTTTCCAGATGCCCGACTGGATGTAGGTGACGCTGTCGACGATGTTGGCGGGACCGTCATTCGATATCTGGCCCTGCGGGCGCTGCGCGGCGTTGCAGGGGATGGGCAGGTCGGTGTCGATGAGGAGGTTGAACCAGTAGGCAGATTCCTCGACCTGCGGGGAGCCCTGGGTCCAGATGGCGCCGTCGTAGTTGCCGGAGGACATGACGGCCTGGACGTCATTGGTGATCTTGGCGAGGACGGGGCGCGGCGGGGATTTGGCGAGGTGCCAGGGCTTGTAGGCGAAGAAGTCGTGGCCCAGGTGTTCGGGTGCAGTGTCGCCATCGCCGGTATCGGCGCGACTGTCGTGCGGCAGGCCCTTGGTGAAGCCGCCGGGCGGTGCGACGCGGTAGAAATCGACCTCGGCGCGGCCACCGATCTGGTTGACCTTGCCGAAGGCGTCGATCGACAGGCGGTCGATTTCCTCGAAAGAGCGCGAGCCATCGGGGAAGAAGCCCTGGCGGGAGAGCGGGCTGCCGGGGTAGGTGGCTTCCTCCTCCCAGGGTTTGCCGTCGGCCTGCAGCGCCATGTAGGGCAAGGGGTAGAGGCCGTCCTCGGGCTTCAACTCGATTTCGTAGACCGGCTTGTCGGCTTCGGAGGTCTTCGTTTTGCTGAAGCTGCCGTCGGGGGCGAGGTAGCCGTCCGGGGCAGCGTAGAGTTCGGCGGCGTCGGCCTCGAGCGGGTGGGCGCTGAACTGCTCCACATAGACCTTGACGGGGGCGGCGAGGCGCTGGGCGCGCAACGGATCGAAGCCTTCACCGGCAGGGGCGAGGCCAGCCTTGGCGCGGGCCTTGTTGGAGGTGACGAGCGGCGGGGTGTTCTGGATGGTGGCGGTGGGGCCGGCGAGGTGGGCGATGCGGAGCTTGCTCATCGTACGAAGTTCTTCTTTTCCATCATCATGTGGACGCCCTTGTTGCCGTTCACCGTCTGGGTGACGTGGAGGTCGCCGGCGAGGCTGCACAGCATGTAGGCTTCGGCGTGGGTGAGGCCGGACTTCTCGCCGAGCAGCGCGATCATCTCGCGGAGCGCGGTGACCGAGCAGTCGTCGAGGTCCGGGTCCATGCCCATGGTGATGTGGTGGGTCGGGGTTTCGGCGCGCGGCCAGGTGAAGGTGAGGTCGTCGCGGACGATGAACTCGAAGGTGCCGCGCAGCGCCGTCTCGATGGCGGTGACGCAGACTTCGCCGTCGCCCTGGCAGCCATGGCCGTCGCCGCAGCTGAACATGCCGCCTTCGGTGAAGACCGGGATGTAGAGGGTGGTGCCGGCGGTCAGTTCCTTGTTGTCGAGGTTGCCGCACATCGCTTGCGGGGCCACCGACGAGATGCGGCCCCAGCCCTTGGGCGGGGCGAGGCCCATGACGCCGAAGAATGGCGCGAGCGGGAGTTCGAGGCCCCAAGGCATGATGCCGACATTGCGGGCCTGGTCGATGGCGATGTTGTTGTAGACCATCTCGTCGTAGTCGTGGGGCAGCGTGCCCATCTTGGGGATGATGATGTTGAAGCCCCAGTCCTGGATGACCTGGACATCCTTGATGCGGACTTCGAGCACGTTGCCGGGCTTGGCGCCCTCGACATAGACCGGGCCGGTGAGGATGTGCGGGCCCTCGGGCTTCACCCCGGCGATGATGTCATCGAGGGCGGGCGGGATGTAAAATTTGTCGCGCGGGGGCATGAAGGCCGGGCCGCCCGTTACCGTGTCGATGGTGACGGTGTCGCCGCTCTTGACGGTCAGCGCCGGCTTCAGCGTGGCGTCGAAATAGCCCCAGTGGACGGTTTCGACGCTGGGGAGGAGGTGATGTTCAGCCATGATGGTCTCGGTCAGACGAGGGCGGGGGCGGCAGCGATGCCGGGGTCAAAGGCGAGGAGGCCGCGGACGGTGCTGACGCGGACGCAGCGGGCCATGTGGTTGCGGCCGTCGGTGACCTCGTCTGGCATTTGTTTGAAGCAGTCGGGGCCGGCATATTTGCAACGCGGGGCGAACGAGCAGCCATCGGGGAGGGCGCGGAGGTCGGGCGGGGTGCCGGCGATGGTATCGAGTGGCGCGCTGCGATCCTGGTCCTTGATGGTCGATGACAGCATCGCGCGCGTATAGGGGTGCTCGGGGTGCATGAGCACGTCGCGGGCATTGCCGTATTCGATGATGCGACCGGCATACATGACGGCGACCTTGTCGGCGATCTGGGCGGCGACGCCGAGATCGTGGGTGACGAAGATCATCGACATGCCCATTTCGCGCTGCAGCTTTCGCAGCAGGACGA
>Ga0209512_1002825_pt1 | contig 17643 bp, 13 predicted proteins | sample frozenSSSSmetaG_FD_184142 | JGI IMG/M metagenome (GOLD analysis project Ga0209512, IMG submission 184142) | Glacier valley bacterial and archeal communities from Borup Fiord, Nunavut, Canada, to study Microbial Dark Matter (Phase II) -... | ecosystem: Environmental > Aquatic > Freshwater > Ice >... | reverse complement strand
ACCAGGGCACTCACCCTGGCAGCCTCAACAACATCAATATCGGTTTCCTCGTCCGTCACAAAGCAAGTCAACCACCAGGGTCTGACATGCACCTGCCAGGCATGACGCTCTGTGGAGAACACACCAAGATCTGGGCTGGGGACGACGCGGCCGCCGACCAGTACGGCGCAGATTCACAACGCAGCCCAACACCGCGCGCACCTGCCGCAACCGTCTCAGCGCACCCCTCCCCGCACCGCCCAAACCCGCAGCGCGGCCCCCACAACAAGGGGATGGTGGCAAGGCCCGCGCGGGAGTACGTTTCACCTACGACGCAACACGGGAGCGTCTCGCCGGAAGCAAGCCAGGGGGGAACATGGTCGAGCTCACGCAGTGGACCGCAGCGGTCGCGATCGGGCCGCTCGTGGCGTTGGTGGTGATCTGCTGGGCGATGATTCTGTTCGGCCGCGGCGAGGAGCAAGGCAGGGCCGACGCGCGCCCGGGGGCGATCCTTGTGAGCGTCGCGGCGCTTTTCGTGGGCGGGACACTGCTGGGCGGATGGGTGGTCCCGCCGACCGTTGGTTGGAGCCTCACCGTGGCCGGCGCAGTGATCGGGGCCGTGGTCTCGTGGAGGCTGTTCAAGCCCGAGCGGGCTCAGTAGGCGCCTTACCGCGCCCGTCAGAACTCGCAGGCGACCCCGTCGCCGTCGGCGTCTCGATACCACTCGTATTCCGGGTCCACGCCCTTGACGTAGTTGCCGTAGCCGGCGGGGATCGCGTCCTTGCAGTACGGAAAGCGGGGGTCTGTGGCGGGCGCCGCCGGCGCAGGCGCGGGGGCAGGGGTGACGACGGAGGGCACGGCTGGCGCCGATGTTGCAGGCGCCGACGTCGTGAGAGTAGCCGTCCCAGCACCAGTCGTCCCCGCCCCAGTCCCCCCAGCATCGGCCGTCGCGGCACCCGAAGTAGTAGGCGCCGGCCCGCCCGTGTTGCTCGCGATGATGGGCTGGGGGCCAAAGTCGGGCAGCGGCTGGCCAGGGCAGGCGTCGAGCACCCTGACCATGGCGTCGAGCTCGGCCTGGGTGACCCACACGCCGTACTTGGTCTTGACCGCGACCTGGCGCGCGACGTACGTGCACCGGTATGACTTGTTGGAGGGCAGCCACGTCGCGGTGTCGCCGTCGCTCTTCTGGCGGTTGGCGCTGGCGTCCACCGGCTCCACGTTCAGGGGGTCGTTCGCGAACGCGACGCGCTGCGCGAAGGGCCACGATGCCGCACCCTTTTGCCACGCGTCGGACAGGGCGACCATGTGGTCGATGTCGACCTCGCTCGCGCCGCCGTACTCGAAGTGGATCGCGCTCCCGGTGTACGGGTCCTGCAGGTCGCCCGAGAGCACCTTGCACGTGCCGCTCATGGTCTTGTTTGTGAGGCGCAGCCCCAGCTCGTCGTTGCGGGTGTCGCACCCGTTGCGGTCGATGTCCACCCAGCCGCTGCCAAACTGCTCGCGCGTGTATCCGGTCTTGGGCGCGCGGCCCTTGACCGTGAGCTCCAGGGCGGCCGTCATCGCGGTGCCGTCGCCTGGCGAATCGTCCTCCAGGACGGCCGACGCGCTGCCAGCCGAGCCCTCGTCGTCCACCGACGCGCTTGGGGCGGGGGTTGCGGGCGCCGACGCTCCGGGAGAGGCCCCCGCCGATCCGGCCTCGGACCCGTCGTCGCCTGCAGTGGCCGATGCGGAGGCGACCTGGGATTGCGCCTGGCCGTCGGCATCGGCCATCAGGGCGGGCGCCGCCGCGGCCACCAGCCCTAAGGAGAGGAAGAAGAACGGTACTGCGGCAGCGGTGGCGAGCACCTTGACCCAGGCCCGCTGGTCTTGCCGGAACCAGAACAGCCACACGCCGGGGACCACCATGAGGCACAGGCCCACGATGATCACGGGCCACGAGGTGAGCCACGGATGCGCGCGCACGAGCCGGCGCGTGGTGGCGATCGGCCCGGACTGAGCCTGTCGCACAGACTTGGCCCGCAGCGCGGCGTTGCTCATCGATTTCCCCCGGGCTCAGAATGCTGCGCTCACGCTAGCGGCTGGGCATAGGCGGGCCATAAGGACTGTGAGGCAAGGCACACGGGGTCGACGCGCAGCGACATTGACGGACCGCCGTATAGGCATGCGAGTATCCGCTCGATACGCTGTCGCTACACACGATGCGGGGGACTCATGACCACGGGACGCGAAGCAGTTGCCAAAACGCTCGAGTGCGTGGCGGGAGGTGTGCGCACCTCGGTGAGCGCGGCGCTCGCGCCCCGCACCAAGAGCGGCGACTGGGTCGCGATGATCGAGATGCGTGACGAGGTTCGCACCCACGTGAACCAGCGCCACGACCCCACGGATCCGCTGTTCTTGCTGCGCATGCTCACCGAGGAGTGGCGGTCGTTCCGTCCCGAACTGAACCACGAGCAGCGCGCGCTAGCCACCGAACTGCGCGCGGGGGCCACCCGTTGGTCGCGGGGCGAGGCGTTCCGCAGGGCCGATGCGCACCGCTTCATCGACACCGCGGCCAGGCTGCTCGACACGCTGGATACCGACGAGGCGCGGCTGGCAGCGTCGGCGGCGCGCAGCCTGACCGCCGACGTCGAGGACGATGCCGTCGAGCTTCACGAGGATTCGGGTCTCGCCGTGGTCCTCGAGGGCGAGGACGGCGCGGTCGAAGCCGTGATCAGCGATGCCGACCTCGCGCGCGTGCTCGAAGACTGGCGTGACCGTACGGGGCTGGGCGAGCTGCACCTGTCGGTCCCCGGAGTGGAGCTTCACCTTCAGTACCAAACGGCCGTGAACTTCGCCCTGACGCATAACGGGGTTTCGCCTCTCGTGTCGCTCACGGTGGTCAACACCACGGATGCGGATATCGAGATCGCCGTGATCGACCTCACGCTCGGCGCTGGCGAGGGTGTCGACGTGGGCGCGCCGCTGTCGCTCGGTCCGCTCACGGTGCCCGCTCGCGCGGAGCGCCACGTCCCCGCGCCGATGCTCCGCTGGCCGCTCTCCACCGCCACCTTCGCGGGTATTCAGGAGTCGCTGGGCGCCACCCTCCACGCCGTGCTCGTGACGCCCGATGGCCGCGCGGAGGCCGATGCTGCCGTGACCCTTCTTGCCGCCGACGAGTGGTGGGCGGGAGCCATCCCGGAATCCATCGCAGCCTTCGTGGCGCCACGCGATCCCGCCGTTGCCGAGGCGGTGGCCGGGGTGGCTCGTCGCCTGGGGGCGGCAACCTCGGATTCGTCCGTGAACGGATACCAAGGCGGCGCCGAACGCGCGATTGCCATTTCCACGTGCGTCTGGCAGGAACTGACTGCGCTGGGCCTGTCGCTGGTCGCCACCCCCGCATCGCACGGCGGACTGGCGCAGCGCATCAGGAGGCCCTCCGATGTGGTGGCCGCGGGCACTGCCACCGCCATGGAGATCGCGGTCTTCTGGGCGGCGGTCGCGGAGGCGGCGGGGCTCAACCCTGTGCTGGTGGTGGCCAGGCGCCACGCGTTTGCTGGGGTGATGGTGACCGACAGCCAGTTGCCGCTGGTGGCGATTAACGACGAGGCCACGCTGTCCAACTTTGTGGACTCCACGATCCTGTGGCCGGTCGAGACGAGCGTGGCCCTTTCGCACCGCGACGCGACGCTCGAACAGGGCGTGCAGCGGGGCCGCGAGTGGCTGCGTGAGCACCGACGCGAGCTGGACTACATGGTGGACGTGCGCCGCGCCCACCGTCGCGTGCGTCCGCTTCCCGTGGTGCGCGTGGTCGACGGCCAGGTCATTGTCGAGGTGGAGCGCCAGGCTGAGCGGGCGTTGAGTTCCGCACCCACAGATTCGTCCCGCTATGAGGGCAAGGGCTCCACGTACCCGCCGCGTGTGGCGGCATGGCGCAACTCGTTGCTCGACCTGACCTTTCGCAATCCGCTACTCAACATGAAGACCCAGCGCTCTGGGGTGGACCTGGCGATCCCGTCCGGCTACCTGGGGGCGTTCGAGGACATGCTTTCCAAGGGGGCGTCCTTCACGGTGAGCACGGCCGATGACGTGGGCGCGCTCGCGGCAGCCAACGGCGCGCAGACGGCGTGGGATATGGCCCCCGATCAGCTCGCCAACATTCTTGAGGGCGAGCACCTGATCTACTCGCATTTGCCCCAGTCGCAGTACCAGGCGCGCGTGGTCACGCTGATGCGCAAGGCGCGCACCGTTCTCGAGGAGACCGGCGCGAACAACCTGTATCTGGCACTTGGCTCGCTGGTGTGGGACGACGCGGGGCGCGAGGCGCGCGCGCCGCTGTTCCTGCTGCCCGCGACCATCAAGGGCAGGAGGGGGCAGCTGTTCAAGGTTCAGGCCGAGGAGGGCGCCGTCGCGGTGGCCAATCAGTGCCTGCTGGAGAAGCTCAGGGTCTCCAAGCAGCTGACCATCCCCGCGCTCGAACATCCGTTGACTGACGATGCCGGGATCGACGTCGACGACGCGCTTGCCCAGTTGCGTTTTGCCTTGCTTGACGCGGGACTTCCCTACAAGGTCGAGGACACCGCACACCTCGCCGTGTTCCAGTTCTCGACTCTGCAGCTGTGGCAGGACGTCACCGACAACTGGGAGTCATTCCTGGGCAACTCCGTGGTGCGCCACCTGGTGGAAAGCCCCACGGACACCTTTGCGGACCCGGTGGACGAGCCCGTGATGGACGCCCAGGCGGAGGTCACCGAGGTTCTCCCCGTGGGCGCAGATGGCTCCCAGATCGAGGCGGTGCGGTGGGCCACCGCGGGCAGGTCCTTCGTGTTGGAAGGGCCCCCTGGCACTGGCAAGTCACAGACCATCACCAACGTGATCGCCAACAGCCTTGCCAAGGGCAAACGCGTGCTCTTTGTCGCGGAGAAGCAGGCCGCACTGGAGGTGGTGAAGCGCCGCCTCGAGTCGGTGGGGCTGGGCGCCTACTGCCTCGACCTGCATGGCCGCAACGAGTCGCCCAACGAGGTGCGGGCGCAGTTGAGGGACGCCCTCTACGCGCACCGCGAGTCCCACAAGGACGCGGTGGATGCCCTCTACGCCCAGCAGTCATCGCTCGTGAGCAACCTTGACCGCTATCCGCAGCATCTTCACGAGCCGGGCGCCGCGGGGCTTTCGGCGTGGCAGGCCAGGCAGGTGATGCTGACTCTCGCGCCGTTGGTGGGCGACGCGAGCATCCCTGAGGTGCCCGCCGCGATCGTGTCCGATGCCGGCTTGTTGGAGCGGACCACCCAGTGGACCAGGGCCTTGGGCGAGGGCATTCAGGACCTCGGAGCGGCGGTGGGCTCCCATCCGTGGTCGCTCGCGGGCGCGCCCGTGACGGCCGGCGCCGACCGTGTGCAGATCGTCGCAGCCGTGAACGGGCTGGCCTCGGCCCTCGAGGCGTTGGGTGCAGGGACCGAGCGGAGGTTCCTCGCGCATGCGCGGACGCCCATGGAGTTTGACGTGGCCACGGCCTTCGCGGCGCACGCCGTTGCGGGACGAACGGGCAGCCTCGACGAGGCGGCCGCGGCGGTGGATGCCGGGTGGCAGCAGCGGGCTCGCGAGCTCAGGGAGAACGTGGGTGGTCTCGCCGGTGAGTACGCGCAGCTTCTAGGCCTCGCGCGGGCCCACATCGTGCACAGCGCCGCGCTCGATGGGTGGGTTGCCCGTTCCACGGAGGCGGACCGCAAGCTGTTCAAGTCCAAGCGACGCAAGGCGCTCGCCGCCGAGATGGCCCCCATGTTGCGCCCCGATGTGGTGCCTGACCTTGCCAGCCTGACAGCCGTGCTGACGGGGGCGGCTGCGGCGCGTCACAAGGTCGCGGAGCTCAAGAGCCGGGCGCTCGACACGCTGGGCGTGCGCCTTCCCGACGACTGGAACCCCCTCGCCACGGACGGCCCTGCTGCGTTCTGGGATGCCGCGGAGGCGCTCTACGCGTCGGCCGGTGTGGCCTCCATGAGCGAGGCGGCACGGGAGGATGCGGCGCGGCTTGCCAGCGCGGACGCGGGGCTTCTCGCCTCGCAGCCGCAGGGTGACGCGTTCGGCTTTGGCGGCGGGTTGCTCGACGGTCCAGGCCTCAGTTCCGGTCCAGGTCCCAGGCACAGCTCCGGTTCCAGCTCCGCCTCCCAGGCGCAGCGCTCTGCCGCAGCCGCCCCGCCGCGGCACGAGTCCGGGGCCCGTGCGCTGCGGGACGCATGGCTTGCCCTGCTGAGCGCGCTTGACTCCCGCCCGTCAGATGTGACGCGCTGGGTGCGCGGACGCACCATCCTGGAAGCCCTCGCGGAGGACCTCCCTGTGTGGACGGCCGACGCCTCCGGGCTGGCCCTGGTACGCCTCACCAGGTGGGATGTGGTCCAGCACCATGCGCGCGCTCTCGACGAGGCGGGCGCCGGTGAGTTTGTGGCGGCGGTGCGCGACGGCAAGATCGGCGGCGAATACGTCGAGTCCGCTTTCAGGTTTGCGACCGCGAAGGCGGCGCTTGAGGAGCGGCTGCTCGCCGGAGGGTTTGTTGGGTTCGACGGGCGCCAGCGTGAGCGGCTGGTCCAGCGCTATGTCGAGGGCGGGCGCTCGGTGCGCGACGCCCTGCTCGAGGAGGTGCCCGCGAGCATCGTCAAGCGCCGCACCTTCACGTCCGATCGACTCATGGGGCGCGTGGGCGAACTCGACCGCGAGCTGGGCCGCAAGCGCGGGGGCATGTCTATCCGGAAGCTGCTCACGGAGTACGGCTCCGTCATCGGCGAGATCACCCCGTGCCTGCTCATGAGCCCGCACTCCGTGGCCCGGTTCCTACCGCCCGGTGCGGTGGACATCGACATCGTCGTGTTCGACGAGGCCTCACAGATCAGGGTGGCCGAGGCGGTGGGCGCGATGGGTCGTGGCAAGTCCGTGGTGGTGGTGGGGGACTCCCGCCAGATGCCGCCCACCGAATTTGGCGGCTCCGACATGTTCGCCTCGGCCGATGAGGACGACGACGATGCGGGCGGCATGGCTCCCGTGGATCAGGAGTCGATTCTCACGGAGGCCGTCGAGTCGCGGCTGCCTCGCCTGTGGCTGTCGTGGCACTATCGCAGCCGCGACGAGAGCCTCATTGCGTTCTCCAACCGCTACTACTACGAGGGCAGGCTGTCGAGCTTCCCCGCGCCGCCCGATGCCCGCGAGGATTTGGGGCTCAGCTGGCGCCGTATCGATGGCACGTTCGAGCGGGGCAAGAAGCGCGTCAACAGGGACGAGGCGCGGGCGATCGTGGCCGAGATCCGCGGGATCCTGGCAGGCAAGCCCGACGCCTCGATCGGGGTGGTCACCTTCAACGTCGAGCAACGCGAACTCATCCTCGACCTGCTCGAGGCGGAGCGCGATCCCCTTGTTGACGCGGCGATGGCGCGTGGCGACGACCCGATCTTTGTGAAGAACCTGGAGAACGTGCAGGGCGACGAGCGCGACATCATCCTGTTCTCGCTTGCCTTCTCCCCGGACCCCGAGACGGGCAAGCTGCCGCTCAACTTTGGCCCGCTCAACCGCTCGGGAGGCGAGCGTCGGCTCAACGTGGCCATCACCCGTGCGCGAGAGCGCATCGTCGTGTTCTCCTCCTTTTCGCCGGAGCACATCGAACTCGACCGCACGTCGTCCCTCGGTCTGGAGCATCTGCGCGACTACCTGTCAGTGGCCGCGTTTGGGGTGGACGGCGCCATGGGCATGCGTACCGCGAGTGCCCGCGACCTGCACCGCGACCAGATTGCCGCGCGGCTGGTGGACGCGGGACTCGAGGTAAGGCAGCAGGTGGGGCTTTCGGACTTCACGGTGGACCTGGCGGTGCGCGCTCCCGGTCGCCCGTGGGCGGCCGTGCTGCTCGATACTCCCACGTGGGCATCCCGCGTGACGGTGGGCGACAGGGAGGCGCTCCCGCACGCCGTGCTGCACGAGGCGATGGGCTGGGACAGGGTGGTGCGCGTGTGGCTTCCCGCGTGGGTCTACGAGGCCGACCAGGTGGTCGAGGACATCGTCGCGGCGGCGCAGGGCACTGACGTGCAGGCGGCCGATGCCCCCGATGCCCCCGATGCCCCCGCTGCCCCCGATGCCCCCGATGCGGCCCAGTTCCAGGAGGCGCCGGTGGTCGTTGAGGCGCTGCGGGCCGAGGCCGCACCCGGCGAGGTGGGCGGCGACGGGGTGGCAAGTGACGGGGTGGCAAGTGACGAGGCAACCGACGGCGACCCGATCGTCGGCGAGGGTGACGCGGAGGGCGACGGCGACCCGCTCGTCGGCGAGGCACGTGATGAGGGCAGCGAGCTTGCAGACTCGGCCGACATCACCGCCCAGCCCGCGTCGTCCCTGCCGCTGTGGTCGGAGGCCGGGCTCGAGCAGGTCTCGACCGCGACCTTGGCCGATCTCGACAGGCTCCACGGGGTGCGTGCGCGCGAACGTGTGGCGCACGAGGTGGCCGACGTGATCGCGACCGAGGCGCCGCTGAGCGCCGACAGGTTGGGCAAGCTGGTGACACGGCGACTGGGGTTGTCGAGGGCCAGCGCCTCGCGGGTGCAACAGATCCTGTCGCTGGCGCCCCAGGATCAGGTCCACACCACAGTGCTGGGCACGTTCGTGTTCCCCGCCGGGGTGCGTCCGCAGGAGTACGAGGGCTTTCGCGCCTCGCCCAGCGGCACGCGCCGTGAGCTTCACGACATCGCCCCGCACGAGATGCTCAACGCCATGAAGTTCGTGGCTGTGGCGGGGCACGGGGCAACGGTCGACGAGGTCCTTAAGGAGACGGCCGCGCTGTTCGGCTATGGGCGGCTTACGGCGCAGGCGCGGGACGCGCTCGCGAGCGTGCTCGACATTGCGAAGTCCGCCAAGTTGGTGGAGGAGGTTGATGGCCGCATCCATGCGCGCGGTGGAGTGGGAGAGTGAGCGGGTTCGCGTACCGCCGCATGGACCGCATCTGCGAGAGCGGTCCGGTGCTAGCGTCGTTGTATTGACTTCTCGAGGGGGATGACATGGCACGACCCATCGTTGTGGCGGCATGGTGCGGGGTGGTCGCCCTTGGGCTGGCCGGATGCGTCGGATCAGACAGCGGATCGGACAGCGGATCGGACGGCGCCACGCAGGAGCCGGCCGCCGTGTCCTTTGAGATCCGCGCGGTGGCGGAGCAGGCGAGCGTGGTCGAACTGCCGGCCAGCGCGGAATGCGCGCGGGCCCCTCTCGCGCCCGACGAGTCCGGTTGGGTGTGTGTCGATGCGACCTCGATCGCCTACTTGGTTGAGCCGGCCTCGCTCACCGCCGCGGATGTGGTGACGGTGGATGTGGGGCCCAACGCGGCGCAGGGTTCCTCGGGCTGGATGCTCAACGTGACGTTGACCGACACGGGCGCCACGGCCTTTGCGGAGTTGACCGCGGAGGCCGCCGAGGCAACGCCACCCGCCAACCAGGTGGCGGTTCTGGTCGACGGCGAGGTGATGTCGGCGCCCTCCGTGATGGAGGCGATTACCGGTGGCGCTATCCAGTTGGCGGTCGATGGTGACGAGGCAGAGGCGCAGGCTCTCGCGGCGGCGATGATGGGCGCGAGCGGCACGCAGGGGTAGGCGGGCCGAAGCGGGCTGCACTCGCCGGTCATGGTGTTCTTCTCGCTGGGCGACCGGATCCTGGACGAGCTGATGGGCATCAAGGATGCCGAGCATCGGGCCGATGATGGGGTGCCTGGCCCCCAGGCGTGAGCGAAGGGAAATCCCCCATAAATGGGGAATTGTGGACGGTGTCTTGCGCGAGTACGTTTCACTCACCATCCGTCGCTGGGACGAATCGGTTTGTTTTGGGGGAATGCAAACATGAGTGGTTTTGCTATGGGTTTCGCTCGGCGGGTGTGGACGCGTCAGTTGGTGTCGGGCATCGCCACGGTTGCGGTGATGATCGCTTCTGCGAATGTTGCCAATGCGAGCACGACAACGATGTCCGACGAGGATTTTGACGACATCGTCGCTAGCATCGCGGCGGTGACCGCGGACACGGCTCCGCTGCCCCCGAGCGACGCAGGTGCGGATGCTGTTGCTGACCTGCTTGGTGACACGGCGTTTGATGCGGACCTACTCACAGGTTTGATCGATCAGACGGTCGCATTGCCTGATGGTGTGGATCTGGCCGACGGAAGTGTGTCGGTCACGTCCGAGGAAGGCGATGCCGCATCGGTCACGTCGGGCGATCTCGCGTGGGGCCTTGGCGTCACTTTTGAGGTGGCCGACGCGACCACGGTTGAGGCGGCCGACGGGGTGATCGTCGCCGAGGGAGGCGCGAGTGAAACCTATGTGGGGCACACGACGGCGGCTGGTGGCCAACTCATCTATGTGATGGCGGACGAGACAGCCGATCCCACCATGGTGATCGACACCGAGGTGCCGGCCGGATATGCGTGGGTACCCACTGAGGGCGGCGGCCTCAGCCTTATGGCCGAAGGCTCGGACGCACCCTTGGTGGTCGTTGCCGCGCCGTGGGCCAGGGATGCGAACGGGACCGAGCTCGACACGTCCTTCTCCATCACCCAGGCCGGGCTGGTCCAACACATCGACATCGCAGGCGCGACGTTCCCCGTGGTGGCAGACCCCAACTGGGTGTGGTGGGCCAAGGAGGGCGCGATGTGCTTGGGGGAGATAGCGCTGTTCGCCGTTGCCTCCGCGAAGGTTGTCGCGATCGGGGCGAAGTTGGTGAAGTTCATCGGCGGGCTCAAGGCCACATCGAAGGTCGCGAAGGCGTGGGCCACCTTGGGTAAGGACTTCCCCAAGTTCATTAAGGCGGTCTCCACATTGCTCAAAATCCTTGTCAACGACGGATATTCGGCCGTCAAGTCCTATATCGCCCAACACTCGGTAGAAGCGGCCGGCTGGGCGCTCCTCATAGGCGGCGGCGAGTCGATTGCAGGAATTCTCGGAATCGGACATTGTTTCAATGTGGTTGAAGAAGCGCTGTGATATCGGCGAGCGAGGTGTGCGTGGTCGCGCTTGTGGGCGTTGCGTCGGGGTGGCTTGTGCTTGCGGGCACGGCCCTCCGGCGCGGTGCGCCGCGGCGCGAGTGGCTCAACGCAGTCGCTTCGGGGGTGATGCTGGCGATCTCGTTGGCCACCGTGGCGGCGAGCGGCGACTTCACCCTGTGGGCCCTGGGCGCGGGTTCGCTACTCGTCGGGGTCATTGCGTCGACGCGTTGGGTGCGGCGCGGGGAGTCCACCTGAGCGGAATCGGTGCTGGGCCGCCACTGCCACGGAGGCCGGCGCCTTGACTCACCGGCGCACACGGGTTTCGGATTGCTCGTCTCGGATCTTGGGCTTCTCGCCAATCGTGAAGCGCACGACGTGGGTGATAGTGCCGAAGGTGCTGTCTGCGCGCCGGCCTGCGGTCACAGTTCAGCTGTCGTTGGTTGCGGCTTGGTCTCGACACGCGCGCGACGGGCCACGTAAACGCTAGTTTGCGTCTATGGGGGAATCACTGCTTCGTGTGGCGCTGAGGTGGCTGGCGCACCCGGTGTCGCTGGTGGCAATCGGCGTCATGGTGCTCAACGACCACGTGCTCAAGCAGGCGTACGGCACGTGGTGGACCGGCAAGCTGTCCGACGTCGCCGGCCTGATCTTCTTCCCCGCGCTCGTGGCGGTGGTGGTCGCGGGTGTGGCGCGGGTGCTGCGCCGGCCGGAGGTGCGCGGGCCCGATGTGGCCGCCGTCGTCATCACGGGCTTGGGCTTCGTATGGGTCAAGGCGACGTGGGCCGGAGCCGCGACGGCATCGGCCGTACTGACGGCAATCACCGGGCCGCTCTTTGGCAGTCCCAGCTTGATGAGGGCCGACGTCACAGACCTCCTCGCGTTGCCCGCCCTGGGCCTCGCCGCGTGGGTGGCGGGGCGGGTGGAAACGCGAGGCGAGCCGCGCGCTGCCGAGGTCACCCGACCCTCGCCGCGGCGTCGGGCGTTCGCGGTCGCCATGGTGCCGCTTGCGATCTTGGCGTCGGTCGCGACGTCTGCCGCATCGCGCGCGCAGGTATCGGTGGTGGACGACGGCCACGGCGGCTGGGTGGCGCTTGCCGGGGATTGGGACAGCAACGCGTATCGCCTGACCGACGCCGGCTGGCGGCCCGCGCCCACTCCCGACGAACCCTTGGTGCCGGTGCCCATGGCGTGTTCCGATGTCCATCCCGACTGGTGCTTCCGGACAGTTTCCGGCGAGCTCGCGGTCGATCAGTCGAGCGACGGCGGCGAGACGTGGGAGACCGCGTGGGAGCTGAGCGCGGACGATCTCCGCGCGTTGTCTGATGCGTACTACCGGCTAGGGGGATTAGACGGTGCACCCGTGAGTTCCGGTGTGGGCGTGTTCGACGGGGCCGACGGATTCACCGTGGTCGTGGGCAACGGTATGGATGGTTTGTTGGTGCGCGGGATCGACGGCGGTTGGGAGCGCGTCGCGTTCGAGGGTCTTGATTGTTGTGAAAGCTCGGAGCTGGTGCCGCTGCCCACGCGGTGGAGTCCGTACGGCACCGCCATTCCCCCGGCGATCGCGTGGGGACTCGCCGTGCTCACGGTGGTGAGCGCCGCATCGCTCCTGGTGGCGCACGGGCGCTTGCGGGGTTGGCGCACGGGCGACGGATCGGCGCGCGAATGGGTGGCGCATGTGTTGGGGTGGGCGGGGGTTTTGACGGCGGCGGCCGCGGCGATCAATGTGGGCCCGGTGGAAAGCCAAACCGGCGAAGGAGCGTGGTACCCAGAAGTCCGGGTGGCGCTCTACGTCGTGGAAATCATTGTGGTGGGCGTACTCGCTGTGGTCGCATTCTCTCTTGCGGGCGGCGGGAGGCTGCGCGCGCAGTGGCGGCTGACGCTGTTCTCGCTGGCCGTGTCGCTGACGGTCGGTGCGCTCGTGGTCGCGGTGCCCGGTGCGGGATGGTGGGACGCGGCCGTGGCCCTGCCGGTGGGCATAGCGGCAGTGTGGTTGGCGTCGGGGAGGCTCGCGTTCCATGCTGAGGACTGGGGAATCACGCCGTTCTTCCAGCGCGTCGAGCATTCGCGTGAGGAGCATGCTGAAATCGAGGCCTCGGTTGTCCGGACGATGGCTGCGTTGGCTCCCGTGGCGGAGGCTGAGGCGGAGGCGCCGGCCCAGGCGGAGGCTGACCCGGTGCACGCGACCTGGACCGCGCAGGATGCGCTGCTGCTCACGTGCATCGGCCCCGGCCGGGTGGCGGGCGACCTGAGGGCGGTACTCATCAATGCCAAGGCGATCGATGGCTCCTACTTCGGCCTCGTGGAACTGGAGGAGGGCATCGGGCGCCTGGAGGCGTCGGGCCTGGTGAAGGTGGTGCGGCCGGGCTGGTTCCGCGCGACCAAGCAGGGCCGCGCGGTCTTGACAGCGGGTGGGCGGCCTGCGCCCGGGTTCGCTGCGCAGGCCGGCAGCGACCGGTTGTCGCCCGATGCGTTGCGGGAGGTCGAGTGCCGTTCCGGGCGCGTGCGCATCGGCAGGGAGGCATTCAGAAGCGCCCTCGGGAGGGCCTTGGGGGCGTGAGCCCGGTTGATGGCGTTTGTTCCGGCCCTGTGCCGGCACGCGGTGCTAGCGTCGGCATGACGAATCTCTGAGGGGGACGACATGGCGCGATCCGCGGATGACAAGACGGCGGCGACCAACGGGATGCACCAGGCGCTGTACTTCTGGTACTTCGCCATCGTGGCGGTCGCAGCCATCGGCGGGGGCTTCCTCTTTGGCCATTGGGGCGACCCGTTGCTGGAGCCCGGAACATTCGCCTGGAAGCCAGCCGCGGGCTTCGGGATCGCCGCTGCCGTGTTGGGGTCGCCGGTGATGGTGTTCTTCTCGCTGGGCGAGCGGATCCTGGACGAGCTGATGGACATCAACGACGCGGCGCATCGGGTCGATGCTCAGGGGCCGGTCGAGGCATGAGCGTGCTCGATAACGTGCGGTTCGACCTCGAGAAACATCGCGAGCTTTGGGGCGAGTTTGAGTTCGACGAGCAGCAATACGACGAGACGTTCGCGGCGGGGGTGGGGCGCATGCCGGCCAGGTGCGAGCCTTCGGCGACAATCTGCGCGACGACGTCGTCCACAAGGCATCGGATGCCCGCGAAGGCGGCTTGCTCGTCGGCGGCGAGCCACGAAAGCGAGGGAAACCCCGCGACGGTCCCGACGTGCCCGCCGCCCACTGACATCGTGCTGACGCTTGGGAGGGGCCGACGCGGCTCAGCCGCGCTCGATGGCGGACTACGAATCGGGCGTTTAAGCCTGAGCTGAAATGCGAAATTCGGTGACCCAGCTCCGCAACATAGCGCGGCCCCACAAGGCAGGGACTGCGCGACGGGGAGTGTGGGCGCATGCCCCCTGCGGGCATCGTCGTCCGGCGCCAGGACGCCGCGGCCCCCAACGCCCCGCTCGAGAACCGCTACGCGGCGAGACCCAGCTGGGTGCGCACGGGGACGGCGCGCGGGTTGGCATCAACGGGCGCAAGTGCGTACGTCTCCCGCGTGGCCGACGTGGCCGCCACAATTGCGGCATCGCCCACGACCCTCCGCGGGCGGTTCAGCCAGGTGACATGCGCGGCGGTGGCGGTCAACTTGGTGGAGGTCTGGTGGGGCAGGCATGCGATGGTGGTGGGGACGCCGGCATCGGCTAAGGCGCGCACTGAACTGCGCAAGATGTGGGATCCGCTGGCGATCACCACCTCGCTGTAGCGGCTCGCGATGAAGCTCGCGTCCTCGAGCGCGTTGCACAGCGCCAGGTCCGCACCGTGCCGGCCTCCCCTCACCATCAGGCGCGCGAAGGGCGCGAGTGCCTTGACGGTGAACGCCCAGTCGGGCGCGACCGCGATGACCAGATGGTCCGTGTCCTCACGGAATCCCACGGCGCGGAGCGACTCGACGACCGCGAACTCCCAACACGCCGCACCGGCGTCGGCCGGGTGACAGCCGAGGAGGTTCTGAGCATCCACGGCGATGAGGCGGCGACCTATGGGGGGCATAGCGGGCACCCTTCGTTGGGCTTAACCCGGGCCGGCCGCCTCGGGCTTCGTATAACGAAACGATAACAAACGAATAACGGAAGCGCAACGACGACGCGGCGGTGTGGTGGGTCTCGGCGCCGGTGGTGGCGGGCGGACGCGGTGAGTTCTGGGCCGGGATCGAGCCACTGGTGGTGGCCCGCATCCGAGCACAGAAAGCGCGAAACCCGACACGCCCACCGTCCGGAGGGCTGCCGGGTTCACTTCTCAGGGCTAGTGACCATCGCTCTTCAGGTTTCCGCCGCGGCTGGGGACGGCGCCGGTGTGGCGCGGGTTCGCGCGCGAGCTGACCGCGCCAGGCAGCGACCTGATGGATCGGGTGGCGGGATCGTTCGAGCGGGTCGAGGGCCTTGAGGGCGCCGACGAGTATCTGGATCTGCTTGGACTTGCGCGACCTGGAGGTCGAGGCGCTGTTGGTCTAGCTACCGGCGAGGAAGGCGTCGCCTAGTTTCGGACGGCGTCGACCCGGCACAGGACCTTAACGTGATCGGGTGCGTCAAGGTTAACCCTCTCAGCAACCGCCGCCAGGGTCCAGCCGGTCTGGATCAAGTCGTAGACATCGGAGCATAGCCAGTCAGGCACATAGCCCACCTTGCGACCGTCCGAGGTGTTGATGAGGACTGCGCGCGGGTTGCCGGGGTTGGCCTCATCGAGGCGGAGAGCGAGGCGGGAGCCATTGGGTACCGCGGAAAGCACATTCTCAGCTTCGTCGGTGTGGCTGATGCGCGACACAAAGAATCGACTGGTGAAGTGGTCGTCCCACTGCACTGGTACATCGAGAATGTGGAAGGTGTCGGTGGCTCGGCTGCCTCCGGTGCGCGCCAGAACTTCGACGGGCAGTGACACGGATGCGAGACTCTGGTCAATGCCAAGCCACGCGAGGTACTGCGGGTACGAGGGCCGCTCTGCGGACATCACGCGGTTTGCAAAGAATGCGGGGAGCTCGTCCGAGACATAGATCCGATCGCGTTCGGGGTAGTCGTCCAGTGCAAAGAACTCCGCGTCGTTGGAGTCGTCAGGCAAGTAGCGAAACGCAAACCTGTTCCCAGCGAGCAGGTCGAGGCGTCCGACCTTCACAAACCTGCGTGACGCAGGGCTCTGCCACACGAGCAGGAGAGAGCGCTGACTGGTGCTGAGATCAACATCAACCGGAGACTTAAGCTCGGTAGCCATCGAGCAACCTCCTCTTGTTCGCTTCAAGTAACTGGACGATAAACCTACGTCTTACGTCTGACATTACCGAGACGGGTACCTCAGAGACGAGATCCTTAACAAATTCCGGATCAATCGCGCTGAGGCGTTCCGTCCAGTATGCGCCCGCGGGTGGTGTGGCAAGTCCCAGAGCCTCGAGTGCGAGGTCTACGAGCTGGGGCTTCCCTGCGAAGTGATGGCTGGTGCCCTTCGCGACCCACCTTGCTAGAGCCTCCGGCTCCCGAGCGAGGCGAGTGACGCCCTCTTCTGTCTCGGCAAATCCCAATGCGTTGCCATGATCGAACGACGGTGAAAGATGACGAAGATCGCCTGATCGGATCATGCCCCAGTTCTCATGGTGGCGGTCTCGGCCCGCGACCCAGGCGTCGAGTAGGAGGTAGCCGGCCCACACGTCGTAACCGGTGAGCCCCCCTGGGCCGACGAGTATTTGCGGTGGCGCAACATTGTCGAGGGCAACCTGGACTGCAGCGGGCGTATACATGGCGTTCTGTCGGGCGATGTCGGGGTCGTATACGGGGTTGCGGCCGAAGAGGATGCTGTTGCCATGTACTAGGAAGTCTGCGCCTGAAGTGACTCTCCTTGAGGCGATCGCCCTGGCACCCTGCCATGTGGTCGGACGCACTGTCGCTGTGGGAATGCCCACGGCTGAGGCGAGGTGGTGGACGAGCCACTCGGCCCAGTCTTCGCCCAACGTGTCACCGTCTTTGCGCTGACGGGCGAGTTTGACCAGCCACCACTCGTCTACGTGTTCGAGGTGCACCCAGAACTTCTCTTTGGTGCCCATGTCCTCAAATTCCTCGATCGTCTCTGAGGTGAGGTCGAGTGGGTCCCAGTGCGGTGCCATGGCCCGACGATACTCGCGGCGGCGGTCGCTTGCGCGAGGCTACTGGCCGCGTACGGCTGATGTGTCAGGCGTGACCGGGGCGACTGGGGGCGCGAGGCTCTCCAGCGTGTCCTTGATCATGTGCTGATACATCTCATTAATGCCGGCGGCTTTGTCGTCGACATACCACTGTACGAACCCACCTCCGCTGAACAAGAACACGACCAGGACGATCGCGGATACGGCGCGACGTAGACGCCGCGGCATCAGGTCGGCCACGATGTCAACGATGTCGCTGCCTCGCATGGCATCTCCTAATCCCTGAACTCCACGTATCCGAGCCGTTTCCAATGTTCGAGATCCTGGCGAAGCACAGCCTCGACGCGCTCGCTGAGATTGTCGGGGACAGGGCAACCTCCCCCGCCCGCAGAAACGCCGGACCCGGCATCTTGTTGACAGAGGAGATCGGGCGGCGCTCCGCGGCGGATCTCTACACAGAGTGGGTGCTCGTGACCTCGTTTGCAGATCCAGTGCACGCTGACACGGTGATTCGGCTTTGGCATCGCATACTCCTTGTCGATTTGCCACAACGGTGTGGCACTTCAATGG